>Ga0180222_1001335_pt1 | contig 26370 bp, 23 predicted proteins | sample eDN5th37CKraftOP_FD_151336 | JGI IMG/M metagenome (GOLD analysis project Ga0180222, IMG submission 151336) | Enriched Organic Plus compost microbial communities from Emeryville, California, USA - eDNA 5th pass 37_C Kraft OP (version 2) (version 2) ...
CCGAGCGGACGTGCGAGCAGAGCGTCACCGCACAGTTCGTCTCGATCACCGTGCGCGCGACGGTGCCTACCTGCTCGAAGATGCGGTTCACGATCATCCGGTTGAGCATGTCCGGCGTGAGCAGACAAAGCGGCAGCGTGGCTGCCTCGCGCCACCCGATCGATTTGCGCGCCGCCAGCGGATGACTGGCAGGCGCGAGCAGGTAATAGGATTCGCGATAGAGAACGTAGGGCCGCAGATTGCCCGGCATGTCGGCGTCGAGATAGCTGATCCCAACGTCGAGCTCGAAGCGCTCGAGCCGGCGATGGATGTCGTTGAAATTCTGCGAGAGGATCGAGATCGTGACGCCCGGCTGTGCGCGGTGAAATCTCGTCGTCAGCAGCGAGACCATCGGCGTCGTCACGGGGATGAGCCCGATGCGGATGTGCCCGGAAAGGCCCTGCTCCCCGAGCGTGCTCAGCTCCTGCCCGAGTTGCTGGTAGTCGGCAAGCATGCGCCGCGCCCAATCGAGGATGCGTTGGCCTTCCTGCGTGAAGCCGTGAAAGCCTTGACTGCGGCGGTCGATAACGGGAACGCCGAAGCTTGCCTCGATCTGGCGGATCGCCTGCGACAACGCCGGCTGGCTCACGTTGCAAGCCTTGGCGGCGCGTCCAAAATGGCGCTCGCGCGCAAGGGTCGTCAGATATTCCAGATAATGAATCTGCATGTCGCACTTTCCATTGTCGAACGCCCTCTATGCTGTCCGTGACTGCTTTTGAAGCGTTGGATCGTCCGGCCTCGCTTCGTCGACATTTCCCGCCGCGGCATCACGGAGCGCAGCCAGAATGTCGTCCGTCGCCGCCGCCCAGCCGACGATGGCGCCCTGCGCACAGATCATCTCGATCGCGGCGCGCTTGAATTCGGGGAAATAGCTTTCGGTCGCGTCCTCGGCGAGCAGGCATTCGTAGCCGCGGTCGTTCGCCTCGCGCATCGTTGTCTGCACGCAGACCTCGGTGGTGACGCCCGCGAAGACAAGCTGGCGGATGCCCCGTTCTTTCAGGATTTCGCCGAGCCCGGTCGCGTAGAACGCGCCCTTGCCGGGCTTCGCGATCACGACCTCACCCGGCAGCGGCGCAAGCTCCGCGACGAAATCGGTACCCGGCTCGCCGTCGATTAGGAGCCGCCCCATCGGGCCGGGATCACCGATCCGCAACGAAGGATTGCCGCGCCTGCGCTTGGCGGGCGGGCAATCGGATAGATCGGGCTTGTGGCATTCCTTCGTGTGGATGACGGGCAGGCAGGCCGTGCGGAAACCCGCGATCAGCCCGCGCGTCGTCGGCACGATCGCGGCAAGGCGCGATACGTCGTTGCCAAGGCTTTCGCCGAAGCCGCCCGGCTCGATGAAATCGCGCTGCATGTCGATCACGATCAGCGCCGCGCGGGTCGGATCGAGCGCAAAAGGAAAAGGCTTCGCGGCAACATCCGGCATGTCAGTGATGCCCCGCCATGTGCGCGCCGATGGTGTTCATGTCGGCCTTCTCGATCAGCGTTTCGTAGACGATCCTGCCTTCCGACATCACAAGAATGCGGTCGGAGAGTTCAAGGAGCTCGTCGAGGTCCTCGCTCACGAGCAGCACGGCGGCGCCGCGGTTGCGCGCGGCCATGATCTGGCTGCGGATCTCGGCGACGGCGGCGATGTCGAGCCCGAAGCAGGGATTGGCGGTGATCAGGAGATTCACCTCGCCGGAAAGTTCGCGCGCGAGCAACACCCGCTGCACGTTGCCGCCGGAGAGCGTCTCGACAGCCGCGTCCTTCGAAGCGGTCTTGATGCCGTACTTGCCAATCAGCTCGCGCGCCTGCGCGGCGATGCGCCCGCGATCGAGCCGGAAGGCGGCACCATTCGACGCGCCGAGATCAAAATTGCGGAAGGCGAGATTCTCCGCGACCGACATCTTCGGCGCGCAGGCGTTCTTCAGCGGCTCCTCGGGCAGGCAGCGCACGCCGGCCGCCTGCGCCTCCGCGCGCGTGGCTTCATAGGGTCTGGTGTTCACCTCGATGCGGCCATCGAGCGGCGGGCGCTGGCCGCCCAGCACCTCGACCAGCTCCTTCTGACCGTTTCCGGATACGCCGGCGATTCCGACAATCTCCCGCCGGTGAACCACAAGTTTGTCGATCATGATCTGCCGATGGCCGCTGTCGTCGGCGGCCCGCAACGCGTCGACGCGCAGGACCGGCGGCCCCTCCTCCGCGCGGCCCTGGCGCGCGGCGCTTTGCGGCAATTCGCTGCGTCCGATCATCATCGCCGTGAGATCGGCGCGGGACAGCTCGTTCGACGCGCCGCTGCCGGCGAGCTTGCCCCGCCGCAGCACGGTGACGCGGTCGGTGTAGCCGGTCACCTCGCGGAACTTGTGGGTGATGAGCAGAATGGAGAGACGGCCCGCCTGCGCCATGCCGCGCAAGAGCGTCAGCATCTCGTCCGCCTCGCCGGGCGTCAGCACCGAGGTCGGCTCGTCGAGGATGAGAAAGCGGCGGTCGAGATAAAGCTGCTTCAGGATTTCGGTTTTCTGCCGCTCGCCGGCGGACAGGTCGCTCACGCGCTTCTCGAGCGGAACCTTGAACGGCATCGTCGAAAGAAAATCATCGAGGGCACGCAACTCCCTCCGCCAGTCGATCACCGCCGGCACGTGCGCGCGCGACATGACGAGGTTTTCCGCCACCGTCATCGACGGGACCAGCGTGAAGTGCTGATAGACCATGCCGATGCCAAGCGCGTGGGCGTCGCGCGGATTGGCGACCGTCCGCTCGGTCCCGTCGATCAGGATGCTGCCTTCGTCCGCCCGGTAATAGCCGATCACGCATTTCACGAGCGTCGACTTTCCGGCGCCGTTCTCGCCGAGAAGCGCGTGCACTTCGCCCGGTGCGACGCGAATGGACACATCATCGAGCGCCGCGAGCGGACCGAACCGCTTCGACAGACCGACGGCTTCCAGCGCGAACGCGTGGGTCATGGCAATTGCCGCACGAAGGTTTCGGAATTCGACACGGTGCCGAACACGCCGCCTTGCATCTTGATCATCTTCACCGCGGCGTCGTGATTGCCTTTGTCGGTGGCGCCGCAGCAGTCCTCGAGCAGGAGGCATTCGAAGCCGCGGTCGTTGGCTTCGCGCATGGTGGTGTGCACGCAGACGTCGGTGGTGATGCCGGTGAGGACGATGTTCTCGATGCCGCTCTGGCGCAGAATGAGCTCAAGGTCGGTGGCGCAGAACGAGCCCTTGCCCGGCTTGTCGATGATCGGCTCGCCGGACAGCGGCGCGAGCTCGGGGATGATCTCCCAGCCCGCCTCGCCGCGCACAAGGATCTTGCCGCACGGGCCGGGATCGCCGATGCCGGCGCCGATGCGGCGCGAGCGCCAGCGCTTGTTCGCCGGCAGGTCCGCGAGATCGGGCCGGTGGCCCTCGCGCGTGTGGATGATGTAATAGCCCTTGCCGCGCATCGCCGCGAGCACGCGCTGGATCGGCTCGATCGGCGCGCGCGTGAGCGAGATGTCGTAACCCATCTTGTCGACGTAACCGCCGAGCCCGCAGAAATCGGTCTGCATGTCGATGACGATAAGCGCGGTGTTCGCGGGACGCAGATCACCGTTGTACGGCCAGGGATAGGGATCGGCGTCGATCGTGTGCGATACGTCCGGCCTGATGGCGATCACGTTCGAGGTCATCTCGCTTCCCTTCATGCACTATTTCGTGATGGAAAGTTCGCTCGGCGCGCCGGAAAGAACGCGGCTCGGCGAACTTGTGAGAATCATGATGACAAGTGTCAGCACATAGGGGGCTGCATAGAAGAGATAGTAGCCGGTGCTGACGCCGACCGATTGCAGCGCGGGGCCGAGGGCGCCCGCGCCGCCGAACAAAAGCGCCGCGCCGAAGCAGGCGAGCGGATTCCAGCGCGCGAAGATGACGAGCGCCACGGCCATCAGGCCCTGGCCGGAGGAGAGCCCTTCGTTCCAGGACCCCGGATAATAAAGAGAGAGATAGGCGCCGCCGACGCCGGCAAGAAAGCCGCCGGCGGCCGTCGCGAGCAGGCGGATGCGATTCACGTTGTAGCCCATGGCACGGGCGGCGTCGGCACTGTCGCCGGTCATGCGCACGATGAGCCCGAGGCGCGTCGCACGGAACGCCCACCACAAGAGCACGGCCACCGCGATGCCGATCAGAAACAAGACGTTGATCCGGAGCGCGGCTTCGAGCTGCGGGATGTCCGACCAGAAGCCGAAGGAGATCGCGGGCAGTTGCGGCGCGCTCGGCTGGATGTACGGCTTGCCGAAGAAGAACGCGAGGCCGGTGCCGAGCAGCATCAAGGCGATACCGATCGCAATGTCGTTGACGCGCTGAAACTTGCACAGCCACCCGTGGAAAGCGCCGAACAGGCAACCGACCACGCCCGCTGCAAGCACGCCGATCCACGCTGAATTGAACTCGTAGGAAAAGGCGTAGCCAGCAATAGCGCCGAGCATGAGCGTGCCTTCGAGGCCAAGATTGATGCGGCCGCTCTTCTCGGTCAGACACTCGCCGAGGCTGACGAAGAGAAATGGCGCGCTCACACGGATCGCGCCGCCAAGCACGGCCAACGGCACACCCCACAAGCCGATGTCCGTCATGTGCGCTCCTTCACGACCGGCGGCTGGAGGAAGGGAATACGGCCGTAGAGCGTCTCTGACAGCAGGATCACCACGAAGAGAATCCCCTGGAAGACGAGCATCGTTGCGTCCGGCAGGCCCATGCGCCGCTGCACGAGACCGCCGGCGGCGGCAATGCCGCCGAGCAGAATGGAAACCGGAATGATGGCGAGCGGATTCTGGCGAGCGAGGAACGCGATCAAAATTCCGGTGTAGCCGTAACCGACGATCAACGAAGCGTTCGCGCGGCCATGCACCGCCGCCACCTCGATCATGCCGGCAAGCCCCGCCATGGCGCCGCCGAGCGCGCAGAAGACGACGATCAGCTTGCCGACGGGAAGACCTTGCAGCTTCGCCGCACGGATGTTGCCGCCGGTGATGCGCGCCGCAAAACCGAACGTGGTCCGCTCCACCAGCAACCACGCGACGATGCAGGCAACGACGCCGACGGCGAGCCCCCAATGCACGTCGGTGCCGGGCAGCGCGCCGATCATGTTGGCTTCACCGATATGCGTGGTCGAGGGCTTGTTGAGGCTCGCGGGGTCGCGCAACGCGCCCTCGACGAAATGATTCATCAAGGCGATCGCGATGTAGGCGAGGAGCAAGCTCGAGATCGTCTCGTTCACACCGCGCCAGGCGCGCAACGCGCCGACGCCGCCGATCCATAGGGCGCCGACGAACATGCCCGCCAGCGCCATTGCGGCGAGGACGAGCGCCGGCGGCAGTCCCTGCAACGGCAACGCGATCGCCGCGGCGGCAAGACCACCGAGCACGAGCGCTCCTTCTCCACCGATCACGACGAGGCCGAGCCGCGCCGGCAGCGCCACACACAGCGCCGTCAACAAGAGCGGTGCCGCGCGCAAAAGCGCGTTCTGCCAGGAGAACCAGGTGCCGAAGCCGCCTGTATAGACGAGCCAATAGAGATCGAGCGGCGACTTGCCGAGGGCGGCGATGAAGGCGCCGAAGATCAGCGCGGCGACCAGGATCGCGAACAGGGGAATGATCAGCGCCTCGGCGGCCGCATAGAGTCGGAGCGCGAACTCCCCCCTCGCCGCTCCACCTCCTGCGGCCGCCGCCGGCGCCGATCGCTCCGTTATGCTGACCACGGTCGGCTTCGCCGCGTCAGCTCGTGGAGCCGATCACCCCCTCGACGAGGTAATCCATGCTTTCGAGCTCGATCGCCGTCTCGACATAGGCTGTGCCCGCCGGCACGATCTCCTTGCCGGTATTGGTCTTGAGCGGCCCCTTGATGACGGAATAGCCGCCCTTGAGGATTTCCGCCTTGACCGCGTCGGCGCGCTTGCGCGCTTCCTCGCTCACTGCGGGGCCATAGGGGCTCATCTTCACGAAGCCCTCGGCGAGCCCGCCACGCACGAAGTTGGGCAACGGCTCGCCCTTCTGCGCCTTGGTTACGAACTGCTTGTAGACTTCGGCCCAATTCCATTCGGCGCCGGTGAGATATTTCTCCGGCGCAAGCTTCGACTGGTTGGCGTGATAGCCGCAGACGAAAGCGCCGCGGCGCGCCGCCGTTTCGACGACGACCTTCGGGCCGTCGACGTGACAGGTGACGACGTCGATGCCCTGATCGACGAGCGCGTTCGTCGCTTCCGCCTCTTTGACTGCAAGCGACCATTCGCCGGTGAAGATCACCTGCGTCGTGATCGACGGATCGACCGAGCGCGCGCCGAGCGCGAAGCTGTTGATGTTGAGCAGCACCTGCGGAATGGGCTTGGCCGCGATGAAGCCGATCTTCTTCGACTTCGTCGCGTGGGCGGCGACGATGCCGTTGAGATACTGGCCCATGCCGATGTAGCCGAAATAGGAGCCGGCATTCTTCGGGTGCTTGCCTTCGGTCCACAGGCCGCCGCAGTGGCGGAATTCGATCTTCGGATACTTGGCGCACATCGCCAACATGTGCGGATCGAAATAGCCGAACGACGTCGGGAACATGAGCGTCGCGCCGTCGAGATTGATCATGCTCTCGATCGTCTTCTGCACGGCCACGGTCTCGGGAACGTTCTCCTCTTCCACGAGCGTGACGCCGGGCATGCCCTTGATGGCGGCGGCGCCCTCGGCATGCGCCTGGTTGTAGCCGTAGTCGTCTTTCGGCCCGACATAGATAAAGCCGACGACGAGATCGGCGGCTTTCGCAGGGTCCACCGCCCAGGGTGCCATGGTCGCGCCAAGCCCAGCGAGCGCTGTGGTTTTCAAGAATGTGCGGCGATGCATGGAACGATCTGACGGCATGTGGCGGGCTCCCTGGACGGCCTGATGGATTGGCAACCCGAGTCACGAAGCAACCGCCGTGCCATTGCAAAGCGCAATGAATTCAGTGACTTGCAGGAAGTGGAGTACGCCGATTGGCAAGCAGATGAGCCAAATGATCAATCATTATGCAATCTATACTTAATTGCATACAGAGCGCTATTTTCGCCCTGCGATCATCCTCTTCGTAAGTCATGTTGATTCCGAGAAATTTTCCTCAACCTCGGGGATTTTCCGGCTGCAAACGAACTCGCCTAAATCCAATTGTCGGGCTCGAGCAAGGATGCCGCATCCTGGCTAATTGACTAATATATAGGCTGAAAAACACCTATTGTATGCAATAAGACGCGCGCTCGCTTTGGGCGCAGGTGTGCCGTTCTCCGGGAAATCTCCTCCAAATCAATTGCTTACGGGAATTCGGGGCTCGTTTCCGCCGAATGGCACGATGCTTGCGGAGTATTGCCCGCAAACGGGGAGCATCGGGAGATTTTCATGAAGCGTCGCGATTTTCTGAAATCGGTTTCCGCACTCGCGGCAGGCGCCGCGCTGCCAGCACCGGCGATCTGGTCGGACGCCAGGGCGCAGACGCGCCAGGAGACACTAGTCGTCGTTTCCGAATCGGGGCCAAACAACATCGATATCCACGGCGTCGGCACGAACGTGCCGGGCTACGAGGTGTCGTGGAACTGCTACGACCGCCTCATCAGCCACGAGATGAAGACGGTCGACGGCAAGCCCTATTACGACCGCGACAAGTTCAAGATGGAGCTCGCCGACGACATGATCGTCGGCGACATGTCGGCCACCTTCAAGCTGAAGAAGAACGCCACCTTCCAGGACGGCACGCCGGTCACCGCGAAGGACGTGAAGTGGTCGCTCGACCGCGCGGTCACGGTCGGCGGCTTCCCGACCTTCCAGATGAGTGCGGGCTCGCTGACCAAGCCCGAGCAGTTCGTTGTCGTGGACGATCACACCTTCCGCGTCGATTTCCAGCGCAAGGACCGCCTCACGATCCCCGACCTCGCGGTGATCGTGCCCGCGATCTACAACTCCGGGCTCGTCAAGAAGCATGCGACGGAAAAGGACCCGTGGGGCCTCGAATACACGAAGCTCAACACGGCCGGCAGCGGCGCCTATCGCGTGGTGAAGTGGCAGGCCGGCACCGAGGTCGTGATGGAGCGCTTCGACGACTGGAAGGGCGGCCCGCTGCCGAAAGTGAAGCGCGTGATCTGGCGCATCGTTCCCTCGGCCGGCAACCGGCGCGCGCTGCTGGAGCGCGGAGACGCGGACGTCTCCTACGATCTGCCGAACAAGGATTTCGTGGAGCTCAAGGACGCGGGCAAGCTCGATATCGTCTCGACGCCCTACTCCAACGGCATCCAGTATATCGGCATGAACGTCACCAAGCCGCCCTTCGACAATCTGAAGGTGCGGCAGGCGGTGGCTTACGCCCTGCCCTACCAGAAGATCATGGACGCGGTGCTGTTCGGCCTGTCGAAGCCGATGTTCGGCGCGCCGGCCGACGCGCCCACGCAGGTCGCCTGGCCGCAGCCGCACAAGTACAACACGGACATCGCGAAGGCGAAGCAGCTCCTCGCGGAAGCCGGCTATCCCAACGGCTTCGAGACGACGCTCTCCTTCGACCTCGGCTTCGCCGGCGTGAACGAGCCGCTCTGCGTGCTCGTGCAGGAGAGCCTGGCGACGATCGGCATCAAGTGCACGATCAACAAGGTGCCGGGCGCGACCTGGCGCACGGAGCTGAACAAGAAGGTGCTGCCGCTCTACACCAACGTGTTCTCGGGCTGGCTCGACTACCCCGAGTACTTCTTCATCTGGTGCTATCACGGCAAGAATTCGATCTTCAACACGATGAGCTACCAGTCGAAGGAGCTCGACGGCTTCATCGACGGCGCCGTGACGGCGGCCGCGGAAGGCAACGCCGCGGCCTACGAAAAGGACGTGAAGAGCATGGTGGATGTCGCCTATCGCGACATGCCGCGCATCCCGCTCTATCAGCCCTATGTCAACGTCGCGATGCAGAAGAACGTCTCGGGCTACCAGTACTGGTTCCACCGGCGGCTCGACTACCGCTCGTTCGTGAAAGGCTGAGTTTTCTTCGTCGTGCTGACCAACTCACTCCGCTCGTCTCCGCGAAAGCGGGGACCCAGAACAGCCGAATAATGGGCTTCTGGATTCCCGCTTGCCGCGCCGACGAGCCCACCGAAGGCGGGCAAGTGTCCGGCGCGGCGAACCTTAAAGTAGCCGCGCCGGCCGCTCGCTTCGCTCGCCAGCGTGGCGCGGGAATGAGCGGAGTAGCGATGCGTATTCCATGAGGGAGTCATGTTGCTACAGATCGGGAAGCGCATCGCGACGGCCATTCCGAGCATCATCGGCGTGATCATCGTCACCTTCCTGCTGACGCGCGTGCTGCCCGGCGACACGGCGGCCTATTTCGCGGGACCCGCCGCTACGCAAGAAGCGGTGGAGGAAGTGCGCAAGCAGCTCGGGCTCGACCGACCGCTGCCCGAGCAGTTCCTCAACTATATCGTGGCGCTCTCGCGCGGCGATTTCGGCAACTCGCTCACCACCGGGCAGCCGGTGCTCGCCGACATCGCGAGCCGCCTGCCCGCGTCGGCGGAACTCACGCTGCTCGGCCTGATCGTCTCGATGCTGATCGCGGTGCCGCTCGGCATCTTTGCCGCGGTCAGGCAGGGCTCGCTCATCGACCATGCGTGCCGCGTGATGGCGACCGCCGGCGTGTCGCTTCCCGTCTTCTTCACCGGACTGCTGCTGGTCTATGTCTTCTATTACATTCTCGGCTGGTCGCCGGCGCCGCTCGGCCGGCTCGACATCTTCTATTCCGCGCCGACGCACGTCACCGGCTTCTATCTGATCGACAGCCTGATCGAAGGAAATTTCGAGACGTTTCGCGCCTCGCTTTCGCAACTTGCCCTGCCGGCGATCACGCTCGGCATCTTCTCGCTCGCGCCGATCGCGCGCATGACGCGAGCGTCGATGCTCACGGTGCTTGCCTCCGATTTCGTGCGGACGGCGCGCGCAAGCGGGCTCAGCACGCGCACGGTGATCGTGACCTATGCGTTCCGCAACGCCATGCTGCCGGTGGTCACCACGCTCGGCATGGTCTTTTCGTTCCTGCTCGGCGCCAACGTGCTCGTGGAGAAGGTGTTCGCGTGGCCCGGCATCGGCTCCTACGCGGTGGAGGCGCTGATCGCGTCAGACTTCGCACCCGTGCAGGGCTTCGTGCTCACGATGGCGATCCTCTACGTCCTGCTCAACCTGTTGATCGACATGCTCTACACGGTCATCGATCCGCGCGTGAGGGTCGAGGGATGAACGAGCTCGTGCGGATCGAAGACGTGAAACCCGCAGCCAAGGCCGATCCGCAACCGGCGACCGTGCGCCGTCCCTCGCCGCTTCTCGCGACGCTCAAGCACGCCCGCTACGTGATCTCCGAGAACCCGGTGACGGGGCTCGCGTTCGCGCTGTTCCTGCTGCTCGTCGTCTGCGCGCTGTTCGGTCCCTTCATCGCGCCGTACGATCCGCTCGCAAGCGACACCAGCGCGGCGCTGCAGCCGCCGTCCGCCGCGCACTGGTTCGGCACGGACCAGCTCGGCCGCGACATCCTGAGCCGCGTGATCGTCGCGACGCAGCTCGACATGACGATCGCCGTTCTTTCGGTCGCGCTCGTGTTCGCGCTCGGCGGCATCGCTGGAATCGCCGCGGGCTTCTTCGGTGGCTGGACAGACCGCATCGTCGGCCGCATCGCCGATACGATCATGGCCTTTCCGCTGTTCGTGCTGGCCATGGGCATCGTCGCGGCGCTCGGCAACACGGTGACCAACATCGTCATTGCCACCGCGATCATCAATTTCCCGCTCTATGCGCGCATCGCGCGCGCGGAGGCGAACGTGCGGCGCGACGCCGGCTTCGTGCAGGCGGCGCGGCTCTCCGGCAACGGCGAATACCGCATCCTGCTCACGCAGATCCTGCCGAACGTGATGCCGATCATGGTGGTGCAGATGTCGCTGACCATGGGCTATGCGATCCTGAACGCGGCGGGGCTTTCCTTCATCGGGCTCGGCGTGCGGCCGCCGCAGGCCGAATGGGGGATCATGGTGGCGGAAGGTGCCGCGTTCATCGTCTCCGGCGAGTGGTGGATCGCATTCTTTCCGGGGGCGGCGCTGATGCTCGCGGTGTTCTGCTTCAACCTTCTCGGCGACGGGTTGCGCGACATCGTCGACCCGCAGCGGCGGACGTGACGCCATGAACGACCAGCCGCCGCTTCTCGACGTGCGCGACCTCACGGTGGAATTCGCGACCCGGCGCGGCACCGTGCGCGCGGTGGAGCGCGTGAACCTCACGGTCGCGAAGGGCGAGACGCTCGGGATCGTGGGGGAATCCGGGTCGGGCAAATCCGTCACCTCCTACGCGGTGATGCGCATTCTCGACCGCGCCGGTCGCATTGCCGAGGGCTCGGTACGCTTCACCGGCATCGACCTCCACGACGCGAAGGAAGACATGGTGCGCGACCTGCGCGGGCGCGAGATGTCGATGATCTTCCAGAACCCGCGCGCGGCGCTGAACCCGATCCGCAAGGTGGGGCGGCAGATCGAGGACGTTTTGCGCCAGCATGTGCTCGCCGATCCGCGCGACGCGCGCCGGAAGGCGATCGAGATGCTTGAACGCGTGCGCATCGCTCGTCCGGAGGAGCGCTATCACGCCTATCCGTTCGAGCTTTCCGGCGGCATGTGCCAGCGGGTGGTGATCGCGCTCGCGCTCGCATGCCAGCCGCAACTGCTCATCGCCGATGAACCGACCACCGGGCTCGACGTGACGACGCAGAAGGCGGTGATGGATCTCGTCGTCGAGCTCACGCGCGAGCGGGAGATGTCGACGGTCCTGATCACCCACGACCTCGGCCTCGCCGCCGCCTATTGCGACCGCGTGATGGTGATGGAGAAGGGCCACGTCGTGGAATCGGCCGCTTCGTCGGCTGTATTCAAATCGCCAGCGCACCCATATACGCGCAAGCTGATGCGCGCCACCCCGCGGCCGGGCGTCGGCTTGCGCGACTTGTTGCCCGAAAATTATGTCCCCTCCCCCCGCGTGCGAGGAGAGGTCGACGCGCGACACGCCGGAGCCGTGGACAATGCCCCTCACCCCGGCCCTCTCCCCGCAAGCGGAGAGAGGGAGAAGAAACCGCTCCTCGTCGTGCAAAATCTCGTCAAGGAATATCCGCGCCAGGGCAAATCATCCTCGCTGATGCAGTTCCTCGGCCGGCGTGACGAGAGGCCGGACGACGACGTCTTTCGCGCCGTGGACGGGATCAGCTTTTCCATTCAGCGCGGCGAGAGCGTAGGACTCGTCGGCGAGTCGGGTTGCGGCAAGTCGACCACGTCGATGATGGTGATGCGCCTGCTGGACAAAACTTCCGGCGAAATTCTCTTCGCCGGGGAGAACATCGGCAAAATCCCGCCGCGCGAATTTGCGCGGCTGCCGCAGCGCAAGCGGATCCAGATGGTGTTTCAGGACCCGACGGACAGCCTCAACCCGCGCTACACCGCCGTGCGCGCGATCGCCGATCCGATCCTGCGGCTCGGCGACGTGAAGGGCCGCGAGGCCGTGCGGGCACGCTGCGAGGAACTGGCGACGCTCGTGGGCCTGCCGCTCGACCTGCTCGACCGCTTCCCGCACCAGCTTTCCGGCGGGCAGAAGGCGCGCGTCGGCATCGCGCGGGCGATCGCGCTGAACCCGGAGCTCGTCATCCTCGACGAGCCGACCGCCGCCCTCGACGTGTCGGTGCAGGCGGTTGTCCTCAATCTGCTGCAGGATCTGAAGAATTCGCTGGGGATGAGCTATCTCTTCGTGTCGCACGATCTCAACGTGGTGCGGCTCCTGTGCGAGCGGGTGATCGTCATGCGCGCGGGCAGGATCGTCGAGGAAGGCACCGCCGAACGCGTGCTCGAGAAGCCGGAAGCGGCCTATACTCGTGAACTGATCGAGGCCATCCCGCATCCGCCTGTCTGACGGGCCGAGAACAAGAATGAAAGAAGCAAGCACGCAACCTCTCCCGCCCGTCGACGACATCGCGCTGGAAGCCCATATCGACGCGGCGCCAGCGCTCGTCGGCTTGTCCATCGATCCCGCGTACCGCGACGGCGTGAAGACTCACCTGCGCGCCACCGCCAACGCCGCGCGGCTCGTGCTCGCGTTTCCGCTCGACGACGAAGCGGAGCCAGCGCCGGTGTTCCGCGCATGAGCGACGAACTCCCGACAGCCTGCGAGACCGCCGCGAGCGTGCGCGAAGGGCGCGCGTCGGCGCGCGCGGTGACGGAGGCCGCGCTTGCGCGCATCGCCGCGCATGACGGCAAGATCAACGCCTTCACCGACGTGCTTTCCGAGCGGGCGCGCAAACGCGCGGAGACCGTGGACGCGCGCGTCAAGCGCGGCGAGGAGCTGCCGCTCGCCGGCGTCCCCTTCGCGGTGAAGAACCTCTTCGACGTCGCCGGCCTTCCGACGCGCGCGGGCTCCAAGATCAATCGCGAGCGCGCACCGGCCGAGCGCGACGCGATCCTGATCCGGCGGCTGGAAGCGGCGGGCGCCGTGCTTGTCGGCGCGCTCAACATGGGCGAATACGCCTACGACTTCACGGGCGAGAACGCGCACGACGGCAACGCGCACAACCCGCACGACCTCGCGCATATGACCGGCGGTTCCTCGAGCGGCTCGAGTGCGGCGGTGGCGGCGGGGCTCGTGCCGCTCTCCCTCGGCTCCGACACCAACGGCTCGATCCGCGTGCCTTCGTCGTTCTGCGGCCTGTTCGGCCTGAAGCCGACGTTCGGGCGGCTGTCGCGCGCCGGCACGTTTCCGTTCGTGGCGAGCCTCGATCATCTCGGGCCGCTCGCGCGTTCGACCGCCGATCTCGCCGCAGCCTATGACGCGATGCAGGGGCGCGATGCCGCCGATCCGGTTTGCACGGAGCGCGCGCCGGAGCCGGTGACGGAATCCATCGAGAAGGGAATCGCGGATCTGAAGATCGCGCGGCTCGGCGGGCATTTCGCGCGCATGGGCGAGCCGGACGCTTTCGCGGCGGTGGCGCGAGTGGCCGACGCGCTCGGCGCGAAGGAGACCGTCGAACTGCCAGAAGCAACGCGAGCGCGAGCCGCCGCCTATGTCATCACAGCGGCGGAGGGCGCCGCGCTGCACCTCCCTCGCCTGCGCGAGCGCGCGGCGGACTTCGATCCGGACGTGCGCGACCGGCTGCTCGCGGGCGCGCTGATCCCGGCCGCCTGGACCATCGCCGCGCAGAAATTCCGCCGCTGGTACCGCGAGCGCGTGCTCGAAGTGTTCGAGCGCTTCGATGTGCTGCTCGCGCCGGCGACGCCCTGCCGCGCGCCGAAGATCGGGCAGAAGACGTTCGTGCTCGACGGCGAAGAGATGCTGGTGCGGCCGAACATCGGCATCTACACGCAGCCGATCTCGTTCGTCGGATTGCCGGTGGTGGCGGTGCCCGTATGGCTCGACGGCGGCCTGCCGATCGGCGTGCAAGTGATCGCGCCGCCGTGGCGCGAGGACTTTGCGCTGCGCGTCGCCCATGCACTGGAACGCGCCGGCATCTGCAAGGCGCCGGTTGCGAAGCTGTGAGGAGCAGAATCTTGGACGTGAATATTCCCGAAGTCGTCGCCGAGGTGGCCGCCGTGTTCGAGCGCTACGAGCAGGCGCTCGTCAGCAATGACGTGGCGACGCTCAACGAACTGTTCTGGGACGACGCCCGCACCATCCGCTATGGCCGCGCGGAGAACCTTTACGGCCACGCCGAGATCGCGGCGTTCCGCTCCGCGCGCTCGCCGAGGAATCTCGCGCGGCGGCTGGAACGCACGCAGATCACCACCTTCGGCCGGGATTTTGCGACCGCCTGCACGTTGTTCTATCGCGATGCGAGCGCCGGCAAGGTCGGCCGCCAGAGCCAGACCTGGGCGCGCACGGCGGCGGGCTGGCGCGTCGTCGCGGCGCATGTCAGCGTGATCGATGCCTGAGGCGGAAAAGCAAGAAACGCGCGAGGAAAAACCATGAGCCGGCAGACCACCACGACGACCGAACGCCGCGGGCGCACGCGCGCCGAGGAGCTGCGCATCCGGATCGCCGACGAGATCGTGGACGGGGAGCTTCTGCCCGGCGCCACGCTCGACGAACAGGCGCTCGCGCAACGCTTCGGCGTTTCGCGCACGCCGGTGCGCGAGGCAATCCGGGAGCTCGCGGCGTCGGGCCTCGTGGAAGCGCCGGCGCATCGCGCGGCAATCGTGGCGCGGCCGACGCTCGAGCGCCTGAAGCAGATGTTCGATGTGATGGCGGAGCTCGAAGCGCTGTGCGCGGGACTGTGCGCCGTGCACATGACGCTCGTCGAACGGCGCGACCTGCAGTCGCTGCACGGCGCGTTGCGGGAGCTCGTGCGGCGCGGCGACCCGAGCTCCTACAACGAGACGAACGAGGCGTTCCACACGGCGATCTATGCCGGCAGCCACAACGACTATCTTGCCGAGATCACGCTGGCGACGAGGAAGCGCGTGTCGCCGTTCCGGCGCGCGCAGTTCCGCAACCTCGGACGGCTGGCGCTGTCCTACGAGGAGCATGACCGCGTGGTGACGGCGATCCTGCGCGGCGACCGCGAGGGCGCGGCGTCAAGCATGCGCGCGCACATCCTCACGGTGGAGGTCGCCTACGAGCGTTACGCGGAAACGGTCTGACGGCCGCCGCCGGCCGCGAGGAATCCGCGCCAGCCACCATACTTGGTAATGTCGCGCGCGCCGGCGACGCCGGTCGCCTCGGCGAGGAAGCCCTTCACGTGCGAGCCGTCGGCCAGCTCGACGGTGCCGATGCCGAGCGGCGACGGGATCTCGGCTACGAGACGGCCGAAGCCTTCCACCGGCATCGCCCAGATCTCGGTCTCGATCGCGGCGCCCCTGCCCGGCTGCACGCGCACGAGACCCGGCCGCAACGGCGGGCCGCCCGGCAGGAGATAGAGCCGGTAGTCCTGGGCGGTTCTCGCCGCGCGGACGAAATGCGCCTTCAGCGCCACCAGTTCATGATTCAGCTCGAGACCGGAGAGATGCGCGCCGAAGACCGCCACCTCGACATATCCTGCGGGCGTCGCCGCAGCCCGCGCGGGCAGCGGCGGGTGGCGAAGCTGCGTCGCGCCGAGCGGAAGATCGGCGGCCGCGTGCAGCGAACGGCCGATCGAAGCGGTCAACGCATCGCGACCGGACGGCGCGAGCAAGGTGACGCCAAACGGAGTCTTGTCGTCGCCGAGCGAGGCCGGCACGGCGATGCCGCAGAGATTGAGCAGGTTCACGAAATTCGTGTAGGTGCCCAGCCGGCTGTTGAGCGTGATCGGATCGGCGAGCACGTCTTCCACCGTATAGACGGTCGGCGCAGTCGGCAGCGCGAGCGCGTCGACCTGCCGGAACGTGGCTTCGGCGACGCGCCGCAATTCCTCAAGCCGATAGAAGGCGGCGAAGGCCGCCGCCGCGGTGGGCCGGGCGCCCTCCTGAATGATCTGGCGCGTGACCGGAAAAATCGAATCCGGCGACGAGGCGAGCAGGTCCTGAATGGCGAGGTAGCGCTCGGCAAGCCATGGGCCTTCATAGAGAAGGCGTGCCGTCTCATAGAACGGCTCGATGTCGATCTCGCTGATCGTCGCGCCGAGCCGCTCAAGCGCCTTGAGCGCCTTTTCGTAGGCCGCCGCCGCCCGTTCGTCACCGAAGAAAATCCGCGCGCCAGCGGCGGGCACGCCAAGGCGCACGTGCGCGAGCGGCGCATCGATTTCGCCAAGCGGGATCGCGCGGGAAAACGGATCGTGCGCGTCGGGGCCGCCGATCACCTTCAGCACACGCCAGGCGTCATCGACCGTCAAGGCGAAGACGGAGACGCAATCGAGCGTGCGGCACGCCGGCACGACGCCCGCAGTCGAGACGAGGCCGAGGCTCGGCTTCAGGCCGACGATGTTGTTCAGCATCGCGGGCACACGGCCGGAGCCGGCGGTATCGGTGCCCAGCGAAACGGGAACGATACCCGCCGCCACCGCGGTGGCGGAGCCTGCGCTCGATCCGCCGGGGATCAAGTCCTGGCGCAACGCATTGCGCGGAACGCCGTAGGGCGAGCGTACGCCGACAAGGCCGGTGGCGAACTGATCGAGATTGGTCTTGCCGATGACAATAGCGCCGGCCTCGCGCAGCCGGCGCACGGCGGTCGCGTCCTGGCGGGGCGTATAGGCATAGGCCGGACAGGCAGCGGTGGTCGGCAACCCGGCGACGTCGATGTTGTCCTTGACCGCGACGGGCACGCCGTAGAGCGGCAGATCGCGGGGACCGCGCTCCTGCAACGATCTGGCTTCCGCGATGGCGTCGCTCTCGTCGCGGAGAGAAATGAACAAGGCGGGATCGTCGAACGCACGCATCCGCTCATAGCAGCGCGCCACCGTCTCCTCGGGGCGCGCGGTGCCCGCACGATGTGCATCCAAGATCGATTGAGCGGTATCCGCCACGAAGACCCCCTGCCACAGGACCAATACACATTCTGCCTGAAGCCTTGTACAGGCGTCTCGACCGAAGGCGAAGTGCGACGATCTTTCCGGCGGTTGTAATTAACGGCTATCGGTGTTGAAATGTGCCGGGCGACGTCAGGAGTCGCCCGTTGAGGCCGTGACAGGGAAGTCGCGGCCTGCATTCGGCAGGGGTGCCATCGCCGGCAAGGCGGGGCGCCCTTTTTTGTTTTCGAGCCGGGCTGAAACCATGGAACTGACGTCCTATCGCATTTCATCCGAGCCTTATTATTGCGCGATCGGCGACGAGATCGCGCTGTTCGAGGCCGCCTATGCGAGCCGCCTGCCGGTGATGCTGAAAGGGCCGACCGGCTGCGGCAAAACCCGCTTCATCGAATTCATGGCGTGGAGACTGGAGCGGCCGCTCATCACCGTCGCCGCGCATGAAGACATGACGGCTGCCGATCTCGCCGGGCGGTTTCTGCTCTCTCCGGAAGGAACGATGTGGCACGACGGACCGCTCACGCTCGCGGTACGCAGCGGCGCCATCTGCTATCTCGACGAGATCGTCGAGGCGCGGCAGGATACGACGGTCGTCATCCATCCGCTCACCGACGCGCGCCGCGTGCTGCCACTCGAGAAGAAGAACGAGCTCGTGGCCGCGCATCCCGACTTCCAGTTGGTCGTCTCCTACAACCCCGGCTACCAGAGCGCGGTCAAGGACCTGAAGGAATCGACCAAGCAACGCTTCGTCGCGATCGAGTTCGGCTATCCCGCGCCGGAGATCGAGACGGAGATCGTTGTGCGCGAATCCGGCGTGGACCGGCAGACAGCGCACCGGCTGGTGGAGATCGGGCTGCGTTCGCGCAATCTGCGCGGCCACGGCCTCGATGAAGGCGCGTCGACGCGCATGCTCATTCACGCGGGGCGGATGGTTGCGGGCGGCGTCGGTCTCGAAGCCGCTTCGCACGCGAGCATCGTGCTGCCGATCACCGACGACATGGAAATGCGGGAGGCGCTTTCCACCGCGATCGCAGCCACGATCCCCTGACGGGCAGACGGGCATGAACCGGATGCGCCGTAGTCAGCTCAAGATCATCGAGACGCCGCCCGAACGCGCTGTCACGCGGCTGCATCAACTCATGCGGCAGCGGGAAGCACTGCGTCCGGATTTCCTCGCGGCGTGGGACCGGCTCGCTCAAGAATTCTCCGACGATGAACTCGAAGCGTGGGCGGAGGGCGCGCTCGCGCTCGCCAATGTCAATATCGGTGCCGCAAGCCTCGTCGCGTTCTGGCGCGTGAGCGTGGAGCACGCGGCCGCGCTGGGATTGGCGACGCTGGCCGAGATCGCGCAGGGCGTCGCCGAGGTCTGCCGCCACGCCGGCGCGCAGCCGGCGCTTTCCTGCATCGAGACAATCGGCGTCGCCGGTCGCCGGCTCGGCGACCGGCGCGAGCTCGCGCGCTGGATGCGCGGCCTCATCCGGCTTTCGCGCGAAGCGCCGGAGTCGGTCATCGCCGTCACGAGCCGCGCCGACACCATCCTGCAATTCTGTGACGGCGCGGGATTCGAATCCTTTATCGCCGCCGGCCTCCGCGCCGCACGGGACGACCGCGCGCGGCGACGCGCTTTCTTTACCCTCGAAGACCCGCTCGCGCGTCAGGTGCTCGAGCGCGACGGCGGCAACCTCACGTTCGCGAAGATCGAGCGACCGCTCGGCCTGTTCGCCACGGCGCTCTGGGGCCGGCCGCCGGTGCTGCGCGGCCTGCCGCCGCCGAGCGGGCGAACCGCGCCGCGCCGGGTGAGCATCGCCGGCGGCGTGATCCGCGTGCCGCAGATCTTTCCCGGCGCGCCGGCGCACCTTGCGCACGATCTCTTCCGTGCGAGCGTGGCGCACGCCACGGCGCATCTCGCGCTGACGCCGGGACGCTTTCCGGCAGGCTCGCTGAAGCCGTTGCAGATCGCGCTGGTCACGCTGGTCGAGGACGCGCGGGTCGAGGCGCTGGCGATACGACGGTTTCCCGGCCTGCGCGCGCTGTGGGAAAAATTCCACGTCGCCGAGCGATCGGGCGTCATGACGGTGCCGGCGCTGCTCGCGCGGCTCTCCCGCGCCCTGTTCGACCCGGACTATGTTGACGACGACGATTTCATCGTGAAGGCGCGTGCGCTCTTTGCGGCGGAAACGGAGCGGCTGGAAGACCCTGCCCTGAGCCGAAAGATCGGCGGCCTCCTCGGCAACGACATCGGGCAGATGCGGCTGCAGTTCGATGCCAGGATCTACGTGATCGAGCCGGCCTATCGCGACGATGGGCTCGGCCTGTGGGATTTCGGCGAGCAGGCGGAGACTACGCCTGAGGAAATCGAGCTTGCCGTCGACGCGGTCCGCGTCACGCAGGAGCAAAAGAAGGACGGCGGGAAATCCGAAGACGCGACGCAGGAAAGGGACTCTGCCGGCCGGGCGCGGCCCGTGGCGCCGGACGACCACGGCATCTTCGTCGCACGCTATCCGGAATGGGACCGCGCCGCGAGCATCGAGCGGCCGGACTGGACGACCGTGCGCGAGGTCGCCGCCGCGCTCGGTCCACAGGAGCGCTTTGCCGCGTCGATCGCCGGCGCGACGCACCTGATGGGCCGCGTGCGGCGGATGGTGAAAGGCGCGCGGGTCGGGCGGCACGAGCGGCTGAAGCGGCGGCATGACGGCCCCGACCTCGATCTCGACGCGGTGCTGGAAGCGGCGATTTCGCTCCGCACCGACACACCGCCCGATCCGCGCGTTTACCGCAGCGCGGAGCGGAGGACGCGCGATCTCGCGGTGATGATCCTGCTCGACATCTCGGAGTCGACGCGCGACCGCGCGGGTGCGCTCGGCTCCGTGCTTGACGTGGAACGGCTCGCGGTCGGCATCCTGAGCGAGGCGCTGGCGAAGCTCGGCGATCCGTTCGCGCTGCGCGCGTTCGCCTCGGCCGGGCGCGAGGAAGTGCGCGTCACGCGGATCAAGGATTTCAACGAGACCTTCGACGCGACGACGCTGATGCGCCTTGCGGCGCTCGCGCCCGGATTGTCCACCCGGCTCGGCGCCGTACTGCGGCATGCGGGCGCGGAGATCGCGCCCGTGCGCAGCCACCGCAAGCTCGTGCTGGTGCTGACCGACGGCGAGCCGTCCGACATCGACGTCAACGATCCGCTCGATCTCGTCGAAGACGCGCGGCGTGCGACGCGGACATTAAAGATGCAAGGCGTCGACGTGTTCGGGGTGACGCTCGATCCTTCCGAGGTCGGGTCGGGTGCGGCCGTCTTCGGGCGAAGCAATCATATGCCGGTGCGCCGGCTCGAGGACCTTCCGGCGCGGCTCTCCGAGCTTTATTTCCGCCTCGCGCGGCACTAACGCGTCATGGCCGGGCTTGTCCCGGCCATCCACGTCTTCTGTCCGTGACCTTTCAAGACGTGGATGCCCGCAACAAGTGCGGGCATGACGTTTTATTTGCGGCGGCGCGCGGGCGGCGCACCGACGAGCGCTTCGAAGGCAAGAGCAAACGCGGCTTCGAGCCCGCGCGCGAGCGTGCCGCCGTCCGGCGCGAGCACGCGCCCGCCGATGCCGATGGAGAACGGCAGCCGACCGAACCCGGCGAGACAGCCCGCCTGCGCGAGTTGCTCTTCCAGTGCCTCGGGATCGCAGTGCTGCGCGCGGGGGCCGAGCACGAGGAACGAGCCGGTCGCCTGATACGGCCCGAGCGGCGATGCGCGCCCGCCGATCTCCGAGCCTTTCACGGAGCCGCGATCGGCGAGCAGCACCATGCCCGTCTCGTCGCGGACGATGGTGCATGCCTTGTACAGCGCGAACGGGCGGGCGCGTGCCTGCGGATCGTGGTGCGCCATGCCTTCGCAGACGATCATGTTCGCTCCCGGCATCAGCGCGATCTCGGTATTGCTTTCGATCACGGCGTTGGGAAAGAGCACGAGCGGATCGGGGGTGTAGGCGAGGAACGAGTCAGCTTTTGCCGCCAGTCGCGTGCGTTGCACGGCGTGCAGCCCGCGCGTGTCGTGCACGATGGTGGAGGCCTGCGTGGTGACGTGCGCGGCGGCGCCTGCTTCCGTTGCGATCGTCAGCTCAAGCCGGTCGCCGCGATAGAGGCCGCCGGAAGCCGACTGAAGATAGAGTGTCGCGAGGTCAGGCCGGGCGGCGTCCAGATAGAACGGGCGCGTCAGATGGAACGGATACGGCGCGCGCTGATGCGCGAGCACGGTGCGCCCGCCGCCGGCCGCGAAGTGCAGCGAGGCTTCGACGGCGTTCGGCTTGGGCGTCGCTTCATCCGAGGCCTGCGGGCCGGCTGCGGCATCGCGCGCCGTTTCACGCGCGGGAAACAGCGGCGTGACGACGCCCGCGCGCGTCATCGAAACAGCACGGCGGACACGATGCGCGAAGCGAGTTCCTCGATCCCCTCGCCCGTACGCGCGTTGGTGGCGAGCACGGGCTTGTCGCCGCGCACGCGCTTGGCCTCATTCAGCATGCCTTCGAGATCGACGCCGACATGCGGCGCGAGATCGACCTTGTTCACCACGAGCAAATCGCACAGGAGCACGCCGGGTCCGCGCTTGCGCGGAATGTCGTCGCCGCCGGCCACGTCGATCACGAACATCCACCAGTCGACGAGATCGAGCGAATAGGTCGAGGCGAGGTTGTCGCCGCCGGACTCGAAGACGATCAGCTCGAGGCCGGGAAAGCGCCGCTCCAGCTCGTCGCCCGCGGCCATGTTGAGCGTCGGGTCCTCGCGGATCACCGTGTGCGGGCAGGCGCCCGCCTCCACCGCCGACACCCGCTCCGGGTCGATCAGGCCGGAGCGCCGCAGCCGCTCGGCGTCTTCCCTGGTGACGAGATCGTTGGTGACGACGGCGAACGAAATGCCGCGCGCCTGCAACACGGGAATCAGCCGTTCGATGAGCGCGGTCTTGCCGGAGCCCACCGGACCGCCGATGCCGATGCGCGCGGCGACGGAAGCGCCCGCCTCTGTCTCACTGGACTCCTTGGTGCGTTCGAGCATCGGCGATCACCGCAGCATGTAGCGTTGCGCGAGCGGCAGCTCGCGGGCCGGCTCGCAGGTGGCGATCTCGCCGTCCACATAGACGTCGAAGGTCTGCGGATCGACGCGCATCTCCGGGCAAGCGTCGTTCCAGAGCATGTCGCGCTTGCGGAGATCGCGCGTGCCGCGAGCGGGCAGCAGCGATTTGCGGAGGCCAAGCCGGCCGGCGAGCCCGCCTTCGATCGCGAGCGGATGCACGAAGCAGGCCGAGAGCGCCGGCGCCGCGCCGCCGAACGCGCCCCATTGCGGGCGCATCAGGACCGGCTCGCAGGTCATGAGCGATGCCGCGGAGTCGCCCATGGCGCCCCAGGCGATGAAGCCGCCCTTGATGACGAGCTCCGGCTTGATGCCGAAGAAGGCGGGCCGCCAGACGACGATGTCGGCGATCTTGCCGTCCTCGAGCGAACCGATGTGATCGGCGATGCCGAAGGTGCGCGCGGCGTTGATGGTGTATTTCGCGAGGTAGCGGCGGATGCGGGCGTTGTCGCCGAAGCCCGGGCGCTCCTCCGGCAGCGCGCCACGCTGGTCCTTCATCTTCGAGGCGAGCTGCCAGGTGCGGCAGATCACTTCGTGGATGCGGCCCATGCCCTGGCTGTCGGAGCCGAGCATGGAGATCGCGCCGATGTCGTGCAGCACATCTTCCGCCGCGATGGTCTGCGCGCGGATGCGGCTCTCGGCGAACGCCACGTCCTCCGGGATCGCCGGATTGAGATGGTGGCACACCATCGTCATGTCGAGGTGCTCGTCGAAGGTGTTCACCGTGTAGGGATTGGTGGGGTTCGTGGACGACGGCAGGCAGTTCGCGACACCCGCTACGCGGATGATGTCGGGCGCATGGCCGCCGCCGGCGCCTTCCGTGTGATACATATGAATCGCGCGGCCGCGGATCGCGGCAAGTGTGTCCTCGACGAAGCCCGACTCGTTGAGCGTGTCGGTGTGGAGCTGGACCTGGAAGTCGAGGTCGTCGGCGACCGCGAGGCAGGCGTCGATGGTCGCGGGCATGGCGCCCCAGTCCTCGTGGATCTTGAGGCCGAGGCAGCCGGTCTCGAGCTGCTCGACGAGCGAGGCGGGCTTGTGCGAATTGCCGCGGCCGAGAAAGCCGAAATTGATCGGCCAGTGCTCGGACGCCTGCAGCATCTTGCCGACATTGAACGGTCCGCCGGAATCGATGCCGACCGTGATCGGGCCGAGCGATCCGCCGATCATCGTCGTGATGCCCGACGAAATCGCGTGCTCGCAGAGGCCGGCGGAATCGAAATGGACATGCACGTCGATGGCGCCCGGCGTCGCGATCAGCCCTTCACAGTCGCGCACGGTGGTCGCGGCGGAGACGAGCAGGCGCGGATCGACGCCGTCCATGATCGCGGGGTTACCCGCCTTGCCGATGCCGACGATGCGGCCGTCCCTGATGCCGAGGTCGCCCTTCACGAAACCGAGCACCGGGTCGATGACAAAGACGTTGCAGAGCAGGAAATCGAGCGCGCCTTCGGCGCTCGTGACGCCGGCGGCGAGGCCGATGCCGTCGCGGAGCGTCTTGCCGCCGCCGTGCAGGCATTCGTCGCCATAGACGGCGTGGTCCCTCTCCACGACGGCGACGAGCGAGGTGTCGGCGAGGCGCACGCCGTCGCCGACCGTCGGGCCATAGAGGGCGGCGTAATCCTTGCGTGCGATGGCGACCACGGCCCTCTCCTCATGCGCCCTTGAAGCCCGCCGTGCGCGCGCGCAGCAAGGCGTCCTCGCGCGTGGCGGAATCCGAGGCTTTTCCTTCGGTCAGCCCATTGAGGCCGGAAAGCTCGCCGCGTCCGCCGAGCGCAACGAGCGCGACCTGCTTGGTCTGGCCGGGCTCGAAGCGGACGGCGGTGCCGGCGGGAATGTCGAGCCGCATGCCGAAGCTCGCCGCACGGTCGAAATCGAGCGCCTTGTTCACTTCAAAGAAATGGTAGTGGGAACCGACCTGGATCGGCCGGTCACCCGTGTTGACGACTTCGATGCTGGCGCGGCGGCGGCCGGCGGCAAGCTCGATCTCGCCTTCGGCGGGCAGAACGGCGCCGGGCTCGAGCGGATCGGCGGCGGCACCGGGCGCCGGGCGGATCGGCTCGTGGATCGTCACGAGCTTGGTGCCGTCGGGAAAGGTGCCTTCGACCTGCAGGATCGGCAGCATGGCGGCGACGCCGGGCATCACGTCGCCGGTCGTGAGCACCGTGGAGCCGAGCGACATCAGATCGGCGACGCTTTTTCCCTCGCGCGCGCCTTCGAGGATTTCGTCGGTGATGAGCGCGACCGCCTCGGGATGATTGAGCTTGAGGCCTCGTGCGCGCCGCTTGCGGGCGAGCTCCGCCGCCGTGAAGATCGTGAGCCGTTCGAGCTCGGTCGGGGTCAGCAGCATGCGCCCTCTTGCTAGTTCGCGAACAGGCGCAGCTCGGCGCGCGTGTTGCGGGCCGCTGCGACATCGACCCAGGGCAGGAAACTCTCGATTGCATCGAGGCCAATCGGCCGTTCCGCATGTTCGCCGACCAGCGGAAGCACCGAACGCAGTACCGTCTGCGCTTCCAGCGCGCCGATCCGGCCAAGCCGCACCGCGGCCGTGATCAAGCCCGTGGCGACCGTGTAGCCGGAGATCGCCACGGCATCGCCCTCGCCGATGCCGAGCGCACGCCACAAATATCCCTGCACGACCGGCAGATGGCCGAACGCACGCCCTGAAACGATGCGCTGCTGCAGCAAGCTTGCACCCTCGGTCCTCAACCGGACGTGCGAGGCAAGCAGCGCATTGCCGTTGCGGCGCGAGCCGTTGCGAAGCGGCTCGGAGACCGACGCGGCTTCCATCTCGAAATCCACCGCGGCGACGGCATCGAGATCGCTCTCCGCCCGGTGCGCGCGGACCAGCGCGACGCGATCGGCCGTCGCCCAGCGATGACGAAGGATAGCGCCGATCGTATCAGCCAGGCCGTCGCGGTCGAGCGGCGCACCGAGCGAAGCGAGCCCTTCGATGCCGTTGGAGAATGCGAAGCTTCCGCTCGGGAAGGCCGAGTCCGCATGCTGGAAGGCGACGAGCAAAGGCAACATCACGCCGCCTCCGCCTGCGATATCACCGACGCCGCCACGCGCCGCTCGGTGATAAGCGGGCCCAGCCGCGCAAGATAGTCGTCGACCGGCGCCTCGAGCGCGACCAGGAGCGCCTCTCCCTGCATGCGGACCCGCCAATGCAGATTGCCCGCGTGGTAGCCGACCTCGATCGCATCGGCGATGGAGCGCGGCTCGAGCCGCAACCAGCGCTCCTCCGTGACGCGCACGACGATGGCGCGATCCGGTTCCAGCAAAAGCACGGCGCCGTCGAACAGCCGCTGATCGCGCGAGAGCGCGATGGCGATCTCGTCGCCGCCGCGCGTGGTCGCACGCAGACGGCGGCGCGGCACGTCGGCGGTTGCGAGCATCAGGAAGTCCACCGCGCCGCGGTGCTCCAGCTCGTGCAATCGCTCCGAGATTTCCGGCTCGGCGCGGCTGCCAAGCACGCGTTCGATCAGCAGCATGAAATCAGGCCACACATTGCTTTGGGAATTATGGGACGGCCGTGCACGAGGCGCGGCCGTCCCCGGCATCAGCGATGGGCCACCTTCTTCGCCGGGATGCCTTCGATCGGGCACTCCTCGGTGCCGACGGTTGGCCGCGTGATCGCCTCGACCATCTCGCGCGTGCCTTCCGGATCGGTGATCCACTTCTTGTAGAAGTCGTAGGGGCACACGGCTTCGCCCTGGACTTCCTCGCCGGAATTGATCTTGCCGGTGTAGCCGCGGTGCACGAGCTTGAAGAGATGGTT
>Ga0180222_1001336_pt1 | contig 26337 bp, 23 predicted proteins | sample eDN5th37CKraftOP_FD_151336 | JGI IMG/M metagenome (GOLD analysis project Ga0180222, IMG submission 151336) | Enriched Organic Plus compost microbial communities from Emeryville, California, USA - eDNA 5th pass 37_C Kraft OP (version 2) (version 2) ...
AACCTTCTTTATGCGCTGATCGGCGTCACGCTTGGCACAGCCGTCGGCGTGCTGCCCGGTATCGGCCCGGCACTCACGGTCGCGCTGCTCCTGCCCGTCACCTATAAGCTCGACCCTTCCGGCTCGCTCATCATGTTCGCGGGCATCTATTACGGCGGCATGTATGGCGGCTCGACCACGTCGATCCTGCTCAACACCCCGGGCGAAAGCGCCTCCATCGTTACCGCATTGGAGGGTAACAAGATGGCTCGCGCCGGACGTGGCGGCCCCGCGCTCGCAACCGCAGCCATAGGCTCGTTCATTGCGGGCCTGATCGCCACTCTGGCGCTCGCTTTCGTCGCGCCGTGGGTCGTGAAATTCGCCCTGTCCTTCGGACCGTCCGAATATTTCGCGCTCATGCTGCTCGCCTTCATGACGGTTTCAGCGGCCTTCGGCGATTCCACGCTCCGAGGACTGACCTCGCTGTTCATCGGCCTTGCGCTCGGACTGATCGGCATCGACCAGTTGACCGGTCAGGCGCGTCTCGTCATGGGAACCCCGAACCTGCTCGATGGCATCAATGTCACGACGCTCGCCGTCGCGCTTTTCGCCATTGGGGAAACGCTGGCTGTCGTATCGAAAAAACTTCGGCCAGAAGATGAAGTCATTGCCGTCAAAGGTTCCGTCTGGATGACGAAAAACGACTGGAAACGCTCGTGGATGCCGTGGCTGCGCGGCACCGCCATCGGCTTTCCGATTGGAGCCATGCCAGCGGGCGGTGCAGATGTGTCGAGCTTCCTTTCCTATTCGGCGGAACGGCAATTCTCGAAACATCCCGAAGAATTCGGCAAAGGCGCCATCGAAGGCGTTGCGGGACCGGAAGCGGCCAACAACGCCTCGGCTGCCGGTACGCTCGTGCCGCTCCTGACGCTCGGCCTGCCGACAACCGCGACTGCGGCTATCATGCTTGCCGGTTTCCAGCAATTCGGCCTGCAGCCCGGCCCGCTCCTGTTCGTGACCAATGCCACATTGGTTTGGGGCCTGGTGGCGAGCCTTCTCGTCGCCAATCTGATGCTGCTGGTCTTGAACCTGCCCCTCATCGGCCTGTGGGTGAAGATGCTCACCATCCCACGCCACTGGCTCTATGCGGGCATTCTGGTTTTCGCCACGCTTGGAACAATCGGAGCGAATGCCTCCACCTCCATGCTGTTCGGCCTGCCGGTTTCATTCGAGCTTGGCCTGCTTCTGGCATTCGGCGTGCTGGGCTATGTGTTGCGGCGCTTCCATTACCCCATCGCACCGGTGGTGGTTGGCCTCATCCTCGGACCGATGGCAGAAAAGAGCCTGCGTCAGGCCTTGCAGATCAGCCAGGGCAACCCGATGGCGCTGGTGCATTCCTGGGTATCGATTGTGCTGATCGCGCTGGCGATTGCCGCCGTGGTCGTGCCGATGATCATGCGCCAGCGCGGCAAGGGTGAATTGCTGAGCCAGATGGCAACCGATGAGGATTAAACGACAAAAGCCCGGCAAAGCCGGGCTTTTTACTCATTTACACTTACGCTTACTTGGCCGTTCAACCCTGAATGCGACGGAACTGATCGACGTCGATTCCAAGCGTCTCAAGGTCATGGGCAGCAGGCTTCTGACCAGCGCGCACAGCCGCAGAAGCACGAACGGCGCTGCCGAATTGCGCGAATGCACGACCGAAACGATTATTGAAGCGGGTAAACATTTTTCTCTCCATCACGGACACTTCATCGGTCCGCACCCATGAAATGGTGATAAGTCCCGTGACTTAGAAGACCAGCATTTGCATGACAGCCATGCAGTTTCGGCATGCTCCCTTCCACCCAACTTGATTGCGATCAATGCCGCCCGCTCGCGGGCTTGCGAAGCTCTTTTCAACCCAAAGGAAGGAGCCTTGGAATGTCGAATACCCCCCACACGCTCGGTGAAGAGTTTCCCGGCCAACTCGAAGCCATCCATGCCCTGAAGGCAAAGGATGCCCGTTTTGCCCGCATTCTGGAAGAATATGATTCAGTGAACGATCGCATCCACCGGGCGGAAACAAAGATCGCTCCCGTAAGCCAGGAGGAAGAAACGAACCTGCGCAAGCAGCGCCTCGCCTTGAAGGACAGCATCGCCGAGGCACTTGCCGGGACTTGATCTTCTATCCGGCCCCTCTCCCATAAGATTGGGAAATAAATAAACGAAGAGAAAAAGCGGCCCCGAATATACCGGGACCGCTTTATTGTTTTATTAGGAATATAGTAATTGCCTAAAAAAAGATAAGCTGCTACTAAATTTGAATAAAACAATATTAAACAAAATATTAGCAAATGGGAAATTAATAAATGAAGACCAGATATGCTGTACTTCTTGCATCCGCAGTGGCATTTTCATATTCTAATTTAGCTGCGGCGCAAAAACTGGAAGGTTTCGATCTCTCGCTGGCGAAAGTGCCGCCATTTCCTGTAACGGCGTTTTATGAAACGCCGGAAAATTTCACCTCTTTGCCGGTTGGCAGCATTATTCGTCAAGAACCGCTAGAGGCTCCCGCTGGCGCATCGGCCTGGCGCGTGCTCTACGTTTCGGAGCGCTGGGATGGAACGCACGTTCCGGCAAGCGGTCTGGTCATCGCGCCGAAGCAGACAGACGGCGCCACGCCCTATCCGGTGGTGTCCTGGCTGCATGGCACAACAGGGGCGGCGCGTGGCTGCGCTCCATCGCTTGCGCCAAATCCGGTTCAGGAATTCGTGCAACGCGGCGAGTATGCCATCGATATCGGCATTCCATTTCTTCAGGACTGGCTTGCAAGGGGATATGCGATTGTCGCGCCGGATTATGCCGGGCTTGGTTCCGACACCGTTCACCGTTATCTCGCGGGCGTGGATTCGGCGCGTGACGTACATAATATGCTGCGTGCGGCGCGCTCCATCAGTGAAGCGAATATCGGCAAAGACGTTTCGCTGGTCGGCTGGTCCCAAGGCGGAGCCGCCGCGCTGTTCGCAGGCGAAATCGCCGCAACTTACGCCCCTGAGAATAAAATTCGCTCGCTCGTAGCCTTGGCTCCTGCTTCGACTGTTCTCAGGCCTGACGCGACGATAAATGCCTTCTTCAAGGCCAAGGTGCCCTATACGCTGCTTGTCGGGCAAAGCTACATCGACGCCTACAATCTCGACAAAACTCTTTTTGCCGCCGAAGGCCACAAACTTCTCGAGGCCGCGCAGTCAACCTGCGTGGTGGGTGTGCTGGGCGCACTGGCGCAAAGCCAGGACCCTGCGGTCACCGATAATATTACGGATCATAAGGATTGGGTTGAAGCCCTGAAACGCAACAATGCCGGTTCTGCAAGAATCGACGCGCCTGTTTCGATTTTCCAGGGGCTCGAGGATACCATCGTTCCGCCAAGCGATACGCAGGATTATGCCGAGCGGGTCAAGGCATTGGGGATGGACGTTTCCATCACATGGGTTGCGCATGCCGGTCATCGTGATCTTTTCGACAGGAAAAAAGACGAAATCGTCAAGAAAGTGGTTGAAGGCTTCGAAGCCGCAAGCAACTGATCGCGAAATTCTGCGAAGCTGAACCAGTTCGGGATCATTCGGCACGGAATGATCCCGTTTTCAGCATGAGGCCATCCCACCGCTGCGACGGCCGCTCAGGAGGACCGGTCCTCGTTTTTGTTTCCAACCTTGCTGTTGTCCGGGCCGACCGAGTTTTCCATCTTTCCCACCACGACCAGAACCGCCACGGCGATAAATGTGGCCATGATTGCGATATGCCAGAGGCCGAGACCGCTGGCGAGACCGACTGCGGCAGCAAGCCACATGCCTGCGCCGGTCGTGATACCCATTATTTTTCCGCGCGCGAAAATGATGAAGCCAGCCGCCAGAAAGGCCACGCCACTCGTGATTGCTTCCACCAGCCGCGAAGGGTCCATCCGTATATTTTGATCGTCGAACACAGGCACATTGACCAGTTCCAGCGACACAATCGTGAAGGTGGCTGAGGCGAGACAGACCAGCATATGGGTTTTTAGCCCGGCGGGTCGCCTGCGCCATTCACGTTCGAGACCGATGATGGAGCCGAGCAGCGTTGCCAGCAACATCCGCGCCAGAACCACCGGCAAACTGATTACATTGTCGTGCGTGAATTCAGCCCAGAATTGATCCATGCCCGATAACGGGCATGGCAGGGTTTAGTTCCGCTGTGATCATTGGCTTTCGGCTCATTCCGCCGAGGCCGGAGGAACCGTTTCTGTCGTGGTGGGCGGCAGGGAATTCTCGCCATTAGGCGTGTTCTGGTCGGGAGAAATGGCAGCGCCATAGATTTCAACCAAGATCCAGACGGCGAGCGCCGCCACAATGCTAACCAGCAAAACCATGAGAATGGGCTTGCCTTCGCGCCCTTGCCTTGCTTCAGTCGGGTTGACCTGTTTCATGGATCAAATCCTCCTGTTGGTTTGAGCGGCGTCAAGATTCGCCGCTATAAGCCGAATGGAAGGATGGGAAATTGGTTCCAATGTAACGAGCCGCCACGCAAAACTTGCGTCAGCGCTTCTCTCGACATCGGTGAATATGTGGAGGCAATGGTACGGTCGGCTGCTATAAAACTGTTATGCTAAGTATTGTTTTTGTTAAGAAAATTTCATTTCACTCCGAAATTATTACACATATTGTTACACAACTTATTGCACGGTTTGTGGCACGTCACCTTGAGAACGCGGCGACGGACAAGGCGTCTGCAGCAGTCCCGGTCCCAACGAAGAACACATCCACGTGGCGCTCGAAGAGCTCGGCAAAACTCGCCCGCGCGCGCTCGTCCATCGAACTGCTGCCGTACGCGGTACCGAAAGACGCGCCTTCGTTGGCGATACTCTGGAGGATGCGAGGGTGTATGCCCGAGCAGTTGTCCGACGCGAAATCCGAGTTGGTTCAGAGGGTCCTTTGTAGAAGTGATGTAGGATCGACATTTGCGCCGCACAGAAGCACCCCGACGCGCTCGCCTGCGCGGGGTTCGTAGCGGCCTGCCAGCATCGCCGCAAGTGCTACGGCGCCGCCAGGTTCGACTGCTATACGGTAATTTTCCAAAGGTGCAGTTGCACCGCCCCGATGTCGGCGTCGCGCACGAGAATGGGTATCGAGACACATTCACTTCCCATTCCAGGGCAATCGTACCCTGTCCTGCGATCGTCGATACGGCATCGAAGGATGCGCCTTTTTCATCAAGCTCGTGAACAAAATTGAGAACATCGCGCGTTGATCGTCCCGACCGATCAAGCCGCGGCATGATCATTCGAATTGCCAGTATCGCCCAATGTATTACCACCGCTGCTGGTAGAAAGGAGAGCAACCGGGGTTTCACTACTAATGTTCGATACTGACAAGCGTAATCTTGGCGGCCAGTTTGGACTTAACACAATGTAGATAAAGCTCCTCGCCTTGGACCCTGATATAGGTCTCGTCGAGGTCCCATTTTCGCGTGAACCAGCTGAACAGCCGCAGCTCCTACGAAGTGCGGCTGCTCCCACTGGCTCCTATCAAAAAATCATCCCTAAATGCAGCGTCAAAGCCTGATCGCGCCGCTCACCTTTCAGGCCGTCGTGCCGACCATATTCGAGATGCAGGATCGTTCCACCACCGATATTGAGTGATGCACCGATCACCGTGTGCAAGCTGGTCGGATCATCAACGATTAAGTTGAGATCGTTCTTCACTTCCTGCTCCAGACCGACTTCGACGTATGGCGCCAAATTTCCTGGGCGCAGGTCCATACTCTCCAGTCGCACATTCGCCGAGACCGTCGCATAGGCGTCATGTCGCCCGACCGTGCCGTTGACGACCCCGCCGAACGTGTCGCGAACGTCATTGAAGCGATTGTTCTGATAGATTGTGCCGATGGAGGGATGGAACGCCCATCCCTCGGGGACAAAACTTAACGTGTCTTTGGTGAAAGAACCGACAAGGCTTGCCTGCGTGTAGAAGCGCCCCCAATCCTGATCGTAGCCGTAATTCATCCCGCCGCCGAGCGGAATGCGCGTTTCACCTTTCGACCAGAGATATTCAGCGCGCCCGGCGACGCCCCAGTGATCATCGAATTTCTGCACAAAATCGCCTCGGATACCATAACCGAGATCTTCGATTGTGCCGTCGTTGTGCCGCATGTCAACCTTGGTCTTCTCCACAATCGCACCGATGCCGAACAGCGTATCCTTCGACGGAGCCACAAGATATTCAACCTCGAATCGACCAGTACGGGCGTAAAGTTCGGTCTGGTTTTCGTCACCGCGGTTGAAATTGGCGACGCCGCCGAACTTCACAAACGACGTGCCGCCGTCGTCGGGAATCTCGTAGAAAAAGTCAAACGGCACAACCGCTACATTGGCTGAATCCTTGTAACCGGTGCTGATGCCCGTGGCCCGGAATGCTTCGATTTGGGCGCGGGACTGGCCGATGCGGGATTATACAGTTCCGAAATCCTCGTAACTATTCATCTCGGCGATCAGCCCCGCTTGGCCGAGATTGATTATGACCATTTCGCCGTCGGTTGGCGGCGTAGCGCCGGGCTGCTGCGCGAACCCGGTGTCCACCCCGGCACATGCCGCAAGCACTGCATAAATCCCAATCCTGACTTCAGGTTTAAACATGTATCCCCCTTTGATAGAGCGCAGTTGACCGTGCGGGCTGCAACCCGCCGACCGATCGGATAGTTGAAAGTTCCATTGGCCTTGATGTGCAAAAATGAGGCCAACTTCGAATGCATGGTACTAGAGAGACCCCGGTTGAAACGGGATCAGAAATCAGTCCAGTGGACTGATTTCCCTGGGTAGGCGCTTCGCGTTTTTTCTGGAGATGTTCTAGTTCGCCGGCGCAGCCTCAGGCACCTGCTGACGCCTCACCCCGACTCGTATGGCGTTAAAAAGCAGGACCTGCAGCGCAACGAGCACACATGCAGCGAGGCCGATGGCTTGAAAACCCAGGAACTTGACCAGTGTGCCACCCAGGAAGGGTCCGATAGCCGCGCCGACCATCAGCATGGCAGGCGTACCTGCAACGGCGCGACCGGTCGGGTCGAGCCGCGCCAGGAGGCCGAAGGCAAAGGTGTGGGTGAACAGGATGGTGAAGGCCATCATCGCGCCCGCCCCGGCATAAATCCAGTAGTTCCCGGTATGCGTGGCAAGCATCGCGAACAGCGCCTGAAACAGTGGCCCGATGCAGATCACTGTGGTCGCCGACAACTTGTTCTCAAGCAATGCTGCAAGCGGTGACGGGAAGATGGCGACGACGCCATAGGCGACAAGTGCCAAAGTGACCATATCCGAACTGAACCCGCGTTCGACACCGAGGCGTTCATAGAACGCGAGCGTCATCGACTGCGCGGTGCAAAGCAGCGCAATCCCGACGATGCAGAACCAGATTTCCCGGCTGAGCGGTGCTCCGCCGCGGGCCAATTCTGCCATGACATTCTTCCGGGCAGGAAAGAACAAGAGGGATATCAGCGCGGCAAGGCTCATCAGGCTGCCCAGCAGCAGGAAGAGCGCCTGACCGCCTATATTGGCGATCACGCCGGGCGCGCCCCCAAGAAAGACGATACCGAGAATGCCGACCGCAAGACCTGAAAGGCCAAATAAGCGATGCGGGTTGGAGCTTTGGCCGATCGTGCCGTGGGTTACGCTCAGCGCCGAACCTATGGCCACGCCCCCGAGCAGATGCAGGCTCAGAAGGACACCGTAGACCTCGGTCGCCGCACAGGAGAACAACAGCAAGGCGGCAAGAGCGAAGCCGGATACCGCGATACTCCGTGCGCTCAAGCTGTTCAGCCGCGGCGCGATCACCACGCTCGCAATCGACGCACCGATCAGGAAGACGGTCGGCAGGCCTCCCGCCCCCTGCGGATCGAACTTGTAATAGGCGACCAGCGTGCCGACCCAGACGGGCAGCGCCACGAGGTCGACCATGCCGGCGCAATGCGCCAGCATCAGCGCCAGAATACCTGGTTTGCTTTCATTGATATTGGATGTCACGGCTTACCCTCCTCCGGTTTTCCGTTATGAATGCTCGCACACCCGTCCTCCACGAGCTTGCCCCTGCCATCTTGACGCAGTTCGTCGTCGAGCGCCGGCGAACCGCCGGCACTCCTTGTTTTCAACTCGACTGTCGTGACAGGCCGACTGCCTATGCGGTGTGTTTCACTGCCTTCGCCTCCAGCAGAATTGGTGCAAATGGTGGTTGCCGAATTGCATCCGTGTCCGCGTAACGAGGTTGAGGAACGCCTGATTCCATCCGGTTATTCACGTACTGATACAAAGGGCAGCAACAAACGCGATTGATGTTTGGCATCCCGATAGACTGTATGCGTCACGGGCCGGCCCACCGGCAGATGGAAGGCATCAGGCGGCAAGAGAGCGTTGTGATCATCGACCAGCGGCTCGTTGCACATCAGCTCCACGACCAGCTTGTGCCCGACCCGGAAGTCATGGGCGAAGGGGTAGATCCGGATCACATACTCATTGATGACCCCAACCTCGACAGGCACACTGCGGGTATGTGGGTGATACGGGTTGCCTTCCTTGCTCCGCTCATCGAGCTCGTTGTGCGAGGCCTTGAGGAAGCCGGTCGTGACAAGCTGACGCTTGCCCGATGGCGCCTCATCCCAGAAACGCAAGATCAAATTGGTGTCGGGCTGGTCGATCTCGACAAACAGATGCGCGGCGCCGACGCCATGGACGGAGGTGACTTTGGTAAAGGGCTCGGTACTCCAGGTCAGCTTTTCCACCTTGTCCGTGATGGTCAGAGGAGCCTGAAAGAATCCTTCCGGATGAGCTACATCGACGCCGTAGGGCTCCGGTTCGAATGCAAGCTTGCCGCGGGTCCGCAAATAAAGCGGACGATACTCTGTATCTCGGACCGGCCAATGTTCGCCCGTTAGCCACTGCCGGCTGCCCTCGACATGAACCTTCACCGAAGGTTCGTCCATGATACCGTTGTCGATCCCCTTCAGCCAGTAGTCATACCAGCGGAACATGGTATCATGTTCATCCACCCAGGGACGGGTCTGCATCGGCGGATAAGGCCCGATTTCAAGCTTCTTGGGGCAGTTCAGAACATCGAAAAGCTCGATTGTCCCGTCGACCGTCCAGCCCCGCCCCTGATTGATCTGCAGATAGACCGGAATATCGATGTTCTTCGCCAGATTGATCGGGTTCCGCTCCTCGTACCATTCACCGTCGACTTCGTTGGTGATGATGTCGAACCACGACTCGTGGTGAATCGGATAATTGAGGACGTGCACCAGGTTCGGCCAGGCCGCAACATCTGGATCAGCAAGGCGTTTCGCGACGCGCTCCTTGATCTCCTCATCGGAATATGCCTCGAGCATACGGGACTTATGCCTGTGCGTGAAGGCCCAGCCGGAATCACCGCCGCGCCCTTCGCGTGCGGCACGCGGCATGAACCACATAACCCCGCCATGATAAGTTGTTTCGTAGAAATCGAAGTGACCGCCGCTGACGAAAATGGCTTTCAAACTGGGCGGGCGTTCGGCGGCGGCAAAGATCTGCATTGAGCCGAAGTAGGAAATGCCGATCATGCCCACTGTGCCATTGCACCACGGCTGAGCGGCAACCCATTCGATGAAGTCATAGGCATCCTGACCCAGCGGCACGCCACCGGCATTGTAGTTGCCGATATGCTCGCCCTCGGAAGCACCCGAGCCGCGGACATCGCCGATCACATGCACGTAGCCTTCCTTCACCACCCGCGCAATGTCGCCCGCTTCGATGCAGCCATCCCACAGGGGCGAAGGCCGCTTCTGCGGCGGGATGGTCAGCGCGAGCGCTTGCAGTTCCTTGCCGTATGGGCTGAGTGCAACCAAGGCGGGACGGGGTTCATCTCCCTCGGCATGATAGGCATCCGCGGCCAGGTGAACGCCGTCGCGCATCGGTACGCGCAAGTCTTTAAGAACGATCATGAACGATAGCCTTTATTGAAATATCCGTGCATCGTGGTGAAGAAGGGGGACGGTTCCAGCGTCGGATCGCCGTCATAGCGCAGATAGTCGGCTATGCAGCAGAAGGGCGAGCACAGCGCCTGGGCTATGTCCTGTCCATCCATTCCCACCTCATAGGTCGCAGTTCGAACCTTTGCCTCAATGTCGAGGCTCTCCTGGATCTTCTCCGCGGACTGATCCCGGTTCAGTTCCACCCCAAGCGATTCAGTTCCCTGACTGCGATAGGGATGTCCTAGGAACAGACGGTTTGGTTTGACGTGGTCACGCAATCGCAGAAGGCTCGCCCGGTAAGCGTCCGGGTCGGCGTAGCTTGGAAAGCCGTTCGCCGCGCCATGAATCTGCACGGAATCGCCCACGAATACGTCGCCCTGGCCGACCACCTCATAAGCGACGGACCCCTCGGAATGGCCCGGTACAGAATGGACTCGGATTGTTACATTCGCGCCAAGCGACAACTCGTCGCCATCACGCACGACGACATCGGGCTCCATCTCGCCCGAAATCGCAGCGAGACACGCCGCCGTCAGTTTGGCTTCGCCATCGGGATCGTTGATGTAACGCCCGCGTGCCTGCAAATATTCCTCCACATGTGTGCGCCGCGAACGAAGGAAGGGCACATCGGCCTCGTGGATGACCACTTTTGCCTTACGGCCGGTCATTTCCCAAAGCGCATAAGCCCCGCCGATATGGTCGATGTGACCATGCGTGAGGAGAATCCAGCGCACATCCTCGACGCGCCGCCCCAGAGCCTTGAGCGCCGGGGCGATCCCCACCGAGGGGGAACTTGCGATACCGGTATCGACGATCGCCGGCTCGGTTCCATCAATGAAGAAGCTGTAAAGGCCAAACCGGCCCCACTGCGAGTAAAGTGGGTGAATGTCAACCGCGCCGCTCATTGCGCGCCTCGCAAAAATTCCGCGGTCTCGGCATAGACGCCGTGGAATTCCGGGAGCCAGGAGAAATACTGGACAAATCCATGCCCTGCCCCCTCATAGCGGTGCGTCTTTACCGGAACACCGGCATCGGCCAGCTTGCGGGCGTATATTTCACCCTCGTCACGCAGCGGATCATATTCCGCCGTGACGATGAAGGCGGGCGGCAGCCCGGCGAGGTTCTGGCGTTTAATCGGCGAGACAAGCGGATCCGCCGGATTGGCGCCACTGTCGATGTAGAAAGCGTTGAACGGCTTCAGTCCGGCAGTCTCCAACCCGTAGCCGACCGCATTGGTCTTCAGGGACTCGTAGCGTTCGGCATCGAAATCGAGATCGAGCGACGGATAATAGAGCACCTGATGGGTGATGCAGTTCAGACCCTCATCATGCGCCATGGCCGCGACTGCTGCCGCGAAGGTGCCTCCCGAACTGTCCCCGGCCACCGCCAGCGTCCGGCCATCCCAGCCGATGCCATCGCTCGGCTCGGCGCCATGCGCCACAACCCATTTCACCACAGCGTAACAGTCATTGAGACCCGCCGGGAAGGCGTTTTCCGGAGCCAGTCGATAGCCGACCGAGACCACGACGCATCCTGTGGCGTTGGCCAGTTCGCGTGCAACATGATCGTGGGTGTTGAGGCTGCCGAGGAAGAATGCACCACCATGAAAATAGACCAGCACCCCATGGGTCTGAGCATAGCTGGGCGTGTAGATTCGAATGGGCACATCCCCTTCCGCAGTCGGCACGGTCCGGTCGCGCACCGAATGCACGGGAAGGCGGTTTTCCATCGGGGAAACGTGACTCTCGTCGCCCGCCCGCATCGCCGCCGGATTCAAAGGTCCCGGCGATGGTGCAGGAAGAGTCTTGAGGAAATCAGCGATAGCAGGATGCAGTGCCATGTCAGCTCCTTGCGGCGAGTTCGCCCTCGTGCTGGTTGGGGAAGACGGTCCGGATCTCGTCTTCGCTCCAACCGTTACGGGACAAGCGTTGCAGTTCATCGGTTACGGGCTTGCGCCCGGCCTTGTATCGGGCAAGCGCCTCGGGGATCGAATCCGCTTGGGCGAGGCAATCAGCGAGGGTGCCCGCATCGAGCACAGCGGAATTGGCGCCCTGACCCTGATGGTGGCACATCGCATGGGCAGCATCGCCAATCAGGACCACGCTTTTGGAATGCCAGTTCTCGACCGGATCGATGTCATACACGGCGCGCAGGTTCACCTTGTCCATGTCGAGACCTTCGGTGATCGTCACCAGTCTCGGATCAAAGCCCTGGACGACCCTGAGCAGCTCTTCCTTGCTTGAGACCGGAACCGGTGTGGAGTCCGCCGAGAGAGAGGTCACATCAAAAGACACTTCATTGCGATGAAGCAGCGGCAGCAGGTAGATCTTGGTGCCGCGCCCGACATACATGCGCAGGTTGCCGTCATCGACCAGCCCGAACGTGTCGGCGGCGGGGATGACGGCACGGTAAGCGTGCTCGCCCGCGAACACGGGCGCCTTGTCGCTGAACAACTGGCTGCGCACCTTCGATCGAATGCCATCCGCACCGACGATCAGATCGGCCTCGATGGTGACGCCGTTTGCGAATTCGGCCCTGGCCTTGGACCCTGTATCGACAATCCTCGTGAGATGGTGGTCGAGCTTCACCATGTCGGGCGACAGCACGCTCAACAGCGCCTGGATGAAGTCACCCCTGTGTACGAAATGGGTCGAGACCCCGAAGGTTTTCTTTTCGGGCCACTCTTCCATAGCGATGCGCTGGCCGTCATTCGTTAGGATTTCGAAATAGTCGCTCGACGATGTCACGGCTTTGATGACATCGAATATCCCCAGCTTACGGAACTGCTCCATGGTGGAGGGGCGCAGGCCGATACCGGCCCCGACCTCTTTGACCTCTTGCGCCTGTTCATAGACGGTGACGTTCGCGCCCAGAAGACGGAGGGCATGTGCTGCGGTCGCTCCGGCGTAACCGGCGCCGATCACGGCAATATTCAGTTTTTTCAAGGAATCTAGTGTCATGTTTTTTTCCTCCTCCAGAAATGTGAGGCGTCATTGCCCGCCGATCGGCTGCAACGCGAGGAAATCTGCGGTATTGTGCACGAACAGCTGATCGATCATCGCATCGTCGATGCCTTCCTCACGGAGATCCGGAAGTGACTGCTCAAACAGGTAATTGACCGTGTGCCCTTTCACGCCCGGCCACCCCAGCGGCGAGCAGTTGGCATCCGCCGAAGCGAGAACCTGTTTCACGAGCCCCTCGCGCAGGAATCGAAGGAAGTGCTCCAGACGCTCCCGGCGATGACGGCCCCAGAAGGGCGGATCGGGCAGCTCAAGGTCATAGCCAAACGTATCGAAGCCGATCCGCGCGCCCGCGGCGAGAAGAACCTTCTCGTCAATCTTTCCCTGGCTGACGCCATCATCCGCGTGCCCGAACAGAACCCGGTGGCAGGGCAGCCCCTCTTCTTCGAAAATGTCCAGAGCTGGATGGGAGTCAACCGCGAGATGGGTGAAGATCGGCGCGCCGGTAATCCGGGACGCACGCGCGGCGGCGCGATAGATGCGCTTGTCGAGCTCCTTCATCTTGAAGCCGCGGCTGACGCCCACCTTGATGATACCAGCCTTGGCGCCGGTGTTGCCGATGCCGACCGTGATCTCGTGGACGAACTGGTCGGTCAGGTACTCGACACTTGCCCGTTCGAAGAAGGGCAGCGCGGTGTCACCGCCGACAAAGCCGGTGCTCGCGACAATATGCACGCCGGTCTTGTCCGAAAGGGACTTGTAGTAGTCGATATCGCGGCCGTTGCAGATGCCTGTTGCCTCGACAAAGGTTGCAGCACCCCAGGGCTGCGTGTTTTCATGGAACTTGCGCAGCTTCGGCACGGTCTCTTCGTATCGTACCTCCGGCGTCTTCCACCACCGACTATCGAGCTCGCAGCCAGGCATCCCGTAGCCAATGTGCTCATGAATGGCGACAAACCCTAGTTCGGCGGCTGAGATGGTACCAAGTACGGTATTTACGCGAGTCATTTGCCTTCCCCAATTACACTGAGCAGTTTCGCTGCATTGGTGGTCAGGATCTGGTTTACCTGCTCCTGCGGAACCCCTGCCTCAAGCAGCATCGGTACGAACCTAGTCAAGAGGTCGGTGTAGGGCAGATCGTTTCTCGTAACGCCGAATGCCACACCCGTGGTACTTGATGACAGCAGAATGCGATTGCCAAAACCCGCCTCAATAAGGTCAAGGACAAGCGCGACACGGGCGTTATCATCGATATAGTGTGGATCGGCGGAACCAACGTGATCGATCGCAACGCATGCGCCCGCGTGCGCCACCGCCTGCGGCCAGCGTCTGGAGACGGCGTCAAGACGATCCATACCTCTCATCACGATGCGCTCGGGTTTTAGAGATTCGTCCACAGCAAGTTGCAATTCTGCCAAGGCGTCGGCCCCGCACCTTATACCGAGCGACACCCCGTATGCTGCTCCTGCGCGCGCCGCGCCGCGTACTAGGCTTTCATCAGTAGGCGTAATGCCCGCAACAGTGGTCGCGGTCGAGATCATACCAGCCGCCGCGCGACGCTCGAAACCTGGCACCACCATACCGTTATTGACCTCGCGCCCGAACAGTTCTGCAAACTTCTGTGCCGGCCAAGGCGTGGGTGGGTTCGTCTGAGGCGTCAGGAAATAGCCGCCCAACATTTCCTCAGGCCCCTGACCCGTTGTTGCCACGATATGAACGCCAGTCGCGCGCGAAAGCGCCTCGTACAGACGCAGATCGCGTCCTTCAAACATGCCCGTCGCATCGACAATGGTACCACCGCCGGCTTCCTTGAATGCGTTAAGCTTTGTCGCCAACACGTCAAAGACCTCGGCCCGGTCAATCCTGATGTCATAGGCATATTGCGCGCCAGGCAACACATACATCAGCGATTCGCTGATGAGCGTGACGCCCAGGCGCCTAGCATCAACCGGGCCGAGCACCGTGTTGACGGTCGGATTGGTAAAGCCTTTTTCATTCGGCTGTTCCAGAAAAAGCGATGTAAACGGCGGAACCGGCTCGGGCATGCCCTTGCTGTGCTTAACACACATATTTGCCTCCCTTTCGACATGGACGTAGAGCGCTTGCAATCCAAGCGTAACGCTCCTAGCGCCTATTATCATATTAGTATAATGTCCTATTGTTATAACAATATGGAACAAAAAAAAAGCTGTCAACGGTTGACGCCGAAAGCGTATTTGAAATCATCAGCGCGATGAACGGCACGGCGCCAGCCTCCCGGCTGCCCATCCTTGGTAAACAGCGTCGTCACGGCAACCAGGACGGGTGCACCGACAGCAATCTCCAATGCTTCCGCCTCTTCCTCGCTGGCGCCGGATGCCCAGATGTTTTGCACCCCGCGCGTGAAGGTCATCCCAAGTTTCTGATCGACCAGAGCGAAGACAGTTCCAGCACGTTCCAGCTCATCCTTCTCCGGCACAAAATCGGATGGCGTACAAAGATAGGTCAAACTCCAAACCAAAGGTGAATCTTCGACGAAAATGATCCGCTGGACACGAAGTATTTTCGCGGAAACATTGAGACCGAGCGTTTCCTTAACATCCTCCGGTGCCTCAACCCTCGCAAGACCAACGACGCGTGACGTCGGTTTAAGCCCTTGCTCGACGAGATACTGGCTGATTCCCCCCAGTTCCAAAGCTGGGGGCAGACTTACGTTCACCTTCGGCACGGGAAAAGTTCCCTTGGCTCTGTGTCTGACTACATAACCTTCGTCTTCCAGCTCCTTCAGAGCCTGACGAATCGGAGCGCGACTCACATGAAAGCGCTGTATCAGGCTCGCCTCGGTCAAGACCACTTCGCCCACCTTGCCAGCATCCTGCATTTCTTCCAGGAGGATCTGCTTGATCTGGCTATACAAAGGAACGGATGAGGTACGGTCGAGGACTAACTTCATTCTTCATTTCCTGCTGCGGTTGGCAAACTGACTTCGGACCACCTTTGGCTTACATTTCACACGAGCGATTGATCAAGCCCCTCCACAAGGATATCCCTTGGGAGATCGATGCCGATGAAGACCATCCTGCTTTCGCGCCGTTCGCCAAGCCGCCAAGCCGGGCCTAAATCACTCCCCATCACCTGATGCACCCCTTGGAAAATTACCTTTCGATCGGTGCCCTTCATGTCGAGAACACCCTTATAGCGTAGCATGTTCGCCCCGTGCACCTGCATGACCGTCACGAGGAAATTTTCCAGCCGGGCCGGATCGAACGGACGGTCAGCACGATAGACGAAACTCTTCACATCATCATCGTGATGATGGTGATGGCTCTTGCCATGAACGGGGTGTGCGCAATGTTCGCCGTGATGATGCGAGTGGAAATGCAATTCATCATCGTGTTCGCAATGTCCATGTTTGTGGTCACGCTGGCCGTGATCATCTGCCTCGCCGATCAGGAAATCCGGATCGATATCGAGGGTTGCGTTGAGGTTGAACCCGCGAAGATCCAGCACCTTGCTTAGCGGCACTTCGCCGAAATGCGCTGCTTCGATCGGCGCACGCGGGTTCATTTTCCTGAGCCGCACCTTCAGTGCGTCTAGTGCTGCACCATCCACCAAATCTGCCTTGCTAACAAATATCTGGTCGGCAAAGCCGACTTGTCGACGCACCTCTTGCCGTTCATTAAGCTGCTGGGTCGCATGCTTCGCATCCACCAGCGTGATGATGGAATCCAGATGGTAATTAGCAACGACATCTTCATCTATGAAGAACGTCTGCGCGACCGGGCCAGGATCTGCAAGCCCTGTCGTTTCGATCAGGACACGGTCAAAATCCAGCAAACCTTCATGTCTTTTGACAGCCAACATGGTCAGCGTGTTGCGCAGATCATCCCGTATGGAGCAACAGATGCAGCCATTGCTCATCTGGATGATCTGTTCTTCACCCTCCGATACAAGGATCTCATTATCAATGTTTTCCTCGCCAAACTCGTTCTCGATAACGGCAATCTTCTGACCATGCGCCTCGCTTAGAACACGCTTCAGCATCGTCGTTTTACCAGATCCCAAGAACCCGGTGAGTATAGTCACTGAGATAAGCGTCATGTGCATCTTGTCCTTGAATTCGGTACCTCGACATTCTCATCGAGCGGACAGCGCGAGACAAGCTCGCTGCTCCTTCCTCCCGCCACGAAGCGTCGTATTTATTATAATATTATACTTATACTACGGTCAACGCTTCTCCTAGGTTTGTAAGGGCGATGGCAACTAGTGGTGGACGCTGATGGTGTAAAACACCCCGTTAGCACTTCGTAACACCGACCAAGTTGATCGCAATTCATCGTTAAATGGAATGGTCGCGGCTGCAGATTCAAGTAGATCAGTTCTATAATGAAAACCCGTTATTTGAAATTACTAAGTAAAATGGGGCGGGCCAGTGTCTCTTCACCCACCATTTCCCCACCCCATGGCCTCTCCTTAGCTCACTGCCTAGGTTTCATTTACAAATATCCTCCCGAAGAATTCTGAGAGCGCATCATAACCGTCCAATGGCAGCACTTGCGCGATGTATTGGTCCGGGCGCACGACAACAAGGCAACCCTGCCTTCGGTCCACTCCACGCATTTCAAAAATATCTTCGTTGGGGTTCACCGCTCTACAAAACGCCTTTTCATAATCGACGACACCCAAGCAGCCTTTGAAGGGTAAGAGAAGGCGAGGCAACGTCTCAAGCTTGATGTCCCGGTGGGACTCCTGAAATATAACGCGCAAATCAAAAACTGCATCAATGTCCGCATTTTCTGGAGTGTAGCGCTTGATGGGCGAACCGGGATCGTTTTCGAGAAACCGACAGAGTGCATTGATGCCTGTTTCCGGTGCCGAAAGCTCTTCAGATCCAGCAAATGCATAAAGACGCCAGCGACCGTCTGCCATGGCCGCATGACCCAGCTGCATCGGTTTTGCATCAGCCAAACGCACGACAGGTGCGGAATGAAACCGCGTTCCTATGGCGAAGCCAGTTGCCAAGTGCTGAAAAGCATCGGTTCCCGTTATCAGTGATGGCTGATAATGCGTCGCTGTTCCAGCAGTGTAACGGCCCTGTTTTTCAAAATATGTCTTGAATTCCGCAGGACTTACACCTTCCAGATCGTCATCGGAAATTTTGGGCCGAGCGCTCATCATACGAGCGAGTTCCCGGTCAAAATCAATGAGGACCTTTGCGACCTTCTGCCTCTCCTCCGAATATGTACGTAAAAGATCGGACTTGGCCTGCCCCCGCAGAACGGCGGCAAGCTTCCAACCAAGATTGAATGCGTCCTGCATGGAAACGTTCATCCCCTGTCCCGCCTTGGGGCTGTGGGTATGGCAGGCATCGCCGGTAATGAAAACCCGCGGTAGAGCCGTATCGTCCTGTGTGTCGTCAAATCGATCACAAAGACGCTGACCTATCTCATACACTGACCACCAAGCCACCTGCCGAACGTCAAGCGTATAAGGATGCAGGATACGGTTCGCGGCAGCGATCAGATTATCGGCAGTCAGGTTGCGATTAGAAATTCGTTCATCCGAACGCAATTTCCCCATTTCAATATAGAACCGAACTAGATAGCCGCCCTCGCGAGGGATAATAATAATATTACCCTCCTCAGCAGAATGAATTACTGACTTGAGTCGGATGTCCGGAAAATCGGTAACGGCAAGAACATCCATTACGCCCCAAGCCTGATTGGCCGAGTCGCCTTTCAGTTCTTGTCCCAGAGCTTTACGTACGTTGCTTCGGGCACCGTCACAACCAACCACATACCGCGCGCGTATCGTTTCAATCTTTCCAGCGTCGGATCCCATTAATCGCTCCAGACGCACAGTTACCGGGAAATTCGGATTTGCCTTCTCATCGACAGAAAGGTCCACGAAGCGCCGGCCATAGGTCGGCTCCAGTCGCCGTGGGGATGCGCGCATCACATCCAGATAGAATTGATGGACACGCGCTTGATTTAGGATGACATGTGGAAACTCAGAAAGGCCGTCCTCGGTATCCTGAATGCGCCCGTGGCGTATGATGTTATTCCGTTCGCTGTCGTCAGGCTTCCAGAATGTCGTTTCATTGACCCAGTAAGCTTCATTGAGAACCTTATCTACAAAGCCGAATGCATTGAACATTTCCATAGTGCGGCAAGCGACACCGTCAGCTTGGCCCAACTGTAATGGTCCATCTTTCTGCTCAACAATGCAGGTTTTAATGTCCGCAAACGCTGATAGTTGTGCGGCAAGCGTGAGGCCAGCTGGCCCGCACCCGACGATCAGAACATCCACCTCTGCAGGGTTTGTATCTGTCACAGGGGAGACAATTGCCTCCGCGATGGTCGGGTCGCCCGTTCTAAAGCCATTATGGTGAAACTGCATTCTATCCTCCGTTCGTGCAGAGAACATCCCGGCACCAAGTACCGAAAGCGTCCTGCCCATTTCCGCTGACGCGGATTGTCTACTATAAGTTAGCTGATAATAAGTATACTGTTTATATACTCAAAAAGCTCCGTCAATCTGGACAATCCAGCCAACTTATATCGGCCGGATTGTTAGCAAGCTATGCTAATCTCAACTGGGCTTGTAGCCCCAGAGAACATCTGCACCTTTCCATGTAAACGAACCGTTTTCCGCCCACAACCCTTCAAACGCAGCAACAAGTTCTTCCATCGGCACGTAGGGAAGATCCGCTATATTCATTCGGCGACCGGCCATAATCTTTGTGAGCCAGTACTCCAAATGCAAATCTTCCGAGGCCTTCCGGATCAACGGCTCGCCAAAATTAATCTCGGCCAGAACGATCGCACCACCAGGTTTAACGACGCGCAGCAGTTCTTGCGCTGTGGATGCCCAATCGTCAGAATGGGCTACGCCTTGCAGAACAGCGATCGCATCATAATGGTCCGTAGGATCCGGGTAGGTAAAATCATATTCGAATGTGCCAATCTTGCCCCCCCGCCCAGCAATACGATCACGCACACCATTGCGCACCCTTTCGATCATATCGATCGAACGCAATTCCCCTTCAGTGCCGATGCGCGCTATGATTTCCTCTTCGAACTTCGTGCCTTCGTTGGATTCGCCGATCAGGAGAACACGGTCACCTCGCTTCAATGACAGTCGGTTATAAATGATATCCTTGAGTCCTCCCGCGTGCTGCCACATCCACGGTAGGCCACCAAGAAAGATGGCGCTACACCAACGCCACTGTTCCTCCGGATCGGCGATAACATCGCCGAATCGTGCGACATCATGAGCTGACATGTAGTCCCATGGATTGTTTGACGCCATTTGTACTCCTCCAATACGCATTCTTCATTAGGCTGCCAGTGGCACAATGCGATCGTCCGGTATGTGAACCAACACATCCGCCCCCACCGGAAGCATCGTTACCGAAGTCATCTGTGCCGGGATAATCTGGCCATTGACGGAAACCTCATACTCCAGAAGACGTCCTGAAAAGATGCGTGAAACGACCCGTCCCGCCCAGTTGTTGGAACCAATTGCTTTCGCACCCGCGCTGGCTTCTTTCAAAGAAACATGCTCTGGACGGATCGCGATAAATGCCGCTTTCTGAGCAATTTCAGGAGATCCCGTTATTTCTACAGTTCCGAACGGTGTGGCGAGCGAATATCCATCCGGTGTCGCCCGTTCCGGTGTTGCAGCAAAAATCGCCGTTCGGCCAAGAAATTCCGCACCAAAACGGGTTTTCGGTTTCAAATACAAGTCTTCCGGTTGATCCAGTTCGACAATCTGCCCTTCTCGCATAATTGCGACCCGGTCGGACATCGACATCGCCTCCTCCTGATCGTGAGTCACGTAAATTGCTGTGGATTTGACATCACGCAGCAATTGCCGGATTTCCGCACGCATTTGGTCTCGCAACTTCGCATCGAGATTGGACAGCGGTTCATCGAGCAGGATCAAGCCCGCTTCACGGACGATCGCCCGCGCCAGCGCAACCCGTTGCTGCTGCCCCCCGGAAAGCAAAGACGAAGGTCGGTCAATGACGTGCCCCAACCCAACCATATCCAGCGCGCGGCGGACCCTCCCCTCACGCTCGCCCTTGCCAACCCCGGCCGCCTCTAGCGGAAAGCCTACATTTTCGCCTACGGTCATATGCGGCCATATCGCATAGGACTGGAAGACCATGGCGATCGGGCGTTTGTTGGCGGGCACATTGATACGTTTCGTACTGTCAAACAAAACCTGTCCATCGGCGACAATTCGGCCACCCGTCGGGGTTTCCAGACCAGCAATGGATCGTAGTGCGGTGCTTTTGCCGCAGCCCGAAGGTCCAAGCAGCGTGAAGAAATCGCCCCCGTCAACCTGGAGATCGATACCGCGCAAAGCGTGGTAGTCGCTACCGTCCAACTGATAGTGCATCTGAAGGTTTTCAATAACGAGCATGGTGTCAGGCCCTCTTTCTGATCGTCGCCTTGAATAGCGGTGTCACAGTGATGGTGATAAAAAGTGCTATCAGCAGCCATACGCCGACGGCAGCGGCCTTGTTGGGTTCTCCACTCGACCAATAGCCATATAGGATGGTCGGCACGGTTGCGTTGGAAACCCCTTGCAATGTCAACGCCGCACCAAGTTCCCGCAGCGAATGGGAGAACACCCAGAGCCATACAGCAACGAGCGCCGGAGCTGCCAACGGCACAATCACGCGTCTGATGGTAAAGACATTCGTTGCTCCGCAAGTATGGGCCGCTTCTTCGAGTTCAGGATGCAGTTGCGTAACGAAACCGAGCATCGAGCGCGACCCGAAACTTAGATATACCGTCGTGTAAGCGATGGCGATGATCCAGATCGTGCCGTAAATACCGAGGCCACTGAAATGCAGATATACATACATCAGCCCCACGGCGACCAGTACGCCGGGAAATGCCAAAGGTAAAAACGATATAATATCGAGCAGTCTTCTTCCCGGCACTTTCGACTTATTCACCAGCCAAGCCACTGCAAGCGAAAGAAGTGCGACCGCGCTGGCTGCCACGAGTGCAATGATCAGTGAGTTTATAGAGGCGGAAAATGCCAGTGGATTGTGCAGAAATTCGAGATGATTGCGCAATGTAAGCAGTTTCAGCCCTTCTACAGACGGCTTGACCAGATAAGGCATCAAACTGGTCCAGATAAGGAGCAACATAGGTGCAAATGCTGACGCAACGAAGTAAAGGACCACCACAATTAAGGCCGGATAACGCCAACGACCCAGTTTGAAAACGCGGGGTCGAAAATTCTTGCCCGAAACGGTGACATAGCGTCGGCTCTGTTTAGTAAGGTGTTGATAGAGCAGCGCGAGGCAAACCAACAAAGCAATGAGCATAAGCCCCATAGCGCTGACCTGCGCATAATCCGGTAATCCATGAGGATTTTCGGTCAGCAAACTGAACGTGTATGTAGAGATAACATAAAGTCGTTCCGGCATACCGATAGCGCCAGGGACGTCAAAGATAACGCAGCAAACCACAAAAAGATAAATGACCCCCGCGAGCAGAGCGGGCCTTAGCAAAGGGAACAGTATCTGTCGTAGCATGCGCCATGTGCTGGCACCGCTCGTCAAAGCCGCTTCTTCCAACGAGGGGTCCATATTGCGCATCACCGGCGAGAGAATGAGGAACGCCGACGGTACAATCGCCAAACCTTCCACGAAGATCATGCCGCTCATCGAATAAATATCGAACAGCGCTTCCCGTGTGTGGAAAAGCTGCCGGTAGATCTGGTTCACGATGCCTGTTCGTGGGCTCAACAACATGATCCAGCACATTGCGAGCAGAAATGGCGGCATGACCATCGGCAAAATAGCGAACGTGCGGAAGAATCGGCGGCCTGGTAAGTCCGAGCGTTCGACCAACCACGCAAGAAAGCCTCCAAAAACAAGAGCAAGAACCGCAGCGCCCAAGGCGAACTGTACAGTGTTCAGCGTCAACTTCCAGAAAAACGGATCGGTATAGACTTTGTAGACGTGGCTAAAGGTAAAGCCTGGATCCTGCACCAGACCTGTCGGTTTGAAAGCGCTGATGACAATCAAAGTCATAGGCACCAGAACCAACCAGGTGAGAAACAGACCGACAATGATTACGGCCCCGACCTTAAACGAAGATGCCGATTTCAGCATGTAGAATTTTCCCAGATCAATAGAACGGTTTTCTAAGCGCTCCAGTGCGAGATTCCCACGGACCTCCGGAAAGTTGAATCGCTTTGCTGGAGGTCCGCAACGGAAGACGGACTTAAGGCTTCAGAGCTTTCGACAAAACCTGGGTGAATTCGCCATCGAGCCGCATTACAGTTGGCAATTCGGTGATTGGATATTCGGCGAGCTTCTTGCCCTTCACAAGATCGAAATGTCTCGTGCCTTCAATCTTGGGGTTGCCTCTAAGCGTAGCAGCTTCATAGGCTTTCGCACCCTCGGGTGTCGTCAGCCAGTTGAGCAACACTTCAGCGCCTTCGACATTTCCTCCCGTAGATTTGATCACCAGTCCCCAGATCGTCGTGGTGGGGACCGGTTCCAGAAATGCCAAACCCACTGGGGCGCCGCTGTCGAGAATCGGTTGGGTCGTATGATAAAGTCCGTAAACCAGATCCAATTCGCCTGACGCTGTTTGTTGTGCGACCTGAGCGTTGGCCTGAAAACCCATCGCTCCCTGATCGACGATCTTTTTTACCAGCTCACGGGCCTTATCTTCACCAATTGCAGCTGCAAGCGAAACATACATCGTCCCACGCACCCAGGTGCCGGCGTGATTGCCCCATTTCGGATCGACCAGTTCATCCCAGTTTTTCGGAACATCAGCATCTGGCACCTGGTTCTTGTTCCAGATCAACACCCCAAGCGATGCTGCCACTGCCACCGCCTGTTCGGAACCAACCAGATTATCCGGAATACCAAGCGACTTGAAATCAGGGTTTTCAAGAAGCCCACGTTCTTTTAGAGCGTTCAACTGCTGAACGTCGGCAGTCGTAAAACTTGCAGTCGGCACATTGGCAAGCGATTCCTGGATAATCTTGGCCGCGAGACCGCCCCCGCCAGTGTTGCGGACATATTGAACCTTGATGTCGGGATATTTGCGATTGAAGGTATCAATCACCTCCTGCATCTTTTCCGGCGGTGAACTTTCATACCATATGACCGGCGGCTTCGTAGCCGCTGTCTTCGCGAGATCATCAATGCTACCGGCATAAGCGGTTCCGGTAGCTAACGTCATTCCCGCGAGCATCAGAACTGCAACTAAACTTTTCATCTAAACCTCCCAATTTGTTTTATTTTGATTGAATGATGTGCCGTACTATCAGTTGCTCTTGAGAATTACCGGCAGCAGCAAGTGAGACGGGGAGCCGAATCGTGATAGATTCTATGGTCCATCGCCCTCCAGGGCGTCGATTTTGTCGAAGACCCATTTGGCGAGCGCAATGTCGGCAAATGCGATCCCCAAAGACTTGAAAACCGTAAGGTGTCGGGTTGCGAAGGACGTCCCCTCCCTCACAAGCTGGCCAAGTTCGACAACGTCGCTCCATGCTAAACGGCCGTCTTTAACAAGCGCGACATATTCAGCCGCTTCTTTCTCCGCCTGTGCCCGATCGTCTACGACGCGAACCTGCGCTTCCAGAATTGTCTGATCGTCGAGTTCCCGCCGTGAAAGCGCATTGGCGCCAATCGCATTCACATGCGCGTCCGATGCGAGCCAAGCTCGTTCCAATACAGGCGTGGCCGATTTGGTCGCAGTCACCACAATTCGGGCACCCTCGACACATGCCACTGGAGATATAGCCTCCACCGCACCGATACCCAATTCAGCTTCAATACGATTGCAGAACGAACGGCGATTGTCGGCTGTTGGGCTGAAAACACGTACTGCGCGAATGGTGCGTACGGATGCAATGGCCTCGACTTGGGTAAAAGCTTGAACCCCACTTCCGATCACGGCTAAATCATCAGCATCGGATGCCGTCAAAAAATCCGTTGCGATAGCACTCATCGCCCCAGTTCGAAGGCGGCCCAGCATATCGGCGTCAAACACCGCGAGCGGAGTGCCGTCCATCCGATAAAGAAGGATGTGCCCTCCGATATTATCTGCGTGAGGATAATAAGCCTTGACGCCAAATGCGTCGCCGACACCGTGAATCGCTGACATGACATTCAGACTTCGACCCGGGACAGCTATCCGTTGCCGCGGTCCGTTGGCAACGGCACCGCCGCCCCATTGTGCGAGTCCGCGGCGAATGACTGTAATCGCATCACCCATTCCGACGGTGTCGATGACGGTGCTATTGCTGATAAATCGCATGGCTCCTCCCAGAACCCGAAGCAGCCTCCTCAAGCCACTTCTGATCTTTTCAATTAGTAAGTATACCTATCATCTGTATACTTGCAATTATTTTTTTCTCATCCATACTCATAAAGCCAAGTCGCTGTTTTTATAAAGAAAGGAGATTATCAACCGCCCAGAAAGTGGAACGTTTGAGCAAATACGACGGTTCTGATACCGTCAGTGCCGACGATAGTTACGAAGTTAGCATGGCCGTCCCGTAAGTAGATGGAGTGGGAAAAAGGTATGCCCTCGGAGGAGCCTGAAATGGGAAAAGAAAACTTGCCGGACAATTCAATAGTGAACGACCTATATGCAATGCCGGGGCACCTCATCCGCCGATTGCAGCAAGCCTCCGTTGCGGTCGTCATATCGAAATTTTCCGAGCATGGGTACGATCTCACACCGGTCCAGTTTGCAGCAATGAAGACATTAGCGCTCCATCCCGGGATTGACCAGGCTTCGCTCGCATCTTTAATCGCTTATGACCGCACCACGATTGGAGGTGTGGTCGATCGCTTGGTACAAAAAGATCTAGTGATACGTGAAGTTTCGCCGACAGACCGTCGTGCGCGTATACTACAGCTATCTCAACAAGGCCAAAAAGCTTTGCGTGAGGTTGAGCCGCTCATTTTGGAAGCCCAACATGAGATACTCCTGGGCTTGCCTGTCGAAGATCATGAGGCATTTACACAGCAGTTGCGTAAATGCTTAAACGCCTTAAACCACCGAACCCGGAAACCTGCGCTTAAAAAGAGAGTCTAATAAGCATTATAAAAAATAGATATCTTTGCGGCAATCGTCGCAATCCGAGAGCTATTAAATTGCCAGTTAGAATCGTTATCACGGCTTTGTTCTTGCGATTGGCCGCAATGAAACATCCCTATCGCCTGGCTAACTCAGGCAACAGGGATGTTTTTTGAGTGTATCAGAGAGCCTTTTGCAGTTCCGGCAGCACGGTAAAGAGATCGCCGACGAGGCCGTAATCGGCGACCTGGAAGATCGGCGCTTCCTCGTCCTTGTTGATGGCGACGATGACGCGTGAGTCCTTCATGCCCGCCAGATGCTGGATCGCGCCGGAGATGCCG
>Ga0180222_1001337_pt1 | contig 26304 bp, 24 predicted proteins | sample eDN5th37CKraftOP_FD_151336 | JGI IMG/M metagenome (GOLD analysis project Ga0180222, IMG submission 151336) | Enriched Organic Plus compost microbial communities from Emeryville, California, USA - eDNA 5th pass 37_C Kraft OP (version 2) (version 2) ...
CATGCCACCGTCGGGTGGACGCGCGGTCGCCAATGCGATCCGGGGTGCGCGCATGGTGCTCATCGACGGGATGGGTCACGAACTTCCCGAGCCGGTGTGGGACGAGGTCATCGGCGAGCTCAAGACAAACTTTGCCGTGGTGGGTTGATCACCGGCCCGATTTCGTTGCTGTCGCAACATTTTCGGCGCGTTTCCGTACCGGATCGCCGCTGAGCACTCGCCCGCCGTCGGTACCCCGGTCTACGCTGTGCAACAGTCTGGGGGGACGGTCGGGCCAATGGGGGTTCGATGCTGCCCCCCGGTTTCTCCGCCGAGAGGTGCACGTCAGTGACCAAGCAGCCCGGAAAGCTACAACCACACTTCGACGAGGTCCAAGCTCATTACGACCTGTCGGACGACTTCTTCGCGCTGTTCCTCGACCCGTCGAGAACCTACAGCTGCGCGTATTTCGAGCGCGACGACATGACGCTGGAAGAAGCCCAGCTCGCCAAGATCGACCTGTCGCTGGGCAAGCTGGGCCTGCAGCCGGGGATGACCCTGCTCGATGTCGGATGCGGTTGGGGTGCAACGATGTTGCGCGCACTCGAGCGCTATGACGTCAACGTCGTCGGGCTGACACTGAGCCGCAATCAGCAGGCGCACGTCGAGCGCCGCTTCTCCGAGTCATCCAGTCCCCGCACCAAGCGCGTGCTGCTCGCGGGCTGGGAGGAGTTCGACGAACCGGTGGACCGCATCGTGTCGATCGGAGCGTTCGAGCATTTCGGTCACGAGCGGTACGACGACTTCTTCCGGTTCGCGCATCGCGTGCTACCCGACGACGGCGTGATGCTGTTGCACACCATCACGGGCATCCACCCGAAGCACGCGCAGGAGCTGGGTGTGCCGCTGACCTTCGAGATGGCGCGGTTCATCAGGTTCATCGTCACCGAGATCTTCCCCGGTGGGCGGCTGCCGACCGTCGACATGGTGATCGACCACGCGACCCGCGCGTCGTTCACGCTGGAACGCAGGCAGTCGCTGCAACTGCATTACGCCCGCACGCTGGACATGTGGGCCGCCGCGCTCGAATCCCACCACGACGATGCTGTGCGAATCCAGTCGCAGGAGGTCTACGACCGGTACATGCACTACCTCACGGGTTGCGCCAACGCGTTCCGCGTCGGCTATATCGACGTCAACCAGTTCACCCTGGCGAAGTAGCGGCTCTTCAGATTCGCTATGCGGGACCTGCCCCGACACGATAATTGCAGGCCCACCATCGATATTTCTTGATCATTCGAGACAATTTTATTTGCCCGGTTTTTCTGACGCGAGTCGAGTCTCACCTGCGGGTTCCTACTGTAGGCTGGCGACTCGGCGGGGTGACCACTGAGGCTTGGAGCAATTCGATATATGTCTAAATTGACACCCAAATACGAAGAACTGCAGTCGATCTACGACATTTCGAACGAGTTTTACGAGCTGTTCCTGGGCCCCACCATGGGCTACACGTGCGGTTATTTCGAGCGCGACGACATGACGGGCGACGAGGCCCAGATCGCGAAGTTCGACCTCGCGCTCGGCAAGCTCGGCCTGGAACCCGGCATGACACTGCTCGACATCGGTTGCGGCTGGGGCGCCTGCATGGCCCGCGCGGCCGAGAAGTACGACGTCAACGTCATCGGCCTGACGCTCAGCGGTGAACAGCGTGAATACGCCATCGAAAAGCTGTCCAAGGTGCCCACCGACCGCAAGCTGGAGGTCCGCCTGCAGGGCTGGGAAGAGTTCGACGAGAAGGTCGACCGCATCGTGTCGATCGGCGCCTTCGAGCACTTCGGATTCGAGCGCTATCCCGCGTTCTTCGACATGGCCTACAACGCGCTGCCCGACGACGGCGTCATGCTGCTGCACAACATCACCGGGTTCGACCTGCGCGAAGGCCAGAAGCTCGGCCTGCACATGACATTCGAGGACGCCCGGTTCGCGCGCTTCATCATGACCGAGATCTTCCCCGGCGGCCGTCTGCCGTCAGTGGTCATGGAGCAGGAGAAGGCGATCGAGGCCGGCTTCAAGCTCACCCAGCTGCAGGAGATCGGCCCGCACTACGTCCGCACGCTCAAGATCTGGGCCGACGCGCTCGAGGCGAACAAGGACGAGGCCATCGCGATCCAGGGCCAAGAGGTCTACGACCGCTACGACAAGTACCTCAACGGCTGCCAGAAGTACTTCGCCTCGGGCCACATCAGCGTCCACCAGTTCACGCTGCAGAAGTAAATTTGTCTGCTCGGCAGGAGAAACTCGGCAGGAGAAAGTTGTCGCATTGAGCGGGTGCCGTTCGTCGCACAGGTAGAGAGTGGAACCGACAGGGTTCCGCTCCTGACCGGAGGAGACGACGACAATGCTCTACTTCGCCCTGATGAAGAGCAACGAGAGCCAGCGCACGCCCGAGAAGGCCGCCGAGGGATTCGCGGCGTTCCAGGCGTTCCATGCCAAGGCGGCCTCGGCGCTGCTGGCCGGTGACGCCCTCGCGCCTGGCTCGCGCGCCGTGCGTATCGAGGGCGGTCCCGACGCGCCGGTGGTCACCGACGGCCCGTTCGCCGAGGCCTCTGAGATCGCGTGCGGCTACTACGTACTCGAAGCGGACAATCTGGACGACGCACTGGCGCTGGCCCGTGAGATCCCCGTGGCCGCGTTCGGCGCCGTCGAGATCTGGCCGATCGTGCACTTCCAGGCGCCCACGCAGCCCATCGGCAACGACTGGCTGGCGCTGCTTCTCGAACCGCCGGAGAACACCCGCACCCCGGGCACCGACGAGTGGAACGAACTCGCGGGCCGGCACGTCGAACTCAGCAGCACCATCGGTGACCGGACGCTCGCCGGGGCGCCGTTGCATCCGCCGTCGACCGCCACCACGGTGCGTGTGCGCGACGGCGAGGTGATGATCACCGACGGGCCGTACATCGAAGGCGCCGAGGTCGCCAACGGCTTCTACGTGTTGCGCGCCCCGGACCGCGATGAGGCGGTCAAACTCGCGTCGATGTTGCCGGCCTCGGCCGTGGAGTTGCGCCAACTTGCCGGTGTATCGGGCCTGTAGGTCGCCGATGGCCGAGCTGGACAGCGTCTTCCGGCGGGAGTGGGGGCCTACGGTCGCGACGATCGCGCGCTGGTCGGGTGATCTCGCGCTCGCCGAAGACGCTGTCCAGGAGGCCTGTGCGCACGCCGTGCAGGCGTGGGCCGACGGGCTGCCTGACAATCCGGGCGCCTGGCTCACCACCGTCGCCCGCAACCGTGCCCTGGACCGGCTGCGACGTGAATCCCAGCGCACCGGAAGGGAATACGCCGCGGTGTACGAGGACATGACAGCACGCGCCGACACCGAGCTGCACCCGGTACGCGACGACCAACTGCGCATGATGTTCACGTGCGCGCACCCCGCACTGGACCGGGCCTCACAACTCGCGCTGACCCTGCGGCTGATCTCCGGGCTCACCGCGGCCGAGATCGCGCGTGCGCTGTTGCAGTCGGAGACCGCGGTACGGCAGCGGATCACGCGGGCCAAGAACAAGATTCGCAAGGCCAACATCCCGCTGCGCGTTCCGCCGGCCGAACTGCTGCCCGAGCGCACCCCGCACGTGCTCGCGTGCATCTATTCGGTGTTCACCGAGGGCTACTGGTCCACGGCGGGCCCTTCGGCGATCCGCGACGAACTGTGCGACGAGGGTGTGCGCCTGGCCGCAGAACTGTGCGCGCTGCTGCCCGACGACCGCGACGCGCATGCGTTGTCAGCGCTTGTGCTGCTTCACGATTCGCGACGGAGCACCCGCACCGACCACACCGGCGCCCTCATCCCGCTCGACGAGCAGGACCGTACCCGGTGGGATCGCGGCCGGATCGCGCGCGGTCTGGATCAGCTGCGCCTCGCCGAGGGGGCGACAGGTCCCTATCTGCCGCAGGCCGTGATCGCGGCCGTGCACGCCACCGCACCCGGCTGGCAGGCCACCGACTGGTCCACGATCTGCCTGGCCTACGACCGTCTGCTGCAGCAGGCCGACTCCCCCGTCGTCCGCGCAAATCGTGCGCTGGCCATCGGCTTTCGCGACGGTCACGCGGCGGGCCTGGCGGCGCTCGACGAGGTCGCCGACGATCCTCTGCTCGCCAGGAGCAACACCGTCGCGGTGATACGCGCCGATCTGTTGCGTCGCGCCGGGCGCACCGGCGAGGCAATCCACTGGTATGGCGTCGCTCTGGAGCACCACGCGATCAACGAACCGGCCGCGGCGTTCCTGCGTCGTCGGCTCGCCGAATGTGAATCCGCAACGGCGGCAAACTGACCGCCCAAAAGAAGAACTGCCCCTCTTCCGAAGAAGAGGGGCAGTTCTTCGCGAGTGAACTCGCGGAAAGAGATCAGGCCTCGGTGAAGTTCCGGGTGACCGAGGGGTCGACGGGGATGCCCGGGCCGGTGGTCGTCGAGACGGTCACCTTCTTGAGGTAACGACCCTTGGACGACGACGGCTTGGCGCGCAGAACCTCGTCGAGCGCCGCGCCGTAGTTCTCGGCCAGCTTGGTCTCGTCGAACGACGCCTTGCCGATGATGAAGTGCAGGTTGGCCTGCTTGTCGACGCGGAAGTTGATCTTGCCGCCCTTGATGTCCTGCACAGCCTTGGCCACATCGGGGGTGACGGTGCCGGTCTTGGGGTTCGGCATCAGGCCACGCGGGCCGAGCACGCGGGCGATACGGCCGACCTTGGCCATCTGGTCCGGTGTGGCGATCGCGGCGTCGAAGTCCAGGAAGCCGCCCTGGATCTTCTCGATCAGGTCGTCGCTGCCGACGATGTCGGCGCCTGCGGCCTGGGCCTGCTCGGCCTTCTCACCGACGGCGAACACCGCGACGCGCGCGGTCTTACCGGTGCCGTGGGGCAGGTTCACGGTGCCGCGGACCATCTGGTCGGCCTTGCGGGGGTCGACGCCGAGGCGGATGGCAACCTCGACGGTGGCGTCCTGCTTCTTGGAGGAGGTCTCCTTGGCCAGTTTCGCGGCTTCCAGCGGCGTGTAGAGCTTGGTCCGGTCGACCTTCTCCGCGGCCTCGCGGTATGCCTTGCTGTTCTTGCTCATTGTGAGTCCAATCGTGTCGTTGGAGTCGTGGTGCGGGCCGAAGCCAGCCCTCCCACGGAAATGTCTTACTCGACCGTGATGCCCATCGACCGGGCGGTGCCGGCGATGATCTTGGCTGCGGCGTCGATGTCGTTGGCGTTGAGATCTGCCTTCTTGGTCTCGGCGATCTCGCGCACCTGATCCCAGGTCACCTTGGCAACCTTGGTCTTGTGCGGCTCGCCCGAGCCCTTCTGCACACCAGCGGCCTTGAGCAGCAGCTTGGCGGCGGGCGGGGTCTTCAGGGCGAAAGTGAAGCTGCGGTCCTCGTAGACGGTGATCTCCACGGGGATGACGTTTCCGCGCTGCGACTCGGTCGCGGCGTTGTACGCCTTGCAGAACTCCATGATGTTGACGCCGTGCTGGCCGAGCGCAGGACCGACCGGCGGGGCGGGGTTTGCCTGTCCAGCCTGGATCTGCAGCTTGATCAGCCCGGCGACCTTCTTCTTCGGGGCCATCCGTGTTGTTCCTTTACCTTGCTCATCCAAGGGCGCGAAGCGCCCCTTGTTTCTAGCCGTGAACCGGCTAAATCTTTGCGACCTGGTTGAAGGTCAGTTCGACCGGCGTCTCGCGACCGAAGATCGACACCAGCACCTTGAGCTTCTGCTGCTCGGCGTTGACCTCGCTGATCGAGGCGGGCAGCGTCGCGAACGGGCCGTCCATGACGGTGACCGACTCGCCGACCTCGAAGTCGACGAGGATCTCGGGACGCTCCAGCGTGGCCTCGGTGGAGGCGGCGGACGCAGCGGCGGCCGCGGCCTTGCCGGGCTTCTTCGCCGCGCCCTGCGGCAGCAGGAACTTGACGACGTCGTCGAGCGACAGCGGCGACGGACGCGAGGTGGCGCCGACGAATCCGGTCACACCCGGGGTGTTGCGCACCGCGCCCCACGACTCGTCGTTGAGCTCCATGCGCACCAGGATGTAGCCCGGCAGCACCTTGCGGTTGACCTGCTTGCGCTGGCCGTTCTTGATCTCGGTGACCTCTTCGGTGGGCACCTCGACCTGGAAGATGTAGTCGCCCACATCCAGGTTCTGCACGCGGGTCTCGAGGTTGGCCTTCACCTTGTTCTCGTAACCGGCGTAGGAGTGGATGACGTACCAGTCGCCGGGCTTGAGGCGCAGCTCCTTCTTGAGCGCGACGGCCGGGTCCTCGTCCTCGTCGGCGGGAGCGGCCTCGCCCTCGCCCTCCGAAGACTCTGAAGCCTCAGCACCCTCCGAAGCCTCGGCAGCCTCGCCGGCCTCCTCGGCTGCGTCGGCGCCCTCGGTTTCGGCCGCGTCAGACTCAACGGCCTCAGACTCTGTGGTCTCGGCAGCTTCGACGGCCTCAGACTCAGCGGTCTCGTCGGCGAACGTCTCGTCGCCGTCGAACGTGGTCACGTTGTCAGTCCTCTCTCAAATCTCGGTCAGGTGCCGAACACCAGCGACACCAGTCGCGCCAGTCCGTAATCCGCGCCGGCGATCAGCGCCACCATGAACACCAGGAAGACCAGCACCACCGTGGTGTAGCTGACCATCTGCTTACGGTTCGGCCAGATCACCTTGCGGAGTTCGGCAACAACCTGCTTGAGGTAGTTGACGACGAACATGATCGGGTTCCGCGAAGGTCCGGAGGCGTCCTTCTTGACCTTCTTCGCCTTACCGCCCGCCTCGACGGCGGCAGCTGCCTCGGCGGCGGTCTCGGGCTCGTCGGTGCTCTCGGCCACGCCGCGACGTGCCCGCTTTCCGGTCGGCCGCAGCGGCCGGGTCACCACCGCGGTCTGTCCGCGGGTCTCACCAGTGCCGTCAGTGTCCGTGCCCGTGTCGTCTGCGGAGCCGGCACCTTCGCGCTCGTCGCTCACCGCATACTCCGTTCCTCTTCATAGCGGACTGGTTCGTCCAGGTCACCTTCCAGTGTCCACACACTGTCCAGTATTCAGTTTGAGCAGGGGCGACAGGACTTGAACCTGCAACCTGCGGTTTTGGAGACCGCTGCTCTGCCAATTGAGCTACGCCCCTTCAGCGACGACATGTTGGCACTGTCATCACATCATGGTCAGGGCTCACACAATTCGCGCGCTCCCCGTTCGCTTTGCGGAGCGGAACGGAAGCGCGCTGAAATGGGAAAAACCCCGAGTGCCGAGTGTACCCCGGCGTGGGTGTCAACTACTAATCGCCTCGTCAACCCCGTTCACTCACCGATGGCCTTGCGGATCACCTGGCCGGTTTCCGGGTCCCACTTGACCGAGATGGAGTTGTCGCCCTCGTGGCCCATGAGGGTGGTGTAGGCCTCGAGCACGACCTCACCGTCGTCGTTGGTGCAGATGTTGCGGGTGACGACGATGTCGGCGCCGAAGCGCTCCTCGTGCGACATGATCTCCATGACCGCGTGCAGCTGATCGCCGGCCAGCAGCGGCTTGTGGTAGATGAACTTCTGGTCCACCTGCACGATCTGCATGGTCTGCATGCCGACGTCGACGTGCATGAAGAAGTGCTGCTGCACCAGCAGTGCCAGGGTCGACGCGAAGGTCAGGGGTGCGACCAGCGCGGGGTGCCCGAGTTCGGCGGCCGCGGCCTCGTCGTGGCTGGCTGGGTCCATGGCCTTGACGGCCTTGGCGTACTGGCGGATCTGCTCGCGCCCGATGAGGAACGGGTCCGGGTACTTCCAGACCATTCCCTTGATGTCAGTCTTGAGCGCCATACCGGCCTCCTAGGCGAGTCGTGCGGTGGCGACGGCGCGCCCGAAGATCTTCTTGCCGCCGGCGGTGGCCGAGATCGCGATGGTGACCAGCTTCTCCTCGGCATCGACGGACTTGACCCGGCCGTTGAAGGTGATCTCCGCGCCGACACCGTCGTTGGGAACCGGCACCACGGCGGTGAACCGCACGTTGTACTCGGTGACCGCGGCGGGGTCGCCCACCCAGGAGGTGACGTAGCCGCCGCCGAGGCCCATGGTCAGCATGCCGTGTGCGATCGCGGTGTCGAGACCGACCTGCTTGGCGATCTCGTCGTCCCAGTGGATCGGGTTGAGGTCGCCGGAGACGCCGGCGTAGTTGACCAGATCTCCGCGAGTCAGCGTGATGACTCTTTCCGGCAGGGTGTCCCCGACCTTGACCGAACTGAACTCACGCAGAGCCATCAGAAAAACCCTCTTCTCCGTCGCCCGCACGCCCGGCGAGGGTCGTGTAGGCCTCCTGGACAATCTCACCAGCGTCGTTGGTGATTATGTTCTTGGTCACGATGATGTCGGTGCCGTGCGCGCGTCGAACCGCGTGGACGTAGACGTCGCAGTACAAACGGTCACCGGCCTTGATCGGCTTGAAGAACTTCAGTTCCTGGTCGACCTGGACGATCTTGGCCTCACGCACGCCGATGTCGGCGTGATCGAAGAACGCGGACTGCGCTTGATAACCGAAGATGCAGATGAAAGTCAGTGGCGCGGGCAGGGCGTCATGGCCCAGCTCCGCGGCCGCGTCTTCGTCGTAGAAGTACGTCTCGTCGTTCTTGATCGCGAGGGCATGCTCGCGGATCTTCTCCCGGCCGACTTCATAAAAATCGGGATACCGGTAATGCATCCCGACGATTTTCGACGACAGAGCCACTGGCGTTGGGCTACCGCGACTCTTTGTGCGGCTGGTGGGTTCCGCAGTTCGGGCAGAACTTCTTGATCTCGAGCCGGTCGGGATCGTTGCGGCGATTCTTCTTCGTGATGTAGTTCCGGTGCTTGCACACCTCGCACGCCAAGGTGATCTTGGGCCGTACGTCAGTACTGGAGGCCACGTCGACTGCTCTCTTTCACGGTTCTTGTTCGTCCTGTAGCGGTGGGGGGGCTCGATCCCCCGACCTCACGATTATGAGTCGTGCGCTCTAACCAGCTGAGCTACACCGCCCCGATAGACACAGGCGGCGGTCCGCCGCACGTCCACCGAGCCCCCTAACGGAATCGAACCGTTGACCTTTTCCTTACCATGGAAACGCTCTGCCGACTGAGCTAAGGGGGCCTACCCACTTCAGTCCCGCGACTCTCGCCGCGGGGCCTTAAAGAGGGTACAGCCTCCCTGGCGGCCGCACCAAACCGCGGGTTGACGCGGCCGCCAAAGGGGCTTTGACCTGCACAGATCTAATCGAGCAGCCAGTCGTTGGGCGCGAAGAGCTCGCAGTGCACGCGCTCGGCGGGCACCCCGCGGGCGGCCAGTTGACCGCGCACCGCGTCGACGAATCCGGCGCCACCGCACAGGTAGATCTGAGGCTCGACGGGCAGCTCGATGCCGTCGAGGTCGAGCAGCCCGGCGTGCACGCCGGGCATGCCCGCGGTCACGCCGTCCTCGTACCAGATGTCGAGCGACGCCTCGGGCAGCGCGTCGACGAGTTCGCGCTGACGCTCGCGCAGCGGATGGGCGGTGTCGCTGCGGTCGGCGTGCAGCACCCGCACGTGCGCGTCCGGACGCTCGGCCGCGAGGTGCTCGAGGATGCCGATCATCGGGGTTGTCCCGATGCCTGCCGAGATGAGCATCACCGGGCCGGTCGAGAGGTCGTCGGTGTGCAGGTCGCCGAACGGCACGGTGACGTCGAGCAGGTCGCCGACGCACACGTTGTCCCTGATCCAGTTGGACACCTCGCCCGCGGGCTGCGCCGCGGTCGCCTCGACGGGCTTGACCGCGAACGTCAGGTCGGTGGACCCGGCGACGCTGACCAGGCTGTACTGGCGCAGCTGACGCGCACCGTCGGGCAGCGTCACCCCCACCGAAACATATTGACCCGGAAGGAAGTTCACGGGTTCGGCGGCGCGGACGGTGACCAGCACAGCACCCGACGGGTCGTCGACGCGGCCGACCACCCGCAGCCTGCGGTACACGTCACCGGGTTCCACGCCGGCCTCGTCGTACAGGTTGCGTTCCAGGGCGATCAAGGTGTCGGCCATGATCCAGAACACCCGGTCCCACGCCGCCGCGACCTCGGGCGTCACGGTGTCGGCACCCAGCACCGCCACGATCGCGGCGAACAGGTTGTCATGCACGATCGGGTACTGCTCGGCGGTCACCCCGAGCGACGCGTGCTTGTGGCCGATGCGCGACAGCAGCGCCGCGGGATGCGGCAGGTCCGGGTCGACGAGGTGTTTGGCGAACGTCGCGATCGACGCCGCGAGCGCGCGCTGCTGTGCGCCTTGGGCCTGGTTGCCGCGATTGAACAGGTTGCGAAGCAGTTCGGGGTGGTTGGTGAACAGCCGCCGGTAGAACTCCGAGGTGATGGCGTCGATGTTCGCCCCGATGAGAGGCAGGGTCGCCGAGACGATCTCGGCGTGCTCGGGCTCGAGGTCAACGCGTACGTCGGCGGGCTCGGGCGTGGTGACGGTCATCAGGGGTTCCTTTCGGTGGCGGGTTGCGCTGCGGTGAGTTGCAGCACGATCGGCAGGCTGGGCCCGCCGGTCAGATCGGTGACCGTGTAACGGTCGAGTTCGCGGTAGAAGGCCTCTTTGGCTTCGGCCAGTGCGCGGCGCAGCCGGCACGCGGCGATCAGCGGGCACGGCGCGTCGCCGCCGCACTCGATGACCTCGCGGTCGCCTTCGAGCTCGCGCACCAACCGGCCGATCGATGCGGTGCGGCCCGCCTCGGTGAGTTCGAGTCCGCCGACGCGTCCGCGGCGCGCGTGGACCATGCCCATCTCGACGAGCTTCGAGACGGCCTTGGCGACGTGGTGCTCCGAGGCGTTGGCGCTCTTGGCGATGGTGCGCGTCGTGACCCGCTGATCCTGTGACTCGCCTGCAGACAGCAGCATCAGCGTGCGCAGTCCCAGGTCGGTGAAGCGGGTCAGGTGCATGCCGCTGACGCTAATAAATTCCGCATAACTGATGCGAGTTTTTGGCGTGTGCGGTTAAACACGTGATGACGTGCGGTTTTTAGACCTGCGGGTTCATGGTGCGCAGGCCTGTCAATACTCTTGCGGCATGGCTGAGCGCACGTCTGACCCCGCAGCGAACGACCGCTTCTATTTCCGCCAACTGCTGTCGGGCCGCGACTTCGCGGGCGCCGACCCGATCGCGCAGCAGATGCGCAACTTCGCCTACTTCATCGGCGACCGCGAGACCGGCGAGGCCGTCGTGGTCGATCCGGCATATGCGGCCGACGAGCTCGCCGCCGCACTCGAGGCCGACGGCATGCGTCTCGCGGGCGTGCTGGTCACCCACCATCACCCCGACCACGTGGGCGGATCGATGATGGGCTTCACCCTCAAGGGTGTCGCCGAACTGCTCGAACACCGCAGCGTGCCGGTGCACGTCAACTCCCACGAGGCGGACTGGGTCTCGCAGGTCACCGGTATCGCACGCAGCGAGCTGTCGGCCCACGAGCACGGCGACACGATCAGCGTCGGGGCGATCGACATCGAGTTGCTGCACACACCCGGTCACACGCCGGGCAGCCAGTGCTTCCTGGTCGACGGCCGGCTCGTCGCGGGCGACACCCTGTTCCTCGAGGGGTGCGGTCGCACCGACTTTCCTGGCGGCAATGTCGACGACATGTTCCGCAGCCTGCAGGCGCTGGCCAAGCTGCCCGGCGACCCGACGGTCTACCCGGGCCACTGGTACTCGGCCGAGCCGAGCGCGCCCCTTGAGGAAGTGAAGCGCAGCAACTACGTGTATCGCGCGTCGAACCTCGACCAGTGGCGCATGCTGATGGGCGGATGAAACCACTTCCCGATGGCACCTTCACAAGGGCTGTTGCGGAATCCACCGGACGATCGCGCGGATGAGGGACCAATTACCCCGTCTGATCAATCCGTAGCCACGGATTTCGTTGTTCATTCGATTGCCTGCGCAAGAATCCGTCGCAGAAGTATTTTCGAGTAGCGCAATACGCAAGACAGCTGCCCGTGTTATCCGGCAAACTGAAACCTGCAAGCTAGTTGTCGGTTTGGCGGGGGGTCGCCATGAAGAACATCGCGCTCTGCTTCGACCAGTCGGGTGAACAGTCCGCATCGGGCGCCGATACCAACATCAAGGCGCTGTTGGCTTTGCTGGACGACTCCGCTGCACTGACCTGGTACCACTGCGCGCGCAAGCTCCCCGTCTACCGCCGCGTCACTGCCGTCTCCGAGGCGCGCACCGCGGTGGTCGAGGCGTACAACTTCCTGCGCGACGCGTGGAAACCCGGTGACCGGATCTTCCTCTTCGGCGCGGGCACGGGCGGCCACCTGGCGGGTGAACTCGCGAATCTGCTCGGCACCGTCGGACTGGTGCCCGCCACATTCGACGATCCTCTCGGCCTCGTGGACTACGCGCTTTCGACGTACGTGCTCCCACGCACCCCGCGCACCATCTCGGACTGGCACCGCGTCAGCTCCGTGACCGCCGGCCTGCTCGGCGACGGTACGTCGTCCGTGCTAGTGCGGTTCTTGGGACTGTGGGACGCCACCGCGATCCCCGGCACACACGGCGAACCGGGTCTGCTCACCAACGTCGAGCACGGCCGCCACGCGGTCGCGATCGACGCTCCGCACCGCGTGATGCACCACGACGCGCGACTCGACGAGGTGTGGTTCCGCGGATCGCACTGCGATGTGACCGGCGGCCACGGTGCGTGCGCGCCGCTGGCCGAGATCGCACTGGACTGGGTGCTCGACGGCGCGGTCGCCGCGGGATTGCCTGCGCGCGAACGTGATTTCGCCCCCGGCGATGTCGAGGCCCTGGCCGGGTCGTCACCGACTGTCGGGATCCGCCGGTTGCCGTTCGACGCCAGGGTGCACGCGAGCGTCGGCGTGTACCTGCGCTCGCACCCCAAGTACTGGCGCCGTTTCCCTGCTCGCATCGAGTGGGCAGACACCGAATGGTCGGCGCGCGGCGAACGTCTGGCGTCCGCCATATCGCACACCCCAGCAACCGAGGAAGCCACGCGCGAGGAGCTGACCGCCGTCGCGTCCTGAGCAAAGTTTGCTGAGCGGGACCGGTGCCTGCCCGCGACATCCGTGATATAAGCCCTTGGTGGGGATATTCGACTCAATCGCGGATCGGGGGCGCGAGTTGGCTGAGTTCGACCCGGGCACGTGGACTGCGCTCGCAGCGTGGGTGGCGCTCGCCGTCACCGTCATCGCTCTCGTCTATGCGTGGCGTCAATATCTGAAGGCCAAGGAGCGGCGGGCCGAGCTCACCCAGCCGAACGTCTCGATGTTCATGGAGCCCAGCAGTTCTGACTGGCATCTGGTCGAACTCGTCGTCCGCAACTACGGGCAGCGGCCCGCGTACGGGCTGCGGTTCGAGTTCGCCAACCCGCCGACCGTGGGCAAGTACGAGAGCTCCTACGACGACAATTTCGTCGACATCACGCCGCTGAACCTGCCCGCCGAGATCCCGTACCTCGCGCCGAACCAGGAGTGGCGCATCGTGTGGGACTCGGCGCTGGACCGCAAGCAGCTCGGCGAGGCCATCGCGTCGCGGTTCGACGGGGCCATCACGTATTACGACGAGCCGCCCGAGAACGGCAAACCCAGCGGCAGGAAGTTCCGCAACACCGCGGTGCTGGACTGGGCGACCCTGCCCCCGGTCGACCGTATGGAACTGCTCACCACGCACGACCGCGCCCGTCAGGAGAAGCAGAAGCTCGAGCTGTTGCGGGCCGTGCTCGCCTACTACCAGTACGCGGCAAAGGAAACCGACGAGCAGACCCTGCGCACCGAGATCAACCGGGTCAAGGCGCTGGGCAACGAGGTCCGTGAGCGGTGGCGCAGTCGGTACGAGGTCACCGACGATGACGAGGACGACGACGATTTCGACGACGACGATCCCGAGACCGACCTGATCAACCCACCGGTGCGTACCGGCCGCCGCCACCGAGCCGACTGACTCGTAGCATCTGTCCAATGAGCAGCCTGGTGAGCTACGCACTGAACGGGAACGTCGCCACGGTGACGCTGGACGACGGCAAAGCCAACGCGCTGTCGCCGGATATGCAGGCCGCGATCAACGACGCGCTCGACCAGGCGTCGCTCGCCGCGGGCAGCGGTGAGGTGAAAGCCCTTGTGGTGGCCGGGAACTCGAAGGTGTTCAGCGGGGGCTTCGACCTCAGCGTGTTCGCCTCGGGCGATGCTGCCGCCGCGCTGGGGATGCTCACCGGCGGGTTCGAACTCGCCGTGCGCTGCCTGACCTTCCCGGTGCCGGTGATCATGGCCGCCACCGGGCCCGCGATCGCGATGGGGTCTTTCCTGCTGCTCTCCGGCGATCACCGCGTCGGGTCGCCCCGGTCGCGCTGCCAGGCCAACGAGGTGGCCATCGGTATGACGCTGCCCATCGCCGCGATCGAGATCATGCGGATGCGGTTGACTCGCGCGGCATTCCAGCGGGCCATCAGCATGGCGGCCGTGTTCTCCGGTGACGCCGCCATCTCGGCAGGCTGGCTCGACGAGATCGTCGAACCCGACGAGGTCCTCGACCGCGCGCAGCAGGTGGCCACCGAGGCCGCGGCCCTGCACACCAACGCGCATGTGGCGAGTAAGCTCAAGGCCCGCGCCGACGCCGTCACCGCCATCCGCGCGGGCATCGACGGTTTGGCGGCCGAGTTCGGCTCCTAGTTCTTTTTCGCCGACCGTGCGGTTTCATACGCAACTCGCCGCCCCAGGCGGATGAGATTGCACGCTCGGCAGCGGTTGGCTCGCAGATATATGTATGTGCTATGCATGTTTAGTGCCGCGCTACAACGAACTCGACGAGCTCCTCGTACGCGTCCACACGGTCCGGCAGCGACCGGGTTGGCGACGCCGCCTGATCGACGACACCGGAAGCGTTCCCAGCCTCTCGACGCTGCGCGTGCTGCGCGCCGTGGAGCAGAAAGAGAAGACCGGGCAGGGCGCCTCGATCGGTGAGGTCGCCGAGTACATGGCCGTCGAGCACTCGACCGCCAGCCGCTCGGTGGCCAACGTCGTCGCCGCGGGACTGCTGACCAAGACCCTGTCCCCTGACGACCAGCGCCGCTGCGTATTGGTCCTCACCGACGTCGGCCGCAAGGCCCTGTCGGAGGTCACCGGACGACGCAGGCAGATGGTCGCCGAGACGGTGGCCGACTGGCCGGCCGAAGACGTCGACACACTCGTCGGCCTCCTCGAGCGGTTGGTCACCGACTTCGAGCGCGGGGTGTGTTCATGACGGCAGACGCCCCCGCACGTCCCCGCAACGCGCTGCGCCTCATGTTCGACCCGGTGTTCGGGGCGTTGTTCTGGGGCAAGATCTTCTCGGTCGTCGCGGTGTGGACGCACGGCATCGTCGCGGCCATCGTCATGTACGACGCCACACGGTCGGCCGTCATGGTCGGCATGGTCGGCGTCGCGCAATTCCTCCCCCAGCTGATCCTGAGCCCCACGAGCGGCAAGTGGGCCGACGTGGGCAACCCGGCCCGGCAGATCCTGCTGGGCCGGCTGATGTGTATCGCGGGCTCGGGTTCGACCGCGGCATGGATGGCGCTCGCACCCGATCTGACCGGCAACGCGGTCGCGGTGCCGGTGCTGGTGGGCGCGACGCTCGTCGGCTTCGGGTTCGTCATCGGCGGCCCGGCCATGCAGTCGGTGGTGCCGAACCTGATCCGCGAGGGCGAGCTGGCAACCGCCATGGCGCTCAACAGCATTCCGATGACCATCGGCCGTATCCTCGGCCCGCCCATCGGCGCCTACCTGGCCGCCCATCTCGGCGCGGCCGCGGGCTTCGCCATCAGCGCGGGCCTGCACGTCATCTTCGCGGTCTTCCTGGTGCTGGTGACGTTCCCGACGCGGCCGAAGCTCGACCCCGACGGCGACTACCGCGTGCGCGCGGCGTTGCGCCACGTGTGGCGCGACCGCCCACTGCTGCTGGCGCTGCTCGCGGTGTCGACGGTCGGATTCGCCTCGGACCCGTCGATCACGCTGACCCCGTCGATGGCCGAGGATCTCGGCGGCGGCACCCAGTTGGTGGGCGCGCTGTCGGCGTCGTTCGGTGTGGGTGCCGCGGTCGGCATGATCGTGCTGGCCGTGCTGCGCGGACGCATCGCGTCCGAGCGCGTCTCGTCGGTCGGCCTGTTCCTGCTCACCGCGGGTTCCGCGCTGCTGGCGGCGGCCACGGAGGCGCCGGTCGCGCTGATCGGTTTCGCGATCGCAGGCTTGGGCTTCGGCTGGTCGATGACCGGCCTGAGCACCGTCGTGCAGGAGCGCGCGCCGGAAGAACTGCGCGGGCGCATCATGGCGCTGTGGCTGGTCGGGTTCCTCGGATCCCGCCCGTTCGCTGCGGCCCTGCTGGGCGGTGCGGCCGACGTGTTCAACGTGCGGGTGGCGTTCCTGATCGCCGCGGCGGCGACGTTTGCGCTCGCGCTCGCGGCCCGCCCCGCGACGATGTCCGCACCAATCCCCGCGAGTGTCTGACCCCATCTCTATCGTGTGTGTCGATGGCACTGCACCTGCATCGGGCCGAACGCACCGATCTGCTCGCTGACGGACTCGCGGCGCTGCTGTCGGATCCCCTGCCCGATCCGTTCGCGACCGAACTGGTGCTGGTCCCTGCCAAGGGCGTCGAACGCTGGCTGAGCCAGCGGTTGTCCAACCGTCTCGGGGTGTGCGCGGCGGTCGAGTTCCGCAACCCGCGCTCGCTCATCGCCGAGCTCACCGGAACCGCCGACGACGATCCGTGGTCACCCGACGCGATGGTGTGGCCGCTGCTCGGGGTGATCGACGAGAGCCTGGACGAGCCGTGGTGCACGACGCTCGCGACGCACCTCGGCCATTTCGAGATGGGCGAGGAGTACGAGCTGCGCCAGGGCCGCCGCTACGCGGTCGCGCGACGGCTCGCGGGGCTGTTCGCGTCGTATGCCCGGCAGCGCCCGCGGCTGCTGGTCGACTGGGACGGCCTACCCGACGACCTGGCCTGGCAGAAGCCGCTGTGGCAGGCCCTGTGTGAGCGCATCGACGCCGACCCGCCCCACATCCGCCACGCCAAAACCCTTGTCCAGCTACATGAGTCGCCCACGGATCTGCCGCAGCGCCTGTCGCTGTTCGGGCATACACGCCTGCCTGCCACCGAGGTCGAATTGCTGACCGCGCTGGCCACGCATCACGATCTGCACCTGTGGCTGCCCCACCCCAGCGACACTCTCTGGCAGGCACTGTCCACGCGCAAGGGTCCGCTGCCCCGACGTGAGGACACCAGCCACCGTGACGTCGGGCATCCACTGCTGGCCACCCTGGGCCGCGACCTGCGCGAGATGCAACGTCTGCTGCCCGAGCCCGACACCGACGAATTCCGCGGCAGGACCGAGTATCCCGACACGCTGCTGGGCTGGCTGCAGTCCGACATCGCGGCCGACGCGGTACGCCCGCAGGGCCGTCACCACCGTCGCGAGGACCGCTCGATCCAGGTGCACAGCTGCCACGGCCCGTCACGGCAGATCGATGTGCTGCGCGAGGTGCTGCTCGGCCTGCTCGCCGACGATCCCACGCTGGAACCCCGCGACATCCTCGTCATGTGTCCCGACATCGAGACCTACGCGCCGTTGATCACGGCCGGGTTCGGGCTCGGCGATGTCGTGCCGCGCACGCGAGGAGCACATATAAATCTCAGCGCGCATCCGGCGCACAAGCTGCGGGTGCGGCTGGCCGACCGCGCGCTGGTGCAGACCAATCCCCTGCTGTCGGTGGCCGCGCAACTGCTGGCGCTGGCCGGCGGCCGCGCGACCGCGAGCGAGGTGCTCAACCTGGCCGAATCCGCGCCGGTGCGGGCGCGGTTCGGGTTCACCGACGACGACCTCGACGCGATCACGGCGTGGACGCGTGAGGCCAACATCCGCTGGGGTTTCGACCAGGAGCACCGCCGCCCGTACGGTGTCGAATTCCTGCACAACACCTGGCGTTTCGGCATCGACCGCGTGCTGGCCGGGGTCGCGATGTCCGACGATTCGCATGCCTGGCTGGGCACGACGCTGCCGCTCGACGACGTCAGCAGCAACCGCGTGGAGTTGGCGGGCCGGTTCGCCGATTTCGTCGAGAAGCTACGCCGCACGGTCGATCAGCTCAGCGGCACCCGCCCGCTGCACGAGTGGCTCGACGCGCTCACCGCGGGCATCGACGCGCTGGCACTGGCCGACGAGGACTGGCCCGCCGCCCAGATGCAGCGTGAGTTCGCCGAGATCACCGCACGCGCGGGCGACACCGTAACCTCGTTGCGGCTGGCGGATGTTCGCGCACTGCTGGACCGCCATCTGGCCGGGCGCCCCACGCGGGCCAACTTCCGCACCGGAACGCTCACGGTGTGCACCATGGTGCCGATGCGTTCGGTGCCGCACCGCGTGGTGTGCCTCGTGGGTCTCGACGACGGCGTGTTCCCGCGTCTGGGGGCGGTCGACGGCGACGACGCCCTCGCGCGCGACCCGATGACCGGTGAGCGTGACATTCGTTCGGAGGATCGCCAACTGCTGCTCGACGCGATCCTCGCGGCCACGCAGACGCTCGTCATCACCTACACCGGCGCCAACGAATACTCGGGGCAGGCCCGCCCGCCCGCGGTCCCGCTGGCCGAGCTGATCGACACGCTCAAGATCACCACCGAAGATTCCGCACTCGACGTCCTCACGCAGCATCCGTTGCAGCCCTTCGACAAACGCAACGTGATCCCTGGCGCGCTGGTGCCGGACGAGCCGTTCACGTTCGACCAGACCGCGCTCGTCGCGGCACGGGCCAGCAGTGGTGAACGCGCCATGCGGCCGGCGTTCTTCAGCGATCCGCTACCACCGCCACTGCCCGACGACGTCGCCCTCGAAGACCTGCTGAACTTCTTCAAGGATCCCGTCAAGGGGTTCTTCCGCGCGCTCGACTACACGCTGCCGTGGGATGTCGAGGGCGTGTCCGACGTGATGCCCGTCGACATCGACGCGCTCGAGGAGTGGACGGTCGGCGACCGCATGCTGTCGGACATCCTGCGCGGCATGGCCCCGGCGGCCGCGCAGCAGGCCGAGTGGCGCCGCGGCACGCTGCCGCCCGGACAGTTGGGGTGGCGCCGCGCGATCGCACTGCGCGACCAGTGCGCGCTGCTGGCCACCGAGGCGCTGGGGTTCCGCGACACCGACGGTCAGGCCTACGACGTCGACATCGACCTGGGCGGTGGCCGGCGTCTCACCGGCACGGTGTCACCGGTGTTCGGTGACCGACTGGTGTCCGTGACGTACTCCAAGCTGGGCGGCAAGCACTTGCTGCAGTCGTGGATTCCGTTGCTGGCGTTGGCCGCCGGATATCCCGACCGCGACTGGCTCGCGGTGTGCATCGGGCGGCCCGCGCGGGGCACCACACCGCGGGTCGAGGGGCTGGGCGGGCCCGACAACCCGGTCGATCTGCTGGCCGACCTGGTGGCGATCTACGACGCGGGGCGGCGCGAACCACTGCCGCTTCCGGTCAAGACGTCGTATGCGTGGGCCGAGGCACGGCACTGCGGCGACGATCCGGAGCAGAAGGCCGGCTTCCGCTGGCGCAGCGGCCGATACCCGGGCGAGGACGCCGAACCTGCCCACGTGCGGGCGTGGGGCCGTGACGCGTGGCTGCGCAACCTCATGCAACCGCTGCGCCCCGGTGAGGAGTTCGAAGGCGAAACCCACCGGTTAGGTGCGTACTCGTCACGGCTGTGGCTGCCGCTTCTGCGCGCCGAAAGGCCGGTCCGATGAAGGTTTTCGATCTGCTCGGCCCGCTGCCCGCACCGAACACCACCACGGTGCTGGAGGCCAGCGCGGGCACCGGCAAGACGTTCGCGCTGGCCGGTCTGGTCACTCGTTTTGTCGCCGAGGGCGTCGCGACGCTCGACCAGATGCTGCTCATCACGTTCGGCCGCGCCGCCAGCCAGGAACTGCGCGAGCGTGTGCGCGCCCAGATCGTGGCCGCGCTCGTCGCGTTGGACGACCCGTCGCGCGCCTGCAACGACCTGGAGGAATACCTGGTCACGACCGACCAGCAGGCGCGGCGCCTGCGTCTGCGTGACGCGCTGGCCGGGTTCGACGCCGCCACCATCGCCACCACGCACCAGTTCTGCCAGATCGTGCTGAAATCCCTTGGCGTGGCCGGGGACTCCGACGCCGGGGTGACCTTGGTGGAAAGCCTCGACGACCTGGTGTCCGAGATCGTCGACGATCTGTATCTCGCGCACTTCGGCGGGCAGAAGGACGATCCCGAGCTCAGCTATCCCGAGGCGCTCGAGCTCGCGCGCATGGTCGTCGGCAATCCGGCCACCGAGCTACGCCCGCGCGAACCGGATCCCGATTCCCCCGCCGCGGTGCGGCTCAAGTTCGCGCGGGATGTGCTCGCCGAGTTGGAGATCCGCAAGCGCCGCCGTGGTGTGCTGGGTTACGACGATCTGCTGACACGACTTGCCGACGCGCTGGAACCCGAGGACTCCCCGGCGCGGATGCGCATGCAGCAGCGCTGGCCGATCGTGATGGTCGACGAGTTCCAGGACACCGATCCCGTGCAGTGGCAGGTGATCGAGCGCGCGTTCTCGGGGCGGTCGACACTGGTGCTCATCGGTGATCCCAAGCAGGCGATCTACGCGTTCCGCGGTGGCGACATCGCGACGTACCTGCGGGCCGCCGCGACGGCCGGTGACAAACAGACGCTGGGCACCAACTGGCGCAGCGACCGCGCGCTGGTCGACCGCCTGCAGGCCGTGCTGCGGGGTGCCGAACTCGGCGGACCCGACATCGTGGTGCACGACGTGCAGGCTCATCACCAGGGGCACCGTCTGGTCGGCGCACCGCGCAACGACCCGTTCCGGTTGCGTGTGGTGCCGCGAAAGCCGGGCAACAACAGGGTGATCCCGATCGATCAGCTGCGCCGCCACATCGGCCGCGATCTGGCCGCCGACATCGGGGCGCTGCTGGCGAGCGGCGCGACGTGGTGCGACGAACCGGTGCAGGCGAAGGACATCGCGGTGATCACCGAGACCCACAAGGACGCCAGGGCCTGTCACTCGGCGCTGCTCGCGGCGGGCATACCCGCGGTGTACACCGGGGATTCGGATGTGTTCACCTCCGAGGCCGCCGAGGACTGGCTGTACCTGCTCGAGGCGTTCGACCAACCGCACCGGCCGGGTCTGGTGCGCGCCGCGGCCGCCACCATGTTCTTCGGTGAGACCGCGGAAACCCTTGCCGCAGGCGGTGATGCGCTCACCGACCGGGTGGCCGACACGCTGCGTGAATGGGCCGGGCACGCCCGCGAGCGCGGTGTCGCCGCGATCTTCGAGGCCGCGCAACTCGCCGGTATGGGCAAGCGTGTGCTGTCGTGGCAGGGCGGTGAGCGGTTGATGACCGACCTCGCCCACATGACCCAGTTGCTGCAGGACACCGCGCACCGCGACGGCTTCGGGCTGGCCGCGCTGCGCGACTGGCTGCGCACGCAGCGCTCGGAGAAGGGCGGCGAATCGGAACGCAACCGTCGTCTCGACAGCGATGCGGCGGCCGTGCAGATCATGACCGTGTGGGTGAGCAAGGGGCTGCAGTTCCCCATCGTCTACCTGCCGTTCGCGTTCAATCGCCATGTGCCCGAACCGGATATCGTGCTGTTCCACGACGACGGGCAGCGTTGCCTGCATGTCGGCGGGCCCGATCCGGCGGTCGCCCGTGCCGGGCGCACCGAGGCCGCAGGCGACGACAGCCGGCTCACCTACGTCGCGCTCACCCGCGCCCAATCGCAGGTGGTCGCGTGGTGGGCGCCGTCGTACGGCGAACCCAACGGCGGCCTGTCGCGGCTTTTGCGCGGCCGCGCGCCCGGGGAGGCGACCGTCCCCGAGAAGTGTTCGCCACCCAAGATCTCGGATGAGGATGCGCTGGAACGATTGCGGGCGTGGGAGGCAGCCGGTGGGCCGGTTATCGAGGAATCGGTGATCGGTGCGGTCAACCCAATGCCACCGGAACCCGCGCCCGATGATCTGGCGGCCCGCAAGTTTTTGCGGGCGATCGACATGGCGTGGAAGCGCACGTCCTATTCGGGGCTGTTGCGTGCGGCCGAGACCGCGGGTGTCGGGGTGTCGAGCGAACCCGAGGTCACCGAACGCGACGACGAGTTCGACGACATTCCCGTGGTCGCCCCGGCCGAGGGTGCCGACGTGCCCTCTCCCATGGCGCACCTGCCGACGGGTGCGGCGTTCGGTTCGCTCGTCCACGCCGTGCTGGAGACCGCCGATCCGCTCGCCGCGGATCTGACCGCCGAACTCGCGACGCACATCGACGCCCATGCCCAGCACTGGCCGGTCGAGGTCGAGACGCCAGAGCTCGCCGCCGCGCTCGTGCCCATGCACGACACCCCGCTGGGGCCGTTGGCGCCGGGCCTCACGTTGCGGCAGATCGGACTGCGGGACCGGTTGTGCGAGTTGGACTTCGAGTTCCCGATGGCCGGTGGAGATCTGCGTGGTGGGCGGTTCGCGCGGTTGTCGGATGTCGGTGAACTGCTGCGCGAGTACCTGCCCGCCGACGATCCGCTGGCGGTGTATGCCGAGCGGTTGGGCACGGGCATCCTCGGAGTGCAACCGCTGCGCGGGTATCTGTCCGGGTCGGTCGACGCGGTGCTTCGGGTCGGCGAAAAGTTCGTCATCGTCGACTACAAGACCAACTGGCTCGGCACCGGCGACGGCACGCTGACCGCGGCCGACTACGGGCGCCGCCGCATGGTCGAGGCCATGCTGCATTCTGACTATCCCCTGCAGGCGCTGCTGTATGCAGTTGTGCTGCACCGGTATCTGGGCTGGCGGCTGCCTGGCTACGACCCGGCGACGCATCTCGGTGGTGTGCTGTACCTGTTCGTGCGTGGCATGTGCGGGCCCGCAACCCCTGTCGTCGATGGGCACCCGGCCGGGGTGTTCAGCTGGGAACCGCCGGCCGAACTGGTGGTGGCCCTGTCGAAGCTGCTGGATGCGGAGGCGTCGTGAGCCTGCTCGAAGCGTTCGCCGAGATCCTCGAACCCGCCGATGTGCATGTGGCGCAACGGCTGACCGCGCTGGCCGGTGAGCCGGACGCATCGGTCGAGCTCGCGGTCGCCCTCGCGGTGCGCGCGCTGCGCGGCGGTTCGGTGTGTGTGGACCTGCGGTCGGTGGCCGGGCAGGTCGAGTTACCGGATCTGCCGTGGCCGGATCCCGATGCGTGGCTGGCGGCGCTGGCGGCCAGTCCCCTGCTCGGTGCGCCACCCGTGCTGCGCCTGTTCGGCGATCTGCTGTATCTGGACCGCTACTGGCTCGAAGAGCAGCAGGTGTGCGACGACGTGCTGGCGTTGGTGTCGGTACGGCCCGGCGGTGCGGTGCCGGATGTGTCGAGACTGTTCGGCGCGGGCTTCGAGGAGCAGCGTGAGGCGGCGAAGGTGGCACTCTCACAAGGCCTGACGGTGTTGACGGGTGGGCCGGGCACCGGCAAGACGACCACCGTGGCACGGCTGTTGGCGCTGCTGGCCGAGCAGGCCGCGCTCGCGGGGAAACCGTCGCCGCGCATCGCGTTGGCGGCCCCGACGGGTAAGGCGGCCGCGCGGTTGCAGGAGGCCGTGCAGCTCGAAATCGATCAGCTCGACCTCATCGAGCGCAGGCGGTTGACCGGGCTGCACGCCACCACGCTGCACCGGCTGCTCGGTCCGCGGCCCGATACGTCGTCGCGGTTCCGGCATCACCGCGCCAACCGGTTGCCGCACGACGTGATCGTCGTCGACGAGACGTCGATGGTGTCGCTGACCATGATGGCGCGGTTGTTGGAGGCCGTGCGCCCGCAGACACGGCTGGTGCTCGTCGGCGATCCCGATCAGTTGGCGTCGGTCGAGGCCGGCGCGGTGCTGGCGGACCTGGTCGAGGGTCTTGGTTCGCGCGGTGTCGCGGAGCTGAAGACGTCGCACCGGTTCGGTGAGTCGATCGGCGCGCTGGCGTCGGCCATCCGCACGGGTGACGCCGACGCAGCCCTGGCGGTTCTCGCGGCCGGTGGTGAGCACATCGAGTGGGTGCACGAGGATCCGGTCGAGCAGTTGCGCGAAGTGGTGGTGCCGCACGCGATGCGGTTGCGTCAGGCCGCGATCCTCGGTGACCAGCGTGAGGCGCTCGCGACGCTCGACGAGCACCGGTTGTTGTGCGCGCACCGACGGGGGCCGGCCGGCGTCGACCACTGGAACCGGCAGGTGCAGCGCTGGCTCGGTGAGGAAACCGGTGAACCCCTGTGGGGTTCGTGGTACGTCGGGCGTCCGATCCTGGTGACCGCCAACGACTATGGGCTCAAGCTCTACAACGGGGACACCGGCGTCGTCGTCGCCACACCGGACGGGATGCGGGCTGTGATCGGCGATGCGGGAACGTTCGCGACGGGTCGCCTCACCGACGTCGAGACCATGCACGCCATGACGATCCACAAGTCGCAGGGCAGCCAGGCCGACGAGGTGACGGTGCTGCTGCCGTCGGAGGATTCGCGGTTGTTGACGCGGGAGTTGTTCTACACCGCGGTCACCCGCGCCAAGACGCGGGTGCGCGTCGTGGGCGCGGAAGCGGAAGTGCGCGCTGCGATAGAACGGCAGGCGGTGCGCGCCACCGGACTACGCAAGCGGCTACGGCCGGCGGGGGTTTAGACCGCCCGTCCGGCGAAGAACGCGCCGGAGATCAGCCCGATCGCGATGGCCAGGGTGGGCAAGCCCATCGAAACGGCCACGACTACACCAGCAACCGCACCGACGCCGAGAATCAGCATCAGTACGCCAACAAATGCACCAACCATTGGCTCGCCCTTTCTATGACTGCGCTCACACTGTACCTCTCGGGTGTGCTGAATCACAGGCGGATTGGGCGGCATTTTGGTTAACACGCGGGCGGCAAAATGTATAGCTGATCTTATTGAATGCATTCAGGGCCTGGTTCGCGCACTAATTTCCCACAAACCGAGAAATCGCAGGCAGTCGCGGAATACACGGTAACTTTCTCCGTCGCTACAAAACGCCTGTTCTGGATCGATTCGCGGGCCAAGAATGGCTGATAATTCCGCTGGATCACATGCACGGCCACCCACCAACCGTCGCCGCACCGATGCCGTGCCGACCACCGGTGACGGCGCCTCCACACGTGAGCGCGCCAGCGTCGGCTAATCAGCTAGCAAAGTTAAGTGATCCCATCTGGCGGGTCACGACAACGCCAGCGCGATGACCAACAGCACCGTGGTCACCGCGAGCACCAGCACCGCCACGGAGAAACCCCGTCGACGCGATCGCGGCGCGAGCGCACGGGGCAGCGTCAGCACCCACAACACGCCGAACGGCACGTACATCAGGACGCCGAAGATGCGGCCGTAGCCGTGCGGGTCGGCGCTCGCGCTGCTCGGGAACGCCGACTTGAGGATCACGAAGACGATCAACAGCCAGATGAGGCCTGAGGCGACGCCGACGATCCCCGCCACGCTGCGCCCGGCCACCGAGCCCCATCTGTGTCGTGTCGGCATCTCACCCCTTCGAGTGCCTACAGCGTAGGGGCGATCACGCGTTCACCCATGCATATAGCCGTGCAGCGCCCTGTCACCGAGACCGACCCCACGGCTGTGCTCACGGCACACACCCGGAGAATCAACAACCCTCATGTCCATCTCGACGACAGGGCCCCGTCCAGACATATGTGGGCCGGGGGGAACTCAGTTGAGCGCGCTGCCCTTACGCCACTGCTCCCACGGGATGGTCCAGTCGCCGTTGTTGTCGGGCTTGAGCGGCTCGCCGCCGGTGTTGCGGATCTCGACGATGTCGCCCGGCCGGGAGAAGTTGTAGAACCACTGCGCGTTCTCGCCGCTGAGGTTGAGGCAGCCGTGGCTCACATTGGTGTTGCCCTGCGCCCAGATGGTGTCGTTGAGCTGGTGCAGGTAGATGCCGTCGACGCTGATGCGTGTGGCGTAGGGGATCGTGGTCCGGTAGCCCAGTCGAGATCCGACCGGCAGACCGTACGTCGAGGAGTCCATGACGACCGGGTTGGCCTTGTCCATCACGGTGTAGATGCCGCGCGGGGTCCAGAAGCTGAGCGTCACGCCGTTGACGGTCTCGGTGCCACCCATGCCCATCGAGGTCGGCATGGTGCGCACGAGCTTGCCGTTCTCGTAGACGCTCACCTGTTTGGTGTTGTCGTCGGCGATCGAGACGTGCGAGTCGCCGATCACGAACGACACCTTCTCGTCCTGCGCGCCGTAGAGGTCCTCGCCGAGCCGCGCGCCGTAGATGTCGGCGTCGACGGTCACCTTG
>Ga0180222_1001338_pt1 | contig 26302 bp, 26 predicted proteins | sample eDN5th37CKraftOP_FD_151336 | JGI IMG/M metagenome (GOLD analysis project Ga0180222, IMG submission 151336) | Enriched Organic Plus compost microbial communities from Emeryville, California, USA - eDNA 5th pass 37_C Kraft OP (version 2) (version 2) ...
GCTCGGCGAAGTGCTCAAGCGCAACTGGTTCGAACTCTGGTATCAGCCGAAGATCGAGCTTCGGAGCATGCGGCTCGTGGGCGCCGAAGCGCTGGTGCGCGCGCGCCATCCCACCCGCGGGGTGCTGTCGCCCTTCTTCTTCCTCACCGGCGCCAGCGAGGAGGACCTGCTCAAGCTGACCGAACAGGTGATCCTCACCGCGCTCGGCGACTGGGAAATCTTCAACGAATACGGCGTGCCGATGAAGTTCGCGGTCAACGTGCCGGTGTCGGCCTTCGTCAAGCTGCCGATCCCGCAGATGCTGCGCGAGGCGCGCCCGAAGGCCGATCATTGGCCGGGCATGATCCTGGAAGTGACGGAAGACCAGATCATCCACGATCTCAACATCGCCAACGATGTCGCCGGCGCGCTGCGCGAGCTCAACTGCAATCTCGCGCTCGACGATTTCGGTTCCGGCTATTCGTCGCTGGCGCGGCTGCGGCAATTGCCGTTCAGCGAACTCAAGATCGATCGCAGCTACGTGATGAACTGCGATAGCGATCCGGTCAACGCCGGCATGTGCGAAACGATCGTCGAACTCGGCAAGCGCTTCGGTCTGAAGACCGTTGCCGAAGGCATCGAGAGCGTGCACGAGAGCCACAAGTTGCAGGGCATCGGCGTCAATATCGGGCAGGGCTATCTCTACGCCAAGCCGATGCCGAAAGGCCAGCTCATCGGCTTGATGCGCAAGCGGCTGGTGGGGCAGGCGCCGCCGCAGCCGGCGCGCCGCGGCCGGCTCGCCGCGAAGGCCTGAGCGGTCGGCGCGGTTCCCGTCGCGCATCCGTGACTTGCCTGTGAAGGCCGCCCACCGTACCCCTGGACCCACTTTCGGAGGGTCAGGAGGGTCACGCGCCATGAACATCATTCGCCGCCGCGGTTGGGAAATTCCCGAACGCCTCGTCACGCCCGAGCGCCTCGTCTTCGACCGCCGCGCCTTTCTGGCGGGCGGCGCGAGCGCTCTGGCTTTGGCCCCTTATGCGGCGATTGCGCAGCGCGTCGACGACCTGGCCACGTTGTCCGATCCCAGCGCCGATCTTTATCCGGCCAAGCGCAACGAGACATACAAGCTCGACCGCCCGATCACCGACGAGCGGATCAACACGCACTACAATAATTTCTACGAATTCAACTCGTCGAAAGATGTCGCCGTTCAGGCGCAGAAATTGCCGATCCGCCCCTGGACTGTGAAGATCGACGGGCTGGTCGAGAAGCCGATGGAAATCGGCATCGACGATCTCATCCGCAAGATGACGCTGGAGGAGCGCGCCTACCGCCATCGCTGCGTCGAAGCCTGGAGCATGGCGATCGCCTGGACCGGATTTCCCTTCGCCAAGCTGGTGGCCTTCGCGCGCCCGCTCGGCTCGGCCAAATTCGTGAGCATGGAAACCTTCATGGACCCCAAGGTCGCGCCCGGCCAGCGGCAGACCTGGTATCCATGGCCCTATGTCGAGGGCCTCACCATGGCCGAGGCGACTAACGAACTCGCCTTCCTCGCCACCGGCGCTTACGGCAAACCGATCTCCAAGCAGCAGGGCGCGCCCTTGCGGCTGGCGGTGCCGTGGAAATACGGCTTCAAGTCGATCAAATCGATCGTGCGTTTCACCTTCACCGACCAGCGTCCCAAGGGCATGTGGGAGAAGCTGCAGTCGGCGGAATACGGCTTCTGGGCCAATGTCAATCCTGCGGTGCCGCATCCGCGTTGGAGCCAGGCGACCGAGGAAGTGATCGGCACCGGCGACCGCGTCCCGACGCAGATCTTCAACGGCTACGGCGAATACGTCGCCGGGCTCTACAAGGGTCTCGAAAACGAGCGCTTGTGGGCCTGACGTTTCGCGCGTTCTGCGCGTCCGGGCGAGGCTCGATGCCGGCGGGCGCTACCCGACCCAGTGGATGCGCGGTTCGTTGCGGGGGACGGCCGGCGGCCACGACTTCGGGTGGCCGACGATGATCGGCGCGACCGGCAGGCAATCGGGCGGCAATTCCAGCACGGCCTTGCCTTGCGGCGTGGCGAGCCATTTCTGCGCGAGCCCGATCCAGCATGTGCCGAGGCCGGCCGCGCGCGCCGCCAGCATCAGGTTTGCGGCGGCCAGCGCGCAGTCTTCCACCGCCCAGGCGCTGTCGGCCACGCTGGCGATCAGGATCAGCACTGGCGCGTGATAGAAAAGCTGCGATTGCGGATCGCTGAGGCTTTCGCGGATATGGGGCGACAACAGGCCGACCGGCGTGGTGCGCAGCAGATAGGTCTTGGTGTCGTCGGATATGCGGTCGAGCAACGCCTGCTCGCGCACGACCACGAACGACCAGGGCTGCTCGTTCACGGCGCTGGGGGCCTGGATCGCCGCGTCGATGAGCTGACGGATGGTGGCTTCGTCGACGGCTTGGTCGGAGAATTGCCGCACGGCGCGCCGCGTATAGATGGCTTCCCTGATGTCCATGACCCGACTGCCATTGCGTGTGGCCGAGGCCCGCATTGCAGCATTCGCGCCGGTTCTTCGGTTTGATCCCGGTCAAGCGCGCGCCCGATCCCCGGATAAGGACGGCAATGGCGCGGAACCAAGGCCGCGCCGCGGTGTTAGCTTAGGCAATCCGTGTTTCGCGCGGGCAGACCGCCTCTTTTCGCCGGTCGGGCCGTCGCGAGCGCCTGAACGCCCGGGTTTCAGGAGGCATGCATGGCTCATTCACGTGTTCTGCTGGGCGCCGGCAGTGAGCCGGCCGAACTTACCATCCGCCGCATCGGCGTCGCCGATCTCAAGGACGCGCTGGCCAAGGGCGTGGACGATTTCTACGCGATGCCGACGCATGCGATCTTTCTCTGCGCGATCTATCCGATTGTCGGCCTCGTGCTGGCGCGGCTCGCTTTCGGCTATTCGGTGCTGCCGCTGATCTATCCCTTGGCGGCGGGCTTCGCGCTGGTCGGGCCGCTGGCCGCGCTCGGGCTCTACGAGCTGAGCCGGCGGCGTGAGGCGGGAATGGACACCTCGGTGACGCATGCATTCGAGGTCCTGCAGTCCTCGTCGATCGGCGCCATCGCCGCCCTCGGCGGCCTGCTGGTTCTGCTGTTCGGCATCTGGCTCGCGCTGGCGCACGCGATTTATCAGGCGAATTTCGGCTACGGGCCGGTGCCCGCCCTTATGCCGTTCGTGAAAGAGGTGCTGGGTACCAGCGCCGGCTGGAATCTCATCCTGGTGGGCAACCTGGTCGGCTTCTGCTTCGCGGTCGTCGCGCTGACCATCAGCGTGGTGTCGTTTCCGCTTCTGCTCGACCGCGACGTCGGCGCCGCGGTGGCGCTGTGGACCTCGATCCAGGCGGTCGCGAAAAATCCCTTCGTCATGGCGCTGTGGGGGCTCGTCGTGGCGGCGCTTCTGCTGATCGGCTCGTTGCCGTTTTTCCTCGGGCTGACGGTGGTCGTTCCGATTCTCGGGCACGCGACCTGGCACCTCTACCGCAAGCTGGTCGAGGCCGAGACCAGCCCGCGGCCGGAAATCCATGCGCCGCCGCCGGGCCGGCGCTACGCGGCGGATTTTCCCGCCAATCTCGTTCCCTGGGCGCGGGAAACGGTGGACGATCGCGCGGACTGACCGCGGCCGAGCATGGCTCGACCGCGGGCTCCGCCCGACGCGAGGCGAAGAGAACCATGGCGATATCGGCGGGCCGCGACGTGACCATCCTCCTGTCGGACGAGCACCTGCGCAAGATCGCCGAGGATCATTTATTGGCCGGGAAGGACCTGGAGGATCGCGTCAAGCTCGCGCGCGTCGTGCAAAAACTCGTGGACGCGAGCCTGGGACTTCCCGACCGGCCCTGGCACGAATGGGACGAGTGGGTGAAAGGGCTCGAATGAGCGGCGGCGCTTCGCGCCCCGCGTCTGCCGCCGGCGGCAGGCGATTACCTGGTATCGCGGAAGGCCGTCGGGCCGGGGAACCGCATCATTCCCGCGCCGGTTATTCGACTGTATGATGCGTGCGGAATCATGGATTCGCCAGAGGCAGACATGTCCACCAACCAACCGAACATTGCCGCTTTCCGGCGCGTGGCCGCAACCGCGATGCACGAGCACTGGGTGTTCTTCCTGGTCGAGGGCATCGTTCTGTTGGTCCTGGGCGCCATCGCCATCCTGCTTCCGGTGCTCGCCACCATCGCGCTCACGATCGTGATCGGCTGGCTGTTCCTGGTCAGCGGCGTGGTCGGCCTGTTCACCACATTCTGGATGCGCAGCGCGCCCGGCTTCTGGTGGTCGCTGCTCTCGGCCGCGCTCGGCATCGTGGTGGGCATTCTGCTGCTCGCCGCGCCGGTTACCGGGGCACTCTCGCTCACGCTGATGTTGATCGCCTTCTTCATCGTCGAAGGTATCGCCTCGATCATGTTCGCGCTCGATCACAAGCGCGAAATGTCCGGTAACTGGGGTTGGATGCTGGTGAGCGGCATCGTCGATCTCGTGCTGGCGATCATGATCTTCACCGGCCTGCCGAGCACGGCGGCCTGGGCGATCGGGCTCCTGGTCGGCATCAACATGGTGTTCGGCGGCGCCGCGCTCGTCGCCATGGCGCTGCACGCGCGCAAGGCGGCGTAAGCGGCCGCGCCTGAACCCGCCGCCGGCGAACGCTATTCGCCGCGCTCGATCTTGATGCCCTTGATGACTTCCTTGATCGTGCCGCACAGCGGCAGCGACAGCCGCGCGCGGTCGGCCTCGTCGAGCACGATCATCATGTCCTTCTCGGCCCAGGGCATCGGCCGGTCGCCCGCGCCCGACCGCAATGGCCAGTTCTCGCCGCTCGATTCGAGCAGCATGGCGCGCATGGCGGCGCGGTCCACGCCGAGGGTCTCGCCCAGCTTGAGCCCCTCGTAATTGGCCGAGATGCAGGCCCACAGGATCAGATTATTGACCATCTTGCCCACCTGGCCGGCCCCCGCTTCTCCGAGATGGAAGACGGAATTGGCAAAGGCCGAAAAGGCGACGCGGCAGCGGTCGAAGGCGGCGCGATCGCCGCCGCCGACAATGAGGAGTTCTCCCGCTTCCGCGGCCGGCTCGCCGCGGCAGAGCGGGATGTCGAGCGGCACGAGCCCGCCCGCCGCCAGGCGCTGCGCGAAACGGCGCATGCCATGCGGGGAGATGGTGGCGGCCACCGCGACGATGGTGCCGGGCCGGGCGCCGGAGGCGACGCCGTTCGCGCCGAACAGCGCGTCTTCGACCTGGCTTTCAAAGGCCGTCACCACGATCACGAGGTCGCTCGCCTGCGCCGCGGCCGCCGGCGAAGCGGCGACGGTGACGCCATCGGCCGCGCTGCGACGGGTTGCGGCGCCGTCGATGTCGTAGCCATGCACGACCAGGCCCCGGTTCACGAGATGGCGCGCCATCGGCTGGCCCATCTTGCCGAGCCCGATCATGCCGACGCTTTGGATGACGCTTTCAGGCATTGCGTTCCTCCGACGCTCGCATGCGCGGCGCTCAGCTTTCGCCGGCTTCCGCCTCGGCGAGTTGCGCGCGCCAGTCGCGGCCCTTCATCACGAAGCTCAGGGCCGACAGTCCGAGCAGGATGGCGCAGACGACCAGAATTCCGAGCGAGATCGGGCGGTTGAGGAAGATCGTGTAATCGCCATTCGACATGATCAGCGATTGCCGCAGGCTCTGCTCGAAGATCGGCGAGATCACCAGGCCGAGCACCAGCGGCGCCGGATCGAAATTGAACTTGCGCAGCAAGTAGCCGAGTATGCCCATGATCAGCATGATCCAGACGTCGACGGTGGAGTTGTTCACCTCGTAGACGCCGACGATGCAGAACATGATGATGAGCGGATAGAGATAGGCGTAGGGGATGCGCAGCACGCTCACGAACAGGCCGACCAGCGGCAAATTGAGCGCGAGCAACATCAGATTGCCGACATACATCGAGGCGACGAAGCCCCAGAACACGTCCGGATGTTCGGTGACGAGCTGCGGTCCGGGCGAAACGCCGTGCACCATCAGCGCGCCCATCAGGACCGCCGGGATCGGGCCGGTCGGGATGCCGAGCGCCAGCATCGGCACGAAGGCGCCCGTGGAGGCGGCATTATTGGCCGATTCCGGCCCGGCCACGCCGGCAACGGCGCCCTTGCCGAATTCCTCCGGCTTCTTGGAGATGCGCCGCTCCAGCGCATAGGAGAGGAAGCTCGAAATGATGTGCGCCGAGCCCGGAATGATGCCGATGATGAAGCCGAGCAGCGAGCCGCGCCCGATCGGCCACATCGACTCGCGCCATTCCGGCCGGTTCGGCAAAAGATCGCGCAGTTTGGGCGAAATGACCTCGCCGACGATCTTGTGGCTCGGTGTCGACAGGATCTCGCCCAGGCCGAACAGGCCGACCGCGACCGGCACGATGCCGATGCCGTCGCCGAGCTCGGCGAGGTCGAAGCTGTAGCGGAAATGGCCGGTCATGTTGTCGATGCCGATCATGCCGAGCAGCAGCCCGATGCAGGCCATCAGCAGCGTGCGCACCAGCGAGGACGACGACATATAGGCGAGGAAAATCAGGCCGAGCACCAGGAGCGCGGTGTATTCCGGCGGTCCGAACTTCAAGGCGATGGTCGCGAGCGGCGGTGCGACCACGGTGAGCATGAGCACGCCGAAGGTGCCGGCCACCCAGGAGCCGATCGCCGCGATGCAGAGCGCGGCGCCCGCGCGTCCCTTGCGCGCCATGGCGTTGCCGTCGATGCAGGTCATCACCGAGGAGGCTTCGCCCGGAATGCGCATCAGGATCGAGGTGGTGGAGCCGCCATATTGCGAGCCGTAATAGATGCCGGCCAGCATGATCACCGCCTGCGTGGCGTTGAGCCCGAAGGTCACCGGCAACAGGATCGAGATGCCCGACAAGGGCCCGATGCCGGGCAGCACGCCGACCAGCGTGCCGACCAGGCAACCGAGAAAGGCGTACCAGAGATTGGTGGGCTCGGCGGCGATGGCGAAGCCGTGCGCCAGGCTGAGGAGGGTGCTTTCCATTTTGTCCTAGTAGGTGAACGGGCTTTCCGGCATCGGCGTCTTCAGCAGATATTCGAACGACACGTAGGTGAGCAGCACGATGCCGGCGCTGTAGCCGAACGCATAGAGCGGGTTGCGGCGCTCGATGACGACCAGCAATGCCACCATCATCGCCGTCATGGTGATGATGAAGCCGAGTTGGGTATAGAGCGCGGTCCCGGCGGCGGTGATCACGGTCACCATCAGGGCATGCTTGCCATCGCTCCAGGAAATGTCCGTAAAGGGCGGGCTTTCGCTGCCGCGCACGATCAGCGCCAGTCCGAAGATCATGGTGAAGACCGCCACGATCTTGGGCAGGAAGCCGGAGCCCGGCATCGACATTTGCCCCATCGGCAGGTCGCCGCTGAGCGCGATCACCAGCGCGCCGAACACGATGAACGCCGCGCCCGCGACGTGATCCGCACGTAATTTCATTCGCTCACACTCGCTGCGCCGCGATGGCTCGCCATGACCGAGGGGCCGCTCACCCGACGCGCCCGATCAGTTGCACCGCCTCGTCGGCGTTCTTGGCGTCCGCCGCCCAGAACTTGGCGAAGCCGGCGGCATCGAGATAGCCGGAGTCGAGCCCCAGATTCGCGATCGTGTTCTTGAACTGCTCCGAATTGGCCGCCTTGCCGATCGCGCCGTCCAGCGTGGCGATGATGTTGCCGGGCGTTCCCTTCGGTGCGAACAAGCCGACCCACAGGTAATATTCGACGTCGTAGCCGAGCTCCTTCAGCGTCGGCACGTCGGGCAGTTCCTTCGAGCGCTGGCCGCCGAACGAGGCGAGCGCGCGCAGCTTGCCGCTCTTGATGTGCTGGCGGGTGGCCGACGTGGTCTGCGCGCTCACCTGGGCATTGTTGCCGAGCAGGGCGGTGATGGCCGGCCCGCCGCCATTGGTCGGCAGATGGCGCATTTTCGGGATGCCGGTGGCCTTCTCGAACAGCGCGACCGGCAGATGCGTCGCGCCGTAAAGGCCGCCCGAGCTGTAAATGATGGTGCCGGGACGTTTCTTGGCGTCGTCGATCAGGTCCTTCAGCGTCTTGTAGGGCTGTTGGGCATTGACCACGAGCAGCACGGGGTCGGCGATCAGGCGCGCCAGCGGGATGAAGTCGGCGCGCGTCGTCTTCGGCTTGCGGCCGAACAATTTGTCGACCTCCGCATAGCCGGAGATGCCGTTGTTGTGCGACAGCAGCGTATAGCCGTCGGGCTTGGCGGAGGCGGCAACCTGGGCGCCGACCTGGCCGCCGGCGCCGGCCTTGGTTTCGACCACCACCGGCTGTTTCAGGATCGGTTCCATGGCCGAGGCGATCGGCCGCGTCACGATGTCATTGGCGCCGCCGGGCGGAAAGGCGTTGATGATGGTGATCGCGTGCGAGGGGTAGACGTCATCGCCGAACGCCGTGCCGGCCGCGAGCGCGGTGGCCGATGCGGCTGTGCCGATAACGAATGTGCGCCGATCCATTGCTGCCTCCCCGTGTTGTAAAGCCGTTCATCCGGCTGTTCCGAGCCGAAGTAATGATGCCGCGCGTCGCGCCGGAGCATGACGCGCGGCTCCTTCGTCGTCCGATGGCGGCCGTCCCTCTAGCCCTGGACGCGGCCGATCGCCTGTACCGCAGACTCGACCCGCTTGGCGTCTTCGTCCCAGAACTTGGCGAAGGCCGCCTGATCGAGAAAAGCGACTTCGTCGCCGATATTGTGGACGGCGGTCTTGAACGTTTCGGAGGCCGCCGCTTTCTTGATCGCTTCGCTCAAGGTGGCGACGACCGGCGCGGGCGTGTTCTTCGGCGCGAACACACCGACCCATAGCGAAAACTCGACGTCGTAGCCGAGCTCCTTGAGCGTCGGCACGTTCGGCAGCGCGGCCGCGCGAGTCGCGCCGAAACAGGCGAGCGGACGCAATTTGCCGGCCTTGATATGCGCGCTCGCGGCCGCAATCGAGGAGGTGAGCACCTGCGAATTGTTGCCGAGAATCGCGGTGAGCGCCGGCCCGCCGCCATTGGTCGGCAGGTGCTTCATCTTGATGCCGGCCGCTTTCATGAACAGGGCCGTCGGCAGGTGCAGGGCGCCGTAGAGCCCGGACGAACTGAAGATGAGCTTGTCGGGGTTCTTCTTGCAGTCCTCGACCAGTTCCTTGACGTTCTTGTAGGGCTGCTGGTCGTTCACGACGAGGACCATCGGGCCGGCGGTCAGGCGCGCGATCGGGATGAAATCAGCGCGCGTGAACTTGGGCTTGCGGCCGAACAGCTTGTCGACTTCGGCGAAGCCGGAGATCGACACGATGTGGATCAGCAGCGTGTAGCCGTCGGGCTTGGCGTTGGCGGCGACCTGGCCGCCGACCTGACCGGCGGCGCCGGCCTTGGTCTCGATCACGCAGGGCTGCTTCAGGATCGGCTCGAGCACGGCGACGAGCGGCCGGCCGACCACGTCGGCGGCGCCGCCCGGCGGAAACGGATTGATGAAGGTGATCGCGTGCGACGGATAAGTATCGGCGGCGAAGCCGGGCTTGATGGCGAGCGCGGCGGCGGCGGCCGTCGTCCCGCCAATGAATTGGCGTCTATCCATGGTGTCTCCCCCTTTCGCGGCTTGGTGGCGGCGGTTTCGCCGATCCAATTGCCTTTGTTATGCGCGGGTCAGCCTATCGCCCGGCCCACCGGGCAATCAAGTATCAATGATCGCGACCGCCCGCGTCCACCCGGCCGAGCCGCCGCGCACTTTCACCGGAAAACAGCTCACCATGAAGCCCTTGTCGGGCAGTGCTTCGAGATTGTGCAGTTTTTCGATATGGCAATAGCCGATCTCGCGGCCGGCGCGATGGCCCTCCCAGATCAATTTGGGATCGCGCGTCTCGGCGTACTTCTGCATCGTGTAGACGAAGGGCGCGTCCCAACTCCAGCCGTCGGTACCGGTGACGCGCACGCCGCGTTCGAGCAGGTAGAGCGTCGCCTCGCGGCCCATGCCGCAGCCTTTCGCCACATAATCGGGCCGGCCATAGGCGGCGCCCGCCGACGTATTTACCACCACGATTTCAAGCGGTGAAAGCGTGTGGCCGATGCGCTTCAGTTCGGCCTCGACATCGGCGGCCGTCGCGACATAGCCGTCGGGAAAATGGCGAAAGTCGAGCTTCACGCCGGGCTGGAAGCACCACTCCAGCGGCACTTCGTCGATCGTAATGGCGCGCTTGCCGTGATCCATGGTGGAGGCGAAGTGATACGGCGCATCGAGATGCGTGGTGCAGTGCGTCGACAGGCGGACCCATTCGATGCCCCAGCCTTCGCCGTCCGGCAGATCTTCCTTTTTCAATCCCGGAAAAAATTTCAGGATCTCGGAAGCCGTCTGCTCATGTGTCAGATAGTCGATTTTCGGACCGTAGCCCGGAGGATCGGCCGGCACGTCATTCTCGAGCGGAACCGAGATATCGATGACCTTGCGCGACATTTTTCGGTTTCTTTCGGTTTCCGGCGTGCCTGGCCTTGTGCCGAGCATTCACGCCTTTACTGTGCTTTACCATCGATGACGTGAATGACCGGCGCAAGTCCGGTCGACAGGAATGCAGAGAGGCAGAGAGAAAGACCATGCCTGCTTATTGGGTTGCGCGTTCGAAGATCAACGATCCGGTCGAGTACAAGAAGTACACCGATCTCGTCCCCGGCATCATCGCCAAGTTCGGCGGCAAGGTGTTGGCCCGCGGGGGCCGATTCGAAATCATGGAAGGGCCCGACAAATTCCATCGCTTCATCGTGATCGAATTTCCCACCTTCGAGCAGGGTGTCGCCTGTTTCCGCTCGCCGGAATACGACGCGGCCGCCGCCTTCCGGCGCAGCGGCGCGGGCGAAGTGGAAACCATCATGGTCGAGGGGATATAGCCCACCGGCAAATGTATCCCGATTACCCTCTAGCATCCGCGGGCGAAAAATGCATAAGATGCCAACAAAACAACGGCAAATTGGGAGGACGAAGATGAATCGAAGTCTTAAATCTCGTAAACTCGCGTGGATTGCGGGGGTGAGCCTCACGCTCGCCGCCGGCGCCATGGTCGTTGCGTCCGGCGCGCAGGCGCAGGACAAGGGGCCGATCAAGATCGGATTCAGCCAGTCGCTCACCGGCTTCCTGTCGCCGAACGGCAAGCAGGCGCTGGTCGGCGCCGAAATCTGGCGCGATCACGTCAACGCGTCCGGCGGTCTGCTCGGCCGCAAGGTCGAGCTGGTCTACTACGACGACAAGAGCACGCCGTCGGAAGTGCCCGGAATCTACACCAAGCTCCTGGACGTCGACAAAGTCGACCTCGTGGTTTCCGGCTACGCGACGAACGAGATCGCCCCGGCGATGCCGATCGTCATCCGCAAGGGCAAGACGTTCATCAGCCTGTTCGGGCTCGATGTGAACGACAAGTTCAAGTACCCGAAATATTTCTCGATCCTGCCCACCGGCCCGGATACCAAGGGCTCCTTCACCAAGGGCTTCTTCGATATCGCGGCGCAGCAGAAGCCGAAGCCGAAGACCGTGGCGCTCAGCTATGCCGACGCCGAGTTCTCGCAGAACGCCTGCGAGGGCGCCCGCGCCAATGCCAAGAAGCACGGCATCAAGGTCGTCTACGACAAGGCCTATCCGCCCCCGCCGAAGACGACCGACTTCGCGCCGATCGTGCGCGCGATCAAGGCGGCCGATGCCGACCTCGTGGTGGTCTGCGCCTATCCGCTCGACTCGGTCGGCATGGTGGAGGCCGCCAACGAAGTCGGCCTGTCGCCCAAGATGTTCGGCGGCGCGCTGGTCGGCCTGCAGGCGACCTTCTTCAAGGACAAGCTGAAGTCGAAGCTCAACGGCATCGTCAACTATGAAACCTGGGTGCCGGACAAGAAGCAGATGTACGAGGGCACCGAGGCCTTCTTCAAGGAGTATCAGTCGCGCGCCAAGGCGGCCGGCGTCGATCCGCTCGGCTACTACCTCGGCGGCTGGGGCTATGCCCAGATGCAGGTGCTCGGCGACGCCATCAAGGGCGCCAAGAGCATCGACGACAACAAGATCGCCGATTACCTGAAGAAGGCCACCTTCAAGACGGTGATGGGTCCGATCAAGTTCGGCAAGAAGGGCGAATGGGCCCAGAGCCGGATGATGACCGTGCAGTATCACGGCATCAAGGATGACGCGAACCTCGAGACCTGGCGCGGCATGAGCTACCAGACCGTGCTGGAGCCGAAGGATCTCGAAACCGGCAAGATCATCTATCCCTACGAGAAGGCGCGCAAGTAAGCGGCCTCTCCGCAGTCCACGACGACAGCAACGCCGCGGGAATTCCCGCGGCGTTGTTTTTTTTGCGCCGATGGAACGGGATTTTCCGCCGTCATGCCCGGCCTTGCGCCGGGCCCGCGCGTTTCTGCGGTCGACTGAAAGACGCCGATGGCCGGGACCGGACCCGGCCATGACCATGACGGCGATGCGTTGGACGCGCGCCGCTACATTCCCAGATAAAACTGGCGGATCAGGTCGTTATTGTTGAGTTCGGCGGCCGACGCCCCCTCGAACTCGATTTTGCCGTGCACGATCACATAGCCGCGGTCGGCGATGCGCAGCGCCTGCGTGAAGTTCTGCTCCGCCATCAGCACCGTGAGATTGTAATGATCCTTGAGCTGCTTGATGGCGTCGATGGTACGACTGACCAGCAGCGGCGCGAGCCCGACCGAGGGCTCGTCCACCAGCAGGATGCGCGGATCGAGCATCAGCGCGCGGGCCAGCGCCACCATCTGCTGCTCGCCGCCGCTCATGGAACCGGCGAGCTGGTTCTTGCGCTCGGCCAGCCTTGGGAAGATCTCGAAGCAGAAGTCCAGATTGGTCTTGATCTGCGCGCGCGCCTTCTTGCGGCTGGCGCCCAAGAGCAGGTTCTCTTCCACGGTCTGGCGCGGGAACAGGCGGCGGCCTTCGGGCACCAGCGCGATGCCGAGATCGACGATCTGCTCGGTGGAAAGCCCCACGAGGTCGTGTTTTTCGCCGTCGATCTCGGCGACGATCTTGCCCTTGCTCGGCCGCACCCAGCCCATGATGCATTTCATCAGGGTGCTCTTGCCGTTGCCGTTGGTGCCGAGCAGGGCCACGGTCTCGCCGCTGTCGACCCGCAGGCTGACGTCCTCGAGCACGCGCACCAGCCCATAGGCGGCGTCGATTCCTTCGATGGAAATGCTGTTGGTGCTACGTGCCAAGATAGGCCCCCACCACTTCCTTGTCCTTGATCACGTCTTCCGGATTGCCGTCGGCGATCTTCTTGCCGGAGACCAGAACGACCAGCCGCTGCGAGAAGGCCATCACGGCGCGCATGATGTGCTCGATCATGATGATGGTGACGCCGCGCTCGTTCAGGCGCAGCAGCAGCGCCACGATGTCCTCGACCTCGGAATGCGACAGGCCGGCCATGGACTCGTCGGCGATCAGCAGCTTGGGCTCGGCCGCCATGGCGCGCGCGAGCTCGAGCTTGCGCATCTCGACCTGGGTGAGGTCGCCCGGGGCCTTGGCCGCCTTGTCCTGCAGCGAGACCAGCGTGAGCAGCTCCATGCAGCGGTCGTTGATCTCGCCGCCCGACAGATGCTTGTGGCCGCGCGCGTTCACCGTGTAGAGCAGCGGCACGCGGATGTTCTCGGCAACGCTCATGCTGCGGAACGGACGCGGCAGCTGGAAACTGCGCGCGAGGCCGCGGTGGGTGCGCTGATGCGCGACCAGGCCGTCGACCTTTTCGCCGTTGAAGGTCACGCTGCCGGTCTCGTTCTGCAGCGTGCCGCAGATGCAGTTGACCAGCGTGCTCTTGCCGGAACCGTTCGGGCCGATCAGGCCGAGGCGTTCGCGGTGCGCGACCTCGAGATTCACGTTGTCGAGCGCGACGAAGCCGCCGAAACGCTTGCCCAGTTGGTCGATATTCAGAAGTGGAGCGGCTTTGGCTTCGGTCATGCGGGCGAACCCTCCGCGCTGGCGGTGGTTTTGGACCCTTGCGCGCGCTCGGCGCGCTTGCGCATCCAGTCCTGCCACAGGCCGACGATGCCGCGCGGCGCGATGATGACGAAGCCGATCAGCAGCAGGCCGGTGATGAGCAGGTTGACCGCCGAGGAGATGGTGACGGTGACGATCTGCTGCAGCGTGGAGAGCAGCAGCGCGCCGATCATCGGGCCGGCCCAGAACGTCGTGCCGCCGATCATCGGCATGGCGATCGAGTTGACCGCATAGGACAGGTTGAAGGCCGAGCCGGGTTCGACATAGCCGATGTAATAGGGGAAGGGAGCGCCCGCCATGCCGAACAGCGCACCCGACAGGACGGTCGCGATCAGCTTCAGCCGCAGGGTCGGCACGCCGGTCGCTTCCGCCGCCAGTTCGTCGTCGCGGATGGTGGCGAAGCCGATGCCGAGTTTCGAGCGCTCGATCAGGCGCGCGACGGTGAGCGAGACGACCACCAGGATCAGCATCAAGGCGAACAGGAAGTCGATATAGGGCCCGAAGATCGGAATTTCGTTCGGCGGGATCACATAGGCGCCGCGCGAACCGCCGACGAAGTCCCAGTTGACGATCAGGGTTTCCAGCACGACCGCCAGCGCCAGCGTGGCGATCGCGAAAAAGACGCCGCGCAGGCGCAGCGTCAGGTAGCCCATGCCGAGGCCGACCAGCCCGGAGACGATGCCGCCGACCACGACCAGAATTGGCAGCGGCAGCGGGAAGATGAGCTGCATCGGCGCCACCAGGAATTCCGGGAAGACGTCTTCGACCGACTGCCCGAGCGTGTAGAGGAACACGGTCGTGTAGACGCCGATCGCGAAGAATCCGGCGGAGCCGAAATTCACATAGCCGCAATAGCCGCCCAGGATGTTCCAGGCGGTCGCCAGCACGACGTATTGCAGCACCGTGTAACCGGCGAAGAACAGGTAGTCGTTGCCGACGGAATGGAACGTCGCATAGATCGCCGCGGCGATCACCGACAGGACGAGGATGAATAACGGTGTGCGCATCTAGCGTCCCAGCAGTCCGGAGGGCCGTACGGCCAGAGTGAGCAGGAGCAGGCCGAAAGCGACGGCCGGGGCCCAGGACGGGCCGTAGAATGTCGCGGTGATGCTTTCGATCACGCCGAGCAGCAGGGCCGCAATCAAGGTGCCGGGCAGGCTGCCCAGACCGCCGAGCACGCAGATGGCGAAAACGCGACCGATATAGTCGCGGCCGGCCGACGGAATGACCGGTTGAATGATGATCAGGAAGGCGCCGGCCAGCGACGCGGTCGCCAGCGAGATGCTGAAGGCGATGCGCTTGATGCGGATCGGGTCGACCGCCATCAATTGCAGCGCCTGCGGATCCTGCGACACCGCCATCACCGCGCGCCCGATGAAGGTGCGCGACAAGTAGATCTGCAGGCCCGCGAACATCGCCAGCGCCACCAGGCAGGGCACCAGCATGCGCAGCGGAAACTCCATGGCGCCGATGCTGAGGCTGCCGCCGATATAGGGCGCGGTGACCGAGCGATAGTCGACGCCGAACACCAGGTTCAGCGCCACTTCCGTGACGAACAGCAGGCCGAAGAAGAAGGCGAGGCCGCGCAGCGAGTCCTGCCCGTGCTTCTCGAACGACTGGTAGTAGACCTGATAGACGAGCGAACCGAGCGCGTAGAACGCCGGCAGCGCCAAGATCGAGATGACGATCGGATCGACGCCGAGACTCGTATTCACGATATAGGCGATGTACGAGCCGAGAATGATGAAGCCGGGATGCGCGATATTGACGATATCGAGCATGCCGAACGAGATCGATACGCCAGCGGTAACCGCGGCATAGAATCCGCCGAGCATCAAGCCGGCGATGATGGCATTGACCAGGAGATCGAATTCCATGCGGGCCTCAACCGGACCAAGCGCGACGCAAAAGGGGCTGTACCGCGGTCACGCGGGCGACACGCCGCAAGGCGTGGCCACGTGGCACGGAAGCCGCGTTTGAAAGTGACGAATGGCCGGCATTTTTCCTCCCGAAACATATTCTTGTTATGCCCCGGCACGCGGCCGCTCGGCCGCATGCCGGTTCTCTTGATGGCGTTGCCCTTGGCAGGCGCCGCCGCCGTGAAATGGCGGACAGTTTGCACCGAACATCAGCGGCTTGGCTAGCCTATTGATCGGGCAAACGAACCCTTCCCGCGCGGCAAATTGAAACGCCCACCACCGGGGTGTCCGGGATAGCGGGCGTTTCAAACCCGGGGAGCGTCAGGCCGCGGCCGACTGTGGGCGCACGCCCGCAGGCAGCGGCATCGGCTTGTTGGCGCTGTCTTTGAACTCGACGGTCATGAACACCATTTCGCGATCGCCGAGATTTTCCAGATCGTGCACCTTCCATTCGCCGGGGCCGTAGACCTCGTGGCGGGTCTCGCCCGGCTGATAGGTGTATTCCACCGTGGTGCCGTCATGCACGTGCTGGCGTCCGCGGCCGCCCGACACCGAAGTCCAGAAATAATCGAGCACGTGGCGGTGGAAGCCGATGCGCTCGCCGGGCGCGAGGCGGATCATCCATACGCGCGTCCGTTCGTTCTCCGACAACAGGACCGAGCCGACGCAAGGATTTGGATTTTTGCTCTCGCGTTCGAATTCGGCGGCGATCTCCGCCGGCCACTGCGCCTTGTCCTTCTTCTCGGCAGGCTTGTCGACCATCGTGAGGCTCATGAGAATTCCTCCATTTTATTGTCCGTCATATATATCATAATCGCGAGAACGAAAAGCGCGAGGACGATCCGAGCGAGGAAGCCCCGAGGAAGACCCATTGTCGAAAACAAAGCCGGGACGTGCCGTCATCATAGGCGGCTCGATGAGCGGCCTGCTCAGTGGCCTGCAGTTGCAGCGGGCAGGGTGGGACGTCGATATTTACGAGCGTGTGGACAGCGAATTGTCCGGGCGCGGCGCCGGAATCGTGGCGCAACAGGAACTGATCGAACGCCTGCGCGGGCTCGGCCTGGAAACGGCCGATCTCGGGGTTCGTATCGCCACCCGCAAGATCATCGACGCGCAGGACCGTGTGACGCGTCGCTACGAATGCCCGCAGGTGCTGACCGCCTGGGAGCGCGTCTACCGTCTGCTGCGCGACGCTTTTCCGCGCGAACGCTATCACCGGGGGCGGGGACTCGCGAAATTCACGCAGACCTCGGACTCGGTGCAGGCGCATTTTTCGAATGGCGAAACCATCGAAGCCGACCTGCTGGTGGGGGCGGACGGAATTCGGTCGACCGTGCGCCAGCAATGCCTCCCCGAGGTGGCTCCGCTTTATGCCGGCTATACCGCATGGCGGGCCTTGGTCGCCGAAAGCGCGTTTCCGCCCGACGTGCATCGTGAACTGTTCGAATACATGTCTTTCGGTCTGCCGCCGGGCGAACAGTTTCTCGGCTATCCCGTCGCGGGACCGGACAACGATCTGCGCCCGGGCCATCGCCGCTACAACGTGGTCTGGTATCGGCCGGCCGATGAAAACACGAAGCTCAAGTGGTTGCTGACCGACGAGAGCGGCGTGACGCATGCGATCTCGATTCCGCCGCCGCTGATCTCGCGCGCCGCCATTGCCGAGTTGCACGCCGACGCCGAGCGGCTGATCGCGCCGATGTTGCGCCAGATCGTGCGCCTGATCACGGAGCCGATCCTGCAACCGATCTACGACCTCGCCAGCCCGCGCATGGCCTTCGGCCGCGTGGCGATCGTCGGCGACGCCGCCTTCGTGGCGCGACCGCATGTCGCAGCCGGTGTGTCCAAGGCCTCCGACGACGCGGCGGCGCTGGTCGAGGGATTGTCCGCCGCGCCCGATGTCGAAAGCGGGTTGAAGCGTTTCGAGGCGGCGCGGCTCGGCGAGAACCACCGCATCATCGAGCGCGCGCGCCATCTCGGCTCCTATTTGCAGGCGTCGCGCACGCAGGAGGAACAGGAGCGCGCCGGCCGGCACTCGACCGACACGGCGGTGATCGAGGAAACGGCGACGCTCGATTTTTTGTACGGATGAGAAGCGCGCCCGTCATCGCCCGCGAAAGCGGGCGATCCGGTGACCAGCGGGATCGGTGATTACCGGATGTCCCGCCGGCGCGGGGCATGACGGCTGCGTTCGTGCGGGGGGGGGCGCTACAGCCCCAGCACCTTCTTCAAATTCCCGCCCGCCAGCGCGGCGCGGGTGGATGCGTCGAACTTGGCGACCGAATTGATGTGGCCGATCGGATCGTTTTCCAACATGTCGAAAGGATAGTCCGTGCCCATGATGACGTGGTCGACGCCGAAGGTCGCGACCAGCGCCTCGAGCTGATCCGGCGTGAACACGACCGTATCGACATAAACCTTCTTGAGATAATGGGTCGGCGGCTTCGGCAGGTTGGCGTGGGCATCCGAGCGCGCGCCCCAGGCGTGATCGATGCGCCCGGAATAGGCCCCGAGATAGCCGCCGCCGTGCATGGCGTAGATCTTCAAATTCGGGTGCCGTTCCAGCACGCCGTCGAAGATCAGATAGTGCAGCGCGAGCGTGGTCTCGAACGGATTGCCGATGATGTTGTTGAAATAGAAGCGCGACAGGCGCTGGCCTTCGGTGAAGCCGTTCGGGTGGATGATGACGAGGGCATCGAGTTCCTCGGCCTTCTTCCAGAACGGCGCGAAGGCGGGATCGGACAGTTCCCGGCCGGCGACATTGGTGAGAATTTCGACGCCCTTGAATTTCAGCGTCTTCATGCAGCGCTCGAGTTCCTTCGCCGCCTCGTTGCCGTCCTGCATCGGCACCGTGCCGGTCGGGATGAAGCGGTCCGGGTGCTTGGAGACGAATTCGGCGATGCCGTCATTGACCATCTGCGCGGCCGGCACGGCATGTTCGAGCGCGACCGTATGATAGCACTGGGGCGGCGGCGGCATGACGAGCTGCATGTCCACGCCCATCCGGTCCATGGTGGCGAAACGCTCGTCGTAGCCGGTCATGGCGCCGCGGATGTCGCCTTCCTGCTTGGCGTTGAGCTCCTTGGTTTCGGCCGAGGCGAAATGTCCGAGCGGAATGGTCGTGACGTCGAGATAGGGCTTGATGTATTCGGCCGCGCGCGGCACGGCGACGTGCGTGTGCGCGTCGATGGTCGTGCTCTGCGGGCGCTGCTCGCGCCCCGGCTTGCCATGCTTGCGCGCGGCCGTGTCCGCGTATTTGTTCCAGATTTGAGCCATTGTATTTCCTCGGTTGCCTCTATGCCGGCTGTCGTCATCCGCAAGAGCGGATGATCCAGTAACCTCGGCGCTCGGTGATTTCAATCGCGCCGCCGCGATTGCCGCGTCCCCGCTTTTGCCGGGACGAAAACCCCGTACCTAAAACACCCCCAGATGCTGGCGCAGATCGACGCCGTCCTGGCTGAGCGCGGCCGGGGTGGACACCACGGCGACGCGGCCGCTGTTGAGGATGACGATGTCGTCGGCGACGTCGAAGACCAGTGTCGGATTCTGCTCGACCAGCACGATCGACAGCCCGCTTTCCTTGAGCTTGCGGATCGTATTCATCACCTCGTGCACAATCTGCGGCGCCAATCCTTCCGAGGGCTCGTCCATCAGCAGGACGCGCGGATTGCCCATCAGCGCGCGGCCGATGGCCAGCATCTGCTGCTCGCCGCCGGACAGATGCGCGGCCAATTGGCTGCTGCGCTCCTTCAGGCGCGGAAACATCGCGAAGACGGTGTCGATGGTCCAGGGCGCGTGTTTCGCGGCCTGCTTGTCGGCGCTCGGCTTGCGGGCGGCGACGATGAGGTTTTCGCGCACCGTCAGGCTCTTGAAGATGCGCCGGCCCTGCGGCACCAGCGCCACCCCGTAGGCGGCGATCTGTTCAGGCGGCAGCCCGCTCACGCGCTGGCCGAAGATCGTCACCTCGCCGCGGCGCGGCGGCACCAGGCCGACGGTGACGTTCATGCAGGTGGACTTGCCGGCGCCGTTGCGGCCGAGCAGGCCGAGCATGCGCGCCTCGCCCAGCTCGAACGAAATGTCCTGCAGCACGTGGCTGTCGCCGTAATAGGCGTCGATCCGACTCAGGGTAAGCGCGCTAGTGGCCAAGATAGACCTCCCGGGTGCGCGGATCCTCGACCACCTCGTTACGGGTGCCTTCCACGATCACCTCGCCGAAATGCAAGAGCGTGATGCGGTCGGCGAACTCGAGCGCCACGTCCATGTTGTGCTCGATCATGACCATCGTCACGTCGCGCGGAATCGCCATCAGGCATTTGTGGACGTCCTGCCGCTCGTCGATCGACAGGCCGGCGAACGGCTCGTCGAGCAGCAGCACCTTCGGTTTCTGCGCCAAGGCCATGGCGATTTCGACCCGGCGGCGCTCGCCATAGGAGGTCTGCGCCAGCGGCCGCGCGGCGATGGCGCCGAGGCCGACCATTTCCAGCGCTTCTTGCGCGCGCTCGATCAAATGGCTCTGACGCTTGAGCGCGGTCAGCGGATTCCAGCGCGCCGGCGACAGGCCGAGCAGCGCCAGCGTCACGTTGTGAAGGATGGTGTCGTGCGGGAACAGGGTGATGATCTGGTAGGTGCGCGCCATGCCGAGATGGGCGCGCCGGCGGGTCGGCACCTGCGTGATGTCCTGGCCGAACAGTTTGATCGAGCCGGAGTCGGGCGTGATCTCGCCGGTGATCTGGTTGAACAGCGTGGTCTTGCCCGCGCCGTTCGGCCCGATGATCAAGCGGCGCTCGCCCGGCTCGACATTGAGGTTGACGCTGCGGGTGACATGCAGGCCGCCGAACGACTTGCTGAGCTGCGAGATGGTAAGCGCGCTCATGGCGTGGGCTTCCTCTTCTCGGAAGGCGCGAATTTGGTCATCGCGACCCGCCACAGCCGCGCGCTGCCGGGCACCAGGCCTTCCGGCATCAGGATGACGATGGCGACGAAGATGGCGCCGAGCAGCATGTTCCAGCGCTCGAGAAAGCCGCTGACCACGCTCTTGACCACCACCACCAGCGCGGCGCCGACGACGGGGCCGAGTAGGGTGCCGGCGCCGCCCGAGATCACCATCAGCAGCACCTCGGCCGAAGCCGTCAGGTCGAGCGCCTGCGGGCTGATGAACTGCGTGTAATAGACGAACAGGACGCCCGCGATCGCGGTCAGCAGGCCGGAGAACATGCAGGTCCAGAAGCGGATCGCCCAGACGTGATAGCCGAGCGCGGTCATGCGGCGCGCCTGGTCGCGCGTGCCCATCAGCGCGGCGCCGAAGGGCGAGCGCACGAACATCGTGACGGCGGCCAGGGCCACCAGGAACACCGTCAGCGTGGTGTAGTAGAAGGCGCCGGCCGAGGTGATCGCGATGCCGAACGGCTCCGGCCGTCCCTGCACGTTGATGCCGTTGTCGCCATTGGTGATACTGATCCAGCGGTAGGCCAGGCCCCAGATGATCTCGCCCAGCGCCAGCGTGATCATGATGAAGCCGATGCCGGTGGCGCGCAGCGACAGCACCGCGTAGACCGCCATCGAGGCCATGCCGATGGTCAGCGCGGTCAGGATCGCCATCGGGTGGCCGTAGCCCAGTTGCAGCGTATAGCCGGTCGCGTAGGCGGCGATACCGAACAGGCCGGCATGGCCGAGCGACACCAGCCCGGCATAGCCGGCGAGCAGGTTCAGGCCGAGCGCGAAGATGGCGTAGAACAGGATCTGGCTGGCGACGTTGACGTAATAGATGCCGGGCATCCAGTACGGCACGGTCAGGAGCGCGACCAGCGCGACCGCGATGACGATAATGCGCGTGCTCATGATGCAGTCCTCATGATCCAGCCCTCATGGCACGAACCGGCCGAACAGACCCTGCGGCCGCAACAGCAGTACCAGCAGCATGGGCAGGAAGAGGACGAAATAGGCGAGTTCCGGCAGGAGCGCCTGCCCGAAATTGTAGATGAAGCCGATGATGAGGCTGCCGACGATGGAGCCCACGAGGCTGCCCGAGCCGCCGAGAATGACGACCACCAGCGCGAGCGGCAGCATGTATTGGTCGAGGCCGGGATAGACCGTCAGTATCGGGCCGCCGATCACGCCGGCAAAGGCCGCGAGCCCCGAGCCGAGCGCGAATACGATGGTGAAAAGCTGCGAGACGCGGATGCCGACCACCCGCGCCATGTCGGGATCGTCGACGCCGGCGCGGATCATGGCCCCCAACCGGGTGCGGTCGAGCAGCAGCCAGAGCGCGATGGCGACGATCGCCGCGATGCCGATGACGGCGATCCGGTAGAGCGGAAAGCCCATCGATCCGTAGCGGACGAAACCGGTGAGGTTTTCCGGCGTCGCAACCGCGATCGGGTCGCCGCCCCAGACCATCAGGCAGAAATCGGCGATGATGAACGAAATGCCCAGCGTCACCAGCACCTGCGCCATCTGCTGGCCCGGTAGCTGGCGCAGCAGAAAGCGCTCGATGACGGCGCCGAACAGCGCGACCAGCGCGGCCGACATCAGCGCGGCCACCCAGAAATTGAACATGGTGCCGAGCAGGCCGCCGACGAAGGTGGCGCCGAAATAGGCGCCGAGCATGAACAGCGATCCATGCGTCAGGTTGGGGATGCGCATCAGCCCGAAGATCAGGGAGAAGCCAGCCGCCAACAGGAACAATAGGCCGCCGAAAGTGATGCTGTTGACCGTCAGCAGCAGCCAGAACGTCATCTTGCCGTCTTTCCGTTGGATCGCACAAAAAAATCGTCCGCGGACGCCGGCGCGCGGCGCCCGCGGAACCGATCTCAGATCAGCACTTCTTCAGCGCCGGATAGTTGCGCGAATAGACCGGATGCGACAGGAACTCCTTTTCCGGCCAGGTCCAGAACTGGCTGACGTTCTCGTAGGTCTTGACCGTCTTGTTCCAGAGCTTGAGGCCGTAGGGGTTGGCGGCCTTCTCGATGCGGCGGATATAGAAGGTGCCGACGACGTTGCCGAGATGGTCGAAGCTGATCGGCCCGCGCGGCGTGTCCGTGAGCTTCACGGCCTTGAGCGCGGCCATGAACTTCTCCTTGTCGTCGGTCTTGCCGCCGGTGGCCTTGAGGCCGGCATCGACGATGTCGCAGTTCACGTAGAGGCCGGCGGCGTAGAAGCCCGGCACCACGTTGAAGTCCTTCATCATCGCCTTGGCGAAACGCTGGTTGGCGTCGGTCGGCAGGTCGAGCGTGTAGGGTGCGCACGAGATCATGCCGACGGCTTCGTCGCCGAAGGCGTGCAGCAGCGCGTCGTCGCCGCCGGTCTCGCCGGTCACGACCGGGAATTTGAGACCGAAGTTGGAATACTGCTTCATGAAGGCCAGCGGACCGGATCCGGCGAAGCCCTGGCAGAGAACGTCGCAGCCGGTCATCTGGGCGAGGTAGGGCGTGTAGTCCGGCGTTCCCAGCGGCACCCACAGCTTGTTGAGCACGCAGCCGCCGTCCTTCTCGAACGCCGCCTGGAAGCCGCCCTGCTGCTCGTAGCCGAAGGCGAAGTCGAAATCGATCGTGATCGCCTTCTTCTTGCCCATCTCGGTCGCGGCGTAGTGCCCCATCGGCTGCATGGCCTGCGAGGAACTCGCCGACGGACGCAGGAAGTAGGGGTTGGGCCGGCGCTGGGTGAGATCGTCGGCGCCCGCGAGGCTCAGCGTCGGCGTCTTGTGTTCGCGGATGTAGTCGGTGATCGCCAACAGTTCGAAGGCGGCGAGCGGGCCGAGGATGACGTCGACCTTGTCGCGCTCGATCAGTTCCTGCGCCTTGGTCTTGGTGCCGGCCGGCTTGCCGCCGGTGTCGGCCGAGATGAACTCGACCTTGCGGCCGCCCATCATGTTGTTGTGCTGCTTCAGCCAGGTGAGCACGCCCTGTTCCATCTGGATGCCGCCCTGCGCCAGCGGGCCGGTCTTGACCGTGAGCAGGCCGAGCTTGAACGGCGCGGCTTGCGCGATCGCCGGCATCGGAAATTCAAACGTCGCGGCGGCGGCGGCGCCGGCGGCGGTCGCGGCCATGAAGTTACGGCGGGTAATTTTACGAGTCATCGCATTCCTCCCTAACTGCGCCCCTCTGGGCTGATAATATACGTGGTCTTGCGCGACCATTCTTCGATCGGCCGGTTCGGCCGTATTGGGCATCGGACAAAACTTCGGCATCCGCCACGTTCGGATGGCGGCACCTTGTCATGATACATCATCGACCAAGGTCTCATACGATGTAAAGTCCGCATGTGCGCCAATACGCGTACAATGCGCGTCTTGGTGTCCCACAATTTGATGCAGGCGAGGCCGCCGAGGCCGTTTCGTCGAATGGAAACATCGCTGCGCCCGGTTTTCGTCGCAGGGTGAAAATTCCGGCGCGCCGCAGCCTTAAATGTTAAGGCCCGGCGCAGGTCATGCGCCGGGCCTTGTCGTAACCGTATCGGATCGCCGGTCGTCAGCGCTTGCCGGTTTTTTTCGCGCGGCCGCGCTTCACTTTTGCCGCCTTTTCAAGCACGGCGCAGACCGCGGCGGTGTCCTGGTTCCCGTAGCCCGTCTTCATCGCCTTGATGTAGATCGGCTTCGAGGCGTTGAACATCGGCGTCGGTACCTTGATCTTGCGGGCATAGTCCCCGATCACCTGCATGTCCTTGTCCCAGACGTCGATCTTCATGGTGACGGTCTTGTAATTGCCCTTAACCATCATCGGCGCGCGCAGTTCGAACACGCGCGAGTTGCCGGCGCCGGCCGTTACCAAGTCATAAATGACCTGCGGAGGCAGACCCGCCTTCATGCCGAGCACCATGGCTTCGGCGCTCGCCACATTGTTGATGGCGACCAGGAGGTTGGCCACGTATTTCATCTTGCTGCCATTGCCGAAGGCCCCGACATCGTAAACCTTGCGGCCGAAGTCCTCGAACATGGGCGCGAGCTTGCGGATCGCCTTGGAATCGCCGCTGGCATAAAAGACCAGATCGCCGGCGGCCGCTTGCGCGCCGGTGCCGCTGACCGGACAGTCGAGCAAAGTGTGGCCGGCCTTGGCGAACGCCCGTTCGGCCTTTTCCTTATCTGAAATAGCGAAGGTGCTCATCTCGACGACCACCTTGCTCTTGAGCTTGGCCGCGGCGATTTCGCGCGCAACGTCCATGAGTGCCTGCGCCTTGGGCAGACTAAGAAGCACGGTCGGCGCCTTGGCCGCGACTTCGGCGGCATTCTTGGCGATTTCGACGCCGGCGCGTTCCGCTTCGCGGCGGCGCGGCAGGCTGATGTCGTAGCCGATCACGTGCCAGCCGGCGGCGGCCAGATTCCGGGCGAACGCGCCGCCCATGATGCCGAGCCCGATTACCCCGACCGTGCCTTTTGTTTTCTTGGCCTTGGCCATTTCTTGTTCTCCCAATGAAAGTTTTTCGCGCGATAGCGTGCGGCGCAATTTCCTCTTAGGCGGTCGTGCCCCGTTCTGTCGAGTGGGGCCATGCATATTGCGTGCTTTCATGCGCGCACGCGATCGCTTATCGTCGGCACCAAAATTCATCCCGGGAGGAAGCATGCAGATCGGAGTTGCAGGTCTTGGCGCCATGGGCGCGGCGCTGGCGGCGCGCCTCATGGAAGTGGGCCATCAGGTTACCGTTTGGAATCGGACCGCCGAAAAGGCGAAACCGCTGGCGGCGGCCGGCGCCAAAGTGGTGGAGACGCCGGCGGCGCTGGCACAGTCCTGCGAGGCGGTGATCACCATGCTCACCGACAAGGCCGCGATCGACGAGGTCTATAGCGGCCCGAATGGGCTCTTGTCCGGCAATGTCAAAGGCAAGCTCTTCATCGACATGAGCACCTTGGCGCCGAAGGTGACGGTCGAGCTGGCACCGAAGGTGCGGGCTACGGGAGCCGCCTTCGTCGAATGTCCGGTCGGCGGTTCGACCGCGCCGGCGCGCCAGGGCAAGCTGCTCGGCCTCATGGGGGCGGAGGCCGCCGATGCCGCGCGCGCCAAGCCGATCCTCGACCAGCTTTGCCGCAAGGTCGAGCATTGCGGGCCGGTCGGCACCGGCGCGGCCATGAAGCTCGCCATCAATCTGCCGCTGATGGTGGCCTGGCAGGCCTATGGCGAAGCCTTCGCCATAGCGCGCGAAGTCGGCTGGGAGCCGAAGCGCCTGCTGGATCTGTTCGTCGAAAGCAACGGCGCCAACAAGGCGCTGACGGCGCGCGCCGAGATGATCGTCGCGATGTTCGAGGGCCGCGATCCCGGTCCTACGACCTTCAGCATCGCCAACGGCGTGAAGGACCTGCGCACCATGGTCGAAACCGGGGAAGCGAAGGGATTGGACATGCCCGCCACCAAGGCGGCGCTCGCCGGCTTCGAGGATGCGACCAAGAACGGCT
>Ga0180222_1001341_pt1 | contig 26239 bp, 25 predicted proteins | sample eDN5th37CKraftOP_FD_151336 | JGI IMG/M metagenome (GOLD analysis project Ga0180222, IMG submission 151336) | Enriched Organic Plus compost microbial communities from Emeryville, California, USA - eDNA 5th pass 37_C Kraft OP (version 2) (version 2) ...
CTGTCACGTCTCAATCTAGGTTGGACTTTCTCAAGGTAGTTCGGACTGCTTCCCCGGACCGCACGCGTTTCAAACCCGGCGGTGCCAGGAACTGAAAGATCGGGCGACTACCACCAGACGCCGAATCCGATGGCGCTTAGGGTCCGCGAGCTACGCCCGCCCGAGCGGCGGTTGCCCGGCGTCACGCGGGACCCTGGCGACTATCGAGGTGCCGCCCCAGGTGGAGGTGCAACGGAACGGCACCGCTGATCGCCGCGTGCAAGGTCGGTGTTAGCTACGGCTATTAGCTTCGGCCGCATGCAAACCAATTCGAAAATCTTCAGCCGTGCGTCCGGCGATCTCGCATATACCGACGTGGGCACTGGACCCCTCGTTGTCGCGATGACGGGCATGGGTGACATCCGGTCCCAGTACCGCTACCTGGCCACCGACCTCGTTGATGCGGGTTTCCGCGTTGTGTCCGTCGACGTGCGCGGCTTCGGGCAATCGACGGCACGATGGTCCGACTTCAGTCGCGCCGCGGTCTCGCAGGACTACATCGATCTCGTCCGTCATCTCGATGCGGGCCCTGCTGTGCTGGTCGCCAGCTCCTACGTCGGCGGCGCCGCGACCCTCGCCTCGATTACCGCGCCAGAGTGCGTTGCGGGCGTCGTCCTGCTCGGAGGCTTCATCCGGGAGGAGACGCCGACGTTGGGGAGCCGGATTCTGAAGCGCTTCATGGCGTCACCGCTGTCGCGGGGCATGTGGCCGTCGTACTACGCGTCGCTCTACACGTCACGCAAGCCCCACGACCTCGACGCGCACGTGGCCGAGGTGAAGGCGAACATCGCAGAACCCGGTCGATGGGCTGCACTCGGCCGGATGATCCTCGCTGACAACTCAGCGACCGACGCCCGGGTCTTCGAGGTCGAGTCCCCGTCGCTCGTGATCGTCGGCAGCAAAGATCCCGACTTCAAGGTCCCTGCCAACGAGATCGAGTACGCCAAGAACTCTTTCCAGGGCCGCGTCGAGGGCCTCCTCGTAGACGGCGCCGGTCACTACCCGCAGTTGAGCGGCCGGATGTGGTCTCACCGCGTGTGATCGAGTTCCTGGAGACGTTGTGGCGCGCGCCGGCCTGAGCCGAGACCAGGTGGTCTGCGCTGCAGCCGAGTACGTAGACGCGCAGGGATGCGACCGGCTCACGATCACCGCCGTCGCCGACCGGGTCGGCGTGAGGCCACCATCCCTCTATAAGCACATCGAAAACCTGGACGACCTGCGATTCGCGATCTCGGCGTTCGCCTACCGCGAGCTGGAACGCCGGCTGAGGGCCGCCATAGAGGGAACGGATCGCCCCCTCGTGGACTTTGCGTACGCGTACCGCCGATTCGCGCACGATCGACCGGGACTGGCCGCTACGACGGGGCGGAGTCTCCCCGGATACGAGGAACAACTGAGAGAACTGGAGGCGGCGGCGCTTGAGCCGCTGCTCAGGCTCATCTACCGCCATGGCATCCGCGACGACCGGGGGATACATGTCGCCCGCTTCGTGAGGAGCGCGCTCCACGGTTTCGTCACGATCGAGGCGGCCTCCGGGTTTCGGCTGCCGGAGTCGATCGACGAGAGCTTTACCAGCGCCATCGACGCACTCGATCTCGTACTCACTCGCTCATGCCTCCGCCGACAGTTCCTGTGCGGATAGCGATTGGCGACAGCGACGACGCCCACGCCTTCGGCCACGGCGAAGGCCTCGCCTCACAGTGGGGCGCAACCCGTCACATCGTGCGGGGCGCGGGAGCCTCGCTACTCTGGTCGCACGCCACCGTGATCATCGATCTCGCATTCCGCTGACGATCGACGACCGCCTCACACCGCGTACCTCCGACGAAAGGCCGTCATGTCTACTCCGCCCCTGCCCCCAGTAGCCGTCATCGGCCCGGCGTCGTGGAACCACCTCGTTCATCTGCCGACGCTTCCCGAGCCGCGCCCTCACATGCAATTTGCGAACCGCGCCTACCACACCCTGGGTGGCACATCGGCGGGCAAGGCACTACACCTCGAAGGCCTCGGCGTCCACGCGGTGCTCCACACGCAGGTGGCAGATGACCCCGATGGGAGGCGCATCGTGTCGGCACTGCAGGGGGTCGGCGTGGAGGTCTTCGCCCATCGTTCATCAGCCACGGAGCGTCACGTCAATCTGTTGTCCGAACACGGCGAGCGCGTGTCGCTCTATGTGTCAACACCATCTACACCGACGAGTGCCATGGTCGACTCGGCTATGCGCGCGGCGGCTGCAGCGAGGATCGCCGTGATCGACTTGGGTGCTCTCGGTGCGCAGGTGCTCGGACGACTCGACGGGGGCGTCCCCGTGTGGACCGACTTGCACGACTACGACGGCAAAAGCGCCTTTCATGAACTGTTCCTCCGCAGCGCAGAGGCCGTCTTCATGAATGCAGATGCTGTCGCCGATCCCTGGGCACTGCTGGAGATGTGCGTGTCGCGGGGCCCGAAGCTGGCCGTGTGCACCAAGGGAGCGGACGGCGCGATCGCGCTCACCGCAGACGGTGAGCGCGCACAGGTGCCGGCCGTTCCCACGCGCATCGACGACACGAACGGGGCGGGCGACGCCTTCTTCGCGGGGCTGCTCGCGTCGCATCTCGCCGGCGCATCACTGCCCGATGCGATGGCAGCGGCGGCCCGACAGGCGGCAGTCGCGTTGAGCAGCCCACACCTTCACCCAGCCCTCGAGGAGTATTTCCCCGCCTGACAACGACACGAACGAAGCGGCGGCGGCCACCCCGGGATGGCCGCCGCCGCTTGGTTGCGCGCTGCGTCAGTCTTCGCCGTCCGTGATCCCGTGAAGCGTGAACGGGAAGCGGTTCGCCGGATCGTGCTTGAGGCGAACCTCCCTCAGCCGAGCGGCGACTTCGGAAGGCCACAGCGCTGCCTTGTCGGACGAGCGATTGGCACCTCCGAAGAAGTTCACCTGGGTTGCCCCCGACGCCCACGGCGTCATGGCGGAGAGCAGATGCCCGATGACCGCCGGGACGGCCGTGTGAAGCAGTTCCGGCACGGGCGCGCCCACAACGTGGAGCGCGAACTCGGCCTCTCTCCCGCCCACCGCGTTGGCGGGCTCCGGCATGCGCGCCAACGCGCCACCAAGCCTGCGCACCTCGACGGCAGCAAGAGGCACCTCGACACCCGGACCCGCCCGGTGACCTGATCGAGATGACGCAGCGGTGGCATCCGGTAGCGCGCGAGGACCCGACCAACCGTCGAGCGGGGAACGTGCAGGTGGTAGCCGATGCGATGCGGGCCCCAGCGCCGGGTGAAGCGCAGTGCCAAGATCCGGCGCTCCAGCCGCTGGGGGGACCGGCGCGGTTGCCGGTGCGGACGCGAGCTGCGGTCGGTCAGCGGCAAGCCGGCGCGGTATCGTCGGGCCCACCGCGACGCGGTCGCTGGAGAGCACTGGAACCGCTCGGCGGCTCGCCGCACCGGCCAACCCTCATCGACGATCAACCGCGCAAGGCGAGCCCTGCCCTCTGGAGTGAAGGGCGCGTTAGCGTGAGTCACGAAGACCTCCGTTGGGACGAGTGAGTGTGGTAACCCACATCGTTCCCGGAGGTCTTCGCCTAACTCAGCCGATCACAACGTGTCGAGGAAGAACACCTAGTCCGCCTTCTTGACTCGCCTCAGTTCGTGGAGGATGGGTTCCGTATAGCCGCTCGGTTGCTTGACACCCTCGAGAATCAGCCGTCGCGCGGCCTGGAACGCAACGCTCCCCCCTGCGGAGGCGCGAAGTGATTCATAGGCGGGGTCGTCGGCGTTCTGGTGATCGACCACCGCTGCCAGCCTGCGCATGCTGTCGTCCACCTGCTCCTCGGAGATGACCCCGTGGATGAGCCAGTTCGCGAGGAGCTGACTGGAGATGCGCAAGGTCGCCCGGTCCTCCATCAGCGCTACGCCATGGATATCCGGGACCTTGGAGCACCCTATTCCCTGATCGATCCACCGGACGACGTAGCCCAAGATGGATTGCACGTTGTTGTCCAGCTCTTCGGCGATGGTCTTGGGGTCGAGCTGGTCGGCGAGCGGCAACGTGAGCAGATCTGCCAGCTCGGCGCGTGCGGCCTCTTGTGCGATGTCGCGCTGGACCGCGAACACATTTGTGTCGTGATAGTGCAGTGCGTGCAGGGTGGCGGCGGTGGGAGACGGAACCCAAGCTGTGGTCGCGCCGGAACGAAGGTGCGCGGACTTCTGCTCGAGCATCGCGCCCATGAGGTCCGGCATTGCCCACATGCCTTTACCGATCTGGGCCCGTCCGGGCAGCCCGCAGCTCAGCCCACCCTGCACGTTCGCACGCTCGTACGCGAGCATGAACGGTTGCTCCTTCATACGCGCCTTGGGGAGCATCGGACCGGCGAACGTCGACGTGCGGATCTCATCACCCGTGCGGTCGAGAAAACCCGTGTTGATGAAGACCACGCGCGCACGTGCGGCCTTGATGCATGCGCGAAGATTCAGCGTGGTACGCCGCTCCTCGTCCATGATGCCGATCTTGAGCGTGTTCTCGCCCAGGCCGAACAACTCCTCGACCCGCCTGAACAGCTCTGCGGCGAACGCGACCTCGGCCGGGCCGTGCATCTTCGGCTTAACGATATAGAGCGAGCCCACGCGTGAGTTGTGGGCGCGCGTGCCCGCGCGCAGGTCAGCGACCGCGCCGAGAGTGGTCAGGATCGCATCCAGGATCCCTTCCTGCACCTCATCGCCGTGTTCGTCGCGAACCGCATCCGTGGACATGAGGTGGCCGACGTTGCGCACGAGGAGCATCGACCGCCCTGGCAGACAGCGCGACGTTCCGTCGGGTCCTGTGTACACCCGGTCGGGGTTGAGAGACCGGGTGAACTCCACACCGCCCTTTGCGACAACGGCTGACAGCGATCCGGCGAGGAGATCGCGCCAGTTCCGGTACCCAAGCGCCTTGTCCTCGGCGTCGACCGCGGCAACAGAGTCCTCCAGGTCCATGATCGTAGTCACGGCAGACTCCAGGACGATGTCCTTCACCCCGGCGCGGTCGATTGCACCGATTGAATGGTCGCGGTCGAGCGCGATCTCCGCGTGGAGCCCGTGATGAATCAGCAGTACGGCTGTCGGGTGCTCGGCGTCCCCTTGAAAGCCGACGAACTGCTCCGGGTCCCGCAACGGGAAAGTTGTCTCCTCGGACACCGCAGCCAGTGCGCCGTCGACGACCGCGTACCGATCGACCTCAGCGTGCGAAAGACCCGCCAGCGGTGCGACACGGTCGAGGAAGTCGCGACCGCGGCGGATCACCTCCCGGCCGCGCTCGGGGTTGTAGCCGTCGCCGCGCACCCACGGGCCGTCATCCGGGATCGCGTCCGTGCCGTATAGCGCGTCATACAGCGATCCCCACCGCGCGTTCGCGGCGTTCACGGCGAACCGCGCGTTCAGCAGCGGCACTACCAACTGAGGGCCGGCCTGCAGCGCCAGTTCACTGTCGACGTCGGAGGTCTCGACGACGAACTCATCCGGCTCGGGGACGAGGTACCCGATCTCCTCCAGGTACCGGCGGTAGTCGGCCGGGTCGGGGCGGCCGGGCGCGGATCGGTGATACTCGTCGAGCAGCCCCTGCAGCCGTGCGCGTTCCGCGATCAGCGCGCGATTCTGCGGCGTCAGATCGCGGATGATCTCCGCCACCCCCGCCCAGAAGGTCGCGGTGTCCATTCCTGCGGAGGGAAGTGTCTCGGCGACAAAGTCGACGATGGGGCGCGCGACGTCCAGCCCGGCGATCGTCATGCGTGCACTCACGCCGTCACCTCCGTGTCGGCACCGAGCAGGCGCAGCACGCGTGCGGCGATCTCCGCGTCCTCATCGGGCCGCGCCCCGGCGACGCCGAGACCTCCCACGAACACGCCGCCAAACACGAGCGGCACACCACCTTTGATGCTTGTGAGGATGCCGCCGGTCCCGTGTTCCAGCGCGACGGCCAGTTCCGGGGCGATCAGCGCGCTGGGCTTCCGCGTGGATGCCGCGGTCATCGCCTTGCGCCGGCTGGTCTCGACGCTGTGCGGGGTCGCGCCGTCGGCGCGTCCATACGCCACGAGCGAGAGGGATGGGTCGACGACACACGCGACCAGGCGCAGTCCTTCGCTCCGACCTTGCTCGAGCACGTGTTCCACTGCGCGCGCCGCGGTGGAGTAGGTGATGGTGGGAACGGATGTGAAGATGTCGACGGCACGGGAGACGGCTACGTCAGTCATCGAGGTCCTCCTGCCAGGTATCGGCGATCTGAGTCATGGATGCCATCCAGACATCCGAGCGCTCGGTCATCGCGGTGAGGAACCGCTCGAGCATGTCGAAGCGGTGGGGCCGCGCGATCGACTGCGGGTGAAGGGTAAGGACGACGGCACCGCCGGGCTCCACACGAGCGGCCCAGTCCACCATCGACTGCCAGCGCTTGCGCACGAGATCGACGTCCATCATGCCGGGGTTGCCGCCGAACTCGAACTCGAATGAGAACCAGTCCTCCTGGTCGACGGTCGTGCTGAACTCGAGGACCCGGTGCGGATCTCCGAACACGGTCCCCTCCACCCGATCGCGGGAGACGACCCGCCGGGGCCGGTACGGGAGTACGTCGCCGCCAGCAAGGGAACTGTCCCACTGGAACCCGAACTCGTCGAGCAGGTCCAGAGTGTGCACCGTGGTGGGGCCGCCTGGCGCGCGGTAACCCTTCGGCCGGATGCCGAAGGTACCTTCGTAGGCGGACACCTGCGCTGCCAGCAGCTCACGTTCCGTTGCGCGATCCATGCCGCCAAGTGCTTCGTGGCAGACACCGTGGCAGAAGACCTCGTGTCGTTCGGCGATGCGCGCGGCCAGCGCGGGCCAGGTCCGGTACGTGTGCACCGGCATCCCCCAGCTCGTGGCGATCCCCAGATGGTCGAACAGAGCGAGCAGCCGCGGCGCAGCCACGTCACCGCAGTACTGCCCCTTGGACATGGTCGTCGGGTCGTGGTCGCGGTTCTTGGCGAGCCACAGTGACTCACCGTCGAAGTCGACCGTGATCGCCAGGGCGACGCGTTTGCCTTCCGGCAGCGTCAGTGTCATTTCTCCTCCGAACTCGTGACGGACATCGAGCCGCCCAGATACGCAGACATCCCGCCGTCGATGACGAGGTTCGCGCCGGTCAAGTAGGACGACACCTCCGATGCGAGGAACAGCACCCCGGCGGCGATCTCGTCGGGCACACCCACGCGTCCTGCCGGGCGGACGGCCCCCCATCTCCGCAGCGCCGCTTCCTCATCTCCGGTCGTCCGGGCCTCGCGGCGCAGGATCGGGGTGTCCACCGCGCCAGGTGAGAGGCTGTTCACGCGGATCCCGTGGGGGCCTCCCTCGATCGCCATCGCGTTGGCGACCGCGAGCACGCCCGCCTTGGAGATGGCATAGGCGCTCATGTCGGCTGTCGTGCGCCACGCGTGCGGTGAGCTGGTCAACACGATGGCGCCGGGCATCCCGAGGGCTCGCATGATGAGGTACCCGTGGCGGGCGAGGTTGTAGACGCCGATGAGATTGATGTTGAGAACATCCCGGAGCATGTCCGTGGTCGTCTCCGACACGGTCCGCTCCCAGCTGATCCCGGCGTTAGCGAAGACGACGTCGACACGGCCGGTCTCCGCGGCCGCGCGGCTGACTGCGGCAGCCACCGCCTGCTCATCGCGCACATCGCATTCGATGGTCTGAAAGGGCGCTGCCGCATCGGTGGCGATGTCGAGGTTGATGACCCGACTGCCCTGAGCGACGAACTGATCGGCCGCGGCACGGCCTATGCCGGTCGTCCCGCCGGAGAGGACCACGGTCTTTCCGGCGAGGTCGGCATAGGCCGCGCGCGGTGCGGATGCGGGAGTGCTCAACTGGCGGCCCGGAGCTCGAAGCTGTCGACCGCGCTGCCCTCGAGGTTCCACTGGGCAAGGATGTCCTGATAGACGCCCTCCTGCGCCAGCACCTCGAGCGCCGCCTGGATCGCCTCGAGAAGCTGCTCGTTGGCCTTCACCGCGACGATGCCGTAGGGCGTCGGCTCGAGCTGGTGCTCGAGGATGACGAACTCGCCCGGCGCCTTCGACATCTCGTACGCCTCGTATTCGACGCCCATGATGATCGCGTCGGAGCGCTTCTGCTGCAGCTGGGTCACCTGCTGCGGGATCTGGTCCAGCGCGAGCACCTCGATGGGGTCGAGGCCCGCCGCGACGCAGTACTCTTCAGAGACCTGTGCGGCGAGGTCCGGGTACTGCGTTCCCTTGTTGCCCGTGACGGTGAGACCGCACAGGTCCGAGAACTCGGTGATCTCGTCAGCGTCTTCCGCCCGCACCATGAAGGTCGTGTACGACTGGAAGTAGTCGACGAACGAGTAGCCGGCAGCGCGGCGCTCGTCAGTGGAGCGGACTGCGGAGAACACGATGTCGGTGCGACCGGTGTCCAGCGACGGCAGAAGGGCGGCGAAGTCCGCGGTGATCTCAGTTCGGATCTCCACGCCGAGCACCTCCGCGACGGCGTCGATGAGCGACGGGTCGATGCCGACGACCTCGCCCGACTCGTCCTCGAACTCCAGTGGAGCGTTGGGGGTCTGGGCCATGTTGGTGATGTAGCCGCGCTCGACGATGTCGTCTGGCAGCATCGCGTGAATCTCCGGGTACGCGGGTCCCTCGGGCGCGCCTGCGGTGTCCGACGTGTTCTCTGCGGCGGTGGAGGAGCATCCGGCGAGCAGCAAGGCTGTGCTTACTCCAACGGTGGCGGCGAGGGCGGAACGACGCATCATGTGGTTCTCCTTGGATTCGGGTGGTGAGGATGTGTCTGAGGTCAGAGGTCAGAAGGAATGTGAGCCCACGAAGCGCTGGATGCGGTCAGGGGCATTCGCACCGAGGACGTCCTCGGTGCTTCCTTGTGTCACGATGCGGCCGGATTCCATGAACACGACTCGATCGGCCACATGGCGGGCGAAGGCCATCTCGTGCGTCACGAGCACCATGGTCATTCCGGATTCGGCGAGATCACGGATCACAGCGAGCACCTCGCCGACAAGCTCGGGGTCCAGCGCAGAGGTCGGCTCGTCGAAGAGCATCACCTCCGGCTTAAGCACCAGCGCCCGTGCGATCGCAACACGCTGCTGCTCACCGCCGGACAGCTGAGACGGATAGTGCTCGAGCCGGTGGGACAGTCCCACCTCGCCGAGAGCGCGCCGAGCCTCTACAAGAGCCTGCGCACGGGAGGTGCGCCGCGTGTGGCGGAGCGCGAACGCGACGTTCTGCTCGGCGGTCATATTCCCGAAGAGGTTGAACCTCTGGAACACCATGCCCAGCTTCCGACGCTGCGCGACCATTCGCCGGTCGCTTAGCTCGACGTACGCTCCTCCGCGCCGCCCGTAGCCGATGATCTCGTCCCGGTAGCGGACGTAACCCGAATTGGGCTTCTCCAGGTGGTTGAGGCATCGCAGCAGGGTGCTCTTGCCGGAGCCGGACGGGCCGATGATGGCCATGGTCTCGCCGGCCACGCAGGCGAGGTTCACATTATGGAGCACGGGTGTGTCGTGGAAGGTCTTCCCGACCCCGACCGCCTCGAGGATCACGCCGCCACTGTTGGGCGTGAGGGAGTTCATTGTGCGACCGCCTTTCGCCGGAAGGGGGCGGGTCTCGCGGCTGCGCGCGGCGTGCGCCCTGTGAAGGAGTAGCGCTTCTCGATGAAGTGCTGACCGATGCTCAGAAGCGACGTGACGACGAGGTACCAGACCGAGGCCACGATGAGCAACTCCATCACGCGACCGTTGTTGTAGTAGATGGTCTGGCTCGTGGTGAGCAGTTCGGTGTACCCGATCGCCGCGGCAAGGGAGGTGGTCTTCAGAAGCGTGATGGCTTCGTTGCCCGCCGGCGGCAGGATGCTGCGCATCGCCTGCGGGAGGACGATCCGGGTCATGGCCAACGGAGCGTGGATACCCAGCGCTCGCGCTGCCTCCCGCTGGCCTTTGTCGACCGACAGGATGCCGCCGCGGATGATCTCCGCGAGATACGCGGCCTCACTCAGCGCGAGCGCGAGCGTAGATGCGACGAAGGGCGTGACGACCTCGACGGTCGGCACTTCTCCGCGGCCGGGGAGCCACAGCACGGGGAAGACGACAGCGATGTTGAACCAAACGAGGAATTGGACGTAGACGGGCACGCCGCGGAAGAGCCAGACAAAGCCGGCAGCCGCGGAACGGACGACGAAGGGGCCGGCCACCTGCATCATCGCCACCGCGAACCCGACGGCGACCCCGAGCACGAGAGCGACGATCCACAGCGCGAGCGTCGCCCATAGACCGTCGAGGACGCGTGCGCTGAGAAGGTAGCCGGCCACGACCTCCCACTTGATGGAGCTTGTCGCGAATGAGTAGACCAGGCACAGCACCAGCACGATGACGACGGCCGAAGCAAGTCCTCTGCTGAAAGCGCGGCGTTCGCGCAGGATGACAGCGGCACGCGCATCGGTGGCATCACCTGCGTGGCCGATGGATTCCGGTGTGGTCGTCGCTCGCATGACGTTGAAGGTAGAGGGAAAATGTTTCTGCAATGAAACACATGTTTCACACACGTAAACTCTTGTCGGATGGACGATCTCGCCTGTGAACCCGGCGATAGGCTCGCCGCGTCCGACATCGCCGACCTTGGAGGAACGTCATGCGAGCACTCCCGATCGAGCCCCGCTCGTCTGCGTCGGCCGTGGGGTCCCGGCTGCGCGCAGCCCGACAGGCGCAGCAGATGACCATCGACCAGCTGGCTACGGCTACGGGGCTCACCAAAGGGTTCATAAGCCGCGTGGAGCGCGATCAGACCTCTCCCAGCGTGACGAACCTGGTGTCGATGTGCGACGTCCTGAACATCACCGTCGGATCGCTGTTCGACGAGCCCGACGTCGTATTCGTGCCGGCCGCGGATGCGCCGGTGATCGACCTCGGAGGCACCGGTGTGGAGGAGCGCCTCCTCAGCCCACGCCGCGAGAGTCGCGTACAGGTCATCCGCTCACGCATCGCGCCCGGCTCCGCGGGCGGCGGAGGCAACGAGCTGTACTCGCTGAATGCGGACATCGACTTCGTGCATGTGATCTCCGGCTCGGTCTCCGTGCACTTCGCCGCGACGTCCCTCGATCTAGAACCTGGCGATTCGCTCACCCTCGATGGCCGAGAACCCCACAGCTGGCATGTCAGGGGTGACGACGGCTGCGATCTGATATGGGTGCTCGCACCGGCGACATGGGCCGGATCCGGCGCCCCTCTCTGACTTCACCCCCACAACACCACCGCTCCTTCGTCCGGGGAGCGGGACCGCACCATGCAGGAAAGACGAACCACCATGACCTTCGACTCCACGATGGAAGTCTCCGACGGCAAGTTCCACGCACTGATGGGCCCCGAGGGAAGCCCCGGTTTTCTGGAGCACGGCGAACTCGAATCCACGTGGGGTCGCCGTTGGGGCGCTGCCGACGAGGTGAGCCGGCTTCGCTCCGTGTTGATGCGCCGGCCCGCCGGACTGGATCGAATCCGCGAAGATGCCTACGTCCCCGCGCTGGACGCCCTGGTCGACCCCGACCGCCGGTGGTACTGGACCGGTTCCGACGCGCCGGACCTCGAACGGGTGCAGGCCGAGCACGACGGCTTCGCCGACGTCCTCCGAGCGAATGGCGTCGAGGTGTTCTACGCGGACCCCCTCCCGGCGTTCACGAAGTCCGTGTACACGCGCGACCCGCTTGTGACGATCCCGGGCGGTGCGATCATCGGCCGCCTGGCCGCGCGCATGCGGCGCGGCGAGGAGGTCTCAATCGCGCGCGCTGTCGCCAATGCGGGGATGCCGATCCTCGGCACCGTGACCGGCGAAGGCGTCGTCGAAGGCGGAACATTCGTCAAGGTCCGCCGCGACGTCGCGTTCCTCGGCACGTCGGTGCGCACGACTCCGGAGGGATATGCGCAACTGCGGTACCTGTTGGAACCGCACGGCATCACCCTGCACCGCGTGTCACTGCCGGGCTACCTCATCCACCTCGACATGTGCGCGTCGATGATCGACGACGACCTCGCCCTGGTCAATCCGCGACTCGCACCGTACGACTATATGAGCGCGTTGGAACGGCTTGGCGTGGAGCTGATCGAGGTACACCCGACCGAGGAGTGGGCAAGCAACCTCCTCGTACTGGATCGACGACGCGTGATCATGCCCGACCACCTTCCGCGCACGGCGGAGCGGCTGGCCGCCAAGGGCGTCGAGGTCATCCCTGTTCCGTATCGCGAGATCCTCAAGAACGGTGGCGGACTCCACTGCTCGACGATGGAGCTGCAGAGGGACTGGAGCTGAACACCATGCCGAGTACCCGCTCCGCCTCATTCCTCGAGGACTTCTCCCGTCTGTCGGCCTTCGGTGCGACCGCTCGCGGTGGCGTGGACCGCCTGGCCGCCACCCCCGCCCACGCCGAGCTGCGCAGCTGGCTGCGCGAGCTGCTCACCGACCTCGGATTCGATGTCCGCTTCGACGCCATCGGGAACCTGTTCGGGCTGGCTGAACTGACACCAGGAGCCCCGTTTGTGCTCTTCGGCTCCCACACCGACAGCCAGCCGCTGGCCGGCAAGTACGACGGCGCGTACGGCGTGCTGGCCGCGGTGCATGCCGCAGCGACGGTCGTGGCCGAGCACCGAGAGCGCGGCACCGCACCGCGCTTCAACATCGCGGTCGTCGACTGGTTCAACGAAGAGGGTGCTCGGTTCAAGCCGAGCATGATGGGCTCCGGCGTGTTCAGCGGCAAGCTGCCGCTCGAGAAGGCGCTGGCCACACTCGACCCGCACGGAATCACTGTCGAGAATGCCCTTGCCGCGAGTGGGTTCTTGGGTGACTTTGCGTTTCCGCAGCTGGCCGCGTACGGCGAGATCCACATCGAGCAGGGCCGGTCGATGCACGAGAGTGGCACGACGATCGGCGCCGTCGCGGCGACGTGGTCGGCGTACAAGTACGACATCGTCGTTCACGGCGAACAGGGCCACACTGGCTCCGCGCGGATGGGCGATCGCCAGGATGCACTGCTGGCGGGCGCCCATATCGTCACTGCGGTGAACGACCTCATCCGCGAGTTCCCCGCCGACGCTTTGCACACCTCGGTGGGCGAGTTCACCGTCCTGCCGAACTCCCCTGTCACCATTGCGCGCGAGGTGCAGCTTCTGGCCGATCTGCGCGCTGAGAGCACCGACCTTCTCGACCGCGCTTACGGGTTGTTGGAGGCACGCCTGCGCGAGGTCGAGGAGCGCACCCGGACCCGCATCGAGATCCGGTCGCGATCAGTCTGGCAGAGCGGACCGTTCCTGGAGGCGGGCGTGCGGCTCGTCGAGGAGGAAGCCGCGTCGCGCGCTCTGGAACACGCGCGCGTGAAGACGCTGGCCGGGCACGACGCGACGAACATCAAGGATCTCGTGCCGACCGTGCTTATGTTCATCCCGAGCGTGGACGGCGTCTCTCACAACGAGCGGGAGTTCACCGAGGATGAGGACATGCTGCGCGGCCTCGAGGTATTCGAGCAGGTGGTGCGCCGCCTGTCGGACGGTGAGCTGGAACACGCGTCATGAAACCTCCGGCGGCGGGCACCACGCTCGCGCACGCCGTGATGAGCGTCATTCGCGCCCACGGCATCGACACCATTTTCGGCATACCCGGAACGCACAACCTCGAGCTGTATCGTCCCCTTGAACCGCTCGGCTTCCGCGTCGTCACGACCCGTCACGAACAAGGTTCGGTGTTCGCCGCCGATGGATGGGCGGCGACCACCGGCAAGCCAGGGGTTGTCATCACCACGTCCGGCCCTGGGCTCCTTAACGCGCTCTCCGCCGCCGCGATGGAGTGGGCGGAGTCCCGACCGCTGCTTCTGCTCTCACCCGGAGAACCGCGCGGATCGGCCAGGGCGGCGCGCATCGGCGCTCTGCACGAGACGAAGGACGCGGTCGGCGCGGCGGGCAGCGTCCTGACCTGGAGCCGCCGGGTCACGTGCGCCTCTTCCACGATGGATGCCCTCGCGGACGCCTTCGCACTGTTCGCGACAGAAAGACCCGGACCGGTCCATATCGAACTGCCGCGCGATCTGATGAGCGAGCCCTGGCCTGCGCCGGTCCCGCATCTTCCCGAGCCGCGACCGCTGCCGCTGCCGCCGGCCGACGATCTTGAGCACGCCTGCAGCCTCCTCACCGCGGCCGCGCAGCCGGTGATTCTCGCGGGCGGCGGTGCCGCCGGGGCAGGCGCGGCGCTCCGCGCCCTCGCCGAACGGCTCGGTGCGCCGATCATCACCACCGTCAACGGCAAGGGCACCGTACCCGAGACGCACCCGCTCGTCGTCGGCTCCGACATCCGCCTCCCACGGGTACAGGATCTCGTCGCGCAGGCGGACGCCCTGCTCGTCGTAGGCTCGGACATCGGCGACGCGGAGCTATGGGGCGGCGCACTCCAGCCGGCAGGCCCGCTGCTGCGGATTGACCTGGATGAGAGCCAGGCTCGCGACACTCTCTCCCCGACGCTGTGCCTGATCGGCGATGCCAAGGCCGTTCTCAACGCACTCCTCGATCGCATCACTGCAGACGCTCCTCGACCCGTGTGGGCCGACGTCGTCGCGTTGCGCACCGCGGTGCGGGCTGAAGTGAGAGCGGCCCAGCCCGAACTGGCCCGGATCGCCGACGGCATCGCGGCGGCGATCCCCGACGATGCGATCATTGGCGGCGACTCGTCCCGCATCACGTACCTCGCCACATCTTCACTGTTTCCGACGTCACGCCCCCGGCAGCTGCTCTACATGCCCACGTATGCGACGCTCGGCTACGGTCTGCCCGCGGCGCTCGGCGCGAAGCTCGCCGCACCGGAGCGCTGCGTGCTCGCACTCGTCGGCGACGGCGCTCTCATGTTCTCGATTCAGGAGTTCGTCACCGCGGTCGAGCAGAAGGTGTGCCTTCCCGTGATCTGCGTCGACAATGGCGGTTACGAAGAAATTCGGGAGAGCATGATCGACGATGGGATCGCCCCCATGGGGGTCGACCTGGTGCAGCCGGACTGGCCCGCTCTCGCTCGCGCACTCGGAGGAGCAGGCTTCACGGCAACCGCTGAGAACGTCGGCGCCGTGGTCAGGGAGGCGCTGCAGCTGGACTGCCCCTCGATCGTGCATGTAACGGTATCGAGGAATCCGGTCCAACGCTGATGCACGGACGCGGTGCCAAATCCGCTGCGCCCCGTACAGACCTTCGGGCTGGAATCTGGAGTGTTCGACCCAAACCCGACCGATCCGGATGCTAAGGCAGCCTGCCCGACGATTACCCCGCCGGGACAGCGATCTTCACGCACGCTCATAGAGTGCGGTGTCTCCTGACCAGGAGTTCTTTCGCTGACTCGTCCGAAGTACCTCCGGACACGCCTCGGGAGCGCGAGACCAAGAACCTGCAGAATCTTCAGTCCCAACTAACGCCGAATCAGACAGACCTGTCCGATCTAGCTCTGGAATCGACACCACCACAGTCACGTCTCAACCTCGGTTGGACTTTCTCAAGGTAGTTCGGACGGGCGCCAGACCGGCTCGATCCGTGAGATCGGCAGCACCGCTGTCCGGAGCAAGCGCCCCGTTCTTTGCTCGGAAGCCTTCGGCAGCAGACGGTCGGCCGATGATTCGCGACGACAAGATCGAGGTCTCGCCACGAAAGAGTGCTAGCGGTACGAGCTCTACCCAAGCGAATCACTCGGGCAGGGTGATGCCCGAGATGATCAATTGCTCGCGTTGCAGTTCGAGAGCGTCGGGAGTGCTACCCCAGATGTTGACGGCCGTGCTGTCCTTTACGGACGCGATCCCCACGCCAGGAACACCCCAATTCACAATGTAGTAGCCCTCGACGTCGACACCCTCGTGCACTTCGACCTCACCGACAGCAGGGATTGCGAAGGAGAGTGACTCGGAGATCTGGACGGAGGAGCCTTCCAAGTCGCAATCGGGCGCGCGGTCAGAACCCATCTCATCGACGTCGATCGTCGTTACAGGGCACGAAGCCAGCTCGTCCGCGCCTGGAGGAACGTCCACGCCGATACCTCCGCCAGAGCACGCAGTGAGCAGCCAGACCGCCGCGACGGCTGCCAATGCTCGCGACGATCGGCCATCAGTGCTCATAGGATCACGCTAACCGCAACGCGTTGGTGTCTCTCGGGTGTGACAGGTTCGGCACGTGGAGATGCTCGGATTAGCCGCCAAGCTCCTCCCGCCACGGAAGGTCGGCCCCTCGGCGACTCACCGTGACCGCGGCGGCGTTGACGCATCGTCGGAGCAGCGGCTCCAGGTCCTCTGCAGGCGCGTTCCAGTCCTCAAGTTCTGCGAGAGACGCCACAAGAGACGCCATGAAGGTATCGCCGGCGCCAACCGTGTCGACGACCTCTACCTTTGCTCCGGGCACACGCACGCGACCATTGCTGCTGGCGATAACCGCGCCCTCGCCGCCCTCGGTCACGGCGATGATCTGGGGCCCAAGCGACATCAGCCGTTCTATGACCGCGTCGATGGGCAGGCCCGGGTAGACGTGCGCGGCGTCCTCGTCACTGAGTTTCACGGCCGACGCGATCTTCGCCAGCTCCTCCACGCGCCGCCTCACATCGGTGCCCGCGAGAAGCGCCGGGCGGATGTTGGGGTCGAAGGTCACCCGCTGTCCGCTCGCAGCCGCCAGCCGGGCGAGTGCCACGACGTCGCTTGCCCCCGGCTCCAGGAAGCACGCAATCGATCCCACATGCAGGATGTCGTGCCTGCCTGATGCCGTTCCTGGGAGCCTCCATTCGATGTCGAAGTCGTACGTGGCGCTTCCGTTTGGACCGACCACCGCGCGCGCTGTGGATGTCTTCTCCAGACAGAGAGATTCCGGCAGCACGGAGACACCAGACTGCGCGAGGTGCTCCATGATGCGGCGGCCGCGGTCATCGCCGCCGATCGCGGTGAGCAGTTCGACGGTGACGCCGAGTCGCCCGAGGCCGAGTGCGACGTTCGCGGGTGAGCCGCCGACGATCTCCTTGCCGTCGACGATGTCGATGAGAGCCTCACCTACGACGAGGACACGTGACGTACTCATCGGGCCAGTCCATATACCGAGCAGGTGTCAGCCTCGCCGATGACAGCGAGGTCGTCGCCAGCTGGCGACAGGGCACACGCGAAGATCCCCGCGTCGGAACAGACCTCGAGGATGGGCCCGTCGAGGATGATCCGCACCGACCCGTCGACCGGAATCTGCACCGTCTCCTCACCGGCCGAGACTTCCAACTCGCGGCCCCGGCGCGTCAGTTCGAGGAGCGCCTTCCCGCCCGACTCGACACGAAGCGGGCCGTCCACGGCGGCCCACTCGATGTCGGCCGCCAATCCCGACACCCGACCGTCGTCCAACCTCTGCGTGCGGTGCGCCGCGACGTCCGGGTGCGGACGGGCGATGAGTCGATCTCCGGTGGCCTCGAGGCGGTAGGGGATGCTGTGCGCGCCTGTCCAGCCGTCTCCGCCGATTCCGCGGAGCCAGAACGTGAGTGCGGGAGCCCCCTCCTTGTCTGCGAAGAGCGAGGGTGCGTACAGGCTCGGCCCCCACGTGAGCCGTTCCCACCGCTGCGCATCGAACCGGCCATCACGGAACACGCCGGTGGCATACGCCGCGTAGTGCAGCTCGTCCGCATCCCAGACCGACGACACCATCACTGCACGATCATCAAACGTGAAGACCTGCGGGCACTCCCAGAGCGCTCCCGTCCACACGGGATCGCGTTCGGTGGTGTGCCGTTCGAGCGCCACTCCGTCGTACTCCCAGGCGTCCAGGTCTTCGGACACGTATGTCAGTGCCATTGCTGTGCCGTCGCGGCCTGCAGCTCCGACGAACATGCGCCAGCGGTCGCCCTCCTTCCGGATGAACGGATCGCGGTAAGCGATGAGGTCGAGGCTCTCGGGCGCCGTAACGACGACGTCGCCCTTCGTCCACGTATCCCACGATGCGTCGTCTGGGCGCGCAACGCGCACCCTGCCGATGCCGAAGTCGGGCGTCGACACAGCGGTGTAGAAGGCGCGTGCCTCCGAACCGTCCTTGACGATGCAGCCGGTCCAGATGCCGTCGTCGCCCTCACCCGGTTTGAGCGCCACGGGTCGCTCCTGGAGGCTGAGCAGATCCGTCCCGCTTGCGTGGCCCCAATGACAGTTCGGCGCCCAGACGGTGGAGTCTGGCACGTGCTGGAAGAACACGTCGTAGCCGCCGTCGCGGGCGGTGATGCCGTGGGGATCGTTGATCCATCCGGACGCGGGCGTGAAGTGGACAGCGGGGCGCATGTGCTCTCTTTCGGCGTGGAAAAGCGAGAGGGCCCGGGCGCGAGTCTGCAGAAACGTTGCGGGCCCTCTCGCGGTCGTGGGGGTCTATGAGGGCGGGGCGACAGACCCGCGATGGATGACGGGTCCGCGGAGCAGAGCCGTCGGCGTCGCAGCGGTCGCACCGTCGATCTGGTTGAAGAGCTGCTCGGCGGCCCACACGCCCATGTCGTAATGGGGCAGCTCGATCGTCGTCAGGCCGGGGTGGATTCCGTCGGCGACGAATTCGTGGTTGTCGAAGCCCATGATCGACACGTCCTGCGGGATCCGGAGACCGAGTTCCGCAGCGGCGCGGTACGCCCCCATGGCCAGCCGGTCGTTGAAGCAGAAGATCGCCGTCGGCCGCGGCGAGCGTGACAGCAGGGCCACCGCTGCCTCATAGCCGCCCGCGGGATCGGTCTGGGCAGTCGCGAGCGCGAGCGTGCCGGCCGGGATGCCCGCTTCTTCCATCCGCGCCGTGAAGCCGGCGAGCCTTCCGGAGGAGGCGGGGATGTCATCGATGTTGTTGATGAATCCCAGTCGCCGGTGTCCTGCCCCGATCAAGACGTCAGCGGCGTCCCGTCCGCCGGCGACCTCGTCGGGAGCGACCCACGGAACCCCGGCGGTGGTGCATTCGGCGTTCAGGATGACGGTGGGCACGGACGCCAGTTGTTCGGGCAGCGCGAGGTCGCGGTGGAACATCGACGCATAGAGGATGCCGTCCACCTGCCGCCGCAGAAGCTCCTCGATCTCGCGCGCCTCGACATCGCGCTGGTAACCGGTGGAGACCACGAACAGCACCGCGTCGCGAGAGATGGCGACTTCCTGCGCACCGAGGACGAGTTTGCCCGCGAAGGGAGTGGTGACGATCTCGTCGCCGATGAGCCCGATCGAGTTCGAACGCTGCGTGCGCAGAGACTGGGCGAGACCGTTGGGCACGTAGCCGAGGCGCGCGGATACCTCCTCGATCCGCTGACGCGTCGCGGGGTTCACCCGAAGTCCCGGCACGTTGTTGAGGACGTGCGACACGGTGGTGATGGATACGCCCGCCTCAGCAGCCACCTGCTTGATCGTGACTCGCTTCTGCTTCAAGGTCTCATCTCCATTCGGGGTCGGCGGCGACCCGTCGGCTTGCTACGCACCGACCGACGGCGTGGCGCGGACAGCGTTCGCAGACCTGTCTACGGCAACCTGGGCATCGGTGCCCGAGTCGAGCACCGTATTGCCCGTGGAGGCGGCGTCGATCTGCACCGTGGTGACGGCGAGGCGACGATCCGCGCCCGTCTCCAGCAGGGCTCCGACCTGGGCCTCATAACAGGAGTCGTTGGCGGCGGCGCTGATGTTCTTGGCCACTGTGTGGTTGTTGGACACGAAGTTGCCGGTGCCTTCCGCGATGCGGACGATGACGGGCTTCACTCCGGCCGGCGTGACATCGTTCGCGTCGACCACCTCGGAGAAGTGGTTCCCGATGATGCTGTTGTCGCTGCCGTCGACGTGCAGGAGGCCGAAGTCATCCGTGGTGCCGTTGTCGACCCCGAAGAACGGTGTCCAGGGCTCCCGGTCCCGAAGGAGGTGGTTGGCCGACACGAGGTTCTCGGAGCTGCCGCCGGTCAGGCGCACCATCCCGGGATAGAAGGAGTGCAGCCGGTTGGCGGTGACGGTCGACCGCGTGACGCCGTGGAGGTGCACGCTGCTGCGGCCGCGGGGGAAGACGTTGTTCGCAGCGATCAGCAGCCCGCCGTGGTTCTCGGCATAGATGGAGTGGCCGGCTGGCCCGGCGCCGATGAGGTTGTCGGTGATCTTGGAAGCCTGCCCCCATCCGCGCAGCTCGATGCAGCTGCCGCATTCGGCGACGAAGTTGTCGTGGATCGAGAGCGCGTCAGCGTTGCACATGACGACGGCGTTCTCGAGGTAGACGAAGCCCATCCCGTTGATGCGGACGGAGTCGTTGGCCGTCGCCGCGTAGATCCCCGTCTTGCCGTTGACGTAGGAGTTCTCCGGGTTGCCGTCCGCAGCCGAGCCGGTGAAGTGGAGGCCGTCGATGCAGAAGCCGGAGAACTCGACGGAGCTGATGCGGGGATCACCCTCACGCGCGATGACGAAGGCGGCCCCCGCGGAGGGGTCGTCGCTCTCTGCCGGCGGCAGGTCGACGAGCACACGGCTGCCGCCCGGCCAGAGCTCGTGCAGCGCTGGCCAGTCTTCGGCGGGCACGTTGAAGCGGATGCTGGACGACGTGAAACCGTGACCCGAGCCCTGGATCCGCACGAAGCTCATGTCGATCCGCACCTGCGTGCGGAGACGGTAGTCCCCGGGCGGGATGTGGATCACCGCTCCCGGCTTTCCGCCATCACGGACGTCGTTGCGGTCCTGACGCTTCTTGACATCGGCCAGGATGCTGTTGATGACGGCCCCGATGTCGTCGTGCGGGTCGCCGTGCTCGCCGCTGGTGACGTCAAAGGTGCTCTCGCTAGTCATGTCATGGGCTCCGATCGGGTCAGCCCTTCACCGCACCGAGCGTGAGCCCGGCGACGATGTGGCGCTGGAGGAAGAGGGTCAGGATGATGACCGGGACCGAGTAGACCGCGGCCAGCGCGGTCATGCCACCCCAGTCGAGGCCGAACTGGCTCTGGAAGTTCGCGATGACGACGGGCGTCGTCTGCGCACGCACCGATGTGAGCAGCAGCGAGAAGAGAAATTCGTTCCACGAGGCGAGGAAGGCGAAGATCGCGGTGACTGCCAGTCCTCCCGACACCACTGGCAGGACCACGCGGATCATCGCTTGGAGCCGGTTGCATCCGTCCATCTGGGCCGCTTCGCTGAGCTCGTCCGGCACGGCCTCGAAGAAGCTCGCCATGAGCCAGATCGACAGCGGCAGCGAGATCGTGGTGTGCGCAAGCGCGAGCCCGAAGGACGTGTCGGTGAGCCCCATGCTTCGCATGATCTCGACCAGCGGCGCGCCGACCGCGATCGTCGGGACCATTCGCGTGACGAGCGCCGCAAGGATGAAGACGCGGCCGGAGGGTGTGCGGAATCGCGTGATCGCGTATGCCGCGGGGACCGCCAGGACCAGGCTCAGACCGGTCGAGATCAGAGCCGTGACGACGCTGTTGATGAGAGCGGCATCGACGCCCTGGCGGGTGAGCGCCGACACATAGTTCTCGAGCGTCCACACGGTGGGGACGACGCTCGGCGGAACCGAGATCGCCTCCAAGGGAGTCTTGAATGACGTCAGCAGCAGGTAGACGAACGGGAACCCGTACAGGACCAGCGTCGCCGCGAGCAGCGCCCACAGGAGGATGCGGCTGCGCCCACGTGTTTCGAGAGGATTCATCGCGCACCAGCCCCCGGTCGCCAGATCAGAAGGATCGCCGCGATGGACACAGCGAGCATCGCCAACAGGTAGAGGGTGCCCATGGCACTGGCCAGCCCTGGATCGCCGAATCGCGTCATGGTCCGGTAGATGAGGAGGCTCAGGGTCGTTGTGCTGCCCTGCGGTCCGCCGTCGGTCTGAATGAGGATCACGTCGAACGCGCGGGCCGCGTCGATGCCGCGCACGATCAGCGCGACGGCGATGACGGGGCGGAGCAGCGGGACGATGATGTTGAAGAGGATGCGGGGATAGCGCGCGCCGTCGAGCCGAGCGGCCTCGATGATGTCGCCCGGGATGTTCTGAAGGCCGGCGAAGAGCACGAGAGTGATGAACGAGGTCGTCAGCCAGATATCGGGGATGGCGACGGAGAAGAGCGCCAGGTTCGGGTTGCTCAGCCACTGCACCTGATCAGGGCTGGAGAGGATGCCGACCTGGAAGAGCAGCTCGTTGATGATCCCGAAGTTGTCGATGAGCAGGAAACGCCACAGCAGTCCGGCCACGACGGGGGCGATCATCAGCGGGTACATGAAGAACGTGCGGAAGACGGTCGAGCGGCTCCCCAGAGCCGTGAACAGGAGGGCGACGGCAAGCCCGAGGGTGAACTCCATCGCGACGACGAAGAAGGTGTAGACGAGGGTGCGCACCGATGCGGAGGTGAATGCCTCGGATGCGAATGCGGCGATGTAGTTGTCGAGACCGACGAAGGTTCGGCCCGCTCCGGCGAACGGGGAGATCTCGAAGAAGCTGTCGTAGACGAACCGCAGCAGCGGCCAGAGGACGAAGGCCGCGAGGAAGAGAGCTGCCGGGAGCATGAGCAGCAGCGCGAACCGGCGGTCGCCGCGCTCGCGGCGACCGAGTCGTCGGCTCTTTCCGGCCGCCGCCGGGGTGGCCGGAGCCACCCCGACGACGGACTGGGGAGATGTGGAAAGCACGAAGCGAACTCCTACTTGACGATCGATTCGATCTGCGCCTTGGCGTCAGACAGCAGCTCAGCGGTGTCGGCGCCCGGCTCCACGGCCTTCTGAAGCGTGGGGATCAGCACCGAGTCGACGATCTCCTGCCACTTCTCGGTCTTCGGTCGGGGAAGCGACTGCGCCGCGTTGAGCGTGTCGACGAGTGCCGCGTAGTTCTCGAATCCCTCTTCGCCCGCCTTGCTCTCGAACGCGCTGGCGCGTGCGACGAGACCGAGCGAGGTGTCGGCCGACAGCTCGTTGTGCTCGTAGGCGAACGCGATGAAGTCCTTCGCCGCATCCTGCTTCTGGCCCGTCGCCGGCACCGAGAGGTACCAAGCACCCGGGACACCTGCGACGCCGGCCGGGCCCCCGATCATGGGCGCGACGCCGATCGAGTCCTTCACCGGCGAGTCGTCTGGGGTCTGGCGGTACGCGTGGCCCCAGAAGCGCATCATGGCGAGGTTGCCCTGGTAGAAGAGATTCTGAGCCCCGGCCCAGTCGAGCTGCGCGGCACCGGACGGCGCGTACGGCAGCAGGCTGACGTAGAAGTCGAGCGCCTCCTTGTGCGCAGCGTTGTCGATCGTGACCTCGCCGGTGTCCGCGTCGAGGACCATGTGCTCCTCGCCCGCCTGCGAGACGGTCGCCAGCCACTCGGTCTCGACGGCACCCTTCACATCCGTGCCGTAGAGGTCGACCTTTCCGTCACCGTCGGTGTCGCGCGTGAAGAACTCGGCGACGTCGCGGTACTGCTCCCACGTGGTCGGGGCCGCGAGTGCATAGCCGTACTTCTCCTCGAAGTCGGACTTGTTCGCTTCGTCTTCGAACAGGTCGGTGCGGTAGAACAGCACCTCGGAGTTCGTCCACACGGGCATGCCGACGAAGGCGTCGCCGATCTGCGCCTCACTGACGAGACCGTCGAACAGGTCGTTCTTGACATCGTCCGTATAGAGGTCGTCGAGCGGGGCGAGAGCGGGAGCGAACGAGGAAAGCCAGATCGCGTCCAGCGCCGCGATGTCGAAGGAGGGGCTCCCCGCCTGGAGGTCGGCCGAGATCCGGTCGTAGAGGCCTGCGTACGGCAGTTCGACCAGCGTCACCGTTGTACCGGTCTCGGTCTTGTAAAGGTCGGCGATGGGCTGCAGCTCAGCCTTGCCGCCACCCTCGACCACGATCGTGAGCTCGTCGGCTGCCGCCGTCGGCTCTGCGGTCCCGCCGGCGCCGCAACCGCTCAGGACGACCGCGGACACACTGACCGCGGCGAGTGCGGCTCCCACGCGCCGAGCGCGCCCATCCGCCTGTGTGCGAAGCTTCTTCACTTCGACTCCATTTCGCTTGTGTTGTGAGTTGCAGACTCGTTGCCAAGACGTTTTGGCAAAACGTCTTGGCAAGAGTAAAGCCCACATGTGACGCGCGTCAAATGAGGATTCGTGTCTGTGCGCGCGGCCTCATGCCGCGCCACTGCGACGCGCGCCGCGGACGGCCGCTCGTTATGCGCGCTGCGTTAAGAGGATGAACGACCGAATGCGTCATGTGCCACGCAGGTGCACCACTATTTCCCAATGTCCGGATAGGGGTCCGCTCGCCGCCACGGCTAGGCGCCGGTTCGCACCAGCCAACTCGTGATGGCGCTGATCGCGTAGATGCGATGGTGTGCATCTTCCTCGTCGCTCAGCCCAGGGTGCGAACCCCCGGTGTGGCTCAGCTTCCAGAGCCCGCGGACGTACTCGTTTGGCCCGAAGGGCGAATCCCCGTTCGATTCCAGCGCATCGATGGCACGTCCGCCGTCTGTGGTGGCTCTACCGGTGCGACGGGCGGCCAGTTCGAGCAGGACAGACTCGAAGGTCGTTCGTCGGCGCCCGACTGAGAATCGGACCGGCCTCCCCAGGTCAGTTGAGGGCTTCGTCATCAACGAACGCACGAACGGAAACCCAGTCAACGTCCTGATTGATGAAGAAGCATTCCTTACCGTTCGTCGTATGTTGCCCACGCGCCGGCCCAGGAAGATCGCGATGCGCGTCGGTCACATCAGGGAGGCAGGCCCGGGTAGACGTGCGCGGCATCTTCGTCACTGAGTCTCACAACCGACGCGATCGTCCCCACCTCCGCCACGCACCGCCCCACATCGGTGTTCAGGAGCAGCGCCGGGCGGATGTGGGGGTCGAGGGTGACCCGCTGTCCGCTCGCAGCCGCCGGCCGGGCGATTGTGACGACGTCGCTTCCCCGGGCTCCGCGAAGCACGCGATGGACCCCTCATTCTCAGCGCAAAGTCTGAAGGGACTTGAGACGACCGCGGATTCGCCCCGCCATCGGAGCCTGGAATCATCAGTCCGAACTGCTCGAGACACCGCGCGAACAGTCCGATCAGGGGTTGAGACGCGCCACCAGAGGATAATCGGCAGGTCAGGCAGGCCTGTTGCCGCCCGCCAGCGTCGAGCGCGACGCCACTGCTACCGCCGCCGTGACCTAAACGCACGCATAAGGGCTTCGCGGCCACGCTGGCGGCGTGACGGCGGCAGCTAGATCGGGCCCGATCATGACTCCTGAGACGGCGCGAGCAGGAAGGCGCGTATTGGCGACGGCTCGTATGTCTCTTCGCGTGGAGGCAGCATGTCGGTCTGTTGCGGGTTGGCCGGTTCTTGTGCCGGGGCGGCGTCTCCCGCGGCCGGGTCATCGACAGGTTCTGCCTCAGCCGGGTTGTCGACCGCTTCTGTCTCGGCAGGGTTGTCGACGGGTTCTATCTCGGGGGAGTCGGTGGCTGATTCGAGCTCGTCGCGGGTGTCGTCCGCTTCAGGGGTGTCGTCCACTTGAGGGGTGTCGTCCGCTTGAGGGGTGTCGTCGCCCTCGGCACCGGATCTCACCGGCATGCCTTCTGTTCCCCAGATGGGCGACTGCATGGCAGGGTTCGCGTTCAACCTGAAGTTCGTCGGCTCCTGAGGGATGAGCAACACATTCCACGGACGCAGGTCGCCCGTGAAGGCTGATGCGCTCTGGAACATGCCCCTCATGTTCGTGACCTTGGAGGTGTCCCAGCGGGACAGGTCGCTGTTAAACACCGACGCGCCGTCGAACATGGCCGACATGTTCGTGACCTTGGAGGTATCCCAACGGGACAGGTCGCTGTTGAACGCCGACGCGCCGTTGAACATGTACGTCATGTAGGTGACCTTGGAGGTGTCCCAACGGGACAGGTCACTGTTGAACGCCGACGCCGAGTAGAACATGGACGACATGTTCGTCACGTTGGAGGTGTCCCAACGGGACAAGTCGCTGTTGAACGCCCGGGCGTCGTTGAACATGGACGACATGTCCGTGACGTTGGAGGTGTCCCAACGGGACAGGTCGCTGTTGAACGCCGACGCGTGGAAAAACATGGCCTCCATGTCCCAGACCTGGGAGGTGTCCCAACTCGACAGGTCGCTGTTGAACGCCCGCGCGTAGTAGAACATGGATCGCATGCTCGTGACGTTGGAGGTGTCCCAATCGGACAGGTCACCGTTGAACGCCGACGCCTCGTGGAACATGTTCGACATGGTGGTGACGTTGGAGGTGT
>Ga0180222_1001343_pt1 | contig 26173 bp, 23 predicted proteins | sample eDN5th37CKraftOP_FD_151336 | JGI IMG/M metagenome (GOLD analysis project Ga0180222, IMG submission 151336) | Enriched Organic Plus compost microbial communities from Emeryville, California, USA - eDNA 5th pass 37_C Kraft OP (version 2) (version 2) ...
GCCGCTTCACCGGGGTGCGGGGCCAATTGCGAAGGCGCGCCTATGGCGAGGGATGGCGCCAAAGTCAAGGTGGGGAACAGCTCCGGTAGTGCGTCAGTTTGAAGCCCCAGTGTTATGGAAACTAACACTGGCCTGATTCGCGGCCGGGCCGATGAGGGTTCGGCGTAGCCAAACCGGGACTCTGCTGCGCAAAGGATCGCACGCGATCATGGCAACTCCTTCGCCATCACGGACCGTAAAGCTCAATGTGGCTCAACTCTTTGTGGCTTTCAAGCCGGTGTAGTGGCGGAACGCGAAAACCGCTTCGTTCATCCGCTTGCTGCTGATCCAGATTGATCGGTAATTGCAGTTGTGATTTTCTGGCCTAGTGCCGTGGCACGGCGATCAAATGAGAACAAAACGAGTAGTTTTTGAATGGATTTAGGGCATGGATTCCCGGAATGGACCGAACTCGGTCAAGACAGTGGTCTCGACCCGCTCGGTATGCAGCGGCCAATCGAAGTCATCTATCAGTCGATTGTGCCGGGGATCAGCACGATCACGCTACGCTATCGCTATTATTCATTCTTCCCCTTCATACTGAGATACTACGAAGAAAAGATCAGACATTCTGACCCCGATGAGTTTCGGAAGTTTCAGCGCCGATGCGAGGCGCTTTTCGCGCTCATCTGCATCCATGGTGAAAGCGAATTGGGTATTACGGGGGAAAGATGGGCTAATCGAATGCTGAATGACGCGCGCGCGCAATCCGGTGAAGCGGCAATCATTGATTTCAGCATAGGTGCCGATCCGAACGCCGATGAGAGTCTGCGCTATATCGGTAACAAAGGCGGTGCGTTCGGCGCGATTTACGCAACGCAAATGTCGGAAATGGGACTGATCCATTTCCCCGGCGCGGACGCCCCGAACCCCAATCCCGTGTGTTCCGATGTTGCCTTGGAGCTAGCGGACGCTTTCTCGCGGGAGCTTGGCGCAACGGCGGACGAGTTTTTTGAAGTGGTGGCAGCCGGGAAAATCGCTCTGTCATCCCTGAAATCGTTCGAGGCCATGAAGCCCAACCAGCTCAAACAAGGCGGCGATGAGCATGTTTTGCTGACAGACATTCTGCTGGGGAAAAGCGACACGCGCAGCGAGTCAGATCGGATGCGGCGCAGCACGCTTCAAATGCTCCTCGATGTAACCGCAACCTCGCGTTCTATCCCGCGCGCCGAGCAGGTGAAATGGCATTGGTTTGAGAATGTGCCGAATTTGCAGAGCGGCAACGCCCGCGAGGTTCCGCATCTCTGGTTTCTGTATCAAGCCTGCGATCTTATGCGCCTTGCCTATGAGGCGATCCTGTCAGCGGCGCTGACATTGCTGGAGACAGCGCCACGACGCCGGATGACACTCGCCGACCTCACTGACGAGTTGATCGGCTTCGCGGAAATTGCGGGCGATCAAACATGGGAGGATTTTTCGCTTGGCCTTGCCGATGAAGTGCCGGCGGCGCGTGAACATGCTCAGGCCATGTTGTCCGCGATGGAGGAGGGCGAAACGGCGGAACAGGTGCACCTCGCCGTAACGCTCATCGCGATCCTCTATGACAAATCATCGGCGGCTACGAGTTTGATAGAGGAGGCGTTAAGCGGCGCGGATTATTTTCAGTCGCTACGGACGGAAGTGCAATTCCTCGATCGCGCTCGCGCAGCTTCGACGAGCCGCGTGATCGCCGATTTGATCCGTGAGCGGATTCTAAAGCGCCATATGTGGGTCGCGTCCCGCAAATTCCGAAACCAGAAGGCATACACCTTCCACATGGAGCCGGAAGAAGGGCAGCTACGTTATCGCAGCCATTTTCGGGTTTCGCCAAGCAGCCCGCGACTGGATCAGGCGCTCCGGTTTTTGCGCGACATCAGCCTCATTGATGAGAACGGAATCACGGAACGTGGCCGCGCAGAGATGACGACCGCATGAAGTATTTTGAAGCGTTCGGCGAAGGCGGATTCCACTCGGCGTTCATGACGACCTATGCGTTCGGATCGCTCGCCTTCGAGGATATACCGTTCCCGAAGCTCCGAGGTGCCGGATGTCGCAACATTACCGTCCTCGCCGATAGGGGGATGGTCAATCAGGCTTTTTCGGAGTTTGGACCGCCGCGCTTTGCCGGAACCAGCTACCATCTCATCAAGGCCGACGCGCCAGGCGCTTTCCATCCCAAAATTACGATGTTGATCGGCGAGGCCAAGGGGCGGTTGATCGTAGGTTCGGCAAACCTCACCGCTCTCGGCCTTGGGGGTAACAAGGAGCAGATCGCCAGCATCTCATATTCGCCGGAGGCGCAGGAGAACGCCAAGTTTTTCAAAAGCGCGCTTGGATATTTTCGGCGCTATGTGCCGCTGGACGATCAGTGGTTTCCGATTAGCCTGCAACGGGCGTTGCGGTCCGCTTCATGGTTGCGTGATGATAATTTCGATCACAGCTTCGATGGAACGGGAACGGCAGAACTCAATCTTTTGTTCGACCGCCCGGAGATCAATTTCTTCGATCAGATCATCGCATCCATAGGCGATGATCCGATTGAACGGCTTGTCATCGTGTCGCCCTATTGGGACGTGCGGCTTGAAGGGCTGGCGCGGCTCCGCGCGGCGCTCGAAAATCCCACCACTGATATTCTGATCGAGAGCGATGCAAACGGCTTTCCCTCAGCCGCGCTGTCGGGATTTTCAGATACATTTTTGTTCGACGTCAGCGCGCACACGGAGAGCCGCTTCCTCCACGCAAAGCTCATCATCGCTCACGGTGAAGGCTGGGACCATGTGATTTCCGGCAGCATGAATTGCACCTTTCCGGCCTTGATGGGACCGGCAGCCCACGGAAATGCGGAAGCTGGAATCTACAAGCGCGTTCCGCGTGGCGCAGCCTTGGAAGCATTGGAGCTGGCGGATTATCAAGACGCCCGCGTTGAGGGCGACCAGCTCGCGGAGCTTCAGCAATCATACGAGGAGGCTAGGGAGGCGGAGCCTTCGATAGACGGCGGCACCCTGGTATTGCAGGCGGGGAAACTGTCATGGACCGCCCCGGTAGCGTCGCCGGCGGCCCCGGCGACGATCCAACTCTATGACCGCGATGGATTGGCTTTGGCGGAGATGGAATCGAACGGCAGTTCGGCGAACTACGCGGTTTTGCCCGATGCACAGCGTCCCAAATATGGGATCGTTACATTCGCGGATGGCACAATGTCGGCCCCGGTGCAGATCGTCGATCTTGATTATCTCGCCGTAACGACCTTACCCGCGCAACGCGGGCGCAAGCGGCGGCTGATGGATACGCTCGTGGAATCCATCCACGAAGATTTGGTTCTGATCGAAACGCTTAATCAGCTCGAAGCGTTGGAGGAAGAAGATCGCGCAAGCCAGCCCGACCAAACGCCGCGAGCCAAGTCGCAAGCTCCCGACGCTCAGCCGCCGACATATGAAGTCCTTTCATACGATGATTTTATCCGCGCGCGCACCCACGCGAACGCGCAAGGCAGGTCGTTCGGGCTATATCTGAATAGCCGCCATGACAGCGCGGCCAGTTTGATGAGCGCCTGCCTCAATCAGATGATCGGCTTGGTCGGCCCTGATTTGAGAGGCATGGAAGATGAGGATGTCGATGCTCTTGGCGCGATAGATTTCCGAACCACAGAACCGCAATCGGCAGATGATGACGGAAACGGTGACGCGCGCACAGAAAGCGCATCCCCAAGCCGATCACTTTTGGCGCAAAGCCGCGCGACCGCCAAAAAGTTCCAAGAAGCCGTGACCGCCTTCGAGACTCGGTGCAAAGCACTCTCGGAAAAGAAGATCACGACATCGGAGATGGTTCGACTTCGCACGCTCATGCAGATCATTCTCTCGCACGCGCAGCCCATATCGGGTTCATTCTCACCTTCGCAAATCCTTCCCGTATATACCGCAGAAGGTTACGACTGGCCGCGTCTGATCGGTCGATTGCTGCTACAGCATTTTGGCGCGACACGGGCGTTGCAAAGCCTAACCGTTGAGCCAGATGAGTCCGAGCAGCAACGAGTCCTTGAATATCTTGCGTTCTCGAATTGGGCGGCGAAGGCCGCGCACGCAGCGGTCCTCTCGCACAAGAAAGCGGGTGCGCTACGAGGCCCGCTTGAGCGGCTGATCGCCTCGCTCACCGCGCAAACGCAGACGCTCCTGTCTGTATTCGATGGCGACCGGGCCTATTTCGATGACATTACCGGCAAGCTAGAAGATCGGTTCCGTGATCGGTTGGGGCTTACAGCGAAGATTGGTGCGTAGACCACCGGGATGAAGGATCCCTTTTCGACGCCTATCACCCCGCTATTGGGTCCTTTTTCCACGCCGATCCACAGCGTTCGGCTCTCGGCAAACGCCTATGATTTCAAATCTATCAAAAACAGCGGCTTAGGCGATGCCTCCGCGAGGTCTCTGCCGATCACTACGAGATCGAGATACAGCATTGCCCGGTATTTTTCCTCCGACACCAAGTCCGCGATGTCATGCGCGAGTTGGATCGTAGGGAACTCCACGCTCCATATGTATCTCTCACGTTGGCACACGTTGGAAATCCGTTGCGCCAACTCGTCGTTTCGGTGGAATCGAGCGCCAATCGCAGCAAGATGCTCGAACCCTCCTCGATAACTGGCGACAGAATCGTCCGCCAGCAAAGCGAAATAGAGCACGGCGCGGGCAATGGCCTCGCCAACATGCGCGGTGTCGCCGGGGGCCATGCCCTTTTTGCTCAACTCGTAGCGGACGAAGATTGAAGCGACATCGACAGAGTCGAAGCTCGCGTAACCCTCATGACGCTCCGGCAGGTGGCCGCGCCGCCGCCATACCCGCTGCAAGTCAGTGGTTAGACCCGTCGCTAACGCCAACTCTTTGGGAGAAAACTCGTTTAACGCGACTTTCCCGATCCCTTCGACGATCTGCCAATCCATCAGTCCGCCTCCGAGACCATCAGGATACGGCTAGTTCTTACGAGCACGCGCCGAATCTGCCCGTATTCATCCGGTGGCGTTTCGGCCGCGATGAAGGGCGCCGCCATTATCTGCTCGCCCAACGAGAATAGGCTTTCTGGCGCTACATCAAGAGGTTGCGGAAACTCGCACCCCGCCAAGACGAAATTGAACATTGTCATGAGCCGTTCCAATCTCTACACGATGCAGTGACTCGTGTTATCGAGTCGTTGCATCGTGTATCAGATGACAAACTCTCTCGAAAGATTTTTCCACCAGAAAGGAGGCTGCCATGAACCGTTTGGACATCCACAAGCAGGCAGCCATGCTGCACGACCTCGTCGAAGGTTCTTCGTTGCGCTCGGTGGAACGAAAGCATCAGGTCAGCCTGAACACGGTATTGAAACTGCTGGAAGACGGCGGCGACATGGCGATCGATTTCTTCGAGAATCTGAAGAATCTCCAATGCAAGCATATTCAGGCTGACGAGTTTCATACCTTCGTCGGTCACAGACGGCTCAAGCGGGAGTGGGCCGTTCCGGGTGAAGCTTGGAATGGCAACGGAGAAATCTGGGTCTATGTCGCGATAGATGCCGACACCAAGATGGTCATCGATTTTCTGCCGGGCACCCATGAGGTATATGACGCAACCAAGTTCATGAAATCTGTCGCAGCCAAGCTCGCGCGGACGCCCCACGGAACTTTCCATGTGAGGCCACTCGTCGTTGTAGATGGTTTGCCCGCCTACAAGGAGGCCTCTGCGGTCGCGTTCGGGACGGACGCGGATGTTGTGCAGATAATCAAGAAGAAAAAGGATACGGACAAGAACGGGCGAAAGCTGGGCCGCCGTCGCTATGACGGGGAGGAAAAGGTGATCCTGAGCGGAAGCCCAAATCTGAAAGTCGCCCATACGTGTTTCATTGAGAGAATGAATCTCAATATACGCATGGACAACAAGAGGTTTACCCGCAAGTCCAACGCCTTCTCGAAAACTTTGCTCAATGCCAACAGGCAGTTGGCATTGTGGGCGATGTATTACAATTTCTGCCGGATTCACCGCACGCTACGAGTCACTCCCGCGATGGAGGCCGGTCGCGCCGATCATGTGTGGGAGGTCCACGAAATCGTCGAGCGCATGAATGCTTTCATCGAGGAGCGTTTGCGCCTGCGGGTAGCCAACGACGACGAAATCTACGTGCCCGGCGATGGTGGCGCGATAGCGCCCACCCATTGGGTTTACCGTAGCACCCTTCACTATCACGCCAAGGTGCATACGGCGAACTGCAGCCATTGTCAGAATGGCGAGGGACAAAAGCGAGTCGGCAAGAAAGCAGGCCAGTGGTTCGGCTACCACTCATACGACGAGGCCGTTACGGCCGCCGCCGCGTTCGAGCCGGATCGCCACTCGATCTGCAACGTCTGCCTCGGCTCCTATAGGAACGCAGGTGGCTATCGGGGGCCTCGCAAATGAGGTCCCTGTTTCGAGCCAAATCAGGCCAGTGTTAGTTTCCATAACACTGGGGTTTCAAATTGCGTCACTACCACAGCTCCCCCTCCCGCGGACGGAAGGGGGCTGGGGTGGGCTCTCCAACGCTGCAAAGCCCACGGGGTGCGGCGTCTCTATGCCGTCAATCCGGATCCGCTGCGCGATGTCGATCTGTGGCTGGACCGGTTCCGCGCCTTCTGGCTGCCGCGACTAGAGGCTCTGGCGACCGAGGTCGCGCGTGGCCAGCGGCAGAGCCGGGCCGATGACGGGAGCGGGAACCGGCGGGCGGATTCCGTCGAAGAGCAGCCTTAGCGTCGGGAAGCGCACGATCACCAGCCAGGCCCCGCAGGACAGTGCGAGGGTCAGCAGCATCACCAGCAGGGCCTTGGCGACCACCGGCATGGCGACATGCTGGCCCAGCAGGACCAGCCCGGCGACGATCGGCAGATGCACCAGATAGATGACGAAGGAGGCGCGCACGAAGGCCTGGATGGCCGGTTGCGGCCGATCGGCGAAACGCTTGAGCAGGGCGATCAGCATCTGCGTCATCGCCACCGCCGCGATCGTGTCGACGAACCGGCCGGCCGCCGGATGCAGCTGCGCGCCGAACAGAGAGTGGACGGTGAGCGCCGCGAGGCCGACCAGCGCGACCTCGATGGACGGGCGATAGAGCGCCGCCTTGAACATCGGCGCGCGTGCGATCAGCGCGCCGGCGAAGAACCAGGGCGCATATTCGATCAGCTCGTCGAGCCGCAGGATCTGTTGCGGGATCTGGGTGGCGAGGCCGCCCATGTAGAACAGCTCGATGGCGACCGCTTCCCACAGGCCGATCGCGACCGCGCCGATCAGGATCGCGCGGGTCAGGTCCGCGGCCATCCATGCGTCGCGGCCCGGCGCGACCTGCGCGGAGCGCAGACGCGGCGAGAGGCGGCAGAGCAGTGCCGCGCCGGCCGAGCAATAGAGCAGCACGATGATGAACCAGAGATGCCGCACCCAATAGCCGCCGGAGGTCGCGCTGTTGTGCTGCCAGGAGGTGATCGCCGGACCCCAGGAGAAGTTCGACAGCTCGCAGAACAGGTTGAGCAGCGGATTGAGCGTCAGCAGCACCGCGAGGAAAGGGATGCCGAGCCGGGTCAGCCGGCCGGAGAGCCATTCGCCGGGCGCGCGGCGCGCCAGCAGCAGCGCCGCGAAATAGCCGGCGATCACGAAGAAGGCGTCCATGCGGAACAGGTGGATGATGTCCGCCAGCCAGGTGAAGAATGGCGCCCCTTCGCCCGAATTGACGATCCACACCTGATGGGCGCGATAGGACATGGCCACATGATAGGGAATGCCCAGGAGCATGAGCAGCGCCCGGCAGGCGTCCCAATGATGTTCCCGGATGTGCGTGCGGCCTGATGTCATTTGGGTTCCGTTTCAGAATTGATGAAGCAAAGGCATGGGAGGCGGACCGGTTCCCGGGAAATGCGGTGGTCTGGTCATGCAGCGCGATGGGAGGCGCCCCTTGCTTTCGGGTCCGGAGAGGTCTTTACGCGGCAGATCATCGTGCCGCGCCGACCAGATGGAGACGTTCGACTATGGCCAGAACCGTGACTATTGGCACGGCGCGTTTCGGCAACGAGCTGCCGTTCGGGCTGATTGCGGGCCCCTGCCAGTTGGAGACGCTGGATCATGCGCGGATGATCGCGGGCCGGCTTGCCGAGCTGTGCGCGCGGCTGGGCGTCCCGTTCATATTCAAGGCGAGCTACGACAAGGCGAATCGCACCTCGCTCGGCGGCAAGCGCGGCATCGGGATGGAGAAGGGGCTGGAGATGCTCGGGCGCATCCGCGACGAGTTCGGCTGCCCGGTGCTGACCGACGTGCACGAGCCGGCCCATTGCGCCATGGCGGCGGAGGTCTGTGACGTCCTCCAGATCCCGGCCTTCCTCTGCCGCCAGACCGACCTTCTGCTCGCCGCCGGCGCCACCGGCCGCGCGGTCAACGTCAAGAAGGGCCAGTTCCTCGCGCCCTGGGACATGGCGAACGTCGCCGCCAAGATCGCCTCCACCGGCAACGAGACTATCCTGCTGTGCGAGCGCGGCGCCTCCTTCGGCTATAATATGCTGGTCTCGGACATGCGGTCGCTGCCGATCATGGCGCGGACCGGCTATCCGGTGATCTTCGACGCCACCCATTCGGTGCAACTGCCCGGCGGGCAGGGTCTCTCCTCCGGCGGCCAGCGCGAATTCGTCCCCCCGCTGGCCCGCGCCGCGATCGCGGTCGGCTGCGCCGGGCTCTTCATCGAGACGCATGACGATCCCGACAATGCGCCATCCGATGGGCCCAACATGGTGCCGCTGGACCAGATGGAAGGGCTGCTGACGCGGCTGGTGGCGTTCGATCGGCTGGCGAAGGGCGTATAGGGTCGGATGCTCCCGAAACCTTCCGTTCGTTCCGAACGGAGAGGGTGTTACAGTTGAGCCCCGCGCAGTCGAGAAGGGCGTTCTCGACAGGCCCGAAGCCTGCTCGAACCGAACGGTTATGGCGCCCCTTTCGTCACCGCGCTCGCGGATTGGCCAGCGCCGCGAGCACGCCGCGCAAGGTCCGCACCTCCAGATGGTTCCAGCCCGGCTTGGTGAGCAGGGTGCGCAGCGTTCGCCTTGTCGCCGGCACGCGGCTGGGCGGGAAGAAATAGCCGGCTTCGCCCAGCATCTCCTCCAACTGCGCGATCATGCCGTCCAGCTCCGCTTGCGGGGCGGGCTCCAGCAGGTCGGTGACGGTCGGCTGCGCCAATGCGGCCTGCTTGGACCATTCATAAGCGCACAGGATCACGGCCTGCGCCAGGTTGAGCGAGGCGAAGTCGGGATTGATCGGCACGGTGAGGATCGTCCGGGCGAGCGCCACCTCGTCCGTCTCCAGCCCCGAGCGCTCGGGGCCGAACACGATGGCGCTGCGTCCCTGCGCGGCATGGATGGCCCGCGCCGCTGCTTCGGGCGTCATCACCGGCTTGGTGACGCCGCGCTTGCGCACGGTGGTCGCATAGACATGGGCGCAATCGGCGACGGCCTCGGCGAGCGTATCGAACACGTCCGCCTGCGCAAGCACCACATCCGCGCCGGCCGCCGACGGACCCGCATCCGGATTGGGCCAGCCGTCGCGAGGCGCGACCAGGCGCATGTCCTTGAGGCCGAAGTTGAGCATGGCCCGGGCCGCCTTGCCGATATTCTCGCCAAGCTGCGGGCGGACGAGGACGATGACGGGCGGCGGGGCGGGGGTAGGCAGCGCGGGTCGGGCCCGCTCTTCCTCCGTTCGCCCTGAGCGAAGTCGAAGGGCCCTGCCGAGCGCAGGCGAGGCCGGAGCGCTGCGCGACACGGCCTCGGCTTTCAATCTCTGCCAATTGCCGGCGATCAGGGCCTCCTTCTTCCTGCGCGACCAACCCTTGATCTGTAACTCGCAAGCGAGCGCTTCGGCGCGCGTGGCGAAACTCTCGGACCACATCAGCTCAATGGGACGGCGCTCGAACGTATAGCCTTTTATGGCACCTGATTGATGCTGAGCGACGCGCTGATCCAGATCGTCCGTATGCCCGGTATAATAGGTGCCGTCAGCGCACCGCAGAATATAGGCGTAGAAGCTCATCGGTCGGGTGATCTCGCTTCGCTCGATGGAGCCCTTCGACTTCGCTCAGGGCGAACGGGAGGAGGGCACGTCACTCCGGAGGCACTTCTCGGATCAGCTTCCGGCCCAGTGGTGCGCTGGAGCGTGCCCTCACTCCCCGCTCACCTCACGGATGCTGCCGGCGAAGTCCTCGAAATCCTTGGCCTCGCTGAACTCCTTGTAGACGCTCGCGAAGCGGATATAGGCCACGCTGTCCAGCCCCTTGAGGCCCTCCATCACCAACTCGCCGATCCGTGCGGAGCGGACCTCGCTTTCGCCGCTCGTCTCGATCTGCCGCTGGATGCCCGAGACCAGCCGCTCGACCCGCACCGGCTCGATCGCCCGCTTGCGGCAGGCGATCTCGATCGAGCGGGCGAGCTTGTCGCGGTCGAACATCTCGGTGGAGCCATCCGACTTCACCACCGTGATCTCGCGCAGCTGGATGCGCTCGAAGGTGGTGAAACGCGCCCCGCAGCCCTCGCACTGGCGGCGGCGGCGGATGGCGCCGGCATCCTCGGTGGGCCGGCTGTCCTTGACCTGGCTATCCTCGTGACCGCAATAGGGGCAGCGCATCTATCGGCGGATCCGCGACCACAGGGCAATGCCGGCGCCGGCGACGAGGCCGATGGGCAGGGTCACGACCGGCAGCACCAGCCCGGCGACCGCACCGATCGCCGCGCCGGTCAGCACCGGCTTGGTCGAGGGATGGCCGAGGCCTTCCTTGGCCATGCCGCTCACTTCGGTCTTCACGCGTTCGAGCAGATCATCGGGGTCGCTCATGCTGCCGGTGCCTTTCAATAGATGGGGAAGCGCGCGGTGAGCGCCTTCACCTTCTCGCGCACATGTGCCTCGACCTGGCCGTCGCCTTCGTCGCCATTCTTGCGGATGCCCTCGACCACCTCGGCGATCCACTGGCCGATCTGGGTGAACTCCGCCTCGCGGAAGCCGCGCGTGGTGCCGGCGGGCGTGCCCAGGCGCAGGCCGGAAGTGACGAACGGGCTCGCCGTGTCGAACGGCACGCTGTTCTTGTTGCAGGTGATGAAGGCGCGGTCGAGCGCCTTCTCGGCGGCCTTGCCGGTCGCGGCCTTGGGGCGCAGGTCGACCAGCATCAGGTGATTGTCCGTGCCGCCGGAGACCACCGCCAGGCCCGCCTGCGCCACCGAAGCGGCCAGCGCGCGGGCATTGGCGACGATCTGGTGTGCATAGGCCTTGAACTCGGGCCGCAGCGCCTCGCCGAACGCCACCGCCTTGGCGGCGATCACATGCACCAGCGGGCCGCCCTGCATGCCGGGGAAGACGGCGCTGTTGAGCTTCTTCGCCAGCGCCTCGTCATCGGTGAGGATGATGCCCGAGCGCGGGCCGCGCAGCGACTTGTGCGTGGTGGTGGTGACGACATGGGCATGGGGGAAGGGCGAGGGATGCGCGCCGCCCGCCACCAGCCCGGCGAAATGCGACATGTCGACCAGCAGGATGGCGCCCACCTCGTCCGCGATGGCGCGGAAGGCCGCGAAATCCCACACGCGCGAATAGGCCGTGCCGCCGGCGATGATGAGCTTCGGCTTGTGCTCGCGGGCGAGCGTGGCGACCGCCTCCATGTCGATCAGCTGATCGTCCTGCCGCACGCCATAGGGGATGGGCTTGAACCATTTGCCGGACATGTTGACCGGCGAGCCATGGGTGAGATGCCCCCCGGCCGAGAGGTCGAGGCCCATGAAGCTGTCGCCCGGCGTCATGAGCGCCAGGAACACCGCCTGGTTCATCTGGCTGCCCGAATTGGGCTGCACATTGGCGAAATTGCAGCCGAACAGCGCCTTGGCCCGCTCGATCGCCAGCGTCTCGACGATGTCGGCATATTCGCAGCCGCCATAATAGCGCTTGCCCGGATAGCCCTCGGCATATTTGTTGGTGAATATGCTGCCGGTCGCTTCCAGCACCGCGCGGCTGACGATGTTCTCGGACGCGATCAGCTCGATCTTCTCGCGCTGGCGGCCCAGTTCGCCCCGGATCGCGGCATGGACCTCGGGATCGGCCTGCTCCAGCATCTCGGTGAAGAAGCCGGGCGTGCGCACCGGTGCGTCCGTGACGGGATCGGCGAGGGCGGGCGAGATGGTCATGATGAGGCGCGAAGTCCCTGTCAGTTGGTGGTGGTGGCGAGGATCGGCGGATTGCTCAGCTTGGCGACGCGGCGGAGATGGCGGTCGCCGCCGAAGGGCGTCGCGAGGAAGGTGGTGAGGCAGGCCTTGGCCATGTCGAGGCCGATCAGCCGGGCGCCGAGCGCGATCACATTGGCGTCGTTATGCTCGCGCGCGAGCGCGGCCGAGAGCGGCTCGGAAACGAGCGCGCAGCGGCAGGCGGGGTTGCGGTTGACCGCGATCGAGATGCCGATGCCCGAGCCGCACAATGCGACGCCGCGCTCGGCGCGGCCGGCGGCCACATGCTCGGCGAGCCTGTAGCCATAGTCGGGATAGTCGACGCTCGCCTCGCCGTCTGTGCCGAGGTCGGTCACTTCATGGCCCTGCTCGGCCAGCCATGCGGTGAGGGCGGCCTTGAGCTGCACGGCGGCATGGTCGGACGCGATGGCGATGCGCATGGCGAAGAGCTTTCCAGAAGCACGATCCCGCGCGGCGCGGCGATTCGTATTTCCTCCGCTATCTAGTGTTACAGTCCCGAGAAAGCCACTGCCGATTGCGTCTGAGGGCCCCGCACGATAACGCATCGGCCATGAGCGGCACCATCCTCTCCATCCTCATGCTGGCCGGCATCGCGCTCGGCATCGGCGGGGTCTATCTCATCGCGAAGAAGGGCGAGACGCAGCGCGGCTGGCTGATGATCGCCGCGGCGGTGGTGATGTTCGCCAATGTGCTGATCTGGACCATGCCGGTCGGTTAGGAAGTCAGCCCGCACATCTCCGCAGATGGGCCTCCAGCGCTTCGCCATTGGCCGCCCAGGTGAAGCGTAGCGCCGTTTCGCGCACGCGGACCGGCTCGGGCGGATCGGCCAGCAACGCTGCGATCGCATCCCGGATCGCGCCGGCCTCGCGCGGCACGATCCGGCCCGCCTCCGGCCGGTCGATCAGTTCGCGCGCGCCGCCGGCCTCGCTGACGACGAGCGGCACGCCGCAGGCCAGCGCCTCCACCCAGGCATTGGCCAGTCCCTCCGATGCCGAGGGCAGCGCCATCACGTCGCTGGCGGCGAGCCAGCCTGGCAGTTCGGCATGCGGCACGCTGCCGAGGAACCGCACCCGCGCGCCGATGTCCAACCGCTGCGCCAATGCCGAGAGCGATGCGCGATCCGGCCCGTCGCCGATCAGCAGCAGCGTCGCTTCCGGCAGGCCGGCCAGCGCCTCGATCACCAGCGCCTGTCCCTTGCGCGGGATCAGCGTGCCCAGCGTCGCGATCACCTGCCCGGCAAGGCCTTTCTCCGCCTTGGCCGATGCGCGGTCCGCCAGCGCGAAGCGATCGAGATCGACGCCGGTATAATGGACGCGGATCTTCGCCGGATCGATGCCGAGCGCGGCCATGTCCGCCTTCATCGCGCCGCTCACCGCAAGCAGCCCGGCCGCCTCGTCCGCCGCCGCCCGCACCGCTGTTGCCGTGGCCGGATGCCGCCCCCAATGATGGATGTCCGCACCGCGCGCCTTCACCGAATAGGGGATGCGCAGTGCCGCCGAAAGCCGGCGCGCCGCCGGACCGTCCGGGAAGAAGAAGCTGGCGTCGATCACATCGAACGGCGCATCGCGGTGCAGTCGCGTGACCAGCGGCAGGATCGCCCGCGTCATCAGTGCCGGATGCCAGCGTCCGCCGATCGCCGGCAGGATGGGAAAGCGCGGCCGGTGCACGGCGAGCCCGCGCCATTGCTCATGGGAGGGCAACCGCGCCAGTGCCCGATAGCGCGGATGCAGCGAGAGCGGCCAGGGCGGCACGCCGACCGGCGCGACCACTGTCACCGACACGCCCGGCCGCCGCGCCAGCTCGGCTGTCTGCCGCTCGACGAAAACGCCGAAATTGGGGCGTGTCGCGTCCGGGAAAAGCGTAGAGAGAGCGAGCACGCGCAGGGTCATGGCCTTGTCTAGCAAGCGGCGGTGAAGAAGGCATTAGGACCATGATCTCGTGCCATGGCCGGTTCCGGCTGATGCGCCGTCTCCCTTGGCGGCTAGCGGTTATGTCGCTTGCAGGCTCGGCGTTCATGAACGTCGACTGGCAACGCATGACTGACATTCCATTCCGCTCGCCCTGAGCGAAGCCGAAGGGCTTGGCTGAGCCTGAGCCGCAGCGAATACTCGGTGTCAAAGCCCCCGGATCAGCCGCACCGGCAGGCCGATCCAGGGCGGGTCGCTCACCACTTGCTGGCGCGCGCCGATGCCAAGCGGCAGGAGGTGCAGCAACGCGCCGTCGCGGCCGATCAGGCGGCCGAACAGGAAGCGGCCGGCCGGGCGCGGCACCAGCACATCGCGGTTGAGCGCGTCGGTGAACCGCTCCGGCGGCAGCGGCGCGCACCACAGCTCGTCGCCGGCGCGATAGTCGCCCAGTGAAGCCGTCATGCGGATGCCGAGCGCACCCTTGGGCACGGGCGGCGGCACCAGCGTCAGCGGCCGGCTCGGCGCGCCGGCGCCGTCCGGGCCGACCAGCGCCGCGACCGGCACGGTTTCGCTCTCGGGCAGATCGACCAGGTCGCTTGCCTGGACGCCCAGCGCCGCCGCGATGCGGTTCAGCCATTTGACCGATACGGTTCGCGTGCCCGTCTCCAGCCGGCCGATCGTCTGCGCCGTCGTCGGCGGTTCGCAGCGAGCGGCCACTTCCTCCAGCGTCAATCCGCGCGCCTTGCGCACCTCCCGGATGCGGGTAATCATGCTGCCTCCCTGGAATAACCTTTGCGGTTATCCCTGTCCTACAAAATGCGCCATATGGCAATGGCCTTGCGACTCGCATCGAGGAGACAGGCATGACCGCAGAGAAAGAGCGCAAGGGCAAGCGAACCGCATCGGCGCGTTTCGTGGAGCGGATGATCGAGGGACCGGACGGCAAGCGGCACAAGCTGATGGTCCATCTTGGCGAATCGCCGGCCAGCTGGCTCCATGCCCGCAGATACATATCGCGTCGGCAGTTCGACGCTGCAGAGGCGATCCGCGAGGACTGGGAACGCGCCGCCATGGGCGCGCGCGTCACCATGAACTGGGCCAATGCCGCCGCGCCGGCCCATGGGCGGCGGTCCGCCCCGGACGCGCTGGAACACAGCCTGTCGCAGATCGCCGCGCGCGATCGGCTGAACGGCGCGCTTGCCGCCGCCGGTCCGGGTCTCTCCGATATATTGTGGCGCGTCGTCTGTGCCTGCGAGAGCCTGGGCGCCGCCGAACAGACGCTCGGCTGGCCCTCGCGCGCGGGCAAGCTGGTGCTGGGCTTCGCGCTGGACCGGGTGGCGGACTATTATCGCCTTCGATAGCGGCAGGGAGCGAGCGCTGCACGATACAACATCGTTCGCCCTGAGCGAAGTCGAAGGGCGGAGCTGAGCCGCAGGCGAAGCCCACTTCGCTCCGCTCAGTAGCGCCCTTCGACTTCGCTCAGGGCGAACGGGGAGCTCCCACCCCAGACGACCCTTCGGCACCCGGGTTTGCAAAGTATATAAACGCCAAAAAAGGTAGCCGTTCGGTTCGAGCGGCCATCGAGCGAAGTCGAGATGGCTGTCGAGAACGCCCGGAGCCATCGCGACGAGGAAGGCACTCCTCTTGCGATGCCGCGCGGCTGGGTCTAGGGCCTCCCGCATCCGCTCGCGCAACCCGTCATCGAAGGATCGCCGACCCATGAAAGCCCGTGTGTTCGTCACCCTGAAGTCCGGCGTGCTCGATCCGCAGGGCAAGGCGGTCGAACATGCGCTGAGCGGCCTGGGCTTTGCGGGCGTCAACGACGTGCGCATGGGCAAGCTTATCGAGCTGGATCTGGCCGAAGGCACCAGCGAGGCGGATATCGATGCCATGTGCCGCAAGCTGCTCGCCAACACCGTGATCGAGAATTACCGCATCGAGAGCGTCGGCTGAGGCCAGGGCGCAAGGGAGCATCCGCGATGAAGAGCGCCGTCATCGTCTTTCCCGGTTCCAACTGCGATCGCGACCTTGCCGTCGCGCTGGAGCAGGCGAGCGGGGTGAAGCCCCACATGGTCTGGCACCGCGAGAACGAACTGCCCGAAGGGCTGGACCTGATCGGCGTGCCCGGCGGCTTCTCCTATGGCGACTATCTGCGCTCGGGCGCCATGGCGGCGCGCTCGCCGGTGATGCAGGCGGTGGCGCAGGCGGCGGCGCGCGGCACTTATGTGCTCGGCATCTGCAACGGCTTCCAGGTGCTCACCGAGACCGGCCTGCTGCCCGGCGCGCTGATGCGCAACGCCGGCATCCACTTCGTCTGTCGCGACGTGGCCTTGAGCGTCGAGAACAGCCAGAGCGCCTTCACCAGCCGCTATGCGCAGGGCCAGCATATCACCATCCCGGTGGCGCATCATGACGGCAATTATGTCGCCGATGCGCAGACGCTGGACCGGCTGGAAGGGGAGGGGCGCGTCGCCTTCCGCTATGCCGAGGCCGTCAACGGCTCGGCCCGCGACATCGCCGGCATCCTCAACGATGCGGGCAATGTGCTCGGCATGATGCCCCACCCGGAGCGGATGAGCGAGCCGGCGCATGGCGGCACGGACGGGCGCCGCCTGTTCGAGGGACTGGTCGAAAGCCTGATGGCTCGGGCCTGACGGCCGTCGATATCCGCCCGAGAGCGCGAATTTGAATGAGGCAGTGCTCCTGCGAAAGCGGGAGCCCAGGGCGGTCAGGTGCTGCTCATGCGCCTTGGATTCTGCCTTCGCAGGAGACACGCCTCACGGCTTGATCCCGAAGCGTCCATATTCGTCGTCGATGCGCGGTTCCAGCCGGCGGGCGATGGCGAGGTCGGCCTGGCTTTCCGAGCGCCGGTCGAGCCGGGCGAGGACGATGCCGCGCATGTAGCGGCTCGCCGCCATGTTGGGCACGGCGTTCAGCACCGCGTCCAGATCGCGCATCGCCTCGTCATATTTGCCGAGCCGGAAGGAGACCATCGCCCGGCTGTCGAGGATGGGATAGGGATTGTTGCTGAGTTCGAGCGCCGAGGTGCAGTCGCGCGCCGCATTGTCGAGATCGATCTCGCGGGTGCCCTTGATCCAGCAGCGCATGTTGAGCAGGTTCGGCGAGCCCGGCTTGTCCGCGATCATCGTCTCGACCAGCGCCAGCGCCTCCTGCGCGTCGCCGAACCGGCTGAGCAGGTCGGCCTTCACCTGGCGATAGGTATCGCGGGTCTCGCCGCCCAGGTCGATGCGCTCGTCGAGCAGGGCGAGGCCGGCGGTCAGGTCGCCGCTTTCGGCCTTGAGCTCGGCCACGCGGGCGATGGCGCTGGCGGCGGAGGGGTCGAGCTGGCGCGCCGCTTCCGCGTCGGCGAGGGCGGCGGTGAGGTCGCCCTGGTCGTCATGCAGCGCCGAGCGGGCGAGATAGAGTTCGATGCTGGGCTCGAGCGCGATTGCCTTGTCGAGATCGGCCAGAGCGCCGCGCGGATTGCCGACGCCGTCGCGCAGCGTCGCGCGGACCTGATAGGGCTCGGCCTTGCTGGGGTCACGCGCGATGGCCTCCGCCAATATGGCCTCGGCGGTGGCGATCTGGTCGCTGCCGCGCGGGTCGCGGCCGGAGAGGTCCCAGCTGCGCAGCGTGTTCGCCGGGGCGATGAGGCGCGGCGCCCGGGCCTTGGCGGTCGCCATCCGGTCGCGCTCGGCGCCGATCCGCTCGGTCGGGATCTCGGCGCCGGTCGCGTCGATCCGCTCGTCGAGCGTCACATAGCCGTCGGCGAGGGTGATGCTGCGGTTGAAGTCGAAGCCGGCGATGCTTTGCTGGAGCTGCGGCTCGCCGTCGATGCGGAAGCCCTGGCCGCCGTCCGGCAGGCGCAGCCGCATGCGCATGCGGCGCCCCTCCGGCGCGGGGGTGGCGACGGGGATCGCCGTCCAGGCCGCGCGGGCGCGATCGGGGTTGAAGCTGATGGCGCCCAGCCAGCGGTCGAGCGGCCGCTTCATCGCCTTGTCGTCCCAGCGCCAGGCAGTGGCGTTGAGGCCGCGCGTCTTGAAGGTGAGCTGGCCGGCCTGCTCGTCCGACTCCACCTGGATCGTGCCGAACTGCGAATTGCCCACCACTCTCCCGAGGAAGGCGGCGAACAGCTCCTGCTGCCGGGCGGTGTCGAGCTGGCTGCGCAGCAGGTTGATCTGCGTGGCGGCGCCCCCGCGCAGCACCACCGTCATGTCGAACACGCTGGGGATGTCGACGCTGCTGCTCTCGTCCACGTTCAGCGTGACGTCGAGCGAGGGCCGTCCATCGGCATGGGGCTCGATGCGGATGAGGTCCGCGCCTTCGGGTCGCAGGGGCAGCACGTTGCCGAAGGGCGGGGTATCATGGATATCCTCGATCCGCGCGCCCATGCCGGTGCCGTCCAGCCACAGCGACTGGCCGTCGATCGTCGCATGGACGATGACATGGTTGAAGGCGCCGGCGCTGGGCAGCCGGTTGACGATCATGTCGCCGAGCTGGGCATGGGCGAGCACGGCCTCGGCCTCGATGTCCATGCCGCGCAACAGCGCCAGCAGCAGCAGGGTCTTGGCCTTGCAGTCGCCATAGCGCAGCGTCCAGGTCTGATCCGGCGGCTGCGGCACATAATTGCCGCCGTCCATCTGCACGGCGAGATAGCGCACCTTGTCCTGCACCAGCTGCAGGGCGGCCTGCGCGCGGTCGATTGGCTTCGCATGAGCACGCATGATCGCATCCATCTCGGCGGCGAGCGGGCTTCCCGGCGCGATCAGCCCGTCGGTCGCGAAGAGCGGCGCCATGGTGCGCGAGACGTCGCGCCAGTCCGCGAAGGTCGAGGCTTCCAGCAGCGGCACCGGGCGGAACCGGCCCGGCGCATCGTCCGGCATCTCCGGCGGCTTGGCGGCCGGCAGCGGGATGGTCAGCTCGGTGAAGGCGCCGCGGCGCACCGGGCGGGCGTCGATGCCGGGGATCAGCGCTTTCCAGCGCGTGTTGCTGTCATTGGCCCAGAGCGTGCGCAGCCGCCCCTGGCCGACCGCCATCGGCGCGGTGACGATCGGCGTCAGCATCTGGACATGGCCGCGCAGCGCGGCGTCGCGCGTGGTGGAGGAGAAGCGCAGCCGCAGCACGTCGCCCACGCGCAGCCCCTCGACATTCATCGTGGCGGTGAGCTGGCCGTTGAGCTCGCGCTGCTCCAGCGATTGCTCGCGGCGCAGCACGGTGAAGGTCTTGCCGCCGGCGAGCAGGTCGATCTGCTGGCCGTCGCGGATGATCGCCAGCTCGTGGATCATCAGGTCGCCCTTGTCGGGCAGCCACGGGATGGTCAGCGTCGCCATCTGGTTGAGCATCTCGGAGGAAGTGATGCGCTGGGCGGTGTCCAGATAGCTCCACAGCGTGCCGTCGGCGATGCGCTGCTGCGCGTCGAAGATGAGCGTCGTGGGCGCACCGGCCGGCAGTGCCGCGACGTCGGGCAGCTGGGCCGGCACGACCCAGTCGGGCGTCGGCTGGTAGAGCGGCGTCTCCCCCGCCTTCACCGGCGCGGACAGGGCGAGGCCCACAGCCACGATTGGCGCGATCAGATTTCGGTGCAACGCAGTTCCTTCCAGGACATCCCGATGCTGCGCTACTCCATCGCCGCGATCCGCTCAATCGCCGCGACGATGTCCGCTGTCCCGCGTTCGGAATATGGGGGCATGGCATGGTATCGGCCGCTGCAATGCCGTTGGAACAGCGAAACCTCCCTCCCCCCTTTCTCCCCGTTCGCCCTGAGCCTGTCGAAGGGCCGTTCTTCCTCTTTGACGACGCAGAAGAAAAGAACAGCCCTTCGACAAGCTCAGGGCGAACGGAGGGAGATCCGGCGACGCAAAGGTCCTGCCTTCGTGGGGGCGCTGCAAGCCCAAAGCCTCGCTTGCGCGGGAGCCGACACTGAGCCATTCCACGGCCGACACAAGGCTTGCCGTCCCGCCGCCCGGGGGAGAGGATGGCGTTGAAATACAGGAGGAGACACCGCCATGCGCCGCCGCACCTTCCTTGCCGCCCTGCCTGCCGCCGCCGTGGCGCCGGCCCTTGCCCGCGCGGAGCAGGAGGGCGGCGCGCCCGGCCGCAATGCGACTCCCTTGCCGGGCCGGTGGGAGCCCGGCGCGGAACTGTATGAACGGCCCGATGTCCATGCCGGCGATCGCCCGGTCGGCGCCAGCTTCGCCTCGCGCACTGCTGTCTATGGGCTCAATGGCGCGGCGGGCACGGCGCATCCGCTGGCCACCATGGCCGGCATCGAGACGCTGAAGCGCGGCGGATCGGCGGTGGACGCGGCCATCGCCATCAATGCCTGCCTCGGCTTGCTGGAGCCGACCTCCTCGGGCGTCGGCGGCGATGTCTATGCGATGATCTGGGACCCGGCGCAGCGCAAGGTCGTCGGGCTGGCGGGCTCAGGCGCCTCGCCGCGCGGCCTCTCGCTGGAGACGGCGCGATCGCGCGCGAAGAACGGCGCGCTGCCTTCGCATGGCGCGGTGACGGTCTCGGTGCCCGGCGCGGTCGACGGCTGGTGGACGATGCACCAGCGCTACGGCAAGCTGCCCTGGGCGAGCCTGTTCGAGCCGGCCATCGCCCTCGCCGAGGCAGGCGCGCCGGTGCCGGACATCATCGCTTATTATATCCGCCGGTCGATGGTGCTGTTCGCGCGGCCCGGCAACGGTATCGAGGAGACCGCCAACGCGCTGCGCACCTGGGGCATGGCGGATGGCAAGGGGCCGGCGGCGGGGCAGGTGTTCCGCAATCCCGACCTCGCCCGCACCTATCGGAGAATCGCGGCGGGCGGGCGCGACGCCTTCTATGAGGGCGAGATCGCGGAGACGATCGACGCCTATTTCCGGCGGATCGGCGGTTGGCTGCGCAAGGCGGACCTGGCCGCGCATCATTCGGAATGGATCGAGCCCAGCAGCACCGACTATCGCGGCACCACCGTCCATGCGCTGGGCGCCAACACGCAGGGCATCGCGACGCTGCAGATGCTCAATATCCTGGAGCATTTCGACCTCCAGGGCGCCGGCTTCCAGTCGCCGCTCTCCATCCATCTCCAGGCCGAGGCCAAGCGCCTCGCCTATGAGGACCGCGCCCGCTACTATGCCGATCCGCACTTTGCGGATGTGCCGGTCGAGTGGCTGATCTCCAAGGAGTATGCCGCCCGGCGCGCTGCGCTCATCAAGCCGGACCGCATCCTGACGCCGGTCCATCCGGGCCAGGCGCCGAGCCATGGCGACACCACCTATTTCTCCTGCGCGGATTCATCGGGGCTGATGGTCTCGATGATCCAGTCCAATTTCCGAGGCATGGGCTCAGGCCTTGTGGCGGACGGGCTCGGCTTCATGTTCCAGGATCGCGGGCAGCTTTTCAGCCTGCAGGACGGGCATCCGAACATCTATGCGCCCGGCAAGCGGCCGTTCCAGACGATCATCCCCGGCTTCGCGACGCGCGGCGCCGATCCCTGGATGGCCTTCGGCGTGATGGGCGGCGACATGCAGCCGCAGGGCCAGACGCAGATCATCGTCAACCGCATCGACTATGGGCTGGAGATCCAGGCGGCGGGCGATGCGCCGCGCTGGCACCACGAAGGCTCGTCGCAGTCCATGGGTGAGGATGCGCCGGGGCTTGGGCCCAATGGGCTGCTCCGGCTGGAGAGCGGCGTCCCTTCGGCGACGCGCCGGCGCCTGGCCGAGATCGGCTGGACGATCGGCGAGTCCGATGGCGGCTTCGGCCGCTACGAATGCGTCGAGCACCGGATGGACGGTGACACGCGGGTCTATGCGGCCGCCAGCGAGATGCGCGCGGACGGCTGCGCGCTGGCTTACTGAGGCGGCGCCGGTCCGATCCTAAACTGTTCCGGCCTCGAAAACGGGGATCGGGAGATGCCCCAACCCCCTCACATCCGCGGCAATGCCAGCCGGATCAGCGCGCCGCCCTCGGCGCCGTCGCGGACCTCGATCGTGCCGCCATGCGCGATGGCGATCTGGCGGGCGAGGTTGAGGCCGACGCCGGTGCCATTGGCCCGCGTGGTGAAGAAGGGCAGGAAGATGTCGTGGCGCAGGCCGGGCGGGATGCCGGGTCCGCGATCCTCCACTTCGAGCAGCACGGCCCGGCCATGGGGCTGCATCCGCAGGGTGATGCGCGGCGCGTCCGTATGGCCGTCCATCGCCTGCCGGGCGTTGCGCAGCAAATTGATGACCACTTGGGCCAGCAGGTCGGGATCGGCATCGAGAGCGAGATCGTCGGGCTCGACCGTCAGCGCGATCGGCACTGCCGTCGCCGCTTCCGCGCCGAAGATGCGGACTATGTCCTCGGCCCAGGGCCGCGCCAGGAACCGCTGGCGTCGGACCTCCGGCGATTTCGCGACCGCCCGATAGGCCTCGATGAAATGCGACAGGCCCGAGGCACGCCGGGCGAGCGCGACGACAGCCGCGCGGGCATCGGCGACGCGCGGCTCGCTTGCCAGGTCGGGCGCCTGGAGCAGGCCGGCCGCCGTCTCGGCGAGCGACGTGACCGGCGTCAGCGAATTGAGGATCTCGTGAGTGAGGACCCGCACCAGATCGGTCTGCGCCGCCGCCTCCACCGCGTTCAGCATCCCCTGGACCGGCTGGACGGTGATGACGCTGGTGCGCCGCCCGAGCCGGTCCAGGCTCGCCTGGCGGACCAGCACATTCTGGGGCATGCCGTCCAGCGCCAGCAGCAGCATGATTTCCGCCGGCCCGCCTTCCGCGAGCTGGCGGGCGAGGGTCGCGCTATAGGGCGCATAATCCTCCGCATGGCTGCCCTCGACATCGCGGAACAGGCGGCGGGCGGCCTTGTTGGCGGGCGTCACCAGGCCGTCCGCGTCGATGGTGAGCAGCGCGACCGGCATGTCGTCGACGAGCGCCTCGTGGAAGCGCAACTCGCCTTCCATCGCCTCCTGCCGCTCATGCGCGCGCGCCATGGCGGCATCGAGCGCCCGGCCGAGCTCGCCGAAGCCGGCGCCCTGCTCCAGGCCGAAGCGGGTCGCGCTGTCACCGAAGCGCAGCGCCTCGATGAAGCGCGCTATGGTCCGGTTGGTCTGCCGGACATGCGCCCACAGGCCCGCCACCGCGCCGATCGCGGCCAGGATCGCGACGATCCGGGCCGCGCCGAGCCCCGGCACCATGAACGCGGCCATGACCGCCGCCAGCGTGGCGGCCAGCGCGATCACCCAGCCGGCGAGCACCAGCGTGAAGCGGCGCTCAGAGACCATGTTTTTCCATGCGCCGATAGAGCGCCGCGCGCGAGAGCCCCAGCTCGTTGGCGGCGAGCGAGATATTATAGCCATGCTTGCGCAGCGCTTCCTCGACCATGCGCTTCTCGGCGCGGTCGAGATTGAGGTCGGCCGTATCGATCGCCGGCCCGGATGTCGGTGCACTCACCGTCACGCGCGGCGAGCCGGCGTTCAGCGGGAAATCCTCCGGCTGGAGCCGGTCGCCGCCCGCAAGGATGATGGCGCGCTCGACGGCATGGCGCAGGGCGCGGACATTGCCGGGCCAGTCATGGGCGATCAGGATGTCGCGCGCCGTGTCGCTGAGCTCGGGCTGCGGGCGGTTGTAGCGGCGCGCATAGAGGCTCAGGAAATGCTCGACGAGCAGCGGCACGTCCTCGCGCCGCTCGCGCAGCGGCGGCAGCTCGATCTCCACCGTGTTGAGGCGGAACAGCAGGTCCTGCCGGAACTGGCGTTCGTCGCCCAGCTGGTCCCGGCTCATATTGGTGGCGGCGATGACGCGGATGTCGACCGGCACCGGCTTGTTTGCGCCGACCGGCGTCACCTTGCGCTGCTCGAGCGCGGTCAGCAGCTTGGGCTGGAGATGCAGCGGCAGGTTGCCGATTTCGTCGAGAAAGAGCGTGCCGCCGTCCGCTGCCTCGATCCGCCCGACGCGGTCCGCGCGGGCGTCGGTGAAGGCACCCTTCACATGGCCGAACAGCTCGGAATCGATCAGCTCCTCCGAGACGGCGCCGAGATCGACCGTCACCATCGCCCGCTCGGCACGCAGCGAGGCGCGGTGCAGGGCGCGGGCGACCAGTTCCTTGCCGGTGCCGTTCTCGCCGAGGATCAGCACATTGGCGTCGGTCGGCCCGGCGCGCGCGATCAGGCTATGGACCCGCGCCATGGCCGGCGCGTCGCCCAGCAGCGGCGTCTCCCCGGTGCCGGGATTGGCGACGGTGGCGACCTTGCCGCGCTCGGTCGAGACCGCCGAGCGGGAGCGGCGCAGCATGGCGGCGGTGCGCACCGTGGCGAGCAGCCGCTCGTTCGACCAGGGCTTGGAGACGAAATCGGTCGCTCCGCGCTTCATCGCGGCGACGGCGATCTGCACGCCGGCATGGGCAGTGATCATCACCACCACCAGATCGGGATCGGCGAGCAGCATCCGGTCCAGCCAGGCGAGACCTTCCGAGGCGTCGGTCGCGCCGCGCGCGAAATTGGCGTCGAGCAGCACCACTTCGGGCTTGCGGGCGAGCAGGGGCATCGCTTCCTGCGGCGCGCGGACGGTGATCACTTCGGTGAACAGGCTGCGCAGCAGCAGCCGCGCCGCCATGAGGATATCCTCGTCATCGTCGACGACGATGCAGAGATCGAATTCGGTCCGGCTCTCCATCTGTCCGCTCCCATAAGGCGACTGTGCGATTCCGGACAATCAAAATGCGTGCCAGATGACCGCCTGCACGGATTTGCGCGGAAAATCGGATTTGGCACGGCTCGTGCTGCTTGTCGGGCAATCGCAACGGAAGATCCCGAAGGAGACACCCATGGACAAGAGACGCGGCACCTTCGCCCTGCTGGCGGTGCTGGCCCTGCTGTTGATGGGTCTCAAGGGCTCGGGCGACCGCCCGCTCGGGCTCGATCTGGACATCGGGCAGGAGCGCACCCGCATCGTGCTGACCGCCGCCGTGATCAGGCTGGCGTTCGATTTCGAACACCAGCGTCCGAAAGCGGACAGTCGGCGGGGCGGCCTGCTGTGATCCATCGGGATATCGCCGCCCGCGCGCAAATGGCATGAAGATTGCGAGGAATGCCGGCATGAGCATCGTGCGCATCAAGACCGAGAAAAGCGAGGATATGGCCGCCCGCCCGGCGAGCGGCAGCGGGATGGATCAGGTGGTCGAGACCCGGCGGCTGCCGGCGCGCGTCAAATGGGCCGGCGGCGCGCTGGCGCTCGCGCTGCTTGCGGGCGGCTTCTGGTGGTATGCGCCGAGCGGGTCGAGCCAGACGGTCCAGAGCGCCCAGCTCGCCATCTCGACGGTCCAGCGCGGCACGTTCGACGATTTCATCCCGCTGCGGGCCAAGGTGACGCCGCTGCTCACCGTCTATATCGATTCGCTGGAGGGCGGCCGGGTCGACAAGATCCTCGTCGAGGACGGCGCGACGGTCCAGAAGGGACAGCTCATCGCCGTGCTCTCCAATGCCGATCTCCAGCTCTCGACGCTGCGCGATCAGGCCGAGGTCGAGCAGCAGATCAATGCGATGCGCAGCCAGGAACTGGCGCTCTCCCAGACCCAGCTCACCGACGAGCGCGCGGTGCTCGAATCCCGCCTCGCCATGGAGAAGGCCAAGCGCCAGCGCGATCTGGAAGCGCCGCTCGCCGAGCAGGGTTTCGTGTCGAAGCGCCAGTTCGCCGACACGCAGGACCAATATGATTTCGAGATCCGCCGCGCCGAGGTGCTGCGCCGGACCCAGCAGTCCAATTCGGACATGCAGCGGCGCCAGCTCGCGCAGCTGCGCGAATCCGTCGCCTCGCTGCGCTCCAGCCTCGAGCTGGCGCACATGAATCTGGAGGCTCTCAACCTGCGCGCGCCGGTCGACGGGCAGCTCTCCGGCTTCTCCATCCAGGTCGGCCAGTCGCTCCAGCGCGGCGAGCGGATCGGCCAGATCGACTCGCCCGGCCACAACAAGCTGCAGGCCGGCGTGGACGAATTCTATCTGGGCCGCGTCTCGGTGGACCAGCGCGCCAGCATCGAC
>Ga0180222_1001345_pt1 | contig 26143 bp, 21 predicted proteins | sample eDN5th37CKraftOP_FD_151336 | JGI IMG/M metagenome (GOLD analysis project Ga0180222, IMG submission 151336) | Enriched Organic Plus compost microbial communities from Emeryville, California, USA - eDNA 5th pass 37_C Kraft OP (version 2) (version 2) ...
CACCAGCGCGGCGATGCTGTCGTCTTCCTCCAATATCTCGCGGATGATCGGGATGGGCTTGCCGGTCTTGACCGTGATGATCGGGCGGATGCCGGATTCCTGCATCAAGGTGCCCGCCAGCCCCATCGCGAGCGCCTCGGCGCGCTGGCGGGCTTCTTCCTCCATCGTCGCCTGAACGCCGCTCCATTGCACGAACTCGGCGGGCGGGATGGGGGCGACGATGCGAACCCCGCCCCCGGTCTTGGCGGCGCGGCGGGCGGCAAAGAACAGGGCCTTCTCCGCCTCCGGACTTTCGTCCAATATAACCATATAGGTTCGCATTTACTGATTACCCCTGCAAAAATGTGCCAATTTTGCATTTTTTTGCCGTTTTCGGCGGTGCGGCCCTTGACCGACCCGCCGATTAGGACAAAGCTCCCGCTTCCTGTTTAAACCGCTCGAAAGAAGGGCGCCAGACCCCATGGCTATAGAAATCAAAATGCCGGCTCTCTCTCCCACGATGGAGGAAGGCACGCTGGCCAAGTGGCTCGTGAAGCCGGGCGACACCGTTGCATCCGGCGACCTGCTGGCCGAGATCGAGACAGACAAGGCGACGATGGAATTCGAAGCCGTCGACGAAGGCACGATCGCGGAGATTCTGGTGCCCGAAGGGACCGAGGGCGTGAAGGTCGGCACGGTGATCTGTGTGATGGCCGAAGAGGGTGAGGACGCCTCTTCCGTCAAGGCCTCGGCCCCCGCCGCCGCTCCTGCCGCCGACGCCCCCGCTCCGGCGGTCGAGACGAAGCCCGCCGAGACGGCCGCGCCCGCGTCTGCGCCTGCCGCATCCGCTCCGGCTCCAGCTCCGGCGCCTGCCGCTGCCCCGGCTCCCGCGTCGCTCGCCGTTTCCGGCGATCGCGTGAAGGCGACGCCGATCGCGCGCCGCATCGCCGCCGCCAAGGGAATCGATCTTGCGAGCGTCAAGGGCACCGGTCCCAATGGCCGCATCGTCAAGGCGGATATCGAAAATCTCGGCGCTGCGCCCGCCGCTGCCGCAGCCGCTCCGGCCCCTGCCGCAGCTTCGGCGCCCGCCCCGGTCGCGGCGCAGGATTTCGGCATTCCGCATGTCGCCGAAAAGCTCAGCAACATGCGCAAGACCATCGCCCGCCGCCTGACCGAGAGCAAGCAGCAGGTGCCGCATATCTACCTGACCGTGGATATCCGCCTCGACGCGTTGCTCAAGCTGCGGACGGAGCTGAACGCCTCGCTGGAATCGCGCGGGGTGAAGCTCTCGGTCAACGACATGCTGATCAAGGCGCTGGCCATCTCGCTGATGCAGGTGCCGGAATGCAATGTGCAGTTCGCCGGCGACCAGTTGCTGAAGTTCAGCCGCGCCGACATCTCGGTCGCGGTGTCGATCCCGTCCGGCCTCATCACGCCGATCGTCAAGGGCGCCGACAGCAAGAGCGTCGCGGCCATCTCCACCGAGATGAAGGATCTGGGCGCGCGCGCCAGGGAAGGCAAGCTGAAGCCGGAGGAATATCAGGGCGGTACCGCCAGCATCTCCAACATGGGCATGATGAGCATCAAGCAGTTCGAGGCCGTCATCAACCCGCCGCAGGCGATGATCATGGCGATCGGCGCGGGCGAGAAGCGGCCCTATGTGGTCGATGACGCGTTGCAGATCGCGACCGTCATGTCCGCGACCGGCAGCTTCGACCATCGCGCCATCGACGGCGCGGACGGCGCGAAGCTGATGGCCGCATTCCGGGAACTGGTCGAAAATCCGCTGGGCATGCTGGCCTGATGGGCAAGGCGGAGGAGCGGCCGCCGGAAGGCAGCCCGGCGGTGCGGGTCATCGCCATGCCCGCCGACACCAATCCTTATGGCGACATATTCGGCGGCTGGCTGATGAGCCTGATGGATTCCGCAGCTGGATCGATCGCCGCGCGTCATTCAAAAGGGCGTGCGGTGACGATCGCGGTCGAGGGAATGACCTTCCTGCGCCCGGTGGTTGTGGGGGATGAGGTTTCCGTTTATGCGACGCTTGAATCTGTCGGGCATACGTCGATGAAGATCGCGGTGGAAGCATGGCGGCGCACCCGCCATGACGAGCGGTCCTATCGCGTGACGCGTGCGGTTTTCACTTTCGTGGCGATCGGGGAGGATCGTCAGCCTCGTGCCGTTCCGCCGGTTCCGGCGCCAGTGGCGTGACATAATTAGAAGCGAGTTTGATCATGGCTGAAACTTATGATGTCATCGTTCTGGGTTCGGGTCCGGGCGGCTATGTCGCCGCGATCCGGTCGGCCCAGCTGGGTCTGAAAACCGCGATCGTGGAGCGGGAAAATCTGGGCGGCATCTGCCTCAACTGGGGCTGCATCCCGACCAAGGCGCTGCTGCGTTCGGCCGAGATTTTCCATTACATGAACCATGCGAAGGATTATGGCCTCGCCGCCGAGAAGATCACCGCCGATCTCGACGCGGTGGTGAAGCGCTCGCGCGGGGTGGCGAAGCAGCTCAATCAGGGCGTCACGCACCTGATGAAGAAGAACAAGATCACCGTCCATATGGGCGAGGGCAAGCTGGTCGCGAAAGGCAAGCTCGCCGTCACCAAAGACGGCAAGACCGAAGAGCTGAGCGCGAAGCACATCATCGTCGCGACCGGCGCGCGGGCCCGCGACCTGCCTTTCGCGCCCGCGGACGGCAAGCGCATCTGGACCTATCGCCATGCGATGACGCCGCCCGAAATGCCGAAGAAGCTGCTGGTCATAGGCTCCGGCGCGATCGGCATCGAGTTCGCCAGCTTCTACAACGACATGGGCGCCGAGGTGACGGTCGTCGAGATGATGGACCGGATCGTGCCGGTCGAGGATGCGGACGTGTCCGCCTTCCTCGAAAAGGCGCTGGCGAAGCAGGGCATGAAGATCATGACCGGCGCGGGCGTCGAGAGCCTGAAGGCGAGCGCGACCGGCGTGTCGGCCAGCATCAAGGGCAAGGACGGCAAGGTCGTCAACGGCGAGTACAGCCATTGCATCGTCGCCATCGGCATCGCGCCCAACAGTGAGAATATCGGGCTGGAGGCGCTGGGCGTCGAGCAGGTGAAGGGCCATATCAAGACCGATGGTCTGTGCCGCACCAATGTCGAGGGGCTGTGGGCGATCGGCGATATCACCGCGCCGCCGTGGCTCGCGCACAAGGCCAGCCATGAGGGCGTGATCGCCGCCGAGGCCATCGCGCAGGCGCTGGGCAACAAGGATGTGCATCTGCATGAAATGGATGTGCGCAATATTCCCGGCTGCACCTATTGCCACCCGCAGATCGCCTCTGTCGGCCTGACCGAGGCCAAGGCGAAGGAAGCGGGCTATAGCGTCAAGGTCGGCACCTTCCCGTTCATCGGCAACGGCAAGGCGATCGCGCTGGGCGAGGCGGAGGGCTTCGTCAAGACGGTGTTCGACGCCAAGACCGGCGAACTGCTGGGCGCGCATATGGTCGGCGCCGAGGTGACGGAGATGATCCAGGGCTATGTCGTCGGCAAGACGCTCGAAACCACCGAGGTCGAACTGATGCAGACGGTGTTCCCGCACCCGACCATCTCCGAGGCGATGCACGAAAGCGTGCTCGCCGCCTATGGCCGGGCGCTGCATATCTGATATCGCTACGAGAGGCGGGCTTTTGCGGAAAGGCCCGCCGGGTTTTGCAGAGGCTGGCTCTGGCGGATGGCGCCGGGGCTGGCCTTTTTTGGCGATTATATCCTTTGCAAATATGAGCCTTGAAAACCGGGGCGCTGGCATGGCGTGAGAGGACAGGGCTGAAGCAAATAAGTTCACGCGGAGACGCGGAGACGCGGAGAGGGGGGACAAGCCGCAGGCTCTTCATGCCCTTTCCGCCTCGGTCCCCAATTGTCGGCATGACAGTGCTTCGCGATTATTATCTCCGCGCCTCCGCGTGGTTATATCTGCTTGGCTGGCCGCGTCAGCTCTTGGCCGAGAGCGGCCATTCGCCCCGAACCTGTTGGCAAAGGATATACTCGCATTTTTGCGCGGCCTTTTGTGCAGCTTGCCCCGCTTTTCTTCCGTCATGCCAGCGCAGGCTGGCATCGTTCTCGCGAGTGTGGAGCCAGGCATCCTGAGATGCCAGCCTGCGCTGGCATGACGAGAACGGGACGATGCAATGGCGTGCCTTCATCAGCCCGTCATCTTGGCGCCGCGAAATAGAATGGTCATTTCACGCATAGAAAAAGGGATGGGGAGCCGAGGCCGCCCATCCCTTCTCAAATCTTCGCGTTGAAGGCGAAAATTACTGCGCGTTGGTCGCGTTCGCGGCGTTCTCGACGACGTTCGCGGCGTTCTCGACGACGTTCGCGGCGTTCTCAACGGCATTCGCGGCGTTGTCGACAACGTTTTCGACGGCAGCGGCGTTGTTGGCTTCTGCAGCAGGCTTCTCACCGCAAGCGGCCAGAGCCAGCAGGCCAGCCGAAGCGAAAACAACAGCGATCTTCTTCATCTTGTTAGGCTCCCAATAGCATGTCTCACGCATCAAACTTCTTTAAGAAGTTGTGTACGCGCGAGGGCTTCGAAATAACGGCTCAGTTCAACAAATCAACATATTTTTGGCACCGCAGGCCGAAGCGAGTCGGTCGGAGGTGAGTTGTCTACTACAACAGTTTGCATTCAGTGCAAGATTTCTTTCGCATTTGCGGCGATGGAAAGCACGGCGGTCCAGGCCGCGACATTCTGCGCCAGCTGGGCCGGATCGATCTTGTCCAGAGTGTCGTCCGCGCTGTGGTGCAGGTCGAAATAGCGGGTGCCGTCCTGTTGCAGGTCGATGACGGAAATGCCTGCATTTACCAGAGGTTCGATGTCGGCGCCGCCCCTGGCGGGCAGGGCGCTGCTGACGATGCCGAGGTCCGCGAGCGCGCTCGCGATCCTGTTCCTGACCGGGCGGGCGGCGGCGGGCAGGCGGTAATGGGCGCGCCACACCCGGTCGGCGCCGAAGTCGGATTCCATCACCAGCACATGCTTTTCATGGCCATGGGCGGCGAAATAGGCCTGTCCGCCATAGGCGCCCACTTCCTCGGCCCCGGCCCATAAAATCCGAATCGTTCGGCGCGGCCGTCCCGCGTCCATGATTCGCTTCGCCGCCGCCGCGACGATGGCGACGCCCGCCGCATCGTCTATGGCGCCGGTGCCGAGGTCCCAGCTGTCCAGATGCCCGGCGACCAGGATGATCCCCGCGCCGGGGTCGCTGCCCGGCACCTCGGCGATGACGTTGCCCGATTCCCGCTCGCCGGGGAAACGCGGCGTCAGCAGCAGGCGGAGCCGCACCGGCCTGCCGCGCTTGAGCATCCGTTCCAGATTCTCCGCGTCGGGAATGGAAAGCGCCGCCGCCGGAATGGGCGCCACGCCCGGCTCGAAGCGGGTGGAGCCGGTGTGCGGCAGGCGGTGGCTGTCGGTGCCGATCGAGCGGATGACGATGCCGGCGGCGCCCTTCGCGGCCGCGATCGACGGGCCGATTCGGCGAACCTGCCCATAGGGGGCATAGCCCGACCCGTCCTGACTGGCCTTCATCGCATGGCTGACGAAGGCGATCTTGCCCTTGAGGCTTCCCTGCGGCGCGGCCTCCAGATCGGCGAGGGTGCGGAAATAGGCTATCTCGGCCTCCAGCCCGTCGGGTCCGGTCGAGCCGCTGTTGCCCAGCGCGGTGACGGCCAGCGGCTGGTCGAACGGCGCGACGACGCGGGCTTCCTCCCGCCCGCGCTCCCATGAGGGCATCCGGTAGGTTTCGATGCGGACATTGGCAAAGCCCAGCGACCGGAGCTTCGCCACCGCCCAGTCGCGCGCCTGCGCTTCCTTCGGCGTGGCGGCGAGGCGGGGGCCGATCTCGGTCGTCAGCCCCTCGACGATGTCCCATGCGATCTCGTCCTTCAGCGCCGCGTCGCGCAGCGCGGCCGCATCCGGCGCGGCGAGCAACGCGGACGGGCAGAGGAAGGCGGCGGCAAGGGCGAGCGCGGTGGAGCGGAAGAAGGTCGGTTTCTGCATGGATTGGGACGTAACCGGCATTTGGGGATTTGCCAATGCGCCGTCCGTCCGCTAACCGGGGCGCATAGTCTTCAAAGCCTGTTTTTTCGGAGCTCGATATCCCATGGCCGCGCAATATGCCTATGTCATGAAGGGCATGACCAAGTCCTTCCCCGGCGCCCAGAAGCCGGTGCTCAACAACATCAACCTGCAATTCTACTTCGGCGCCAAGATCGGCATCGTCGGCCCCAACGGCGCGGGTAAATCCACGCTGATGAAGATCATGGCCGGCATCGACACCGATTTCACCGGAGAGGCCTGGCCGGGCGAGAACATCACGGTCGGCTATCTGCCGCAGGAGCCGGAGCTGGACCCGACCAAGACGGTGCTGGAAAATGTGAAGGACGGCGCGCGGGACATCGCGGACAAGCTCGATCGCTTCAACGAAATCTCGATGATCATGGCGGACCCGCCGGAAGACGTGGATTTCGACGCGCTGATGACCGAGATGGGCGAGTTGCAGGAGCAGATCGACGCAGTCGACGGCTGGACGCTCGACAACCAGCTCGAAATCGCGATGGAGGCGCTGCGCTGCCCGCCGTCCGACTGGCCGGTAGACAAGCTGTCGGGCGGCGAGAAGCGCCGCATCGCGCTGACCCGCCTGCTGATCCAGAAACCGTCGATCCTGTTGCTGGACGAACCGACCAACCATCTCGACGCCGAAAGCGTCGAGTGGCTGGAAAACCACCTGAAGGATTATCCGGGCGCGGTGCTGATGATCACCCACGACCGCTATTTCCTCGACAATGTGGTGGGCTGGATTCTCGAACTCGATCGCGGCAAATATTTCCCCTATGAGGGCAATTACTCGACCTATCTGGAGAAGAAGGCCAAGCGCCTCGAACAGGAAGAGCGTGAGGAATCCGGCCGCCAGAAGGCGATCAAGGAAGAGCTGGAGTGGATCCGGCAGGGGCCGAAGGGCCGCCAGACCAAATCGAAGGCGCGTATCGCCAAGTTCGACCAACTGGTCGCCGCGCAGGAAAACCGCAGCCCCGGCAAGGCGCAGATCGTCATTCAGGTGCCCGAGCGTCTGGGCGGCAAGGTCATCGAGGCGAAGAACATCTCCAAGGCCTATGGCGACAAGCTGCTGTTCGAGGACCTGTCCTTCACCCTGCCGCCCGGCGGCATCGTCGGCGTGATCGGGCCGAACGGCGCGGGCAAATCCACGCTGTTCAAGATTCTCACCGGCAAGGAACAGCCGGACAGCGGCACGGTCGAGATCGGCAGCACGGTGCGTCTGGGCTATGTCGACCAGAGCCGCGACCATCTCGACCCGTCGAAGAATGTCTGGGAAGAGATTTCCGACGGCCTCGATTATATGAAGGTCAACGGGTTCGACATGTCGACCCGCGCCTATGTCGGCGCATTCAACTTCAAGGGGCAGGACCAGCAGAAGAATGTCGGCAAGCTGTCCGGCGGCGAGCGCAATCGCGTCCATATGGCGAAGATGCTCAAGACCGGCGGCAATGTGCTGCTGCTCGACGAACCGACCAACGACCTCGACGTCGAAACGCTGGGCGCGCTGGAAGAGGCGATCGAGAATTTCGCGGGTTGCGCCGTGGTCATCAGCCACGACCGCTTCTTCCTCGACCGTCTGGCGACGCACATCCTCGCCTTCGAGGGGAACAGCCATGTCGAATGGTTCGAGGGCAATTTCGAGGCCTATGAGGAGGACAAGCGCCGCCGCCTCGGCGATGCGGCGGACCGGCCGACCAGCCTTGCCTACAAGAAGCTGACCCGCTGACGGCACGGCCCCGCAGAGGGCGGCCGGACAAGTCTTGAGAGAGAGATGGCTGGGGCATGGGGAGCGGCGATCGCTGCTCCCCTTTCCACAGGACAAGCCAAGTCAGGATCATCGTTATGACCAGTTTCACGCCGCCCTACAGGGCCGATCATGTCGGGTCGCTGCTGCGCCCCGCCGCCGTGACCAGGGCCCGCAAGCAGTTCTTCGAGGAGAAGTCGATTTCCCGCGAGGAACTGACCGCCATCGAGGATGAGGCGATCATCGATGCGGTGAAGATGCAGGAGGAGGTCGGCCTCAGGGTCGTGACCGATGGCGAGATCCGCCGGTCCTTCTGGCATTATGACTTCATCGGCGACCTGACCGGCTATGAATTGCAGCGGCGGCAGGAGGCGGGCGCGCAGTTCCACGGGACGACCATCCCCTCGGTGTTCCCGACCATCGTCGGCAAGCTCGACTTTCCCGACGACCATCCGATGCTGGAGCATTTCCGCTTTCTGGCGAAGCACACCAATGTCACGCCGAAAATCTCCATTCCGGGGCCGAGCTGCTGCCATTTCCGTACGCTCCAGAAGGACGTGCTGGTGCCGGAGTACAAGGACCTCGACATATTGTTCGCGGATCTGGCCGCCGCCTACAGGAAGGCGGTGCGGGCGTTCTACGACGCGGGCTGCCGCTATCTCCAGATGGACGACATCTTCTTCGCCTATCTTTGCGACCCCAAGCATCGCGCGCAGAAGGTGGAGGAGGGCGTCGATCCCGACTGGCTGATTTCCGCCTATGCGAAGATGATGCACGACGCGATCGCCGACCGGCCGGACGACATGCTGATCGGCATGCACATGTGCCGGGGCAATTTCCGCAACCATTGGGCGGCCGAGGGCGCCTATGATCTGGTGGCGGACACCATCTTCAACGCGACCGATGTCGACCTGTTCTTCATGGAATATGACACCGAGCGCGCCGGCGGCGTGGAGCCGCTGCGCTTCCTGAAGAAGGGCAAGCAGCGCATCTATCCGGGCTTCATCACCACCAAGTCGGCGGAACTGGAATCGATTGACGATCTGAAGCGCCAGATCGGGGAAGCGGCGAAATATGTCGATATCGACCAGCTCGGCATCGCGCCCCAATGCGGCTTCGCCTCGACCGAGGAAGGCAATGCGATCACGCCGGACGAGCAGAAGGCGAAGCTGGAACTGGTCGTTAAGACCGCCGAGGCGATCTGGGGCGAAGCCTGAGGCTCTTTGCCGTCGATTGAAGAAAAGCGCCGCGCCGTCGATGGACGGGCGGCGTTTTTTGCGATTGAGGGCTTTGCAGACAGGTTTCGGGTGATGGCCGTTTTCGGCTAAAACCAGACATAGCCTCTACCGTCACCCTGAACTTGTTTCAGGGTCCATTTCGCCGGATTGACCATCGGTCTGTGGGGCTTGGTCCCGCGCTCTCGAAAACGATTTCAGCCTGCGCTGGCATGACGGAAGGGAGAGCGGCGGGGCGCTATTCACCACGGCAAGAACCCGCCGTCATAATTCCAGAAATGCCCGGTCGTCGCCAGCGAGAGGCCGTCGATAACCTCCTTCAGCCCGCGCGCGCTTTCCTCCGGCGCCAGGTCGGCCGAAGGGCCGCCCATGTCGGTCCGTACCCAGCCGGGATGCAGCGCGGCGATCGCGATGCCGTCCGCTGCCAGATCGGTGGCGAGGCATTGTGCGACCTTGTTGACCGCCGCCTTCGACGCGCGATAGGCGACCATGTCCGGCTCCGTCGAGGCGAGCGAGCCCATGCGGCTGCTGACGATTGCGACTTTCGCATTCCCCGCCTGCCGCAGATTGGGCAGCAGCGCCTGCGTTACGCGCAACGGGCCGAGCGTGTTGATGTTGAGCGTGTCGAGAAAACCGGCGAAATCGGTGTCTCGCGCCGATTGCCGCTCCGGCCCGCTGACGCCCGCATTGTTGATGAGGATATCGACGTTGCGCCCGTTCAGCGACCCGGCAAAGGCCGCGACCGACGCGTCGTCGCCGACATCGAGCGCCAGCGCCTCGCCCGGCGCATCGGCCGCCGCTTCGGGCCTGCGGACCCCGATCACCACCTCATGCCCCGCATCCGCGTAGAGCCGCGCCAGATGCAGCCCGATGCCGCGATTGCCGCCCGTAATCACCACCGTCGCCATATCTCTTCTCCATCCGGCTGCATCGATCCAGCCCGTCAGATAGGGTGCGCGGGCCGGGGGAGCAAGTCGCCGGGCGGTTTCAGAACTGGTCTGCGATATCCATCAGCCGGGTCAGCCGTTTGGGCGCCACCGCGCGCCAACTGCGTTCCAGCCATCCGCCCACATGCGCCCAGTCGGTACCGGGCCGGTCGAGCCGCAGCGCGATCCAGCCCGCCGCGCCATAATAGGCCGGACGGTAATAGAGATCCGGCTGCTGCTCGATCAGCGCCGCCATCTCGTCGGGGCCGCTGGTCTTTACCAGCAGCGCGACGGCATCCTCGCCATGATGGCGCACCGAGACATAGGCGAAATATTTGCCGGATTTCTCGCCGCCCACGCGCCAGCCGGGCGAGCCGTGGGAGGGGCGAAAATCGACCTCCGGCAGCCTCACGGCCAGCTCGCCGACCTGACCGACGATCCACTCCGGGTCGCGCTCGCGGCTCACATAATCGGCGAGCGTGCGGGAATAGAGCTGATGCTCGGCGATCAGCACGCGGGCGGCGAGGCTGTCGGCATCGTCGCCGGGCAGGATCGCGACCGGCGTCTGGCCGAGGACCGGGCCGTCGTCCAGCTCCGCCGTCACGATATGGACCGAGCAGCCGCCATGGCTGTCGCCCGCCTCGATCGCCCGCTCATGGGTGTGGAGGCCCTTATATCTGGGCAGCAGCGAGGGATGGATATTGAGCATCCGCCCGGCCCAGCCCTCGACGAATTCGGGCGAGAGCAGGCGCATATAGCCGGCGAGCGCGATATAATCCGCCCCCGCCTTGCGGATTTCGGCGTCGATGATGCGGTCGAACTCGGCGCGCTTCATGCCCTTGTGGCTGTGCCCGAAGGTCGCGATGCCCTCGGCGGCGGCGAGCTTCAGCCCGGCGGCGTCGGGGTCGTTGGCGGCGACCAGCACGATTTCATAGGGGCAGCTTTCCGCCTTGGCCGCATAGAGCAGGGCGGCCATGTTGGAGCCGCGCCCGGAGATGAGGACGGCGACGCGTGCCTTCTCAGGCATTATGCACGGCTTCCCACGCCTCGCGCGCGCTCCACGCCTCGGCCGAGCCGCGCACGGTGCAGCCCTTGGCGCCTGGCTCGATCGTGCCGATGCGGTGAACCGTCTCGCCCGCCGCTTCGAGGTCGGTGGTGACGCGGGCGACATTCTCCTCCGCCACGGCCAGCACCATGCCGATACCGCAATTGAAGGTGCGCGCCATCTCGGCGGGCTCTATATTGCCCTGCGCCTGGAGGAAGGCCATCAGCCGGGGCTGCGCCCAGCCGTCCGCATCGACCACCGCATGGCAGCCGTCGGGCAGCACGCGCGGGATATTCTCCAGCAGGCCGCCGCCGGTGATATGGGCGAGCGCGTGGATGTCGCCCTTGCGGATCGAGGGCAGCAGCGATTTCACATAGATGCGCGTCGGCGCCATCAGCGCGTCGATCAGCAGCACGTCCTGATCGAACAGGGCGGGGCGGTCGAGCTTCCAGCCCTTGTCGGCGGCGAGGCGGCGGACCAGCGAATAGCCGTTGGAGTGGACGCCGGAGGAAGCAAGGCCCAGCAGCACGTCGCCCGCCTGCACCTTTCCGCCGGTCAGCGCCTCGTCCCGCTCCACCGCGCCGACGCAGAAGCCGGCGAGGTCATAATCGCCATCGGCGTACATGCCCGGCATTTCCGCCGTTTCCCCGCCGATAAGCGCGCATCCGGCCTGCTTGCAGCCTTCGGCGATGCCCGCGATCACGCGTTCGGCAATGCCGTTCTCCAGCCGTCCGGTGGCGAAATAATCGAGGAAGAACAAGGGCTCGGCGCCCTGCACGATCAGGTCGTTGGCGCACATGGCGACAAGGTCGATGCCCACCGTGTCGTGCCGCCCGCTGTCGATCGCCAGCTTCAGCTTGGTGCCCACCCCGTCATTGGCCGCGACCAGCAGCGGATCGCGGAAACCGGCCGCCTTCAGGTCGAAAAAGCCGCCGAAGCCGCCGAGGTCCGCATCCGCACCGGGGCGGCGGGTCGCCTTGGCCAGCGGGGCGATCGCCTTGACCAGCGCATTGCCGGCGGCGATGTTCACGCCGGCCTGCGCATAGCTGTAGGATTGAGGCCGATTGGTGGAGGAGTCGTTCGCATTGCTCATGCCAACGCCGCCTATCCTATTTGCCGATTTTATCAAGCCGAAGGCGCATCCGCCGCCGGAAATGCGTCGAAATTATCGGCGCGGGCGAATTGCCCGCTTGGATTTCGAGCGATTTGCCGCCAAAAGGGCGCCGTGATCCAGATTGCGCGCCTCCCGTTCCTTCCCGCGTCCCTGCCTGCCGCCCGGCTGCTCGCCCTTCCCGCCGCCGTGGCGCTGGGGCTGACCGCCGCGACTCTGGTCGCGCAGATGGAGGGGGAGCGGGGCGTCCCGCCGATCGCCAGCAGCGGCGATTTCGAGGTGGGCGACATCCGTGTCGACGTGCAGGCCGACAGCGCCGAGGCCGCGCGCACCGCGGGCTGGCGGCAGGCGCAGCGGCTTGCCTGGCGCAAATTGTCGGCGAGCATGCGCGGCGGGGCGATCGGCCTGTCCGACAGCCAGATCGACCAGATCGTTTCCGGCATAGAGGTGGAGCAGGAGCAGATCGGTCCCAACCGCTATATCGCGACGCTGCGGGTGCTGTTCGACCGCGCGCGCGCCGGGCAGATACTGGGCGTGCGGGGCAGCGCGATGCGATCCCCGCCGCTGCTGGTCATCCCGATCCTGCGCGAGGGCGGCAGCTCGACCGTGTTCGAGACGATCAACGAATGGCAGAAGGCCTGGGCGCGCTATCGCACCGGCGACAGCGCCATCGACTATGTCCGCACCAGCGGCACCGGGCAAGACGCGCTGCTGCTGAACGCCGGGCAGATCGGGCGACGCGGCCGTCTGTGGTGGCGCAACATTCTCGATCAATATGGCGCGGCGGACGTGATCTTCCCCATCGCCCGGCTGGAACGGCAATGGCCGGGCGGGCCGGTGATCGGCAGCTTCGCCGCCCGTTACGGCCCGGACAATGAGCTGCTGGGCAGCTTCTCGCTGCGCGCCAATAACGAGGCGGCGATCCCGAAGATGCTGGACGAGGCGATCGCCCGCATCAACGGCATCTACAGCCAGGCGTTGCTCGACGGCCGCCTGCGGCCCGACCCGTCGCTGGTGATCGAGGAGCCGGTGAGCGCGAGCGAGATCGACCTCGGCAATGTGACCGACCTGCCGGTCGAGACGAGCGACGTGCCGGTCATTTCCGCGCCGGGCGTCGCCAGCTATTCGATCCAGTTCGATACGCCGGACGTGAATTCCGTCAGCGCGGGCGAGGCCCAGCTGCGCTCCATCCCCGGCGTCAAGTCCGCCGCGACGAGCAGCCTCGCGCTGGGCGGCGTGTCGGTGATGCAGGTCAGCTTCGACGGCACGGCCGATGCACTGAAGGCCGCGTTGCAGGCGAAGGGCTATCAGGTCAGCGGTTCCGGCACCACGCTGCGCATCACCCGCCGGGGCGGCGGCAGCCCGGCAGGTGGTCAGTGACCAACCAGATCGGCCTGCCCTTCGACTGGCAGGCGCAGGCCCGGACCGGCAGCTTTCTGGTCAGTGAGGCCAACCGCCTCGCGCAGCGCCATGTCGAGCGCTGGTCGGACTGGCCGATCCCCATATCCGTGCTCTCCGGCCCGGCCCGGTCGGGCCGGTCGACCCTGGGCCGCCATTTCGTCGCCCTGTCGGGCGGCCTGCTGATCGACGATGCCGACCGGGCCGAGGAGCGGCAGCTGTTCCACCAGTGGAATATCGCGCGGGACAGCGGCCGGCCGCTGCTGCTGATCGGGCGGGAGGCCCCGGCGCTCTGGCCGGTGGAGCTGCCCGACCTCAAATCCCGCCTTGCCGCCGCGCCCCATGTGCGCATCGGCGACCCGGACGACGCGCTGATCCGCCAGCTGATCGAGACGGGGCTGGCGCAGGCCGGGTCCGCCTATGCCGCCGACGTGCCCGAATGGCTCGCCCGCCGGGTGGAGCGCAGCTATGCCGCCGTGGCGGAGATGCTGGTGCGCCTCAACCGCCTTTCGCTGGAAGCATCGCGCAGGATTTCGGTGCCCTTCCTCAAAGAAGCGCTGCAAATGCAACATTTCTCCCCTATAGTCGGCGACGACGACACGCCGCCCCCGGCGGCAAACGATGCACAGGAAGAAGAGCGCTGAGCCATGTCCGAGGCCGACCCGATCCTGAAACTGGCGGAAACAGGGGAGCGCTATTTCAATCGGGAGCTGTCCTGGCTGGCGTTCAACCGGCGGGTTCTGGAAGAGGCGACCAACATCGCGCATCCGCTGCTGGAACGGCTGCGCTTCCTGTCGATCAGCGGCAATAATCTCGACGAATTCTTCATGGTGCGGGTGGCAGGCCTCAAGGGCCAGCAACTCGACAATGTGGAGCTGCGCTCCGCCGACGGGCTGACCCCGGTGCAGCAGCTTGCCGCCATCGGCGCCGAGGCGGACCGGCTGATGCGCGACCAGCAGCAGGTCTGGCACCGGCTGCGCGAGGAACTGGAAGCCGTCGGCATCGATGTCATCAGCAGCTATGAGCCGCTCGACGCCGGGGTCGAGGCGTGGCTGGAAGAGCATTTCCAGTCGCAGATCTTCCCGATCCTGACGCCGCAGGCGCTCGACCCGGCGCATCCTTTCCCGTTCATCCCCAATCTGGGCCTTTCCGCGCTGTTCGACCTCATCCGCCTGTCGGACGGGGAGAATGTGCGGGAACTGGTGATGATCCCGTCCTCGCTGCCGCGCTTCGTGCGCATGCCGGGCACGCCCGCGCGCTACATGGCGCTGGAAAGCGTCATCCGTCGCTTCAGCCATCGCCTCTTTCCCGGCTATGAGGTGCGGGAAAGCGGCCTTTTCCGCGTCATCCGCGACAGCGATATCGAGATCGAGGAAGAGGCGGAGGATCTGGTCCGCACCTTCCGCAGCGCGATCAAGCGCCGCCGCCGGGGCCGGGTGATCCGGCTGGAGATCGAATCGGGCATCCCCGATTCGGTCGAGGAGATGTTGCAGGAACTGATGCACGGGCAGGAGGCGATGATCGCCGACATCAACGGCTTCGTCGGCATAGGCGACCTGTCCAACATCGTGGACGAGGACCGGCCCGACCTGAAGTTCGAGCCCTTCGCCGCCCGCTTTCCGGAACGCATCCGCGAATATGGCGGCGACTGCTTCGCCGCGATCCGCGCGAAGGACATCGTCGTCCACCATCCCTATGAGAGCTTCGACGTCGTCATCACCTTCCTGAAGCAGGCGGCGGCGGACCCGGACGTGGTGGCGATCAAGCAGACGCTCTATCGCGCGGGCAAGCAATCGGCGGTGATTCGCGCGCTGATCGACGCGGCGGAGGCGGGCAAGTCGGTGACGGCGGTGGTCGAGCTGAAGGCCCGTTTCGACGAGGAGCAGAACCTGCTGTGGGCCAGCGCGCTGGAACGGGCGGGGGTGCAGGTGGTCTATGGCTTCATCGACTGGAAAACCCACGCCAAGATATCGATGGTGGTGCGGCGGGAAGGGGATGCGTTCCGCACCTACTGCCATTTCGGCACCGGCAATTATCATCCGGTGACCGCGCGCATCTATACCGACCTCAGCTTCTTCACCGCCGATCCGCGCATCGGGCGGGACGCGGCGGCGGTGTTCAACTATATCACCGGCTATGTCGAGCCGCAGCATCTGGAACTGCTCACCATGTCGCCGCGCAACCTGCGCCAGAATCTGAGCGACCTGATCGACGCGGAAATCGCCGATGCGCGCGAGGGCAAGCCCGCCGCCATCTGGGCGAAGATGAACAGCCTGGTCGATCCCGCGATCATCGAAAAGCTCTATCAGGCGAGCAATGCCGGGGTGGAGGTGGATCTGGTGGTGCGCGGCATATGCTGCCTGCGCCCCGGCGTTCCGGGCATGTCGGAGAATATCCGCGTGAAGTCGGTCGTCGGCCGCTTCCTGGAGCATAGCCGCATCGCCGTATTCGCCAACGGCAAGCGCCTGCCGCACAACGGCGCGAAGGTGTTCATCAGTTCGGCGGACTGGATGCCGCGCAATTTCGACCGGCGGGTCGAATATATGCTGCCCATCCTCAACCCGACCGTGCACGATCAGGTGCTCGATCAGGTGATGGTCGCCAATCTCATCGATACCGAGCAAAGCTGGACGCTGGAGCCCGATGGCCGCTATGTCCGCGTCGATCCGGGGGAAAAGCCGTTCAACCTGCACCGCTATTTCATGACCAACCCGTCGCTGTCCGGGCGGGGCGCCGCGCAGACCCATGGCGATGCCGCGCCCAAGCTGAGCCTGCGGCGCAGGGGCTGAGGACGGTCGGCGCATGAGCCTGTTGCAGCAACTGGCGCGGAACCACGACGCTTCCTTGGCCCCGTCCGCCGCCTCGGTGCCGGACATGACGCCGCGCCGCCGGGCGATCGTCGATATCGGCTCGAACAGCATTCGCCTGGTCGTCTATGACGGCCCGGCGCGCGCGCCTTTCCAGTTGTTCAACGAGAAGGTGACGGCCGGGCTGGGCGCGGCGCTGAGCACCACCGGGCGGATCGACGACACCGCGATGCAGCGCGGCATCGAGGCGCTGATGCGCTTTTCCGGCCTCATCCGCGCGATGGAGGTGCGCGACGTGCGCTGCATCGCCACCGCCGCCGTCCGCGATGCCCGCAACGGCGGCGATTTCGTCGCCCGCGCCCGCGCGGAGGCGGGGATGGAGATCGAGATATTGTCCGGCGACGAGGAAGGCCGCGCCTCCGGCCTCGGCGTCATCGGCGCGATACCGGGCGCGGACGGCATCGTCGCGGACCTTGGCGGGGGCAGCCTTGAACTGGCGCGCGTGCGCGGCGGAGAGGTGCTGAAAGTGCTCTCGCTACCGCTCGGCGTGCTGCGCCTTGCCGTGCTGCGCGAGCGGGGCAAGGACGCGCTGGCCAAATATGTCGCGCGTGCGCTGCACAAGGCGGGCTGGAACGACACCGGCCTGCCGCTCTACATGGTGGGCGGGTCGTGGCGCGCGCTGGCGCATCTCGACATGCAACTGACGAAATTCCCGCTGCCGGTGATCCACCATTACCGGATGGAGGCGTCGCGCGCGGCCTATCTGGTGCGGGTGACGGCGCAGATGGGCAAGGCGCGGCTGCGCAAGATCCGGTCGATCCCGGCGGCGCGCATCCCCACGCTGGGCAACGCCACCGCGCTGCTGGCGGTGCTGGTGCGCGAACTGGCGAGCGCGGAACTGGTCGTTTCGGCCCATGGCCTGCGCGAAGGGCTGATGTTTAAAAGCCTGTCGGCGCAGGAACAGGCGCTCGATCCGTTGCTGGTCGCGACCGAGGCCGAGGGCGAGGCGCAGGGGCGGTTCGCGGGGCACGGCCGTCAGATCGACGCGTGGATCGCGCCGCTGTTCGAGGCCGACCCCCCGGCATGGGCGCGCCTGCGCCGGGCGGCGTGCTTTCTGGGCGATGTGGCGTGGCGCGCGAACCCCGATTTCCGGGCCGAGCGCGGCGTCGAGATCGCGCTGCACGGCAATTGGGCGGGCATCGACGGCGCGGGCCGGGTGATGCTGGCGCAGGCGCTCTATGCCGCCTTCGGGGGCGCCGCGCCGATGAAGGCCGGGTTCGAGCGGCTCGCCGGGGCCGAAGCGCTGGCGCGCTCGACGCAATGGGGCCTGGCCATCCGGCTTGCCCAGCGCCTGTCGGGCGGCGTCGCGCAGCCGCTGGAGGCGACCTCGATCGCGCCCGTCGAGCGCGACCTCGTCCTGTCGCTGGAGCCATTGAGCGCCGATCTGAAGGGAGAAGCGGTGGCCCGCCGCCTCAAGACGCTGGCGCAGGCGATGAACCTTTCCCCCCGCATCGAGCCGGCGGGATAAGAGGCAGGGGCGGAACGCATCTCCGCTGCGCCCCGCCGTTTGCTTTATCCGCAGGAAAGGCGTTCGATCACCATATTCTGGTCATAGATCACCGTCAGCCGGTCGGGCCGGAAATCCATCGTCATCGCGGTATTGGGCCCGCCCCAGCGCAGCGTGCGCGCGCCGGAGAATTTCAGCATCTCCGCGCCGAGTTCGGCGGTCGCCTTCTGGCCGACGAAACGGTCGAGCCCGTCATTGCTGCATTGCGCCATCGGCGGCGCGGCGGGCTCTGCGCCCCCATCGGTGGTGGAGGACGCCGCGCAGCCGCCGCAGCCCAGCATCGCGCCGCCTGCCATGATCATGATCGGCCATTTCATATCTCTGTCTCCTCTGCTCCGATGCGGGAACGGGCGAAGATAGGACGCCCCGCCTCAACCCTGCATGAACGCCTGTATGAACGACGGTGAGCGGCGGAATTCCCTTCCGCCCGCTCAGGTGCGCGTCATCCTGAGGCGGCCGTCGACGACCGCGAAGGCCAGCCGCCCCTCGACCAGATCGAGCGCGTCCTGCCCGAACTGCTCGAAACGCCAGCCGTTCAGGATGGAAAGCTCCTGCCGCACGCCCGCGGCCAGCATCTCCAGATCCTCGGTCCGGGCGATCAGGCGCGGCGCGACGTCTATCTCCTTCGCGCGGATCTTGAGCAGCAGCTTCAGCAGGTCGGCGACCAGCGCGCCGTCCTTGCCGAGGCTGGGCTTGCGCGGGTCGCGCTCCGGCATCTCGTCGCGGGACAGCGGCTTCGCGTTCTCGATCGCGCGGATCAGGCGGCCGCCGATGTCGTTGGTCTTCCACGCCGGGGAAAGGCCGCGCACCTTGGCGAGATCCTCCTGCCGCTTGGGCGGGTGAGAGGCGATGTCGGCCAGCGTCTCGTCCTTCACGATGCGTCCGCGCGGCATGTTCTTGTCCCGCGCTTCCTGCTCGCGCCATGCGGCGAGCGCCTTCAACCGACCCAGCACGTCGGGCTTCTTGCTGGAAATGCGCACGCGCCGCCACGCATCCTCCGGCGTGTTCTGATAGTTGGCGGGGTCGGCGAGCCGCTCCATCTCCTGATCGAGCCAGTCGCCCCGCCCGGTACGGCGCAGCCTTTCCAGCATCTTCGGGAAGATCTGGATCAGATAGGTGACGTCGCCGATCGCATAGTCGATCTGCCGCTTGTCGAGCGGGCGGCGCGCCCAGTCGGTGAAGCGGGCGCCCTTGTCCAGCGCCACGCCCATCCACGCATCGACGAGGTTGCCATAGCCGATCTGCTCGCCCAGCCCCAGCGCCATCGCCGCGATCTGCGTGTCGAACAGCGGGAAGGGCGTCTTGCCGGTCAGGTTGTAGATGATTTCGAGATCCTGTCCGCCCGCGTGGAAGACTTTCAGCACCTCGTCATTTTCGACCATCAGGTCGAGCAGGGGACCAAGGTCCAGCCCCGGCGCCTTCGGGTCTATCGCCGCCGCCTCGTGCTCGTCCGCGATCTGGACGAGGCACAGGTCGGGCCAATAGGTGTTTTCCCGCATGAATTCGGTATCCACCGCCACCCAGGGGGAGCGGGCGAGTCTTTCACAAAGTTGGGCGAGGTCTTTGCTGGTGGTAATCAGCGGATGAATTTGCATATGTTGGTCGATCACATTATGGGCAAGCACTCAGGACGGACGTTCCCAAGCAAAAGGAATAGTGCGGCCATAGCCCGATTACATCGATTTGTCATTTCCAAGCAACGCTTAGACAAGAAACGGTTCCCATGCACGCATATCGCACCAACACCTGCGCGCAACTGCGCATTTCCAATGTCGATGAAACGGTCCGCGTGTCGGGGTGGGTGCACCGCAAGCGCGATCATGGCGACCTGGTGTTCATCGACCTGCGCGACCATTACGGCATGGTGCAGATCGTGACCGAGGTGGACGGCCCTGTGTTCCAGGTGATCGAATCGCTGCGCGCCGAAAGCGTGGTGACGGTGACCGGCAAGGTCGTCGCCCGCGCGAAGGAGGCGATCAACCCCAACCTCGCCACCGGCGAGATCGAGATTCGCGCCGAGGATGCGGTGGTGCTCTCGGCCGCCGCCGACCTGCCGCTGCCGGTCGCGGGTGAGCAGGATTACCCTGAGGATATCCGCCTGCGCTATCGCTTCCTCGACCTGCGTCGCGAAACGCTGCACGCCAATATCGTCAAGCGCACCAGGATCATCTCGGACATGCGCCGCCGGATGGAAGCGGCGGGCTTCACCGAATATTCGACGCCGATCCTGACCGCCTCCAGCCCGGAGGGCGCACGCGATTTCCTGGTGCCCAGCCGCATCCATGCGGGCAAGTTCTACGCGCTGCCGCAGGCGCCGCAGCAATACAAGCAGCTGCTGATGGTCGCGGGTTTCGACCGCTATTTCCAGATCGCGCCCTGCTTCCGCGACGAGAACCCGCGCGCCGACCGGTTGCCGGGCGAATTCTATCAGCTCGACCTCGAAATGAGCTTCGTCACGCAGGAGGACGTCTGGACCACGATGGAGCCGGTGATCGCCGGCGTGTTCGAGGATTTCGCAGACGGCAAGCCTGTCACCCCGGCGGGCAGCTTCCCGCGCATCCCCTATGACGAGGCGATGCTGAAATACGGGTCGGACAAGCCGGACCTGCGCAACCCCATCCTCATCAAGGACGTGACCGAGCATTTCCACGGGTCGGGCTTCGGCATCTTCGCCTCGCTGGTGGAAAGCGGCAGCGTGATCCGCGCGATCCCTGCGCCCGGCGCCGGGGCGGGCAGCCGGAAGTTCTTCGACGACATGAACAACTGGGCGCGCGGCGAGGGCTATTCGGGTCTCGGCTACATCAACATCAAGGATGGCGTGCCCGGCGGCCCGATCGCCAAGAATCACGGCGAGGAAGCGACCGCGAAGCTGATCGAGGCGCTGGGCCTCGGCCCCAATGACGGTGTGTTCTTCGCCGCGGGCAAGGAGGGTCAGGCGGCCAAGCTGGCGGGCCTCGCCCGCATCCGTATCGGCGAACAGCTGGACCTCATCGACAAGGACCGGTTCGAGCTGTGCTGGATCGTCGATTTCCCGTTCTACGAATATGACGAGGACGAGAAGAAGGTCGATTTCGCGCACAACCCCTTCTCCATGCCGCAGGGCGGGCTGGATGCGCTCAACGGGCAGGACCCGCTGACGATCAAGGCCTATCAGTACGACATGGTCTGCAACGGCTATGAGATCGCGTCGGGCTCGATCCGCAACCAGTCGCCGGAGCTGATGGTGAAGGCGTTCGAACTGGTCGGCCTTTCCCGGCAGGATGTCGAGGATCGCTTCGGCGGCCTCTATCGCGCGTTCCAGTATGGCGCGCCGCCCCATGGCGGCATGGCGGCGGGCGTCGACCGCATCGTGATGCTGCTCTGCGGGGCGCAGAACCTGCGCGAGATCACGCTGTTCCCGATGAACCAGCGCGCCGAGGACCTGCTGATGGGCGCGCCCAGCCCGGCCGAACCCCGACAGTTGCGCGAGCTGCACATCCGCGTGGTCGAGCCGCCCAAGGGCTGACCTGCCCCGTTTTGGGTCACTTTCCGGCCGCGCGCTGCTCGACAGGCGCGGCCGGGAGCCGCTAGGGTGCGATCATGGCGATCCATCTGTCCCATTATGAAAAGGGCGAGAAGTTCGAAGGCGATTTCGACAAGGCGCTGCGCAAGCTCCAGCAACGGATGGAGCGAGTGCAGGTCGCCCACATCGTCCATCGCCGCAAGAGCATCATCCTGTTCGAAGGCTGGGATGCCGCGGGCAAGGGCGGCATCATCAAGCGGCTGACCGCGCTGCTCGACCCGCGCTATTACGACGTCTGGCCGATCGGCGCGCCGACGCAGGAGGAAAAGGACCGCCATTTCCTCTGGCGCTTCTGGACCAGGTTGCCCACCGCGCGGGAAATCGCCGTTTTCGACCGCAGCTGGTACGGCCGCGTGCTGGTGGAGCGGGTCGAGGGCTTTGCGAGCGAGCGCGACTGGAAGCGCGGCTATGACGAGATCAACGAGTTCGAGGCGCAGCAGATCGACGCCGGCACCAACATCGTCAAGCTGTTCGTCCACATCACGCAGGAAGAGCAGGACCGGCAGCTGGCCGAGCGGCTCGACGTGCCGTGGAAGCGCTGGAAGACCGGCGCGGAGGATTATCGCAACCGCGCCCGCCGCGCCGATTATCTGGAAGCGATGCACGACATGTTCCGCAACACGGACACCCGCTGGGCGCCGTGGACGGTGATCGACGGCAATGACCGCAAGGCGGCCCGCATCGCCGCCATCACGACGATCGTGGAGCGGCTGGAGCAGCTGGTGCCGATGGAAATGCCCGACGCCGATCCGGCCATTGTCAGGCTGGCGGAAAAGGCGTTCGGCTACCGGCCGGAGGATTAACGACACGGTGCCTGCGCGCCGCATCTGGAAAAAGGGGCCCGGTGCGCCTATATGGGGCGCCTGAAAGGGGAACGGTTATGTTCGGCGCGCTTGTCGCTTATCTCGATTCCATAAAGGCGCGCGACCCGGCGCCCCGTTCCCGCGTGGAAATCCTGCTCTATCCCGGCGTCTGGTCGGTGGTGTGGCACCGGCTGGCCCATCGCCTGTTCAAGGCGCGGCTCTTCTTCCTCGCGCGCATGGTGAACCATCTCGCGCGCTTCCTGACCGGCAACGACATCCACCCCGGCGCGACCATCGGCCGCAACCTGTTCATCGACCACGGCTTCGTCATCATCGGCGAGACGGCAGAGATCGGCGACAATGTGACCTTGTACCAGAGCGTGACGCTGGGCGGCACCGATCCGGCCAACGGCATCGGCGGCAAGCGGCATCCGACGCTGATGGACGGGGTCATCATCGGGTCGGGCGCGCAGGTGCTGGGGCCGATCACCGTCGGCGCGCGCGCGCGCGTCGGCGCCAATGCCGTCGTCACCAAGGACGTGCCCGAAGGGGCGACGATGGTGGGCATCCCCGCGCGGCAGATGCTGGTCGACATCACGGCCTATCAGCGCGACTTCGTGCCCTATGGCACGCCCTGCCGCGACGCGTTCGACCCGGCGACGCAAAAGCTCGAAATGTTGCAATGCGAGGTGGAGCGCCTCAACAAGCGGCTGGGCGAGGTGATGGCCGAACTGGAGGAGCATGTGAAGCGCAACGGCAAGGACGGCGAAGATCAGGAGCGCGGTTGCGCCTGACATGGGTGAGATAACCCCTTTTCCCCGCCCATTGCCCGCAGCACAGACCGGTTTCGACCGCGCGGAACTTTCCCGCATCATGGATCTTTACGGCCGTATGGTTTCGGCCGGGCACTGGCGCGACTATGCGCTGCATTTCGGCAAGGATGTCGCGGTCTTCTCCGCCTTCCGCCGCGCTGCCGAGCGGCCGGAATACCGAATCGAGAAGCGGCCCGCCCTGCGCCACCGGCAGGGCATGTGGGCGCTGGTCGGGGAAGCGGGCGCGGTGCTGAAGCGCGGGCAGGAACTGGCGGGCGTCCTCGCCCCGGTCGAACGCAAGCTGGTGCGCCTGATCGAGAAATAGGCGATCATATTCGTTGCGGACGGTTTCGGGTGGAAAGTACTGAGCCTGTCGAAGCCCCGTATTTTCTTAAGGTTGCAAGGCATCGCTGAAAATAGAAGGACATGGCCTTGCTACCCGTCGCCAAGTGGAGTGCGGTCATATTCCCGTCATTTCCGCGGCCGAAGCAGGGGGAGGCCGCCTTCGTCCAACAGGAGCGCGTGGTGGCTGACATAAAAATGAAACATGACAGTCATTCAGATGTCATGAAAGGGAAATAGCGGCGTCACACGACCGGAGGTGAAAGCTGTATGTCCTTGCCATTTCGATCCCTCAGCCGGGTTGCGCTTCTTGCCGGATGTGCGAGCCTTTCGACCATGGCGCACGCCCAGCAGGCCCATAACCCTCAACAGGCGCTGACTGCCGAGGATGCCGCCGCCCTGCGCGCGGAAATCGCAGCGCTGCGGGCGCAGGTCCAGTCGCTGCAACAGCGGGTGGACCGGGCCGATGCCGAGCGGGCGGCGGCGATCGCTTCCGCCGCATCTCCCGCTTCGGCCTCCACCGCGCCTTCGAATGTCGCGCAGGCAGGGCAGGCGGCCCCGACCCCGCCTGCCGCCACCGCGAAGCCTGCGGTCGAAACGGCGTGGAAGGGCGCGCCGCAGATCCGGCAGGGCGACTGGAGCTTCAAGCCCAAGGGGCGGATGCAGTTCGATACCGTCGCGGTCGCCGCGCCGGACAGCATCCCGGACAAGGGGCTGGGCCTCGCCACCGAGGTCCGCCGCATCCGGCTGGGCGGCGAGGGATCGATGCCCGGCAACTTCGGCTACAAGCTGGAGGTCGAGCTGTCGGACAACAAGGTCGATCTGGTCGACAGCTATATCAGCTGGCAGTCCGGCCCCTTCGGCATCAGGCTGGGCAACCAGAACCAGTTCCAGTCGCTGGACGAGCTGATCGGCGACACCAGCGGATCGGTGATGGAGCGCGCCGCCTTTACCGACGCGTTCAATTTCGAGCGCCGCCTCGGCCTCGCCGCCGAATGGCAGAAGGGGCCGTGGCTGGTGCAGGGCGGGCTCTTCACCGATGACGTCAACGCGCTGTCGGCCAGCAATGGCGACGAGAACAACAGCTATGGCGTCGATGGCCGCCTGGTTTTCGCGCCGAAGCTGGGCGATACCCAGCTGCATTTCGGCCTGTCCGGCCACTGGCGCGACCTCAACAGCACCGGGGAGGCCGGGGTCCGCTATCGGCAGCGGCCCTATTCCCACGTCACCGACACGCGTTTCCTCGACACCGGCACCTTCAAGGCGAGCAGCGAGGCCCATTATGGGCTGGAATTCGCGGCGGTCCGGGGCCGCTGGCATGTCGCGGCGGAAACGCACTGGCTGACCGCCGGCCGGATCGGCGGCGCGGACCCGACCTTCTTCGGCGGCTATGCGGAGGTCGGCTATTATCTGACGCCCGGCGATACGCGCGCCTACAAGGGCGGGATATTCGACCGCTCCGCGCCGAAAAACCCGGTCGGGCAGGGCGGCATGGGATCGTGGCAGCTGACGCTGCGCTACGATTATCTGGACCTCAACGATCGCGACATCCGGGGCGGCACGCAGAACGGCTATATCGCCGGGCTGGTCTGGTCGCCGATCAACTATCTGCGGTTCAACCTCAATTATGCCCATCTCGATTATCGCGACGCCGTGCTCTATGCGGGCAGCCGCAACGATTATGGCGTCAATGTCGTAGGCTTCCGGGCCGAACTGGATTATTGAGGCGCGGCCCCGGTACCCCGGCGCAGGTTGAAGGCGTTGGCTTTGGCGCGCCGCCTCCTGAGAGGCCAGCCTGCGCTGGCATGGCGGTAAGACAAAGAGGGGCATACATCCGTTCGGGCTGTTGAGCGAGACACTCGCCTCGCTTCAATGTCGAAGCCCTGTCCTTCTTTGCCTCAATAGAAAAGCAGTCGTTGGGCTTCGCCAGCCTTTCGGGTCGATAAGCTCAGCCCGAACGGTGAAAACGGGTATGAAAAAAGGCGCATCCGTCATGACGGTGCGCCTTTTTTCTATCCTTTGATAGGGGCTCACCCCGCCGCTTCGGAATCCAGCGCATAGCCTGCTGAACGCACGGTGCGGATGATGTCGCGCCGCCCGCCGATGTTGATCGCCTTGCGCAGGCGGCGGATATGCACGTCGACCGTGCGCAGCTCGATATCGCTGTCCCGGCCCCAGACGCTGTCCAGCAGCCGCTCGCGGGAAAAGACCCAGCCCGGATGTTCCAGGAAATGCTTGAGCAGGCGATATTCGGTCGGGCCCAGCGGCACCGTTTCGCCGTCGCGCCTCACCTTGTGGCCGACCGTGTCCATCTCGATATCGCCGAAGGTCAGCGTCTCTCCGGCCAGCGCCGGGCGCACGCGGCGCAGCACCGCGCCGACGCGGGCGACCAGCTCGCGCGGGGAGAAGGGCTTGGTCACATAATCGTCCGCGCCGGTTTCGAGGCCGCGCACGCGGTCCTCCTCCTCGCCGCGCGCGGTCAGCATGATGATCGGCACATTGGCGGTGGCGGAGCTGCGCCGCAGCCGGCGGCATACCTCTATGCCCGACAGGCTCTCGACCATCCAGTCGAGCAGCACGATGTCGGGCGTATGCTCCTGCGCCAGCAGCAGCGCCTCTTCGCCGTCCACCGTGTGGGCGACGTCGAACCCTTCCTTGCGGAAATGCCAGATGAGCAGCTCCGCCAGCGCGGCGTCGTCCTCGACCAGCAGCATATGGGC
>Ga0180222_1001347_pt1 | contig 26090 bp, 24 predicted proteins | sample eDN5th37CKraftOP_FD_151336 | JGI IMG/M metagenome (GOLD analysis project Ga0180222, IMG submission 151336) | Enriched Organic Plus compost microbial communities from Emeryville, California, USA - eDNA 5th pass 37_C Kraft OP (version 2) (version 2) ...
GCACGATCTCCGCCTCACGCAGTTTGCCGATGATCTCCTCCGGCTTGTGCTTCTTCGATGGCATTCTGCTTCTCCTTCATGGTCCAGACTAAAACAGTCGATGGACCACTCAGAAGGGGGCAGCTCAACCCGGATGGCCGACCGCAGCCAGCACCGCGTGGCTCCTGGTTCCGCAACGCCCGTCCGCTCTCGCGTCACAGCGCCGGGCTATGTGCTCACCATGTTGACCATCGTCAGCTTCTTCAATTTCCTGGACCGTTCGATCATCGCGGTGCTGATCGAACCGATCAAGCGGGATCTCTATCTTTCGGATTCACAGCTTGGGCTCATCGCCGGATTCGCCTTTGCCATGCTCTATGCGACGCTGGGCCTTCCGCTCGCCCGCATAGCGGACCGCCGGTCCCGCATCACGCTGATGTCGATCTCGATCGCTGTCTGGAGCGTGATGACGGCTCTGACCGGCGTGGCGCGCAACTTCATCGAGCTCTTCGCGGCGCGGGTCGGCGTCGGCGTGGGGGAAGCGGGATGCAACCCCGCTGCTCATTCCCTGATCGGAGATCTTTTTCCGGCTGAGCGTCGGCCGTTTGCAGTCAGCATTTTTCAGGCCGGCGGCATGCTCGGGCAGACCCTCGGGCTGATGATCGCTGCGCTCGTCGCGCAATATTGGGGTTGGCGCGTGGCACTGATGCTGGTCGGCTTATGCGGCGTGCCCGTCGCGCTCCTTCTGTTCTCCACGGTGCGCGAACCCGCCCGGAGCGAAGCCCATGCTATGGCGTCGGCGGAACCCATGAGCGCGACGCTCAAGGCGCTCCTGGCGCGGCCACCGCTCGTACATCTCATCCTCGGGATCGCCATCGCCTCTTTTGGCAGTCAGGGTATCACGCAATGGGCCCCGTCCTTCTTCATAAGGACTCATGGCCTCAAGCTGAGCGAGGTGGGCGTGCTCATCGGCCTGACCGCGGGTCTCGGTGCGGTCCTCGGCATGGTGGTGGGCGGTTGGGTGATGACTCGGCTCGGTCGCGCCGACCGGCGATGGGAACTCTGGATGCCGGCGATCGTGTTTACGCTCAACCCATTCTTCATGATACCGTCATTCCTGCTTCCGGAGCTGAAGAGCGTGCTGCTCCTCCAGTTCCTGGGCGCCTTCATCTCCGCCTCGGGCGTGGGCGTCGCGATCTCTTCGGTCCAGACTTATTCCGAGCCGCATCGCCGCGCGACCGCAGCGGCGATCATGTTCCTGATGTCGGCGTTGATCGGTCTGGGGCTCGGCCCCGTCGCAGTGGGCGTTCTGAGTGACATGCTGAAGCCGAGCTTCGGCATTGAGAGCTTGCGCTATGCGCTGCTCATCATGAGCCTGATGCCGTTCTGGGCCGCGACCCATTTGTGGCTCGCTTCCCGCTCGAGCGCGCGCTGGCGTCTCTCCTGATCGACGGCCCCGACATTCTCTCTTTTCAGCCAGCGAGTTCTCGCTGATGCTTAGCTTCGTCCAGCGCCGCTTCACGACGCATGACGACCCACGCTTGTCGGCGACACCGGCGGGAATCCAGATGAGCCGTTGTGCTCTCCACAGCCGCGCGCAGACCTGGCACTCCTGGGCGAAGACGATGCGTCGCCTCGTCGAGCGGGGCTATTTTGTCGTAAATTGCGACACGGCCATGGCGACAGCGACTGGCCACCGACCGGCACATATTCGATCGAAAACCTTTCGATGGATCTGCGTATGATCCGGGCGGCGATCAATAGGCCCGCCGCCTTCGTCGGGGCGTCGATAGGGGGGCATTACGAGTTTCTACACAGTGGCCATGTCCAAACCACCGTCAGCGGGTGCGTTGGTCCTCGTCGACGTTGTCCTCAGCGCAGCGCCGGCGGCGTCGCCAGGATCGGAATTTCATGTGACCGGACACCTTGGCGGCTTTGTGACGCTGGACGAGGCTGCTGCTGCCGCGGCCGCCTATAATCCCAATCGTCCTCCCTCCCAGGATCCGGCGGACCTGCTGAAAAATCTCCGGCTGCGGGCGGATGGGCGCTTTGCTGCTGGTCAGTTTCGGGGCGATCTTTTCGGCTGAAATCTCAAGGATTTTGCGGGCACCACCGCCCGATGCTGGTGAGTTTTGGGATTTCCAGGCGGGAAACGGAGGAGGTGATTTCCTCTCAACCTATTGATTATCCTTGAAGTTTTGGCGCACCCAAGAGGATTCGAACCTCTGGCCTTTGCCTTCGGAGGGCAACGCTCTATCCAGCTGAGCTATGGGTGCGTGCAGCGGCGCTTAGCAAAGGCTGACCGGGTCCGCTAGAGCGATTCGAACCTCGCGCAGCGGAACGCTGGGCGGGCCGGCAGCTGCCGGCCCTCCCCTCCTGATCAGCGCGGCGCGCCCGTGACCGGCTGGAAGGATCCGAGGCCGCAGCTTGCGCCCCGCCGCGGTCCGCCGCCCTGGTAGAGCACCGTGATGATGTCCACCGAGCACAGCTTGCTCAGCGATGTCTCGTAGCTGAAGCTCTTCTCGAAGCCGAGCTGCGGGCAGCTGTTGGGCAGCACGTTGCGATAGACCTTGCCGCCGTTCATGTAGAAATCGATCGTCCGATCGTCGCGCACGCGCGTCTCGCGGATGGCGTTGATCTGCACGCAGTCGATCGGTGCGCCGGCCGGCTTGGCCGCCTTCCACGCATCCTTGTCCTTCGCGATCGCCGCGCCGCCGGGCAGGGCCAGCATCGCCGCCAGCCCAGCCGCCACCCAATGGTTCTGCTTTCCGGTCATCCTGCCTTCTCCACCTGTCGGCGCCTCGGGCGCCGCCTGCCTCAACGCGGGAATGACGGATTTGGCGCCTTCATCCCTTGGCCGTCGCAGGCGGCGGCGTCTTCGGCTTGTACGCACACAGATCGATCACGGGGCAGCGCCAGCATTCGGGCTTGCGCGCCTTGCAGATATATCGGCCGTGCAGGATTAACCAATGGTGAGCATGGACGCGGAATGGCGCCGGCGTGCTCTTCTCCAACTCCTTCTCCACCGCGAGCGGCGTCCTGCCCCGGGCGAGACCAGTGCGGTTGCCGACGCGGAAGATGTGCGTGTCGACGGCGAAGGTCTCCGCCCCGAATGCCACGTTCATCACCACATTGGCCGTCTTGCGCCCCACGCCCGGCAGCTTCTCCAGCGCGTCGCGATCGGCCGGCACCTCGCCGCCATGATCGCGGATCAGCGCCTCGGAGAGCGCGATGACGTTCTTCGCCTTGGTGTTGAACAGGCCGATGGTGCGGATGTGCCGCTTAAGCCCCTCCAGCCCGAGCGCCACCATTTGCTCGGGCGTCTGCACCTCGCGGAACAGCGCGCGCGTGGCCCTGTTGACGCCGGCGTCGGTCGCCTGCGCCGAGAGCACGACGGCAACGAGCAACGTATAGGTGTTGACCGATTCCAGCTCTGTCTCCGGCGAGGGATTGGCCTCGGCCAGCCGCCGGTAGAATTCGAAGATGTCCGCCTTCTTCATCCGCATCCCGCCCGGCAGGTCAGAGGCCGAGCACGTCGCGCATCGCGTAGCGCCCGGCGGGCCGGCCGGCAAGCCACAGCGCCGCCTTCACCGCGCCGCGCGCGAAGATGGCGCGGCTTTCGGCGCGATGGCCGAGCTCGATCCGCTCGTCGTCGCCCGCGAACACCACCATATGGTCGCCCGCCACCGATCCGCCGCGCAGGCTCGCATAATAGATGCCGCCCTCCTCGCGCGCATGCGGCCCTTCGCGCATCCGGTCGAAGCGGTTGAGGCTCGCCCCGTCCGCCGCGCCCCGCCCGCGGTTCGCCGCCGCGCCGAGCAGCAGCGCGGTGCCCGAGGGCGCGTCCAGCTTATGGCGATGATGCATCTCGACGATCTCGATATCCCAATCCGCCCCCAGCATCGCGGCCGCCTGCTCGACGAGATGGGTGAGGAGATTGACGCCGAGCGAGGTGTTCGCGGTCTGCAGCACCGCGACATGACGCGCCGCCTCGTCGATCCGCGCATGATCCTCCGGCCTGAGCCCGGTGGTGCCGATCACGATCGGCGTGCCCGCCCCGCGCGCCGCATCGAGATTGGCGGGGAGCGCCGCGGGCACGGAGAAATCGATCAGCGCGTCGCAGGCCTTGGCCAGCGCCGCGGCGTCTGCATGGTCGCCGAAGACCGCCCCTTCACGGTCGACGCCGCCCGCGACGGCGACGCCCTGCGCCTCCGCCACGCCCGCGATCGCTCGCCCCATACGGCCGGCAGCGCCCAAAATTCCGATCTTCGTCATATGTCTTGCAGTTCCTCCACGGCGCTGCTTCATGGTCGCTATGGCCGACATCCGCAACATCGTCGTGCTCACCGGCGCCGGCATCTCCGCCGAGAGCGGCCTCGCCACCTTCCGCGGGCCGGGCGGTCTGTGGGAGGGACATCGCGTCGAGGACATCTGCACGCCCGAGGCCCTGGCGCGGGATCGGGCGCTGGTGCAGAATTTCTACGACCAGCGGCGCGCCGCGCTCGCGCATGTCGCGCCGAACCCGGCGCACGAGGCGCTCGCCCGGCTCGATCGCGAATGGGATGGCGAGCTCCTGATCGTCACCCAGAATGTCGACGATCTGCACGAGCGCGCGGGCGCGACACGGCTGATCCACATGCATGGCGAGCTTCGGTCCGCGCTATGCGAGGCCTGCGGCGCGCGGACGCGCTGGACGGAGATGTTGAGCGACGGACCGCCCTGCCCCGACTGCGGGCGCGCCTGGCTGCGGCCGGACATCGTGTTCTTCGGCGAGATGCCTTACGAGATGGAACGCATCTACGACGCACTTCAGCACTGCGACCTGTTCGTCTCGATCGGCACCTCGGGCGCCGTCTACCCGGCGGCAGGCTTCGTGCAAGAGGCGCGCCTGGCCGGCGCCGCGACGCTGGAGATGAACCTGGAGCCCTCCGCCGGCAGCAGCCTGTTCGCCGAGAGCCGGCTGGGCCCGGCCGGCATCCTCGTGCCTGGCTGGGTGGAAGAGATTCTGGGGTGAGGCAATGATCCTCATCTCGTCAGGATGACGAAATCCCGCCGAATGCTCGGGGTCCCTCACTCCACCCAATCGAGCCCGATCTCGCGATAGAGGCCGCGATCCTCTTCCCAGTCGGGCTTCACCTTCACATGGAGGAACAGGTGCACCTTGCGGCCGAGCAGCGAGCAGAGCTCCGCGCGGGCGCGGCTGCCGATCTCCTTCAGGCGCGCGCCGCGCTTGCCGAGCACGATCGCCTTCTGGGAATCGCGCGCGACGAGGATCTGCTGGTGGATCGTCACCGATCCGTCGCGATGCTCCTCATATTTCTCGGTCTCGACGGCACTGGCATAGGGCAGCTCGGCATGGAGCTGCAGGTAGATCTGCTCGCGCGTCACCTCCGCCGCGAGCATCCGGTCGATCGCGTCGGACACCTGGTCCTCGGGGAAATGCCACGGCCCTTCCGGCACCCGCGCGGCGAGATCCGCCTTGAGGTCGGCGACGCCGTCGCCGGTCGCCGCGCTCACCATGAACACCGCCTCCGGCGCGAGCGCCTCGGACAGGCGCACGGCGAGCGCCAGCAGCGCCTCCTTCGGCGTCACGTCCACCTTGTTGAGGATGACGAGCTTGGGCTCGCGCCGCTCCTTCAGCGTCTCGATCAAGGGCTCGATGCGCCGGGTGATGCCGGTCTTGGCGTCGATCACCAGCGCGATCAGGTCCGCATCCTGCGCCCCGCCCCACGCCGCCGCCACCATCGCCCGGTCGAGCCGCCGCCGCGGCTCGAAGATCCCCGGCGTGTCGACGAGCAAGACCTGGCTCTCTCCCTCGATCGCGATGCCCATCAGCCGGACCCGCGTCGTCTGCGCCTTGGGGCTGACGATCGCCACCTTCTGCCCGACCAGCGCATTGACCAGCGTCGATTTGCCGGCATTGGGCGCACCCACCACGGCAACGAGGCCGCACCGTTCAGTCACGCGTCATTCCTTGCCGTCTCCATTCGCGATCGAACCGTCCCCGACGGAAGCCGGAATCCCTGTACACCAGGATGCGGGAAGGAAGGCAGCCCGGCCTTCCTTCATCGGCGGAGCGCGGACCGCCCCGGCTTGCCGGAATGGCGAGGCGGGTGCTCACGCTCATTTCAGCATCGCCAGCAGCTTTGCCGCCGCCGCCGTCTCGGCTTCCTGCTTGGAGGATCCTTCCGCGCTCGCTTCCGCGCGGCCGGGGATCTCCGCCTTCACCGTGAAGGCCGGCGCATGGTGCGGGCCGCTGCGGTTGACCAGCGTGTAGACGGGCGTGCGGCAGCGATGCGCCGCCGCCCATTCCTGCAGCGCGGATTTCGGATGCTTGGGGGCGCTGTCCTGCGTCTCAAGGATATCCGCCCAGACGCGCTGGATGAAGCGCTCCGCGGCGTCCAGCCCGCCTTCCAGGAACAGCGCGCCGATCAGCGCCTCGACGACATCGCCGAGCACATTGTCGCTGTCCGAGGCGCCGTCGTCGCGCGCCTGCTTGCCAAGCAGCAGATGCTTCGGGATGCCCAGCGTCCGGGCAATGCCGGCACAGGTCTCGCCCGAGACGAGCGCGTTGAAGCGCCGCGACAGCTTGCCTTCGGGCTCTGCCGGAAACAGCCGGTAAAGCCACGCCGCAATCGTCACGCCCAGCACCCGGTCCCCGAGGAATTCAAGGCGCTGATAGTCGTGCGCGCGGCCATGGCTGGAATGGGTGAGCGCCATCGCGAACAGGGCCGGGTCGCGCGGGCGATGGCCCAGCGTCGATTCCAGCCAGTCCAGCGGGATCTCGTTCATCGCCTTCCCCCTGCCCGGCCCGCCGCCCGTCGGGGCGGCACGTCGACGCCGGTCAAAAGCCCTCGCCGATCCGGCTCCACCGCGCTGCGGTGAACCAGGTCCAGGGCAGGAACCAGTTCGCCGACCCGTCGGTAGACCAGAAACCGACCAGCGCGCGCCCGACCAGATTCTCCTCGGGCACGAAGCCGATCCCGCCGCCTTCGACGGCAGGGAAACGGCTGTCGGCGCTATGGTCGCGATTGTCGCCCATCAGGAAGAGATGACCGGCCGGGACGATGAAGACGGGCGTGTTGTCGGCTTGGCCGGCATCGCCTGTGTCCAGCACGTCATAGCTCCTGCCGCCCGGCAGCGTTTGGCGGAAGCGCGGATAGCGGCACACGCTGGTGCCGTCCTTCAGCGTCTCCTGCTTCTGCATCTCGCCCGGATTCTGGCGGCAGGGGCTGTTGGGCGAAACCGGGACGAGGAAATCGGCGACGCGCACCTTCGGGACCGCCTGGCCGTTCAGGAAAAGCTGCCCGCCCCTCATCTGCACCATATCGCCCGGCAGGCCGATCACCCGCTTGATGTAATCGACGTCGTTGCCGGGCGGCGCCTTGAAGACGACGACGTCGCCGCGCCGTGGCTCGCGGCCGAGGACGCGGCCGTCGAACAGATGCGGCCCGAACGGGAAGCTGTAGCGCGAATAGCCATAGGGCCATTTGGCGACCAACAGATAGTCGCCGATCAGGAGGCGCGGCAGCATCGATTCGGAGGGGATGCTGAACGGCGCGACGATAAGGCTGCGGAGCAGCACCGCGAACACGATCAGCCCCACGACGAAGCGGATATTCTCGCCGAGCGTGGCCTGGCGCGCGGGCTTGCGCTTGCGGGAGGAAAAGAGAGCCATCGCCGGCCGGTGTGCGGCGACGCGCGCGCGAGGTCAAGCGCTCGGCCGTGATACATTTTGCGACAATTTTCCCGCGCCGCCGACAAAGCCGCGCGACACGCCGGGGCCATTGTCTCCTCAACGCCGCACAGGCGCCGACCGAAGGAGATTGAAGATGATGAAGAAGATGATCGCCGCCGCCCTGGCCGCCACCACGATCGCCGCCGCCACCCCCGCGATGGCTGCGCCGCACTTCGGCAACCACGGCCGCTTCGAGCAGCGCCACGACCGGTTCGACCGGCACGACCGCCGCGACCGTTTCGACTATCGCCGCTGGAACCGGGGCGACCGCTTCGATTACCGCTACGCCCGCAACTATCGCGTGATCGGCAATCCGCATTACTACCGGCTCTACGACGCGCCGCGCGGCTATCGCTGGGTACGCTCGGGCGATGACGCGGTGCTGGTCGGCATCACCACCGGCATCATCGCCGCCGTGATCGCCAACAGCATCCACTGAGACGAAGGGCCCCGGCCGGAAACGGCCGGGGCTCCCGTCATGCCCCTTCCGTCGGGCTGACGGCAGATCTGCCGCGCCCAATGACGAACCCGCCTTTCCTGGCTAGACGATAGGCCATGGCAGACGAACCCCATATCCTCCTCGTCGACGACGAGCGCGACATACGCGATCCGCTCGCCTCTTATCTGGCCAAGAACGGATTGCGCGTCACCAAGGCCGAGAATGCCGCCGCGGCGCGGCAGATCCTCAGCGTGCACGCGATCGACCTCGTCCTGCTCGATATCATGATGCCGGGCGAGGACGGCATCTCGCTCGCAGCCTATATCCGCGCGACGAGCAGCATTCCGGTGATCCTGCTCACTGCCAAGGCGGAGGAGATGGATCGCATCATCGGGCTCGAGATCGGTGCCGACGATTATGTCACCAAGCCTTTCTCGCCACGCGAGCTGCTCGCGCGGATCAAGGCGGTGCTCCGGCGCACCGCCGCGGGCACCCAGCCGGTCCATGCTCCCGATGCCGAGGGCTATGGCTTCGGACCCTGGGTGCTGAAGGTCGGCGAGCGCGAGCTCGTCGACGCCGAAGGGGTGGCCGTGCCGCTCTCGACGGGCGAGTTCAACCTGCTTCAGGCGTTCGTCACCCATCCCAGGCGCGTGCTCACCCGCGATCAACTGCTCGATCTCAGCCAGGGGCGCGAAATGGCCGCGTTCGAGCGCAGCATCGACAACCATATCAGCCGGCTGCGCCGCAAGATCGAGGCGGACCCGTCCGACCCCAAGCTGATCAAGACGGTATGGGGCGGCGGCTACATGCTGGCGGCCGACGTGCGCCGGATATGATCGGCAGGCTTTCAGGCGCCCCATGGCGGCGCAGCCTCGCCGGGCGGATGGCCCTGCTCATCGGCCTGGCGCTGCTGGTGGCGCAGCTCGCCAATTTCGCACTGCTGCTCAACCAGCGCCAGAAGCTGAGCCTCGCGCAGAACGAGGGGCCGGCGCTCACCCGCTTTGCCGGGACCGCGGCCGATGTCGCGCAGGCGCAGCCGATCTTCCGCGCCGCGGTGATCGCCGATGCCTCGCATCGCGGCGCGCGCTTCGCACTGGCCGATTCTCCGGGCATCGCCCAGGCGGAACGCGATCCGGCAATCGAGGTCCGGCTCCTCCAGGCGCTGGCGGATGCCGGCGCCCCGAGCCCGTCAGTGCGCGCGACGCTGGCGCAGCCCAGGACGCGCAGCGACGGGCGCGCCTGGTCGCCCCCGCCCGACATGCGACTGATGCGGCTCGCCGTCCGGACGGTGGACGGCCGCTGGCTGACCGCGCGGATCGCCACGCCGAGGCGCGATCCCTGGTTCACGCTGCGGCTCGCCGCCGCGACCCTGCTGCTCTACCTGCTGGTGCTCGGCGCGGCGATCTGGATCGCGAGCCGGCTGGCCCGGCCGCTGCGCGATCTCACGCAAGCGGCCGAGCGCTTCCGGGGGCAGGACGATCCGGTGGCGGTCGAGCCGAGCGGGCCGGACGATCTGCGGCAAGCGATCGAGGCATTCAACGCCATGAACCGCCGCGTCGTCGCGCTGCTCGACGAGAAGGACCGCATGCTCGGCGCCATCGGGCATGATCTGCGCACGCCGCTGGCCTCGCTGCGCATCCGCGTGGAGGCGATGGAGCCGGAGGAGGAGCGCGAGGCCGCCATCGCCAAGATCGCCGAGATCACCGCCATGCTGGAGGACATATTGGTGCTGGCGCGCTCGGGGCGCGCCCGCGAGGAAGCCCGTCCGATGGACGTCAGCGCGCTCGCCGAGACGCTGGTCGAGGAATATCGCGCGCTCCGCCGGCCGGTGGAATTCGCCGCCTCCGAGCGCCAGGTGGTCCGCGTCCAGGCCAATCTGCTGCGCCGCGCCCTGCGGAACCTTATCGACAATGCGGTGAACTATGGCGGCGGCGCCGAGGTCGGCGTCGAGCGGCTGGGCGACGCGATCTCCATCCATGTCCGCGATCGCGGGCCCGGCATTCCGCCGGACGAGCTCGCCAAGGTACTCCAGCCCTTCTACCGGATCGAAGCGTCGCGCAGCCGGGCGACCGGCGGGAGTGGGCTCGGCCTCGCCATCGCCCAGGCGATCGCCGAAAGCCATGGCGGCCGCCTCACCCTCGAAAATCGCCCCGGCGGCGGCCTCGCGGCGCATCTCCTGCTGCCGCAGGCCGCCACGCCGCCGCTCGCGTCCGGAAAGATCACATCTTCCTGATTGTCACGAAACTGCCCCATAAGCTTGTCACGGCCCGCCATCGGTGGGACGCGATCAGTTTGCGCGGGAGAGAAGACATGCGATTCATCCGCCTTGCCGGCAAGGGCGCCGCCGTCGCGGCCGCCCTGCTCATGCTCCAGGGCTGCGGCGATCAGGGGACAGGAAATTCGAGCGGCGCCAATCCCGACTCGGGCGGCCAGATCTCCGGCGCCGGCGCCACCTTCCCGGCGCCGGTCTACGCGAAATGGGCCGAATCTTATCGGAAGGAAACCGGCATCGGCCTCAACTATCAGGCGATCGGCTCCGGCGGTGGCATCAAGCAGATCAAGGCCAATACGGTTGATTTCGGTGCGTCGGACAAGCCGCTGAAGCCGGAGGAGCTGCAGCAGGCGGGGCTCTACCAGTTCCCGACGGTGCTCGGCGGCATCGTCCCGGTGATCAACGTGCCCGGCCTGAAACCGGGCCAGCTCAAGCTCAATGGCGCGCTGCTCGGCGATATCTTCCTCGGCAAGGTGACCAGATGGAACGCGCCGCAGATCGCTGCCCTCAATGCCGGCACCGCCCTGCCCAACCTGCCGATCTCGATCGTCCATCGCTCGGACGGCTCGGGCACGAGCTTCCTGTTCACCTCCTATCTCAGCAAGCTCAATCCCGAATGGGCGCAGAAGGTCGGCGCCAGCGATTCGGTCTCCTGGCCGACCGGGCTCGGCGGCAAGGGCAATGACGGCGTCGCCGCCTTCGTGAAGCAGACCACCGGTTCGATCGGCTATGTCGAATATGCCTATGCCAAGCAGAACGGCATGGCCTATGCGCTGATGCAGAACGCCAGCGGCGCCTTCGTGAAGCCCGAGGCCTCGGCCTTCGCGGCCGCCGCGGCCGGGGCCGACTGGAACAAGGCGCCAGGCAATTACCTGCTCCTGCTCGATCAGCCCGGCGCCGCCACCTGGCCGATCACCGGCGCCACCTTCATCCTTCTGCACACGCAGCAGGCCGACAAGGGCAGGGCGGCGGCGACGCTCAAATTCTTCGACTGGGCCTACAGCAACGGCGACACGCTCGCCTCCAGCCTCGATTATGTGCCGTTGCCGGCGGCAGTGAAGGACATGGTCCGCCAGCAATGGGCGGCCACCATCAAGGCGAGCGACGGCACGCCGGTCTACACAGGAAAATAAGAACCTGTTGAGCCCCTCCTCTTAAGAGGAGGGGCTTATGATTTCACCGTTGCGAAGACACGTTCCCGCCATCGACGATGAATTCCGCCGCGGTCACATAGCTCGCTTCCTCCGACAGCAGGAAGCGTACCGCCCGGCCGATCTCCTCGGGCTCGCCGAACCGCTCCATCAGGATGCGCTTCTCGAAATAATCCCTGCCGAGCGCCTCCGCCGCCGGCCGCGTCATCGGCGTCATGATCATGCCGGGCGAGATCGCGTTGATGCGGATGCCGTCTCGTGCCAGGCGGTCGGCCAGCGAGCGCACGAGCGAGAGCACGCCGCCCTTAGCCGCGGTGTAGATCGGATTGACGCCGTTGCCGAGCGTCGCATTGATCGAGGCGGTGGCCACCATCGCCGATCCGGGATGGCGCTTCAGATCCTCCAGGAACGCCTGGAGCAGCAGCACGACGGCGCGCAGATGGATGGCGATGCCATCGTCCCAGCTCTCGATCGTCACGCCTTCAAGCGAACCGGTATCGACGATCCCCGCGCAATGGACGAGGCCTCCGACCGAGGGCAAGCCGCTTCGCGTCGCCTCCGCCGCCAACGTGATCGCGGCCGGATCGCGCACGTCGACGCCGAGCCCGAGCGCGGCGACGCCATGGCTCTCGGCGATCTCCGCCGCGGCCTGCGCAGCCCGGCTTTCCTGGATGTCCCACAAGGCGACGGGCCGCCCCACCGCCGCCAGCGCCCGTGCCGAAGCCAGGCCGATCCCGGAGGCGCCCCCCGTGATCACCACGCCCGTCGCCGGCCGGCCGAGCCGCGGCGCAAGGTCCTTGTCCGTCATTCGTTTCCCCTCCCGTCGATCGCGGCGAGCCTAGCGGGCGGTTGCGTTTGGCGTAAGCGCAAAAGCCTTCTAGGCTCCCGGCCATCCGCAATCAGAGGATAGAAGAATGTCCCACCCGACGCCGGCGCTCGATCGCCGCACCTTTCTCCAATCCGCCGCCTCCGCCGCCCTCGCGGCCGGCTTGCCCGCCACCGCTTTCGCCGCCGGATCCACGGCAACGCCGTTCCGCGCGACGATCGACGGCTTCGCCGAACAGATCCTCACGCTCCAGCCTGAGACCGCGACCTCGCTGGGCCTCGACAAGGGCAGCCGCGCCGCCCTGAAATCGCAGCTTTCCGATCTCTCCGCGGAGGGAGACGCGCGCTGGGCCGCGCAGGTGAAGGCGATGAAGGCTGCGCTCGCCCGGATCGATCCGGCCGGCCTCGATCCCGCCGACCGGCTGCGCTACGAAACGATCGGCTATGCGGCCGATCGCGGCATCGAGGGCCTCGCCTTCCCCTATGGCGCGGGTGGCGCTGCGTCGGGCTTTCAGGGCGGCGCGACGCCCTATGTGGTGAGCCAGCAGAATGGCGCGGTCAGCAGCGTTCCCGAATTCCTCGACGCGCAGCATCTGATCGCGAGCCGGGAGGATTGCGACGCCTATCTCGCGCGCGTGCGCGCCTTCGCCCGCCAGGTCGATCAGGAGACGGTGCGGATCAAGGCCGACGCCGCGCGCGGCGTGATGCCGCCGAGCTTCATCGCGCGCACCACGCTGGGTCAGCTCAAGGGCTTCCGCGCCACCCCCGCCGGGGAGCAGCGCGTCGTCACCTCGCTCGCCGCGCGCGCGCAGAAGGCGGGCATCGGCGGCGACTGGGCAGCCCCGTGCGCCGCGCTCGTCGAACGCGAGCTCTATCCCGCGCTCGATCGCCAGATCGCCGCCTTCGCCGCCGCCACCGCCCGGGCTCCCGACACCGCCGGCATCCAGAGGCTGCCCGACGGCGACGGCTATTATCACTGGGCGCTCCGGCTCGGCACGACGACCGCGATGAGTCCCGAGGAGATCCACCGCACCGGCCTTGCCCAGCTCGAGGAACTCAAGGCGCGGATGGATGCGCTGCTCCGGGCACAGGGAATGACGAAAGGCACGGTCGGAGAGCGCGTCCAGGCGCTCAACAGGGATCCCCGCTTCCTCTATCCCGATACCGATGCCGGCCGGGCGGAGCTGATCGCCTATCTCAACGGCCGAATCGCCGCGATCCGGCCGCTGCTGCCACAGCTCTCGCACCTGCGCCTGAAGGCGGACGTGGTCGTCAAGCGGGTGCCGCCGGACATCCAGGACGGCGCCGCCCTCGGCTACATGAATTTTCCTTCGCTCGACGGTTCGCGCCCGGCCATCTACTATGTCAATCTCAAGACGACGGCCTTGTGGCCCAAATATCAGCTCGCGACGCTCACCGCACATGAGGCGATTCCCGGCCACAGCTGGCAGGGCGCCTATCTGGCCGAGCATCATGCCGAAATCCCGCTGATCACCTCGCTGATGGGGTTCAACGCCTTCATCGAAGGCTGGGCGCTCTATGCCGAGCAGTTGGTCGCCGAGCATGGCCTCTATCGCGACGATCCGTTCGGCGAGCTCGGCTATCTCCAGGCGCAACAGTTCCGCGCCTGCCGGCTCGTCGCGGACACCGGGCTGCATGCGATGGGCTGGTCACGCCAGCAGACGGTGGATTTCCTGACGCGTGAAAGCGGCCGCGGCGTCGAGGCGATGACCAGCGAGACCGATCGCTACTGCGCTTCGCCGGGCCAGGCCTGCGGCTACAAGGTCGGCCATAACGAGATTGTGCGCCTGCGCGAGAAAGCGAGGAAGGCGCTCGGCCCCAAATTCGATCTCGCCGCCTTCGATGATGCGGTGGTGAAGACCGGCGGCGTCCCGCTCACCATCCTCGAGCGCGCGGTCGACGCGTTCATCGCAGGCTGAACCTTCCCCGCCGACGGGGGAGCCCGGACGAGGCGAAAGGGGCGGACCCGTCAGGGCCCGCCCCCCTCTCCCATCGACCCGCTGCTTGGGTTAGGCCGACAGGAAGGCTGCCAGCTCGTCCGGCGAGATCCCGCCGTCCTTGTTGGTGTCCGCCTTGGCGAAGGCGCTGCCCGTGGCGTTCAGCACCTTGGTCGCCGCGAGGTTCGAAGCTTTGCTCGCCTTCGTGCGCTCGACCGACTTGGACACGTCGTTGCCCTTGGCCGCCATCACCCATTCGCCGAATTCGAGCGGGGTGAGCTTGCCCTTGTTCTGCGTGTCATAGGTCGCCCATTTCGAGTGGACCTCGGCCACGACGCTCGGGTTCGCTGCCGGGGCCGCCGTGGCGCTCGCCGTCTGCGTGGTGCTGGGCTGGGGCATCGCCGCGGACTGGTCGGGCGTCGCCGCAGGCGCGGTGGCGGATTGATCGCTGCCGGTGGCCGGCGAGGCCGCGGTCGTCGGCTGCGACGTCGTTGTCGCCGTGTCGGGCGCGGTGCTGCTGGTCGCGCTGCTGTCGGGGGTGCCCTGGCTGGCCGGCATGTCCTGGGCGATGGCGACTCCTGCGGTCGCGAGCATCGTCGCGCCGGCAAGCGCGATAAGACGGTTCATAACTGTCTCCAATCTGATCTGCACCGGAGCGGCAGGGAAAGCGCTGCGGTTGCCGGATCGAACGTCCCGGTCCCGAATCCGTTGCGGCTCCGTGATTTCCCGGCCGCGAGTCGACCGCGACCCGTTCGGAATCTGCGACCAACCGACTTTGTTGAAGCCGGAGGATAGCTCTGCTACCCGCGCCCCCGACTATCCCCTTTCCGCAGGACGCGTACATGATCCCCCGCTATTCTCGGCCCGAGATGGCCGCCATCTGGACGCCCGAGACCCGGTTCGAGATCTGGTTCGAGATCGAGGCCCATGCGACCGACGCGCTGGCGGAGCTCGGCGTCGTCCCCAAGGCGGCAGCCGAGCGGATCTGGGCGGCGCATCGCGAGGCGGGCCCCTTCGACATCGCGCGCATCGACGCGATCGAGGCCGAGACCAAGCATGACGTGATCGCCTTCCTGACGCACGTCTCGGAGCGCACCGGCCCCGAGGCGCGTTTCCTGCATCAGGGGATGACCTCGTCGGACGTGCTCGACACCTGCCTGGCGGTGCAGCTCGCCCGCGCGAGCGACATCCTGCTCGCCGATATCGACAGGCTGCTCGAGGTGCTGAAGCGCCGCGCCTTTGAGCACAAGCTCACCCCCACCATCGGCCGCAGCCACGGCATCCATGCCGAGCCGGTGACCTTCGGCCTCAAGCTCGCCGAAGCCTATGCCGAGTTCGCCCGCAACCGCGCCCGTCTCGCCGCCGCCCGCGCGGACGTCGCCACCTGCGCCATCTCCGGCGCGGTCGGCACCTTCGCCAACATCGATCCGCGCGTCGAGGCGCATGTCGCCGCGAAGATGGGCCTCACCGTGGAGCCGGTTTCCACCCAGGTGATCCCGCGGGATCGGCACGCGATGTTCTTCGCGACGCTCGGCGTCATCGCCTCCTCGATCGAGCGCGTCGCGGTCGAGATCCGCCACCTGCAGCGCACCGAGGTGCTGGAGGCGGAGGAATATTTCTCCCCGGGCCAGAAGGGGTCCTCGGCGATGCCGCACAAGCGCAACCCGGTGCTGACCGAAAATCTCACCGGCCTCGCCCGCATGGTGCGCGGCTATGTGACGCCCGCGCTCGAGAATGTCGCGCTCTGGCACGAACGGGACATCAGCCACTCCTCGGTCGAGCGCTATATCGGCCCGGACGCGACGATCACGCTCGATTTCGCGCTCGCGCGGCTCACCGGCGTGGTCGACAAGCTGCTCGTCTATCCGGCACGCATGCAGAAGAATCTCGACCGGATGGGGGGCCTCGTCCATTCGCAGCGCGTGCTGCTGGCGCTCACGCAGGCCGGCGTCAGTCGCGAGGATGCCTATCGCCTCGTCCAGCGCAACGCGATGAAGGTGTGGGAATCGGACGGCGCGCTGTCGCTGCTCGATCTGCTCAAGGCCGATCCCGAGGTGACCGCCGCGCTCTCCCCCGCCGAGCTCGAGGAGAAATTCGACCTCGGCTATCACCTCAAGCATGTCGACACGATCTTCGAGCGGGTGTTCGGCTAGGCGCGCTCCTTCGGTCCGGGCCGATATCCAGACGAACGCGCGCCGGGCACAGCCGAGGGGATCGGGATCATTCCCGCAATGGAGCAGCTCCGTCCCGGGTGCAGGACGGATCGCGGGATGCTGGCTCCCGAGCGGGCTACCCGCCGAACAACTCCAGGAGGTTGATCTGCCCGGTATGGGCGGTGATGCCGCCATCGACGATGAAGTTCTGGCCGGTGATGTAGGACGCGTCCCTGGAAGCGAGGAAGGCGACCAGTCCGGACACCTCCTCCACCTGCCCTGCGCGGCCCATCGGTATCCGCGCATGCCAGGTCTCGCGCACGTCCGGCGGGGTCTGGCTGGTTGCCGGGGTGACGATCAGGCCGGGGCTCACGCAATTGACGCGAATGCCGTCCCTCGCATGGTCGAGCGCGATCGATCGGGTGAGATTGATGACGCCCGCCTTCGCCGCATTATAGGCGTGGAAGCCATAATCGGCGCCGACACCGCAGATCGACGAGATGTTGATGATCGATCCGCCGGTCCTGACGATATGCGGGATGGCGAAGCGGCAGCCGTAGAAGATTGAATCGAGGTCGGTCGCCAGCACATGGTGCCAGATCGCCGGATCGATCGTCGTCACCTTGCCGAGCATGCCCGATCCGGCATTGTTCACCAGCACGTCGATGCGGCCGAACTCGGTCGCCGCGAAGGCGATCAGCGCCTCGATGTCGCCCGGCTTGCTGACATCGGCGACCTTGTGGCGCAGCCGCTCGCCGCCGCCCATCTTCGCTACCTGCCCGGCAAGCGTCGCCTCGGTTCGCCCGGCAAGCACCACGCGCGCGCCCTCGGCCGCGAAACGCTCGGCGATGCCGGCGCCGATGCCGGCCGCCGCGCCGGTCACGATCACGACCTGATCGGTGAATCTGTCCATGCCTCTCCCCGCTCGTCGACGGATCCGGTCCGTCATGGCCCCTCGCCATGCCCGCTTCTCCGGGGAAGGTCGAGACCGGTCCGGCTGTGATCCGGCATCAATTTTTCGCGACGGCCGCGCTACATGATCCCCTCCGGCGCGCCTGGAGCGCCCCTTGGCTCCGGGCGCGGATTCGCCCGGCGTGATCCCGCTCACAGCCGCGCCCTCGCGCCGATCGCATAGCGGGCACGCGTTCGATCGTCAGCAATAGGGGACTTAGCATGAAGACGTTCATGGCCGCTCTCGCCGCTTCCGTCGCGGCCACCGCGCTGGTCGGCGTCGCGCACGCCGACACCTTCGTCAACGGCAGCTTCGAGACCGGAACCCTGCAAGGATGGACCACCGGCGGCGGTTTCTGGAGCGCGGGCCCCTATCCGGTTCCGCAGAGCTATCTGCCCGGCGGCAGCGCCTATGACGCGTCGGTCCAGAACAACTCGATCACCAGCGCGGGCTTCGACGGCTTCACCGACAATAATCTGCGCCTCGTCTATGCCGGCAACCATAGCGCGCAGGTGAACAATTCGATCAGCGACTATAGCGTCTCGGTGCTCAGCCAGCGCGTCAACAACTACAGCGATCCGATCATCGCCTTCGCCTATGCCGCGGTGCTACAGGATTCGCACGGGCCGACCGATTCGGATGCGTTTATCATCACGCTGACCGATGCGACCACCAACGAGGTGCTGTACAGCTTCAACCTCAATTCGGCGACGGCGCCCGGCACTTTCACCCAAAGCTCACAGAACTGGTACTATACCGACTGGCTGACCCAGAGCATCGACGTGTCCGGCCGCAGCGGCCATGATTTCATCCTGTCGCTGCTTGCCAATGACTGCCCCTATGGCGGCCATGCCGGCTACGCCTATCTCGACGGCTTCGGATCGGTGGTCGGCGGCGGAGGCACCGGCACGACACCGACCGGCACGTTTCAATATTGGGACGGCAGCGCCACCGGCAATGGTGCGAACGGCATCGTCGACGGCGGCGACGGCGTGTGGGACGCGACGACGACCAACTGGACCGAGGCCACCGGCGCCGCCAACGGTGCCTACACGCCCAATCCCGGTTCCGTCGTCTTCACCGGCACACCCGGCACCGTCACGGTGGACGACAGCAAGGGCGCGGTCGCTATCAACGGCATGCAGTTCGCCGTCGACGGCTATCATATCGTCGGCGACCCGATCGCGCTGGGCGGCACCGTCGCAACCATCCAGGTCGGCGACGGCACGGCGGCCGGCGCTGACATCGTCGCGATCATCGATGCGCCGCTGACCGGCAGCGGCGGCCTCACCAAGACCGATCTCGGCACGCTGATCCTCGGCGGCGTCAACAGCTATACCGGCACGACGACGGTGACCGACGGCACGCTCATCGGCTCGGCGACCAGCTTCGGCACCGGCGCGATCAACAACAACGCCGATCTGGTGATCGATCAGGCCGCCGATGCAAGCTTCGCCAACCGCATCATGGGCGCGGGCAACCTCTTCAAGACAGGTGCGGGCAGGCTGCAGCTCACCGGCACGAGTCCCTTTGCCGGGCGGACCCTGGTCGGCCAGGGCACGCTGCAGGTCGACGGCAGCCTCGGCAATTCCGCGGTGACCGTGGGGAACGGCGCGACGCTCGCCGGTCGCGGCACGGTCGGTAGCGTCTCGGCGCTGGCCGGATCGACCATGGCGCCCGGCGGTGCGCCGATCGGCACCACCTCCGCCCCCGGCGGCCCGGTGACCCTGGCCGCGGCGGCCGACGCCATCGGCACGCTCAGCGTCAACGGCGCCTTCGCGCAGATGGCCGGCAGCACCTATCAGGTCGACCTCACCACCGCAGGAGCCAGCGACAAGATCGTCGCCACCGGCAATGCCACGGTGGAAGCGGGATCGAAGATCGTCGTCACCAAGCTCGATGCCGCCCGCTACCAGCTCGGCAAGCGCTACACCGTGCTGACCGCCGCCGATGGCGTCGCGGGCGAATACAGCGTGTCCGGCGACACCCATGTCTCGCTCTTCTACGATCTGATCGCCGACTATGATTCGACGCACGTCTATCTCGACGTTGCCCAGACCCATGCCTTCGCCTCGGTCGCCGCGACGCCGAACCAGAAGGCGGCGGCGCGCGGCGCGGACAGCGTCGCCGGCCCGCTCCACGACGCGATCGGCTATCTGGACTCCGTGCGCGACGCGCGCCTCGCCTTCGACTCCCTCTCGGGCGAGATCCACGCCACGGCGCGCGCTGCGGCGTTCGAGGACAGTCGGTTCATCCGCGAGGCGGTGAACGATCGGCTGCTCGCGTCGGGCGAACCCAATGCGCTGTGGTTCCGCGGCTTCGGCTCCTGGGGTCATATGAAGGGCGACGGCAATGCCGCGCGTTATGAGCGCGACATCGGCGGCTTCTTCCTCGGCTATGATTTCATCCATAGCGGCGCGCTCAGGATCGGCGCGCTGGTCGGCTATGATCACAGCCGCCTCAAGTTGCCTGCACGCGCCTCCTCCGCCACCGCCGACGATGCGCATGTCGGCGTCTATGCAGGCGTCACCAGCGGCGCGCTCGCCGTCCGCCTCGGCGGCTCCTATACCTTCCGCAGCCTCAAGACGAACCGGTCGGTCTCCTTCCCCGGCTTCTCGGACGATCTGCGCGCCAAATATCAGCTCGGCATCGGGCAGGTCTTCGGCGAGGTGGGCTACAAGATCCCGGTGATGAAGTCCGCGACGATCGAGCCCTACGCCTCGGTCGCCTATGTCCATCTCGACTCCGATCATGCGTTCGAGCGGGGCGGCCCGTCGCGGCTGGAGGTGGAGGCCCAGGATTCGCACATGGCCTTCACCACGCTCGGCGCGCGCTTCAACGCCGCGCTGAGCTCGAGCGGCGGCACCGCCTTCTCGCTGAAGGGCTCGGCCGGCTGGCGCTACGCGGCGAGCAACCGCACGTCGCGCGCGTCGCTCGCCTTCATCGGCGGCGACGGCTTCTCGGTCGCCGCCCCGCCGATCGCCAAGAATGTCGTTGCGGCCGACCTCGGTGCGGATGCCCGCTTGCGCTCGGGCCTCACCCTCTCGCTCTCCTATTCGGGCCAGATCGGCGACCGCCTGTCCGACCATGGCGTGAAGGCGGGCCTGCGCATGCCGTTCTGATCGAAGCCGGCAAAGACCATAAGAAAAGGAAGACCCTCGTCGAGCTGGCGAGGGTCTTCCTTCTGCTGCAACCATCGCAATCGACGAAAGATTCGTGGAAAAACCGTCGTTCATGATATCCGGATCGGACGCCTCAAGCTCTTGGAACGGATGGGATAGGATGAGCGAGCCGATCGTCTGGACCTTCGATTGGGTGCCCGAAGCCCCCCGCGGCTTCGTACGCGACATCAGGCTGAGATGGGCGTGCGAGGAAGCTGGGCTTGCCTATGTCGTGCGAACCGTTCCTTTCGACGATCGCGGGCCCGAGCATCTGGCGCTCCAGCCGTTCGGCCAGGTCCCGTTCCTGAGCGACGGCGAACTCGACCTGTTCGAAAGCGGCGCCGGGCTGCTGCACCTCGCTCGCAAGAGCGAAAAGCTGATGCCGCGCGATCCGGCGGGAGAAGCGCAGACGCTGCAATGGACGATCGCCGCGCTCAACTCGATCGAGATGGTCGCCGTCCCCTGGTGGTTCCTGGAAGTGACCGGCGCCAAGGACAATCATCTCACCGGCTGGCTGGAAAGCCGCCTCGATCATATGGAGCGCGTTTTGAAAGAGCGGGAATGGCTCGCCGCCGACCGCTTCACGGTCGCAGACCTGTTGATGGCCGACGTCCTGCGCGTCGCAAAGATCCGCGCTTTCGGAGACCGGCCGGCGACGGAAGCCTATGTCGCCCGGATCACGGAGCGCCCTGCCTTCAAACGGGCCCATGCCGCCCAGATCGCACATTTCGCGGCGGCCGATCAGAGGCGCTCCTGATCCCAAAGCACGATAGCTTTGGATTGATCTGATAGTGCTTTCTCCAACTCGTTTGCACCGAGCTTGTCGAAGCCTGTCCTGAGCGAAGCCGAAGGGTGCTCCCTCCTCTTGTGTCCGTTATGCCCTGCCCCGCACAGGGCGATTGCATCTTTTATAATCTCTGTCGCCGTGACGTCGCCACATCTCGGGAACGATCACACGCCCTCCCGCCAACGCATACGCGCCGTGACATTCTAGAGCGGTTTTCGATCAGTCTGCATCGTAGCCGGCGTTGGCGAAATAGTTGGCGCATTCGTCGGGAGAATAGAGGTCAAGGATGCGCCCGATTGCATCCCAGAGGCCGTAGATGGTGCGCTCAGCGGCTTTGCGCAGGTGAGCCTTCAGCTTGGAGAAGGCCTGCTCGATCGGGTTGAAATAGGGGCTGTAGGGCGGGAGATAGAGAAGGCTTGCTCCCGCCGCCTCGATCATCTCGCGGACCGCCGGCGCCTTGTGGCTCGACAGGTTGTCCATGATCACGATGTCGCCCGGACTGAGTTCGGGGACAAGCACCTGGTCGACATAGGCATGGAAGGCATCTCGGTTGATCGGGCCGTCGAGCACCATCGGTGCAATCATGCCTGTGCGGCGCAGGCCGGCGACGAAGGTGGTGGTCTTCCAATGCCCGTGCGGCATGCTGGCGCGCAAGCGCTCGCCACGCCGGCATCGGCCATGGCGGCGCGCCATGTTGGTTGAAGCCCAGGTCTCGTCGATGAACACCAGGCGCTGGGGATCCAGATCGAGCTGACCCTCGAACCACGCCCATCGCCGCTCTACGATGTCCGGGCGGTCCTGTTCGCTCGCGTGTGCGGTCTTTTTTTGCGTGTGATCCGATGGCGCGCGAAAAACCGCCATAAGGTCGCAATGCTGGTGCTCACGCCCTGCTCGGCGAGCATCATCCGCAGTTCCTCCAGCGTGATGTCCGATTGCCGCTCGATCGCGGCGTGGATCAGGGCCGCGTGATCCTCAATCTTCGCCGACCGACGGTCGCCGCCCTGCGGCTTGGCCGCTGGCGTGCCGTGGTGAAGCGCCAGCTGGCGCCAGCGGATCGCGCTCGCTGCGCTGACCCCGAACCGCGCCGCCGCCGCCGCCGCCCGGCAGGAAAGCCCGCTCTCAACAGCGGCAACCACTCGATCTCGCAAGTCACGCGATAAGGCTCGACCCATCCATGCTGGCCTCCTTCGCCAGCACGCATGATGAATCAGAAAATCCGCCTCGTGGGAATCCTCACCGATTCAAATCGCCCGAAAACCGCTCTAGCATACAAACGAAGTCGGAATGTGAGTGACCCACTCGATCCGGATATCCGGATATCTGGGGACAATATATATTTTACCGCGCCCCATTCTCGTCGAGGGTTCCGTGGCAGCGGCGTCAATAGAGCATCACTCATCCCCCATCCAGGAAGGGATGTCTCGCTGGCCGTGCAGCACACGCCAGATCTCGATGTGATCGGCCCGCTCGACGTAGAAGACCAGATAAGGAAAGCGCGCCAGCTTGCGGCTCCGGAGACCCGGCAATCCGAGTTCATGGGCATAACGCGGCGAACCGATGCCCGGACGTTCACCGATCGCACGATAGCTTGCCTGCAACGCATCGATGAAACGGCGCGCGACGTCAGTGCCCGCTTCCCGCGCGTAATAATCGATAATATCGGCCACGTCCCGGCGCGCCTGGGCGCGCGCGAGGACAGTCTTGCCGCTCACCGTTTCGGACTGCTCACATGGTCTCGCAGAGAGTCGAAATAAGCGTCGTCTGCCGGCCCCGCCAACTCCGACGCAGCACCGTCGAGCAGGAGCTGGCGGAGCTTCTGGACATCCCTGTCCTTCCGAATCAGCTCGCGAACATATTCGCTGCTGGTTCCGAAGCCACGCCCCGCCACCTGCTCATCGACGAAGGCCTTGAGCGAGTCGGGCAAGGAGATGTTCATCGTGCTCATGGGGAGGCTCAATTAGCGTATATGGCAAATTTTGGCAACGCGGCCGGGCTGACCAACTGTCGGATACGGCAAATTCCGGGACGCGACCGCGCTACCCCAGGCTCGGCAGATCCAGCCCCTGCTCCCGCGCGCACGCAATCGCCTCCTCATAACCTGCATCGGCATGCCGCATCACCCCGGTCGCCGGATCGTTCCACAACACCCGCTCCAGCCGCTTCGCCGCCTCGGGCGTCCCGTCGGCGACAATCACCATCCCGCTATGCTGCGAATAGCCCATGCCGACGCCGCCGCCATGGTGGAGCGACACCCAGGTCGCGCCGCTCGCCGTGTTGAGCAGCGCGTTGAGCAGCGGCCAGTCCGACACCGCGTCCGATCCGTCGCGCATCGCCTCGGTCTCGCGGTTGGGGCTCGCCACCGATCCGGAATCGAGATGGTCGCGCCCGATCACCACCGGCGCCTTAAGCTCGCCCCTAGCCACCATCTCGTTGAAGGCGAGGCCGAGGCGGTGACGGTCGCCGAGGCCGACCCAGCAGATGCGCGCCGGCAGGCCCTGGAAGTGGATGCGCTCGCGCGCCATGTCGAGCCAGCGGTGGAGGTCGTGGTTGTCGGGCAGCAATTCCTTCACCTTGGCGTCGGTGCGATGGATGTCCTCCGGGTCGCCCGAGAGCGCCGCCCAGCGGAACGGGCCGATGCCGCGGCAGAAGAGCGGGCGGATATAGGCCGGCACGAAGCCGGGAAAGGCGAAGGCGTCGGCGACGCCCTCGTCATAGGCCATCTGGCGGATGTTGTTGCCATAGTCGACCGTCGGGATGCCGAGCCTGAAGAAATCGAGCATCGCGCGGACCTGCACCGCTATCGACTCGCGCGCCGCCTGCTCCACTGCCGCCGGATCGCGCTCGCGCCCCTCGCGCCACTGCTCCAGGCTCCAGCCCCGCGGCAGATAGCCGTTCACCGGATCATGGGCCGAGGTCTGGTCGGTCACCAGGTCCGGCCGCACGCCGCGGCGCACCAGCTCGGGATAGACGTCGGCGGCATTGCCGAGCAGGCCCACCGAGACCGGCGTCTTCGTGCCGATCACCAGGTCCAGCGCCTCGTCAACGCTGTCGGTCATGCGGTCGAGATAGCCGGTCGCGAGGCGCATCTCGATCCGGCTCGGCTGGCATTCGACGGCGAGGCAGGAGGCGCCGGCCATCGTCGCCGCCAGCGGCTGCGCGCCGCCCATGCCGCCGAGCCCCGCGGTCAGGATCCAGCGGCCGGCGAGATCGCCGCCATAATGCTGGCGCCCGGCCTCGACGAAGGTTTCGTAGGTGCCCTGCACGATGCCCTGGCTGCCGATATAGATCCAGGATCCGGCGGTCATCTGGCCGTACATCATCAGGCCGGCGCGATCGAGTGCATGGAAATGATCCCATGTCGCCCATTTCGGCACGAGGTTCGAATTGGCGATCAGCACGCGCGGCGCGTCGGCATGGGTGCGGAACACCCCGACCGGCTTGCCCGACTGGACCAGCAGCGTCTCCTCCTCGCCCAGCCGCCGCAGCACCTCGACGATGCGGTCATAGCTTTCCCAGTCGCGCGCGGCGCGGCCGATGCCGCCATAGACGACCAGTTCCTGCGGATTCTCGGCAACCCGCGGATCGAGATTGTTCATCAGCATGCGCAGCGGCGCCTCGGTCAGCCAGCTCTTCGCGCTGAGCGTGGTGCCGGTCGGCGCGGCGATGTGGCGCTGATTGTCGATGCGGGTCATGGCTGGCCTTTCGCGAAATCGAGGGCGGCGGCGAGGATGCGCGCCAGGTCGCTGCGCAGCGGCGCGGCGAAAGCGGGATCATAGGGCGGCGGCCAGTCCGGCGCGGCGGCGAGCTCCGCCGGCTCGCGCAGATAGGCGCGCATCGCGATCTCCATCTGGATCGCGTGGACGCCCTGCTGCGGCCGGCCATAATGACGCGTCGTCCAGCCGCCGCGGAAACGGCCGTTGAGGACATGGCTGCGGCCCGACGCCGCCGCCGCGCCCGTCACCCCCGCCTCGAGCGCGGGATCGCAGGTGGCGCCGCGATCGGTGCCGATGTTGAGCTCGGGCAGCGCGCCATCGAACAGGCGCGGCACGCGGCTGCGGATCGAATGGCAATCATAGACGACGACATGGCGATGCAGCGCCCTGAGCCGCGCGATCTCGCCCGCCAGCGCGGCGTGATAAGGATCGAACCAGGCCTCGCGCCGCGCGGCGATGGCGGCCGCCTCCGGCTCGGCGCCGGCCTCGTAGAGCGGCACGCCGTCGAACGTCTCGGTGGGGCAGAGGCCGGTGGTGGTCTGCCCCGGATAAAGCGAGGCGCCGGAGGGATCGCGATTGCAGTCGATGATCGTGCGCGAAATGTCGGTCCAGACCAAGGTCGCCTCGGCGAGCCCCTCATAGAGCGCGCGGATATGCCAGTCGGCATCGACGGTCGCGACCACGCGCCGCAGCCCGCCCGCGAACCGCTCCGGCAGAACGGTGCCGCCATGTGGAAAAGCGAGGATCAGCGGCGTCTCCCGCCGCTCGACGTGCAGCCAGTCCATCAGGCGACTCCGGGCAGCGGCCCGACGGCCGCGAGCAGCGCGGGCGAGCGGATCAGCGCGGTCGCCGCCGCCATGTCAGGCGCCATGTGGCGGTCATGGTCCAGCATCGGCACCTCCGCCCGCAGCAGCGCGCGCACCGCCTCGACGGGCGCGCTCGACGCAAGCGGCGCATGGAAG
>Ga0180222_1001349_pt1 | contig 26044 bp, 30 predicted proteins | sample eDN5th37CKraftOP_FD_151336 | JGI IMG/M metagenome (GOLD analysis project Ga0180222, IMG submission 151336) | Enriched Organic Plus compost microbial communities from Emeryville, California, USA - eDNA 5th pass 37_C Kraft OP (version 2) (version 2) ...
CAAGCTCCGCGTCGGCCCTTAACGCCGCCGTCTGCCCCGTGCCCAGGTGGCGGAATTGGTAGACGCACCAGCTTCAGGTGCTGGCGCCCGCAGGGGCGTGGAGGTTCGAGTCCTCTCCTGGGCACCAGAGACCTTTCCGGCAACGTCCGGAAAAGTCCAGTAAGCAGCTGGTTTTCCACTGCTTTTTCGATGAGAATCGCTGAATGGAATCCGGGCTGATCCACCCGGAACCATCAGCATACCATCAACTTTGATGGCCTTTTTGATGGTTCTGGACAGCCCCTTGGAGGCAGAACCATCATGGCGCTTACCTACATCCAGGTCTTGAACGCTAAGCCTCGGGAAAAGCCATATAAATTGGCCGATTCGGAGTCGCTCTATCTCGTCGTGCAGCCCAGCGGCGCGAAACTGTGGCGGATGAACTACCGCTACCTCGACCGACAGAAGACGTTGCACTTCGGAGGCTGGCCGGATGTCGGAATTGCAGCCGCACGGGAGCGACGCGACGAGGCGCGCAAGCAGCTTGCCGCCGGCCTCGACCCAGCTGCGGAGAAACGGGTCGCTATCCCCGGCTCGAACGGATCGCCGGGCGGCCGGATACGCTGACCGCGCTGCTCGCCCCGCGCCCGGCCGACTGAGGCAGGCCTACTCCGCCGCGAGCAGGCGCTCGGCGCCGCCGAGATCGACGCTGACCAGCCGCGAGACGCCCTTTTCCACCATCGTGACGCCGAACAGCCGGTGCATCCGGCTCATCGTCACCGCATTGTGGGTGACGATGAGGTAGCGCGTGTCGGTCTCGTTCGTCATCCGGTCGAGCAGGTCGCAGAAGCGCTCGATATTGGCGTCGTCGAGCGGCGCATCGACCTCGTCGAGCACGCAGATCGGCGCCGGATTGGTGAGGAACAAGGCGAAGATCAGCGCGACCGCGGTCAGCACCTGCTCGCCGCCCGAAAGCAGGGTGAGCGTGGAGAGCCTTTTGCCCGGCGGCTGGGCGAGGATCTCCAGCCCGGCCTCCAGCGGATCGTCCGAATCGACCAGTTCGAGATGCGCCTGCCCGCCCTCGAACAGGGTGGTGAACAGACCACGGAAGTGGCGGTCCACATTCTCGAAGGCGGCGAGCAGCCGCGCCCGGCCCTCGCGGTTGAGGCTGCCGATCGAGCCGCGCAGCCGGTGGATCGCCTGGCCCAGCTCCTCGCGCTCGGCCTGGCTGGCGAGGCGATTCTCCTCCAGCTCGTTCAGCTCCGATTCGGCGACGAGATTGACCGGCCCGATCCGCTCGCGATCCTGGACCAGCCGGTCGAGCCGCCCCGATTCCGCCTCGACCGCGCCGATCTCCGACTCGTCGAAGCCGAGCCGCTCGGGAAGCAAAGGCGGCGGGCATTCGAACTTCTCGCCGGAAATGCGCGCCATCTCGACGCGGCGCGCCTCCTGGGCCTCGGCGCGGGCGACGGCGCCGGCGCGCGCCTCGCGGCAGGCGGCGAGCGCCTCGCCCGCCTCGGCGAGCTTCGCCTCGGCCCCGCGCAGCACCGCCTCGCCCGCGCGCTCGGCCTCGGCGGCGGCGCGCGCCTCGGCGGCGGCGGTCTCGGCCTCGGCGGCGAGCGACGCGATCTTGCGGTCCAGCGCCTCGGGCGCCTCGGCGAGCCGCTCGGCCTCGGCCCCGGCCTCCGCCGTGCGGCGCTCGAACTCCACCGCGCGCTGCTCGGCCTCGGCGGCGCGGGCGCGCCAGTCCGCCTCCTCCTTCGCCGCCGCCTGCGCGCGCTCGCGATCGGCGGCGACGGTGCGCGCATGGGTCGCCGCCTCGGCGCGCACCTCGGCAAGCGCGGCGGCGGCGGCTTCGGCGGCGGCGCGCAGCTCCGCGACCAGCGCCTCCGTCGCCGACGCGTCGGGCAGGGTCAAAAGATGCGCCTCGGCCGCCTCGTGCTGCCGCCGCGCGTCCCCAAGGTCGGCCTCGGCCGCCTCGGCGCGCTCGGTCAGCCCCGTGCGGCGCAGCTCCAGCCGCTCGACCTCATTGCGGGCATTGTCCTCGGCGCGGCCGGCCTCGCGGATCCGCGCGCTGGCTTCGGCCTCGGCGCGGCGGCCCGCATCGGCGGCGGCGCGCGCCTGTTCCATCGCCGCGCGGGCCTCGGTGCTCGCCCGCTCCGCCGCCTCGACCGCCGCCGCCGCCTCGGGCAGCGCGCGCTCGATCTCGGCGAGGCGGTTGACGCGGATCAGCCGCTCGGCCGCGGCGGCGCCGAGCCCGGTCGCGACATAGCCGTCCCAGCGCCGCAGCCTTCCATCGAGGGTGACAAGCCGCTGCCCGACGGCGAGCCGCTGGCCGTCGTCCCGCTCCGCCACCGCGACCTGGAGCAGGCGGCGACGCAGCGCCGGCGGCGCCTCGACATGGTCGGCGAGCGGCGCCAGGCCGTCGGGAAGCGCCGGATCGTCCGCCTCCGGCTCCGCCCCCGCCCAGCGCCGGGGCGCGTCGCCCGAAATCGCGGCGTCGAGATCGTCGCCGAGGGCGGCGGCGAGCGCGCGTTCGTAGCCGGGGGCGGCGCGGACATGGGCGATGGCGCGATCGCCATCGGCGCTGTCCTGCACCGCCTTCAGCAGCGCCTTCGCTTCCGATTCGAGCGCGGCGAGCGCGGCGCGGGCGGCGGCGGCGGCGCTTTCCGCCTCGTCGCGCTTCGCAGCGGCGGCCTGCCGCTCCGCCTCGGCGGCGGCGATCGCCTCCCCCGCCGCGGCGAGCTGCTTTTCGGCCGCCTCGCGCTCGCCCCGCGCCGCCTCGAGCGCTTCGAGCAGCGGCTGCATCTCGCCGAGCGCGGCGATCTGCGCGCCGATCCGCGCCGCCTCCGCCTCGGCGCGCTCCAGCTTCGCGCGGGCGGCATCGCGCGCGGCGCGCGCCACGCGGGCCTCGGCCTGCTCGGCGGCCTGCTTCGCCTGCGCCTTGCCGAGCGCGCTTTCGGCGGCGCGCGTCTTGTCCTCCTGCTCGATGGTGCGAAGCTCGATCGCGCCGCGCCGCGATTCGGCCTCGGCGAGGCGCGCCGCGATCGCCGCCTGCTCCGCCTCGAGGCGCTCCAGCGCGGCCGCCGCGTCGTCGCGCAGCGCCAGCTCCCGCGCATGGTCGGCGGCGAGCGTGCGGCGACGCTCGGCCAGTTCGTCGATGCGGCGGCGCACCCCCTCGCGCTCCGCCTTCAGCGCGGCCAGCTGGTGGCCCAGTTCGGAGGCGCGCTCGCGCGCCGCCTCGGCGGCGCGGCGCTTGTCGGCGAGCGCAGTCGCGGCCTCGGTCTGCGCCGCGGCGGCGGCGCGCTGCGCCTCGGCGGCAGCGGCGACCGCCTGCTCCGCCCGCGCCGCCTCCGCCTTCAGCGCGTCGGCGGCGGCCGCGGCCTCGCGCCAGCGCGCGAAGACCAGCCGCGCCTCGGCGAGGCGGATGTCGTCGGAAAGCTTGCGATAGCGCTCGGCCGCGCGCGCTTGCCGCTTCAGCGCCGCCGCACGCTGCTCCATGTCGGCGAGCACCTCGTCGAGGCGGGCAAGATTGGCCTCGGTCGCGCGCAGCTTCTGCTCGGCGTCCTTGCGGCGCACGTGGAGGCCCGCGATCCCCGCCGCCTCCTCCAGCATCGCGCGGCGCTCCGCCGGCTTGGCGGCGATCACCGCGCTGATCCGTCCCTGGCTGACCAGCGCCGGCGAGTGGGGGCCGGTGGCGGCGTCGGCGAAGAGCAGGGCGACGTCCTTCGCGCGCACGTCGCGGCCGTTGATCCGGTAGGCGGAGCCGGCGCCGCGCTCGATCCGCCGCGTCACCTCGATCTCGCCGGGCGGCAAGCCGGCCTCGCCGCCGGCATCGCCCGGCTCGCGCTCGATCAGCAGCGAGACCTCGGCGAAGTCGCGGGCCGGGCGCAGCGCGGTGCCGGCGAAGATGACGTCGTCCATGCCGGCGCCGCGCATCGACTTGGGCGAGCTTTCGCCCATCACCCAGCGGATCGCCTCGAGCACGTTGGACTTGCCGCAGCCGTTGGGGCCGACGACGCCGGTGAGGCCGGGCTCGATCGCTAGCTCAGTCGCCTCGACGAAGCTCTTGAAACCGGAAAGCTTGAGACGCCTGACCTGCACCTGAGCCCCTACCCCCGCCCGCCGACCGCTAGCGTACCGGCAAATGCGGCCGCAGCGACGCCCAATCGTACACCCCGTCGAGCTTGCGTCCGTTAAGGAGGAAGGTCGGCGTGCCCTGGACCTGGAACTGGCTGGAGCCGCGCTGCGTCGTGGCGAGCAGCGCATCGAGGCCCGCCTGGTCGGAGAGGCAGGCGTCGATTCGCCCGACGCTCATGCCGCGACGGCGGAAGATCTCGTCCACCCCGCTGGCGCGGGTCAGCGCGGCGATACGCTGCGTCACCGGCGCCGCCTCGAGGCGCTGCCGCTCCTCTTGGCTCAGCCCCTGCACATAGGCCTGCACGCGGCCGAACCAGCTGCGCTGGGTGGAATAGAGTTCGGCCATGGTCGGAAAGAAGCCGGCCGGGCCCTGGCAGCGCAGCAGCATGAAGATGCCGGGATCGGTCGGGAACAGCAGGTAGGGCCGATATTCCCAGCTCGCCCGGCCCGTCCGGACGAGCTGCTCCTCCACGGTCGGCGCGCCCTCGGCCGCGAAGGCGGCGCAGTGCGGGCAGCTGATCGAGCCATATTCGACCAGCATGATCGACGCCGCGGGGTTTCCCATCCGGTAGCCGCCCTCCGGCGTCGCGACCACGACCTGGGTCCAGTCGCGCTGGGCGGGGGCGGCGGGGCGGCTGCGCTGTGCCGCGCTCGCGGGCAGGACCAGGGCCGCGGCGATGGCGACGAGAAGAAGGCGCGCGCGCACGGTCAATCTCCCAGCGCCGCGCGGAGCGCCGGCTCGAGCTCCGACCAGCGCGTCGCCTGCTGCCGCTCGCCGTTCACGAAGAAGACCGGCGCGGACGCGATGCCCTGCGCGCGGGCCGCCTGCTGGAGGGCGTTCAGCCGCTCGAACGCGGCCTCGTCGGCGAGGCAGGCGCGCTGCGCGTTGCGGTCGAGCCCGTTGCGCTGGGCGATCCGGTCCAGCCCGATCATCGGCACCAGCCGCTGCACCGCCTGGAACATCGGCAGCGCGCGCAGCTCGTCGCGCTGCTCCTCGGTGAGGGTGTTGGCACGGCCGAGCCAGTCCGCCTGCCGGCCGAGCAGGTCGTGCGTCATGTCGAAATAGGCCGCCGGCGCGGCGCAGCGGGCGAGGAAGGTCGCCGCAAGATCGAAGGCGTTGAGCGTCAGACTGCGATATTCGACGCTCACCTGCCCGCGCCGGACATAGCCGCGGAACAGCGGCTCAAGCGCCTCGGCGGCGAACTGGACGCACTCGGCGCAGCCCGGCGAGAGATATTCGACCAGCTTCACCCGCGCGTCCGGATTGCCGACGACGAACCCCTCGCTCGTGTGCCGCGCCGTGCGCGTCCAGTCGCGCGCATGGGGGCCGTCGGAGCGGATGCCGTTCGACCGGCCACGCTGCGCCTCAGCGGACGCCGACGCCACCAGCGCCGCGATCGCCAGCACCGTCGCGACGACGCCCCGGCGCATGGAGCCTAGCTCCCGATCGCCGCGCGGAGCCGCGGCTCAAGCTCGTTCCAAGTGCCGACCTCCTGCCGCTGCCCGTTGATCATGAAGGTCGGCGTGCCCTGCACATTGTCGTGGCTGGTGCCATACTGCGTAATCTCGGTCAGCCGCTGCAGGCCCTGCGGATCGGCGAGGCAGGATTCGAGCCGCGATTGCGGCATGCCGCGCTGGCGGAAGAACTCATCCAGCCCCGCCGCCTGCAGCAGCGCGGCGGAGCGCGCGGCCGGCGACATGTTCTGGATCGCCTGCTGCTGCTGTTCGCTCAGCATCTGGAGCCGGCCGATCCAGTCGCGCTGCGTCGCATAAAGCTGCTCGATCAGTCGGAAGAAGGGCTGCGGCCCCTGGCACCGCAGCGCCTGGAAGATGCCGGGATCGGTCGGGAACAGCATGAACGGCCGATATTCCCAGCTCACCTGGCCGGAGCGGACATATTGGTCGCGCAGCGCCGTCGAGGCCGTCTCGGTGAACTCGGCGCAGTGCGGACAGGTGATCGAGGCATATTCGACCAGCTTCACCGGCGCGTCGGGGTTGCCCATGCGATAGCCGCCTTCCGGCGTTTCGCTGACCACCTCGCGCCAGTCGCCCTGGTTCGGCGCCGCGATCTGCGGCAGCGGCGCATCGACGTTCGCGGCGGCGGCCGCGAGATTGCTTTCCTCGCCCCCGCAGCCGGCGAGGAGGAGGGCAAGGGTGCCGACACATGCCGAAGCGGCGAGACCGATTCTCATGACTTCCTGTCTCCAATCTTTCCGACGACCGGGATGCTCGTCACGGCCGGGATTCCTTCGCCCGACGAAAGCCCGCGCGCAAGCGATTCGAGGCAGGCGCGCAGCTCCGGATCGGCGATGGCGCGGAGCGAATCGCCCAGTTCCGGCGGCACCGGCCGCATCGCCGGATCCGGCGTCGGCGGCTTCAGCCGCTCAGCGCGGACGATGCCCTGGCGAAAGACGATCCGCGCGACCGCCGCATAGCCAAAGAAGCGGTTCACCCGCTCGACGATCGTCGGCGCGACATGCTGCATCAGCGGCGCGTGCGCGCTTTCGACGACGAGCGTCAGCACGCCGTCGCTCTTGCGCCCGGGCGGGAAGCGGATCGATTCCGGGCAGGAGACCCGCGCGTAGCGATCGCCCACGATCTCGCGCCACCGGCTCACCACCGCCGACTGGATGAAGCCGAAGCGGCGGAAGGCGGCGCCGCCGACGTCGGGCAGCAGGTCGCCAACGGGACGCACCCGCCGCGCGCGCGGCGCCGGCTCTTCCTTCTTCCAGCGGCTCACCGTTTTCGCCATCGCGCGAAGCATGGCATAGGCGGCCCATGTCCGTCGATGCCCGCCAGGCGCTTTTGTGTTGGTATGCTGTGGATAAGCGCCGGCTCCCGTGGCGCGCGGAGAACAACGAGCCGCCCGATCCCTACCGGGTCTGGCTTTCCGAGATCATGCTGCAGCAGACGACGGTGGCGGCGGTGAAGCCCTACTTCGAGCGCTTCACGGGGCGATGGCCGAACGTCGCCGCGCTCGCCGCCGCGCCCGACGATGAGGTGATGCGAGAATGGGCGGGGCTGGGCTATTATGCGCGGGCCCGCAACCTGCTCGCCTGCGCGCGTGCCGTCGTCGCCGATCATGGCGGGCGCTTTCCCGACGACGAGGCGGCGCTGATGCGGCTCCCCGGCATCGGGCCCTATACCGCCGCCGCCATCGCCGCGATCGCCTTCGGCCGGCGCGCGGTGGTGATCGACGGCAATGTCGAGCGGGTGATCGCCCGGCTCCATGCGATCGCAACGCGGCTGCCCGCCGCGCGGGTCGAGATCCGCGCGCGCGCCGACGCGCTGACGCCGCAGGAGGACGCGGGGGACTTCGCCCAGGCGATGATGGACCTCGGCGCGACGATCTGCACGCCGCGCAGCCCGGCCTGCCATCGCTGCCCCGTCTCGGCCTGGTGCGCCGCGTTCCGCGAGGGCGTGCCGGAGCGCTATCCGCTGAAGGCGCCGAAGGCCACCCGGCCGCGCCGGGAAGGCGAGGCCTACTGGCTGGAGCATGACGGCCAGGTGCTGCTGGTGCGCCGGCCGCCCAAGGGGCTGCTCGGCGGGATGCGCGCGCTCCCCACCGAGCCACCGACGGAAGCGCGCTGGCGGGAGGCGGGCGCGGTCGAGCATGTCTTCACCCATTTCGCGCTCACCATGACGCTGCGCTGCGCCCGGTTGGAGGCGCCCGCCGCGCCGCCGGTGGGCGAGTGGTGGCCGGTCGAGCGAATCGGGGAGGCCGGGCTGCCGACATTGTTCGCGAAGCTCGCTGCGCGCGCCATCGCCTGGCGCGAAGCCGGTCCGGAGGGCTAGTCTCGCGCGGCCGTTCCGGGTTGCCGCCGTGCGGAGCCCGTCATGCGCTCCTTCCTCCTCCTCGCGCTTCTCCTCGCCTTTCTCGCCCCCGCCGCCGCGCCGCTGCCCTCGTCCGGTAGCACCGTCGAGGCCGCCTGTCGGGACTGAACTTACGGATGCCTTTGCGGATCGGCTTTTCGGGTCCATAGGACGCTGAAATTCGCTAGCGGAGGCGTTCTGCTCCACACCGGGTTCACGGGCGCCGGCATCGACCGCGCCGATCACGTCCGTTTCGACGAGATGCGCCTCGCCGCGCTGAGGGCGCACCGCGAGGCGCGGCTGCTCCGGCTCGACGGCCTCGACCCGGCGCTCGACGAGGAGGGTCGGCTGGTCTGGGAGACGTCGGTCGAGGTCGAGTGCATCTTCCTTGGCCTCGACGAGGGCCGGCCGCTGTTCACGCCGATCGTGCCGCCGGACGCGCCGGCCCGCCGGCCCTTCGCGCTGTTCCACACCCTCGCGCAAATGCCGCCGCGCGACGCCGCGATCTGGGGCGCGGCGCGCAGCCTCAACGAATGGCATCGCCGCCACCGCTTCTGCGGCACCTGCGGCAGCGAGACGGCGCCGTTCCGCGCCGGCTGGGGCAGGCGCTGCGGCAATTGCGGCGCCGAACATTTCCCGCGCGTCGACCCGGTCGTGATCATGCTCGCCGAGCACGAGGGACGCGTGCTGCTCGCCCGCCAGCCGCACTATCGGCCGGGCCGCTATTCGGCGCTCGCCGGATTCGTGGAGCCGGGCGAATCGATCGAGGAGGCGGTGGCGCGCGAGGTGATGGAGGAAGCCGGCATCGCCGTCTCGCGCGTGCGCTATGTCGCGAGCCAGCCCTGGCCCTTCCCCGGCCAGCTGATGATCGCATGTATCGCCAGCGCGCAATCCGGTAAGGTGTCGCTCGATACGACCGAGCTGGAGGATGCCTTCTGGGCGACGCGTGACGAGGTGAGGGCGGCGTTGCGCCGCGAGGCGGGCGCGCCGTTCGAGGCGCCGCCGCCATTCGCGATCGCCAACAGCCTGATGGCCCTCTGGATCAATTCCAGGACAAGGAGGATGTGACGTGCGGAGAGGAATGATCGTTGCGGGCGCCGCGCTCGTCGCGCTGGCGGCCTGCGCCACGCAGCACCAGGCGCAGCGCGCCCGGCTCTACTCCAGCATGACCGGGGTCCAGGAAGTGCCCGGCCCCGGCGACCCGAACACGACCGGCACCGTCGAGCTGCGCGTCGATGCCCGTGCCGGCCAGGTCTGCTGGAACCTCAACGTGCGCGGCAACGATCCGGCGACGGCCGCGCATATCCACCGCGGCGCCGCCGGCGTCGCCGGCCCGCCCGTGGTGACGCTGACCACGCCGGACGCGAACGGACACAGCGAGGGCTGCGCGCAGGTGGAGCAGCCGCTCGCCGCGCAGCTTATCTTCCGGCCGTTCGACTTCTACGTGAACGTCCACACCGCGCGTTTCCCGAACGGGATCGCGCGCGGGCAGCTGCGCAACGACGGGCCGCTGCGCGAGCGGGATCGCGGCCGGGATTATTGAGCGGCGGCGGCCGACGCGTTGTCGTTCGGCGGCGCGTCTCTCCGCAAGCCTTCCTCAAGCCCTTCGAGAAAAGGCGTGAAGCCCGTCCCGCAGCGCCGCGCGCACCGTTTCGGCGAGCCGCTCAGCGTCGATCTCGATGCGCGCCTCGAACCCGCGCTCCGCCGCCGCTTCGGCCGGCCGCGCGTCCTCCTCGCAGGCCGCCTCCCGCGCCATCCGGGTCGCGCGGGCGCGCGCCGCGCCAGCCATCGCGGCGACGGCGAGACCCCGGACGACCGGATTGGCGGTCGCCTTCAGCGCCTTCTTCGCCCGCTTGCGCGCCTTTTTCGGGATTTTCACCCCGGCGATTTCCTTCGGAATCTTCACCTTCGCCATGACCGGCCTCCTCGTGTCTTATTATGGTAAGACACTAGGCGGATTTCAAGGCAAGGCTCAGAATCGAAGCGGCGTCACCTGGCGCACGCCGGGAATCGCGGCGAGCTTGCGGGTAAGTGGCGGCTCGATCCGCCCGTCCACCGAGACCAACGCCACCGCCTCGCCGCCGGCGGCGCGGCGGCCGAGGTGGAAAGTGGCGATGTTGACCCCGGCCTCGCCGAGCAGGCTGCCCAGCCGACCGATGAAGCCCGGCGCGTCCTCGTTCACGATATAGATCATGTCGCCGACCAGTTCGGCCTCGATCGCGATGCCGAACATGTCAACGAGCCGAGGCGCCTTGTTGCCGAACAGCGTGCCGGCGACTGATCGCGGGCCGCCATCCGTCTTCACCGTCACGCGCACCAGCGTGTGGTAGTCGCCCTCCTGCGCGTGGCGCACCTCGCGCACGTCGAGCCCGCGCTCCTTCGCGAGAAAGGGCGCGTTCACCATGTTCACCGTGTCCGAATAGACGCGCATCAACCCGGCCAGGACGGCGGCGGTGATCGGCTTCTGGTTGAGTTCGGCGGCGGCGCCCTCGACCTCGATCGAGACGGCGCGGATCGCGTCGCCCTCGAGCTGGCCGACGAGGCTACCGAGCCGGTCGGCCAGCTCCATATAGGGCCTGAGGCGCGGCGCTTCCTCGGCGGAGAGCGACGGCATGTTGAGCGCGTTGGAGACGCCGCCGCGCACCAGGAAGTCCGACACCTGCTCGGCGACCTGAATGGCGACATTGACCTGCGCCTCGGTGGTTGAAGCGCCGAGATGCGGGGTGGCGACCAGGCCCGGCGTTCCGAACAGTGGGTTGTCCGTCGCCGGCTCCTCGACGAAGACGTCGAGCGCGGCGCCGGCGATGTGCCCCGATTCGAGCCCGAGCTTCAGCGCCGCCTCGTCGATCAGCCCGCCGCGCGCGCAGTTGATGATCCTGACGCCCTTCTTGGTCTTGGCGAGATTCGCCGCCGAGAGAATGTTGCGCGTCTGGTCGGTGAGCGGCGTGTGCAGCGTGATGAAGTCGGCGCGCCGCAGCAGGTCGTCCAGCTCGACCTTCTCGACGCCCAGCTCCACCGCCCGCTCCGGCGTGAGGAAGGGATCGTAGGCGACCACCTTCATCTTCAGCCCGATCGCCCGGTCCGCGACGATCGACCCGATATTGCCGCAGCCGATCAGGCCGAGCGTCTTGTTGGTCAGCTCGACGCCCATGAAGCGGTTCTTCTCCCACTTGCCGGCCTGGGTGGAGGCGTCGGCCTGGGGCAGCTCGCGCGCCAGCGCGAACATCAGCGCGATCGCGTGCTCGGCGGTGGTGATCGAGTTGCCGAACGGCGTGTTCATCACGACGATGCCGCGCGCGGTGGCGGCGGGCACGTCGACATTGTCCACGCCGATGCCGGCGCGGCCGATCACCTTGAGGTTCGTCGCCGCCTCCAGCACGTCGGCGGTCACCTTGGTCGCCGAACGGATCGCGAGGCCGTCATAGTCGCCGATGATCGCCTTGAGCTCGTCCTTCGACAGGCCGGGCTTCTCGTCCACCTCGACGCCGTTGGCGCGGAAGATCTCGGCGGCCTTGGGGTCCATCTTGTCGGAAATCAGCACTCTGGGCATTTGCTTGTCCTTTCTGCCCCCTCCCCCTGAAGGGAGGGGCGGCGCGGCCGCGCCGGATAGGAAAATGTCGGAAAATGCGTCGGCGTCAGGAGGCGCGCGCCGTTTCGTAGGCCCAGTCGAGCCAGGGGGCGAGCGCCTCGATGTCGTCGGCCTCCACCGTCGCCCCGCACCAGATGCGAAGCCCCGGCGGCGCGTCGCGATAGCCGGCGATGTCGTAGGCGGCGTCTTCCGCCTCGAGCAGCGCCTCCATCTTCTTGATGAACGCGGCGTCGGCGCCCTCGACCGTCAGGCACACGCTGGTCTTCGAGCGGACCGCCGGATCGGCGGCGAGGTGGCCGAGCCAGGGCCGCGCCGCGACGATCGCGTCGAGCGCGGCGGCATTGGCCTCGCACCGGCCGATCAGCGCCGGCAGGCCGCCGAGGCCCTTCGCCCATTCGAGCGCCCAGATCGCGTCCTCGACGGCCAGCATCGACGGCGTGTTGATCGTCTCGCCGCGGAAAATGCCTTCGTTGAGCGCGCCCTTGGCGATCAGCCGGAACAGCTTGGGCAGCGGCCAGGGCGGCGTGTGGCTTTCCAGCCGTTCGACCGCGCGGGGGCCAAGGATCAGCACGCCGTGCGCGCCCTCCCCGCCCAGCACCTTCTGCCAGGAGAAGGTGGCGACATCGACCTTCTCCCAGGGAATGTCGTAGGCGAAGACCGCGCTGGTCGCGTCGGCGAAGCTCAGCCCCTCGCGGTTTTCGGCGATCCAGTCGCCATTCGGCACGCGCACGCCGGAAGTGGTGCCGTTCCAGGTGAACAGCACGTCGTTCGACCAGTCGACCTGGCCGAGATCGGGAAGCTGGCCGTAATCGGCGCGAATCACGGTGGGATCGAGCTTCAGCTGCTTGGCCGCGTCGGTCACCCAGCCCTCGCCGAAGCTCTCCCAGGCGAGGCAGGTGACGCGGCGGGCGCCGAGCATTGTCCACATCGCCATTTCGAAGGCGCCGGTGTCGGAGCCGGGGACGATGCCGATGCGGTGCGTGTCGGGCAGGCGCAGCGCCTCGCGCATCAGCTCGATGCAATAGCCAAGGCGCGCCTTGCCGAGCTTCGAGCGATGCGAACGGCCAAGGCTGGCGACGGCGAGATTTTGCGGATTCCAGCCCGGCGGCTTCGCGCAGGGCCCGGACGAGAAATGAGGACGCGCTGGGCGCGCCTCCGGCTTGGTCACAGTCATGTATCGACTCTCCTTCCAGAGAGCCCGCACCGCGTTGGGGCGGCGTGGCCCGCCGACGCGCCTAAAGACATGTGCCGTTTACCGCAAGGCACTTTCGGTTCGACTCTGTCCCGGTTGACCGCGCCGGGGCGCCGGCGAGAGAATCCGGCCCCGTGAAGCGGGGGATATTTCCATCGGCCGCGCTGCTGCTGCTCGCGGCCTGCATTCCGCGCGGCGATCGCGGCCTGCCGCCGCCGCGGCAAGGCGCGCGCCCGCCCGCTCCGGCGAGCGCGACGCTGCGCCAGTGCCTCAGCGACCTCGGCCGCCAGCGGGTGCGCTTCCGCCTGCTCGAAGGTCGCCAATATGGCGGCGGCTGCCAGACGATCGGCACCGTCCAGCTCGTCGACATCGGCGTGCCGGTGACCAATCTCAGCGCGATGACCTGCCAGCTCGCCGACCGTTTCGTGACCTGGATGCGGCAGGACGTGGCCCCGGCCGCGCGCTACTATTTCGGCGCCGGGCTCGCCCGGGTGGAGACCTTCGGCACCTATTCGTGCCGCGGGGTCAACGGCGTCCCGGGCGCGCGGCTGTCCGAACATGCCTTCGCCAATGCGGTGGACGTCTCCGCCTTCGTCCTCGACGACGGGCGGCGGATCACCGTGCAATATGGCTGGAACGGCGACGACCGTCGGATTCGCGACTTCCTGCGCGCGGTCCATGCCGCAGGCTGCCGCCGATTCAACATCAGCCTGGGACCGGACGCCAACGCCTACCACTACAACCACATGCATTTCGACATGGGGCGCGGCCCCTATTGCCGCTAGCGCGTGGCTACAAGCAAATCGCAACCTGATTGTTGCGAGGCCGGTCCGCCAACATTAAACGCCCCGGATGACCGATCCAGTTCCACCCAAGCGTGTATTCCACCCCGCCCGCGAGGAAGCCGAGCTCGCCGCGCAGGCGACCGAAAGCCCGCAGACCACGACGCCGACCTACCGGCTCGCCTTCCAGGATCTCGATTTCCTGCTGCGCGAGGACCTGCGGCCCGTGCGATTCCAGCTCGAGCTTCTGAAGCCCGACCTGCTGCTCGAGGAGGCGAAGATCGCCTCCACCTTCGTCTTCTACGGCTCGGCGCGCATTCCGGAGCCGTCCAAGGCCGACGCGCTGATCGAGGCCGCCGGCACCGAGCATCAGCGGCGCATCGCGATGAATCTCAAGAAGAAGTCGCGCTACTATGACGAGGCGCGCAAGCTCGCGCGGATGGTGAGCCGGGTCTCGCCCGACGCCGACGGGCGCCGGCATTTCGTCGTCTGCTCCGGCGGCGGCCCCTCGATCATGGAGGCGGCCAATCGCGGCGCCGCCGACGAGGGCAAGGAGTCGATCGGGCTCAACATCGTGCTGCCGCACGAGCAGCTGCCCAACCAGTATGTGACGCCGAGCCTGTCCTTCCGCTTCCACTATTTCGCGCTGCGCAAGATGCATTTCCTGCTGCGCGCGCGAGCGGTGGCGGTGTTCCCCGGCGGGTTCGGCACGTTCGACGAGGCGTTCGAGCTGCTCACGCTGATCCAGACCGGCAAGGTCAAGCCGATGCCGATCCTGTTCTTCGGCCGCGAGTACTGGAACCGAGTCGTCGATTTCGAGGCGCTGGTGGACGAGGGCGTGATCGCGCCCAGGGACCTCGACCTGTTCACCTTCTGCGAGACGGCCGAGGAAGCCTGGACGCAGGTCTGCCAGCACTATGCCGGGACCGACCAGAGTCCCGACTGCTGCTAAAGCCCGATTACTGGCTGTTGCCCGCCGCGGCGTTCGCTTCGGCGGGCGGCGTCGGCAGCGGCAGGTTGCTGCCCATGCTGTTCATATAGGCGATGACGTTGGCCCGCTCCTGCGGGTCGCTGAGGCCGGCGAAGCTCATCTTCGTGCCGCTCGCGAAGCGCTGCGGCGACTTCAGCCAGGCGTCGAGATTCTCGAAGGTCCAGGCGCCGCCATGGCCGCTGAGCGCGCTCGAGAAGGCGTAGCCGTTCTTGCCCTGGCCGATCGGCTCGCCGACCGTCGCCCAGAGGTTCGGCCCCATGCCGTTCGGCTGGCCCTGCTGGATGGTGTGGCACGACTGGCACTTGGCGAAGGAACGCTGGCCGGCGGCGACGTCGGCATTCGCGAGGCGCTCGGCAATCGACGGCTCGGCCGCGGCGGCGCCGCTGCTTTCCTCGACCACACCGGCGATCGGGTAGCCCATATGCTCGGGCCGCTCCGCCTTGAAATATTCGCCGGCCACGAGCGTCGTGCCGAGCAGGACGATGCCCCCTGCCAGTGCCCATCCCGCGATCGTGTTGAACCGGTTGTCCATGCCGCTCAATTCCCTCCCCAAGGAGCGCGGCCACGATGCGGGCCGGCCGAAAGAAGCTGAAGTCGCGCCCCCTTTATTGAAGCGTGGCGCGCGCCGCAAGCCGCCCGCTCAAATGGCCGGGCATCTCTGGAGCGCCGCCGACCGATCCGCCCGCGCGGCCGACTTATTCCCGTTATCCTTATTATCCACAGGCGGAATCCGCTTGGCGCGACTCGGCGTCCATGAGAGCCTTCGGTTCGTGGCACAGACGATCGACCGAAAGGTCGAGAGCCTTCCCGGCCACGGCCCAGGCGAAGACGCCGCCGGTCCCACCAGACGAGGCGGCGGCGACGCGAAGGGCGGGGCGGCTGACGAAGCCGCCGTATTGCGGACGCGAAGGGCTTGCCCGAGCGAATGCGGACGGCAGGCTTCGTGAAGCGCCCAGGATCTTCCGGCGGCTCGCCCGGCGGAAGGTCGGACGGAACGAAGGGAACCCCCGGTTCCCGACGCGCCGTCCGGATGCGGGAGCGGGCTTCGGCCTGACCTGCATCGGCCGGATGAGGGGCCTTGGTCCCTCGTTCGGAAGGCGGACCTTGGGCTTCGGCCCGGGCCTCCGCCGGCAGCATCGCCGGCGCTTCGGCAAGGGCGATGCGACGGCGGCAGGGATCGGTCTTCGGACCGTTCGTTCGCTGCGCGGCGAACCGCCAGGGCTTCGGCCCTGACGGGGAGCCCGCGGGGCACCCGGATGGAGCGCAGGCTCCGGAAGGACCCTGAAGGATGTCGGCCGATGAGCCCCCGGCTCGAGGCGCGGCATGCTTCGAAACCGCCCGATGCGGCCGTCTCGCCCCTCCAGGCTTGACGTTCAACCGCGACGGGACAGTGGGGGCCGGCAGCGATGTCGGCCCCCATTTCCTTTTCGATGCGCGGCGGCGCGAATTTCCGCGCTTCTCCCGCCGCCGCCGCTTGAACCCGCGCGTCTCACCGGCAATAGTCGGCCCGAGCAACGGCAAGGGGGGCGGCGATGTTCTCGCGCACCAACGGCAAGGCGGCGACGCGCCCGCCGCGCGGCGGCGGCGGGCTCTCCTTCATCGGCCCGGAGGTGACGATCGGTGGGGACGCAACGACGACCGGTCCGCTCCACGTCGATGGTCGAATCGACGGCAATGTCCGCTGCCAGACGCTGATCGAAGGCCCGAGCGGCACGATCGCCGGCGACATCGTCGCCGAGGAAGCCCGGATCGCCGGCCTCGTCGAGGGCAAGGTGGATGCGCGGACGGTGATCATCGAGGCGAGCGGCCGGGTGACCGGCGACGTCGCTTATGAGACGATAAGCATCGCCGCCGGGGCGCAGATCGACGGCCGGCTCGCGCGCCGCGAGGCGCCCGCCAAGGGCATCGACGGCGCCATGCTGATCGCGACGCCCAAGGACGCCGAGGCGAAGCCGACGCCGGACGCCGATCCCGACGACATGTTTCCGACGGCGGCGCGCAAGCGGGCCCCGGCATGAGCCACCGGCACGTCGCCCGCGTCGAATGGCGCTCGGACGGCGCCGCGGACGGGCGCTACAGCCGCCGCCACGAATGGCGTTTCGACGGCGGCGCGGTCGTGCCCGGCTCCTCCTCGCCCGAGGTGGTGCCGGTGCCGATGTCGGACCCGGCGGCGGTGGACCCCGAGGAGGCGCTCGCCGCCGCCGCGGCGTCTTGCCACATGCTCTCCTTCCTGTGGGTCGCGCACAAGGCGGGCTTCGCGGTCGAATCCTGTGTCGACGAGGCCGAAGGGGAGATGGGCCGGATCGCGCCCGGCCGGATGGCGGTCACGCGAATAGCGCTGCGCCCGCGCATCGCCTTCGCCGGCACCGGCCCGGACGCGGCGACGCTCGAACGCCTCCACCACGAGGCGCACGAGGCCTGCGTCATCGCCAACTCGCTGAAGACGGAAATCGTCGTCGAAGCGCCGGGGGATTAGTCCCCTTCCTGCCCGTCCCGGCGCAGCCGGAATGGTGGAGAGCTGCGCCATATTCCGTCAACGGTGCCCGGCGCGGTCCCCCTCCCCATGAGGCCTCGCCTCACAGGGAGGAACCGGGCTGGCCAGTCTACGCCCCCGCCGCGGCGCGTTCGACAGCGGCGATGTCGATCCTGCGCATCCGCATCATCGCCTCCATCGCGCGGCGGGCGCGATCGCGGTCCTCGCTGCCGGTAAGTTCGAGCAGGCGGCGCGGGGTGATCTGCCAGGAAACGCCCCACTTGTCCTTGCACCAGCCGCAGGCGCTTTCCTCGCCGCCATGGCCGACGATCGCGTCCCACAGCCGGTCGGTCTCGGCCTGGTCCTCGGTCACAATCATGAACGAGACGGCCTCGCTGTGTTTGAACATGGGGCCGCCGTTGAGCGCGACGTAGCGCTGCCCGGCGAGCGTGAATTCGACCAGCATGACATAGCCTTCCGGGCCGGCGGGCGTGTCGGCGCTCGCGCGCACGACCTTCTCGATCCGGCTGTCGGGAAGGAGCGTGACGTAGAAGCGCGCGGCCTCCTCACCGTCATGATCGTACCAGAGGCAGGGAACGATCTTCTGCGCCATCGGCCGTCTCCTTGCGTTTGCGTCAGCGCGTCGGCGCGACGAGCGAGAAATGGGCGCCTTGCGGATCGAGGCACTGGACGATCCAGCTGCCGCCCGGCACCTCGGCCGGGCCGCTCAGGATCTGCCGCCGCCAGCCTTCACCCGCTCGGTCGCGGCGTCGATCGCCTCGACGTTGATGTAGAAGCCCCAGGCCGACATCGGCATCTCGTCGGGCTTTCTCATCATGCCGCCCATCTGCACGCCGTCCGCGCCGAAGATGCGATAGGTCCCCATCTCGCCCATCGGCATCTCGTGCATCGTCTCCCAGCCGAACTGGGTGGAATAGAAATCGAAGGCCGCCTTGTCGCCGAGGCTCGAATAGAGTTCGTTCCAGCTGAAGCGGCCGGGCGTCTGCGGATCGAGCGCCCGCATCTCGCCGCCGCCCGCCGAGTCGGGCGCCATAATGTAGAAATAGGCGCCGCCCGGATCGACGACGAGCGCGAAGCGGCCGACATTGGGAATGTCGCTGGGGGCGGGACGTGGACCGCGCCGCCCGCCTCGGCGATCGCCTTCGCGCGGGCATCGACGTCGGCGACGTGGATATAGCCGAGCCAGCCCGGCCGCGCGCCGGCCGCCTTCATCTCGTCGGTGAGTTGCATCGCGCCGGCGACACCCTGCCCCTCGGTCTTGAGGATGGCGTAGCGCATGCCGCTGAGCGCGCTGTTCGGATGATCCGCCGTGCCCCACCCGACGACGCGCGTGTAGAAATCGAGCGCCGCCTTGAGGTCGGACGTCATCAGCTCGTACCAGAAAAACTTGTCGGCCATGTCGTCCTTCTCAGCCCGCGGTGTCGATGAGCGGCGCGAAGCCGCCGTAGATCATGCGCTTGCCGTCGAATGGCATCGGCTCGGTGCCCGGCTGCATGCGCGGGTCCTCCATCATCTTCGCCCAGCCGGCGTCGCGCACCGCCTTCGACGGCCATTCGATCCAGGAGAAGACGACTTCCTCCCCCGGCTCGGCCTGCACCGACCGGCGGAAATCGGTCAGCTTACCGTCGGGCACGTCGTCGGCCCAGGCCTCGACCACGCGCAGCGCGCCGAATTCCCGGAACAGCTCGGCCGCGCGGCCGGCGAAGGCGCCATAGGCCTCCCTGTTCTCCGCGGGCACCGCCACGACGAAGCCGTCCACATAAGTCATCGTCCCTCTCCCTCTTTTCCTTGTCAGTCGTTCAGGCCGCCGCGGGCGCGCCGGCGATCGCGGCCTCGGCCGCCGCCACGTCCATCCACACGGGCTCGAAAATGTGCCCGTCGAGATCCTCGAACGCGCGCGAATACATGAAGCCGTAGTCCTGCCTCTCGCGCGGCTCGCGGCCGCCGGCGGCGAGCGCCAGGTCGGTCATCGTGTCCACCGCCTCGCGGCTCTCGCGCGACAGGGCGATCAGCACCTCGCTCGCCGCGTGGCCGTCGACGACGGGCTTCGGCGTGAACTGGGCGAACTTCTCGCGGGTGAGCAGCATCACGTAGATCGCCTCGGATAGAACCATGCAGGCCGCGGTCTCGTCGGTGAAACGCGGTTCGTTGGTGAAGCCGATCGCCTCGTAGAAGGCGCGGGCGGCCGGCAGGTCGGCAACGGGGAGGTTCACGAAGATCATCTGCATTGGTCTCTCCATCGGACAGCGTGGCGAATCGGCGTTGTGATTCCTGCGCCATTGAGTTAGAAAAAGCAACTATGAAGTTACAGAATATAACCAATGGCTCGCACGGCCCCTCGCGGCGGCTCTACAACGACGCGTGCGGCACCGCTCATGCGCTCGACCTGATCGGCGAGCGCTGGGCGCTGCTCGTCATCCGCGAATTGCTGCTTGGCCCCAAGCGTTTCGCCGATCTTCGCGCCGACCTGCCCGGAATCAGCGCCAACGTGCTCACCCAGCGGCTCGCCGGGCTGGAGGCGCAGGGCATCCTCGCGCGCCGCGCGCTGGAGCCGCCGGCCTCGGGCCATGTCTATGAGCTCACCGAATGGGGTTATGAGGCCGAGCCGATCATCCAGGCGCTCGGGCGCTGGGCATCCCGCTCGCCGACGCACGATCCGACCCTGCCGCTTTCGGCTACCTCGCTGATGCTGTCCTTCCGCACGATGCACGATCGCGCGCGCCTGGCGGGCATCGAGGCGCAAGTGGGCTTCAGGATCGGCCGGGAGCGCTTCCGCATGCGCATCGCCGGGAGCGAGCTGAGCGTCGGCCGCGGCGAGGCGGAGGGCGCCGACCTCGTCTTCACCGGGCCCGCGACCGCGATTGCCGCCGCCGTCTACGGCGGCGTCCCCGTGGCGGCGCTCGAGGCCGAGGGCGCACTCTCCCTGGACGGCGACCGCGACCTCCTCGCGCGCTTCGTGACGCTCTTCCCGCTGCCCGCAAAGTTTTCGAAGCCCGCCTAGCGGTCCGGCCAGCCTGCGGCGGCGGTCTTGCACCTCGCTCCGGGCGGCCTAGGGTGCGCCCCACAAACAGGGAGACTTGCCGCATGCGCCTTGCCTTGCTCGCCGCCGTCGCTTCGATCGCGCTTGCCCAGCCCGCCTTCGCCACGCCGGCGGAGGATTTTCGACAGCTGATGGACGAGCATTATCAATGGCTTCTGCGCAACCACCCGGTCGAGGCGACCGCGCTCGGCGTGCGCGACTATGACGACCGAATCGACGACTATTCGCCCCAGGCGCGCGACCGCGAGGCGCGCGAGGCGCAGGCCTTTCTCGACCGGCTCCAGGCGATTCCGCTCGACGCCCTCTCGCCCGAGGACCGGGTGAACGCCGCGATCCTGCGCCGGCGCCTCGCCGAGACGGTCGAGGAAAACCGCTTCGGCCAGCGCGACATGCTCTTCACCACCTATTATGGCTGGCACCAGGGCTTCGCCGGCATGGCGGCAAACCTGCCCGTCCGCACCCGCCACGACTACGACTCCTATCTCACCCGCATCGCGCAATATCCGCGGCTGAACGACGAAGCGCTCGCGCGCACGCGCACCGCGGTGCGGGGCGGCTATGTCCTCCCCTGCTCGGTGCTGCAGGGGTACGACCGGACGATCGCGGGCGTGATCCAGAGCGATCCCACCCAGTCGCGCTTCTACGAGCCCTTCACCCGGCCGAAGCCGGCGGGCATCAGCGACGCCGACTGGGCGGCGATGCAGGCGCGGGCGCGGGAGATCATCACCACGGTGATCAACCCCGCCTACCAGAAGCATCTCGACTTCTATCTTCGCGAATATCTGCCGAACTGCGCGCGCAGCGACAGCGTCTCCGCGCAGCCGCGCGGCGCCGAATGGTACGCGCTGCAGGTTCGCGCGAACACGACGACGGACCTGACGCCGCAGCAGATCCACGAGATCGGCCTTCGCGAGGTGGCGCGCATCCGCGCCGAGATGGACCGGGTCGCGCGCGAGGCCGGCTATCCCAGCCGCGAGGCCTTTATCGAGCACCTGCGGACCAATCCCGCTTATTATCCGACCAGCGCGGAGCAGCTGATGGCGGCCTCCGCGCTGTTCAACAAGCAGGTCGATGCCTGGCTGCCGCGCCTCTTCGGCCGGCTGCCGCGCCTCACCTTCACGATCCGGGCGATCCCGGAGGAAACGGCGGAAGGCACCACCACCGCCTATTACGGACCCGGCGCGCCCGAGGCCGGGATCGCGGGCACCTACTACGTCAACACCTCGCACCTCGATCAGCGGCCATTATGGGAAATCCCGGCCCTGTCGCTGCATGAGTCGGCGCCCGGCCACCATCTCCAAATCGCGCTCCAGCAGGAGATGGACATTCCGCCCTTCCGCCGGAACTTCACGAGCTTCACCGCCTTCACCGAGGGCTGGGCGCTCTATGCCGAGAGCCTTGGCGAGGAGATGGGCGTCTATGACACGCCCGAGCGCAAGATGGGCGAGCTTTCCTACCAGATGTGGCGCGCCTGCCGGCTGGTCGTGGATACCGGGATCCACGCCTTCGGCTGGGACAAGGCGCGCGCCATCCGGTTCATGCGCGAGAACACCGCGCTCACCGACCGCAACATCGAATCCGAAGTCAACCGCTATATCAGCTGGCCCGGCCAGGCGCTCGGCTACATGATCGGCCGGCTGAAGATCATCGAGCTGCGCCAGCGCGCCGAGCAGGCGCTGGGCGATCGCTTCGACGAACGCCGCTTCCACGACGCGGCGCTCGCCAACGGCTCGGTCCCGCTCGACGTGCTCGAGGCGCAGATCGACGAATGGATCGCATCGGAGCAAGCGCGCCCGGCGGGGTAGGCGCGGCCAACCCTCATCCTCCCCGGTACGGGGAGGAACGCTGGCTTCAGAACCGCATCTCGCCCTCGATCACCGTCACGCACGTCCCGCCCAGGATCACCCGCTCGCCGTCGAGCCGGCCGGCAAGGTGGCCGCCGCGACGGCTGGCCTGGTGGAAGGTGAAGCGGCTGCGCCCGGTGCGCGCGGCCCAATAGGGGACCAGCACGGCATGGGCCGAGCCGGTCACCGGATCCTCGTCGATGCCGGCGCCGGGCGCGAAGACGCGGCTGACGACATCGGTGGCGCTCCCCGGCGCGGTGACGATGGTGAGCAGGTCGCCGCTCGCGGCGAGCGCCTTGAGGTCGGGCGCAAGCGCGTGGACCTCCGCCTCGCTCGCCACCGCGACGAGGCCGGTGCGGCTGGGATGCCAGAGCGTCTCGACCGGCGCGCAGCCGAGCGCGGCGACGATCTCCGACATCGGCTTCGGCGCGGGCGTCCAGGCGGGGAGCGACATCGCATAGCCCTCGCCCTCCCGCGCGACCTCCAACACGCCCGCTTGGCGGGTGCGGAAGCGAACGCATTCCCTGTCGCCGATCAGCACATGGCCGGCGGCGAGCGTCGCGTGGCCGCACATCGCGACCTCCGTCGTCGGCGTGAACCAGCGCAGCTCATAGTCCGCCTCGCCGTCGGTCGCCGACACGGTGAAGGCGGTCTCGGACAGGTTGTTTTCCAGCGCGATCGCCTGGAGCGTCGCGTCGTCGAGCCATTCGTCGAGCGGCATCACCGCGGCGGGGTTGCCGGCGAAGGGCCGGTCCGCGAAGGCATCGACCTGGACGAGACGAAGCGTCGTCATTCGGGTATCGGCTCCCTGGTTTCGTCGGTTTCGAGCAGCGGGTTGCCCGGATTGTCCACCTGCCCCTCGGGGTCGAGGTGGATCAGCACCTCGCAGGCCGGAAATTCGGCGGCGAGATCGCGCTCGATCGCCTCGACCAGCTCGTGCGCGTCGCGGACGGTCATCGCGGGATCGGTCCAGATGTGGAACTGCGCGAAATCGTGCGCGCCGCTGGACCGGGTGCGCAGGTCGTGCAGCCCCTTCACCTGGGGCCGGCTCGAAGCGACGGCGAGGAAGCGCAGGCGCTTCTCCTCCGGCCATTCCTTGTCCATGAGCTGGTCGATCGCGTGCGCGGATGCGCGCCACGCGCCCCACAGCAGCCAGGCGGCGATGCCGATGCCGAACAGGGGATCGGCGCCGACGAGGCCGGCATATTGATCGAGCACGAGCGCCGCGATCACCGACAGGTTGAGCAGCAGGTCGCTCTGGTAATGGACGTTGTCGGTGCGGATCGCGACCGAGCCGGTGCGGCGGATGACGGCGCGCTGGTAGGCGATCAGCGCGAAGGTCGCCACGATCGCGACGAGGGAGACGGCGATCCCGTCCTCGGCATTGGCGGTCGCCTCGCCCGCGATCAGCCGCTGGACCGCGCGCCAGCCGATGCCGAGCGCCGAGACCGAGATGATCCCGACCTGCACCAGCGCGGCGAGCGCCTCCGCCTTGCCGTGGCCGAAGCGATGCTCGCGGTCCGCCGGCTGCGCGGCGACGCGCACGCCGAACAGGGTGACGAGCGAGGCGATGACGTCGAGCGCGGTGTCGGCGAGCGAGCCGAGCATCGCGACCGAGCCGGTGGCGTAGGTCGCCCAGGCCTTCAGGCCGAGCAGGAAGAGCGCGGTGGCGACGCTGGCAAGCGCCGCGCGAGTGGTGAGCGCCGCGCGGTCGGGCGCGCTCATGGATAGAGGAGGCTCTCGCGCCAGCCCTCGTCCTCGCGCACGAACAGGCGGCGCTCGTGGAGGCGGTGCGGCCGGTCGGTCCAGAACTCGATCCGCTCGGGGCGGACGCGATAGCCCGTCCAGTGCGGCGGGCGCGGCACCTCGCGCCCCTCGTAATCGAGCGCCGCGGCCTCGTACCGCGCCTCGAACACCGCCCGGCTTTCGAGCGGGCGCGACTGGTCCGACGCCCAGGCGCCGAGCTGCGAGGCGCGCGCGCGCGTCGCGAAATAGGCGTCGGCCTCCGCCTCCGACACCGGCTCGACCGGCCCTTCGACCCGCACCTGCCGGCGCAGCGACTTCCAGTGGAAGAGCAGCGCCGCGCGCGGATTTTCGGCGAGCTCGCCGCCCTTGCGGCTGAGGCTGTTGGTGTAGAAGACGAAGCCGCGCTGGTCGTGCCCCTTTAGCAGCACCATGCGAACCGAGGGCGCGCCGGAGGCGTCGGCGGTCGCCAGCGCCATTGCCTCGGGATCGTTCGGCTCGCCGGCACGGGCCTCGGCCAGCCAGGCCTCGAACAGGGCATGGGGATCGTCGGCCATCAGTCCACGCAGCTCCTGAAGCGTCCGTCGAGGTAGACGAGCGGGTGCACGTCCTCGCGCACGCGCACGTCCTCGACGACGCCGATGAAGATCGAATGGGTGCCGAAGCTGTGGCTGTCGATCCGGCGGCACAGGATCGTCGCCTGCGCGTCGCGCAGCCGCGGCGGCGAGCGCCCGTCCCTCTCCCAGTCGCCCGAGGCGAAGCGCAGGGCGAAGCGCTCGCGATCAGCGAAGAGGCGGGCGATCTCCTCCTGCGAACCGTGCAGCACGTTCACGCAGAAATGGCTCATGTCGGCCATCGGCTCGTGCAGCGAGGCGGCCTGGTTGATGCATACGAGCAGGCTCGGCGGGTCCATCGACACCGAGGAGACCGCCGTCGCGGTGACGCCCATCGGCTGCCCCTCGACGCAGATCGAGATGACGTTCACCGTCGCGGCGACGCGGCGCATCGCCTGGCGGAAGGCGTCGGCGAGGGCCTGATCGGCGGCGGGAATCATCGCCGCCTCCCGTACCCCGCCAGCACCTCCGCCGCCCAGCGTGCCGCGGTCAGCGCGGAGAGGTCGGTCGGGTCGAGGCTCGGATCGAACTCGGTGAGGTCGACGATCCTCACGCGTGGCTCCTCGGCCAGCCGGCGCGCGGCGCGGAAGAAGTCGTGGACCGGAAGCCCGCCCGGCCGTGCCCCGGGCGCGCCCGGAAGCTGGCCGCGATCGATGACGTCGATGTCGAAATCGATGTAGAGCGTCTCGACATGGCTCAGGCGCTCAAGCGACTCGTCGATCGCGGCCTCGATCCCCTCGCCGAGGACGAAGTCGATGTCGAAGACGCCGATGCCGGCCGCGATCGCATCCTCGTGCATCCGCCGCGTATTGGCGAAGGGGGCGAGCCCGATCTGGCAGATGTTCGCGCCGGGAAGCCCGTCCTCAAGCAGGCAGCGGACCGGGTTGCCGTTCATCGGCCCGCGATCCGTGTCGCGCATGTCGAAATGGGCGTCGAGCGTGACGAGGCCCACCGCCTCCAGCGGCAGGCCCAGCGCGTGGACGCCGGGCCGCATCACCGCATTGTTGCCGCCGATCAGCAGGGTGAGTTCGTGCCGCGCCGCGCAGGTCGCGACCGCGTCGCGGACCAGCGCGAAGCCTTCCGCCGGCATCATCGTCTGCACCGCCAGGTCGCCGGCGTCGTGCACGCTGCATTCGATCTCCAGCGCCTCGACGAGGTCGTAGGTCGAAATGCGCTTCATCGCCGCGCGCAGCCGCTCCGGCGCGAGGTCGCATCGGCCCGGCGTCACCGATCCGGCCTCCATCGGCACGCCGATCAGGGCAACCGGCGCGCTTTCGTCACGGACCATGAGATCGGCGATGGAACTCCAGCTCATCCTTTGCCCCTATAACGGCCGGGAGGAGAAAGCGAGACATGTGGGACCTGCTGCTGGTCGATTGCCATATCGCGACGATGGACCCGTCGATCGCCGCCCCGTTCGGCGCGATCGAGAATGGCGCGATCGGCATCCAGGACGGGCGGATCGTGCGCATCGGCAAGCGCACGGAGCTGGCCGGCTACCAGGCGAAGAAGGTCGAGGCGCTGGGCGGCGCCTGGGTGACGCCGGGGCTGATCGACTGCCACACCCATCTCGTCTTCGGCGGCAACCGCGCGGGCGAGTTCGAGCAGCGGCTGGAAGGCGCGAGCTACGAGGAGATCGCGGCGGCGGGCGGCGGCATCGTCTCCACCGTCGCGGCGACGCGCGCGGCGAGCCGCGACCAGCTCGTCGAGGCGGCGCGGCCGCGCCTTCGCGCGCTGATGCAAGGCGGCTGCACCACGGTCGAGATCAAGTCCGGCTATGGGCTGGACGTGTCCACCGAGATCAAGATGCTCGAGGCCGCCAA
>Ga0180222_1001350_pt1 | contig 26013 bp, 20 predicted proteins | sample eDN5th37CKraftOP_FD_151336 | JGI IMG/M metagenome (GOLD analysis project Ga0180222, IMG submission 151336) | Enriched Organic Plus compost microbial communities from Emeryville, California, USA - eDNA 5th pass 37_C Kraft OP (version 2) (version 2) ...
GACGCCGTCGACCGCCTTGTTGGGGCAGCGATAGACGGCGATCGATTCCTCGCAGGCGTGTTCGAGCACGGCGGCGGCGTGGTTGCCGTAGGCGCCGGTATTGGAGGTCACCGTCATGGCGATGGCGGTGAGCGTCCCATCGCGCCGCGCCCCAACCTTCACCTTGACGCGCATCGGATGCCGCGTCGTCGCCGCGGTGAACTGCTCCTCGCGCGTGAATTCGAGCTTCACCGGCTGTTTCAGCCGGAGCGCGGCCAGGGCGACCATGTCCTCGACCAGCATCTCCTGCTTGGCGCCGAACCCGCCGCCGACGCGCTCGCACAATACGCGCACCTTGTCGGGATCGAGCGCGAACAGACGTGCCAGTTCGCGCCGCGTCAGATACGGAACCTGCGTGCTCGCGCGCACCGTCAGTATGCCGGCCTCGTCGACCCAGCCGATCGCCGCATGGGTCTCCAGATGCGCGTGCTGCACGCGCGGGACGAAGAAGGTTTCCTCGTAGACCGCGTCGGCTTGCGCGAGTCCTTGCGCGACGTCGCCGATCCCGCCCGCGACCTTCCAGGCAATATTGTGCGCGGCGTCGTGGATGCGCGTTTCCGGTCCTTTCGCATGGATCACGGGCGCTCCGTCGCGCATGGCCGCGTCCGGATCGAACACGGCCGGCAGAATCTCGTAATCCACGACGATGCGGCGGCAGCCTTCTTCGGCCGCTGCCTCGCTATCGGCGACCACGGCGGCGACGCGCTGGCCGATGAAGCGTACCACGTCGTCGAGCACGCGCGTGTCGTCGGGATCGATCAGCCGGTCCTCGTGCCGCCCGGTCGAGAAGGCGAGCGCCGGGGCGTCCTCGTGCGTGAACACGGCGCGCACGCCCGGCACCGCAAGCGCGGCACGCTTATCGATCGCGCGGATGCGCGCATGCGCATGTGGCGAGCGCAACAGCTTCATATGCAGGAGGCCGGCGGGTGCGACATCGAGTGTGAAACGCGCCTTGCCGGTGACGAGGTCGGGCCCGGCGGGGGCGGCGCAGGCGCGGCCGACGGCGTCGCCGGGTTCGGCCTCTTCGATATTGCGGCGCCCCGCGATGGCGTCGTCGATGACGCGATAGCCGGTGCAGCGGCACAGGCTTCCCTTGAGCGCACGGCCGAGGTCCTGCCGCTGCGCCTGGTTGAGCGATGCCGCGGTCATGATCATGCCGGCGGTGCAGAAGCCGCACTGGAATGCCTGCGCGTCGAGGAATGCCTGCTGCATCGGGTGCAGGCGGTCGCCGTCGGAAAGCCCTTCGATCGTGGTGATGGCGCGGCCTTCGGCGCGGAACGCCGCTACCAGGCAACTGTGCATCGGCTCACCGTCGATGAGCACGGTGCAGGCGCCGCAGTCGCCGGCGTCGCAGCCTTTCTTCACGCCGAACCAGCCGAGGCCGCGCAAAAAGGTGCGCAGGCATTGTCCCGGCGCGGGCTCGGCATCGTGTGTCTTGCCGTTGACGGTGAACTTCATCGCGCCGGCTCCGCCAGTTCGCAGCGGATTTCCTCGGCGAATGTGAGTGTCATGTGCCGCCGCCAGGCGCGCGCTCCGTGCACGTCGTCGTACCAGTCGCCGTTGACGTGCGCCTCGATCGCGTCGCGCAAAGCGCGCGGTGCGGGCAGCGCATCGAAGGAAAGCTTCAGCGGGCGCGGGGTCGAGGCGGTGATGGTGAGCACGAAGCCGCCCGCGGCGGTGTGAGTGCCGATGAGGAGCGCGGCAGAACGGCCGAAGGCGGCCAACGACATTTGGCGGAACGCGCTGCGCCGGCGCAATGCGTCTTCCGGCAGGTCGATGCGGCGCATGAGTTCGCCGGGCCGCAGCACATTGTGCAGCGGTCCCTGGACGAAATCCTCGACCGCGACCTGTCGTTCGCTGCCGTCCGGCGCCCAAAGCGTGCAGATTCCGTCGAGCGCGGCGGTGAGCGCGATCATCGGCCCGGCCGGCAGCGACAGGCAGATATTGCCGCCGACGGTGGCCGCGTTCCAGATCTTGAACGAGGCGAGGAAGGCATGGCAGCACTGGCCGATCAGCGGCTTGGCGCTCCATGCCTTGGGCAAGACGGCGTTCTCCAGTTGCGCGACGGTGCAGGTGGCGGCGATCGCGAGGCCCGTCTCGCTCACGGTGAGCGGCTCCCAGCCGAGCGAGGCCAGGTCGATCAGGCGGGCGAGCTTCGGTTGCGGTTCGGAAAACAGCCAGGTGCCGCCGGCGAGATAGGCATCGCCGTCCCGCCAGGCCGGCAGTTCGTCCCGTGTCTTCGGCCGCTCCACCGTGGTGATCGTGTTCAGGTCCATGCGGCTGTTCCGTGCAAGCGGCGCCGTAGACGCGGCGGGCTTGCTCCGCCTTTTGGGCAGCGGGTCGGGATGAGGTGGCTATGGTCGTTCGATGGGCCATAACCGCTCACCCGGCCCACCATAGCGCGTCGAAGACGCGCGTTAACGCGCTTTTGGTCCGCCGACCTCGCCCTATGGGAGAGGCGAAGAAAGACCAATGCAACGTTTGGGCCAACCTGTCTCTGGTCCCGGACTTGCAAGCGCGGATATGATCCGCGCGGAAATCGGGGAGTGCGATGAGCGACGCAATCTGGATCAAGGACCCGCTGGCGATCCTCGCCGACGGCGCCGAGCGCGGCGTGGTGGTCAAGGACGGTGCCGTGGTCGAACTGGTGGGCAAGGGCGCGGCGCCGACAATCGCGGCCAAGCCGTTCGAGGCCGGCGCGCACGTGGTGCTGCCGGGATTGATCAACACCCATCATCATTTCTACCAGACGCTCACCCGCGCCGTGCCGGCCGCGCTCGACCGCGAGCTGTTTCCCTGGCTGACGGCGCTCTATCCGGTGTGGGCGCGGCTGACGCCGGAAGCGCTCGACGCCGCCGTGACGGTGGCCATGGCCGAATTGATGCTGTCGGGTTGCACCACCACCACCGATCATCACTATGTTTTCCCGAACGGCCTCGAGCAGGGCATCGACATCGAGATCGCGTCGGCCAAGCGCCTCGGCTTGCGTGTGCTGCTGACGCGCGGCTCGATGAATCTGTCGGAGCGAGACGGAGGCCTGCCGCCGGACAGCGTGGTGCAGGACGAGGACACGATCCTTGCCGACAGCGCGCGGTTGGTGGAGGCCTATCACGAGCGCGGCGAGGCGGCGATGGTGCAGGTGGCGCTGGCGCCGTGCTCGCCGTTCTCGGTCACCACCTCGTTGATGCGCGCGACCGCGGCGCTCGCCGAGAGGCTCGACGTGCGCCTGCACACCCATCTCGCGGAGACCGAGGACGAGAACCGTTTCTGTCTCGAACTCTATCAATGCCGGCCGCTCGATTACCTGGAGGACTGCGGCTGGCTCAACCGCCGCACCTGGCTCGCGCACGGCATCCACTTCAAGGCGGAGGAGATGCCGCGGCTCGCCAAAGGCGGCGTCAGCATCAGCCACTGCGCCTGCTCCAACCAGACGCTCGCGTCCGGCTGCTGCCCGGTCTGCGACCTGGAGAGTGCCGGCGTGGCGATCGGCCTCGGCGTCGACGGTTCCGCCTCGAACGACGGCTCGAACCTGATGCAAGAAGTGCGCGCGGCCTTCCTGGTGCAGCGCGCGCGCTACGGCGTCGACAAAGTGAGCCACAAGGATGCGCTGCGCTGGGCGACGAAGGGTTCGGCCGGCTGCGTCGGCCGCCCCGAACTGGGCGAGATCGCGGTCGGAAAGCGCGCCGACCTCGCGCTGTTCAAGCTCGACGAATTGCGCTTCTCGGGCCACGGCGATCCGCTCGCGGCGCTGGTGCTGTGCGGTGCGCACCGCGCCGACCGCGTGATGGTCGACGGGCATTGGACGGTGGTCGACGGCGCTATCCCCGGCCTCGATCTCGCCGCGCTCATGCGCCGCCATCAGGCGGAAGCGCGCAAACTGCAGGGGTGATCCACGGAGCGGCATAATCGGAGCGCAGACCTCCTTGCCGGGATCGCCGGGCCTGCCCACCGATCCCGATCAAGAGGGCAACGCCGTGCCGACCGAAGCGGGGTGGCCGGGACAGGCCCGGCCACGACAATCGCGTATTCTTCCGGCCTCCACGCTCACTTGCCGGGGAATTTCTCGTCGATGCCTTTGACGTAGAAATTCATGCTGAGAATCTGCTCGTCCGACAGGTGGGTGCCGCCCTTGCAATCGACGGTCTTGCCGTCCTGGGCGACGATCGGGCATTTGAACGGATGCAGCGTGCCGGCGATGATGGCCGCCTCGGTCTGCTGCGCCGCTTTCTTTACGTCGTCCGGCATGTTGGTGTAGGGCGCCATCACCACGAGCTTGGATTTCAAGCCGCCCCAGGTGTCGCTCGTCTTCCAGCTGCCGTTGAGCGCCGCCTGCGTGCGCTCGATGTAATAGGGCGCCCAATTGTTGACGATCGCGGTGAGCTGCACTTTCGGGCCGAACTTGATCATGTCGGAGTCCTGGCCGAATGCGTAGATGCCGCGTTGCGCCGCGATCTGCATGGCGGCCGGGCTGTCGGTGTGCTGCATCAGCACGTCGGCGCCCTGGTCGACCAGCGCCTTGGCGGCGTCGGCTTCCTTGCCCGGGTCGAACCAGCTGTTCACCCAGATGATCTTCACCTTGATGTTGGGGTTGACCGTCTGCGCCCCGAGCATGGTGGCGTTGATGCCGGAGATCACCTCGGGGATGGGGAACGAGGCGATGTAGCCGAGCACGCCCTTCTTCGACATCTTGGCCGCTATTTCGCCCTGGATGTAGCGGCCTTCATAGAAGCGGCCGGAATAGGTCGCCATGTTCGGCGCGCGCTTGAACCCGGTGGCGTGCTCGAACATCACCTTGGGGAAGCGCTTGGCGACCTTCAGCGTCGGGTCCATGTAGCCGAACGAGGTGGTGAAGATCAGCTTGTGGCCGGTCCGCGCAAGCTGTTCGATCGACCGCTCGGAGTCGGGTCCTTCGCTGACGTTCTCCAGATACGTGGTTTCGATCTTGTCGCCGAGCGCCTTGACCAGGTTGCGACGGCCGACTTCGTGCTGGTAGGTCCAGCCGAAGTCCCCGATCGGGCCGAGATAGACGAAGCCGACCTTCAGCTTGTCGGCGGCCGAGGCGGAAAGACTCGTCGCTGCAATCGCGAGGGCGGCGACCGCGGCAGTCATCATCAGCTTTTTCATCGCAAAGTCTCCGAGTTCCAGACGGGTATAAAGTGCGGTCCCGCAGGCGCGTCGCCCGTCCGCGCGCGCCCGGCGGGATGGTCAGCGGTCGGGCACGAACACCATGCCCAACGACGCGGGCGCGGCCGACCCGGACGTGCCGCGCGCGCGTGAAATCAAGACCAGGACGATCACCGTCGCCAGGTAGGGCAGCGACGACATCAGTTGCGAAGGAACGCCCAGGCCGAGCGCCTGCGCATGCAGTTGCAGAATGGTCACCGCGCCGAACAGATAGGCGCCGCCGACCAGCCGGCCCGGCCGCCAGGATGCGAATACGACGAGCGCGAGCGCGATCCAGCCGCGCCCCGCGGTCATGCCCGGGATGAAGAACGGTGTATAGGCGAGCGGCAGGAAGGCCCCGCCGAGTCCCGCGCAGGCGCCCCCGAACAGCACCGCCAGCAGCCGGATCTTCAGCACCGGATAGCCGAGCGCATGCGCCGAGGTGTGGTTGTCGCCGACCGCGCGCAAAATCAAACCGGCGCGCGTGCGGTAGAGAAAGCACCAGATGGCGACAATGAGCGCGATGGAGAAATAGACGAAGGCATCCTGCCCGAACAGAATGCGGCCGACGACGGGCATGTCGGTGAGGAAGGGAATATAGAGGCTCGCCGCCGGCGTGATCTTCTCGCCGACGAAGCCGGCCCCGATCAGGCCGGACAGGCCGATGCCGAGAATGGTGAGCGCGAGTCCGGTCGCCACCTGGTTGACCGCGAGCCCGAGCGTCAGCAGGGCGAAGACCGCCGCCATCGCGACCCCGGCCGCGATGCCGAACAGCGCGCCGACGGCGGTCGAGCCGGTGAGCCAGGCGCCGGTGAAGCCGCAGGCCGCGCCCATGATCATCATGCCTTCGACGCCGAGATTGAGCACGCCCGAGCGTTCGACCACGAGCTCGCCGGACGCCGCGAGCAGGAGCGGCGTCGAGGCGGCGATCACCGACAGGATGATGGCTTCAAGCAGGACCATGGGCCGGTTTTCGCAACGGTTTGACGAGGCGGATGCGGTACAGGATCAGCGAGTCGCAGGCGAGCACGTAGAACAGCAGGATCCCCTGAAACACCTTGGTCAGGTCGAGCGGCACCTTGATCGAGATTTGCGCGCCTTCGCCGCCGATGAATGTGAGTGCCAGGAACAGCCCGGCAATCAGGATGCCGACCGGATTGAGCCGGCCGAGGAAGGCGACGATGATCGCCGTGAAGCCGTAGCCCGGCGAGAAGCCCGGTTGCAGATGGCCGACCGGTCCGGCGACTTCGATGATGCCGGCGAGCCCGGCCAACGCGCCGGAGATGGCGAAGGTGAACAGCACGAGCTGATCCGAATTGAAGCCGGCGAACCGCGCGGCCTTGGGCGCGGCACCGACCACGCGGATTTCGAAGCCCTTGATGGTGCGGCCGAGCATCACAGTGGCGAGCATCACCACGATCAGGGTGACGATGGCGCCGGCATGCAGGCGGCTGCCCTCGATCAGCGTCGGCACGGTGGCGACCGGATCGAACTCGGCGGTGGTGGGGAAGTTCAGCCCCTTCGGATCGCGCCAGGGGCCGCGCACGAGGTAATCGAGCAAAAGGTCGGCGACATAGACCAGCATCAGGCTGGTCAGGATTTCGCTCGCGCCGAAGCGCACCTTGCACAGCGCCGGGATCATCGCATAGGCGGCGCCGCCGGCGGCGCCGAGCAGGAGCATCACCGGCAGCACCCAATGACCGACGCCGGTGCCGTTGGTGACGACGGCGAGCCAGCTTCCGGTCACCGCGCCGATCAGGAACTGGCCTTCGGCGCCGATATTCCACACATTGGCGGTGTAGCAGAGCGACAATCCGACCCCGATCATCACCAGCGGCGTCGCCTTCACCGCGATCTCCTGCAAGGCATAGGAGTCGGTGAGCGGTTCGATGAAATAGACGTAGAGCGCGGTGGCCGGGTTCTTGCCGAGCAGGGCGAACAGGATCGCCATGGTCGCCAGCGTCAGCCCGACCGCGACCGCGGGCGAGGCGACGGCGACGACCGCCGAGCGTTCCTGGCGCCGTTCAAGCACCAACTGCATCGTCAACCTCTCGTGGCGTGGCGGGCGCGACGCTGGCGCCACCCATCAGCAGTCCGAGCCGCTCGCGCGTGGCCTCGGCCGCGCTCAGCGGCTCCGACAGACGGCCGTGGAACATCACGGCGATGCGGTCGGCGATTTCGCCGAGCTCGTCGAGGTCCTGGCTGATCACCAGCACGGCCGAGCCGCGGCTCGACAGGTCGATGAGCGCCTGGCGGATGACGGCGGCCGCGCCGGCATCGACGCCCCAGGTCGGCTGGCTCACCACCAGCACGCCGGGGTCGCGCAGGATTTCGCGGCCGACCACGAATTTCTGCAGATTGCCGCCGGACAGGCTGACCGCTTCCGGATCGCGCTTGGCTTTTCGCACGTCGAAGGCCTGCGCGGTCTTGTCGACGGTGGCGAGCGTCGCCGGCCGGTCGACGAAGCCGTGCCTTACCATTCCGCTCGCCGCGTGCCCGGTGAGCAGGGCGTTCTCCGACAGTTTCATGCGCGGCGCGGTGGCATGTCCGATGCGCTCCTCCGGCACGAAGGCGGCGCCGAGCCGGCGGCGCTCGGTGATCGAGAGCGAGCCGGCCGCCTCGCCGTCGATGATGACGTCGTCGGCATGCTCGCACGGCCGCTCGCCCGACAGGGCCGCGAACAACTCGTCCTGCCCATTGCCGGCGACGCCCGCGATGCCGAGGATTTCGCCGCCCTTCACCTCGAGCGAGACGTTGCGCAGGTAGACGCCGTGCGGATCGTCGGGCGCGAGCGACAGATCGTTGATCACCAGCCGCGGGATGGTGGCGGCACGGCCGGACGGCGCCTTCACCTCGCCGATCTCCGCGCCCACCATCATGCGCGCGAGCGAGGCGGCGGTCTCGCGCCTGGGATCGCAGGTCGCCACCTTTCTGCCGCCGCGCAGGATGGTCGCCGTGTCGCACAGCCGCTTCACCTCTTCCAGCTTGTGGCTGATATAGAGCAAAGCGCGGCCCTCGCTCTTGAGGCGCTCCAGCACGGTAAAGAGCTGGTCGGCCTCCTGCGGCGTGAGCACCGCGGTCGGCTCGTCGAGGATCAACAGCTTGGGATTCTGCATCAGCGCGCGCACGATCTCGATGCGCTGGCGCTCGCCCACCGACAGCCGCCAGACCTCGCGCTTGGGATCGAGCGGCAGGCCATAATTCTGCGACACCGTGGCGAGCCGCGCCGACATGGCGGCAAAGCTTTCGCTGCCGTCGAGCCCGAGCGCGACATTCTCCGCGACCGTCAGGTTGTCGAACAGCGAGAAATGCTGGAACACCATGGCGATGCCGCGCGCGCGCGCGTCCGCCGGCCCGGCCAGCGCGATCTTCTCGCCGAGCCAGCGCAATTCGCCGGCGCTCGGCTGGATCAGGCCGTACATCACCTTAACCAGGGTCGATTTGCCGGCGCCATTCTCACCGAGCAAAGCGTGGATCTCGCCGGGGAACAGGTCGAGATCGATGCCGTCATTGGCGACGAAATCGCCGTAGAGTTTGCGGATGGCAACGGCCTGTAGTAGCGGCGTGCTCGATCTGCCCATAGCCTGCAATGGACCCGACATGTTGGACGTGGCCGGTGATGGGTCTGGCAGACCCAGGCGTGCCAGAAGTGTGCCAGATTTCGCGGCAGGTGAACGCTGTAAATTTTACCACGCTGTGCCTAATTTATCGCCAAATCGCGCGGCACCGGTGCATACGAAAGATTTCATCCACAGCTATGCGGCGCGGGGACCGGCGCGCTCAGGCGGACCGGCGCGACGTGAGGGGCTGCCATCCTTCCTCCAGCAGTTCGCCTTCGCTGCCGGTCGTCAGGAAAAGCAGACGCTTGAAAGCGGCCGCCGGCGCCGTCAACGGTTCGCCCCGGCGCGTCAATACCCCGATTTCGCGCACGATGTCGGCATCGATGAAGGGCAGGGCGACCAGGTCGAACGACTCCAGCATCCGGCGATTGCTCAGCGGCATCACCGTCATGCCGAGGCCCAATGACACCATGCCGGCGAGCGTGATGAACTGCGCGGCCTCGTGTTTGGGCTTGATGGTGAAGCCCTGGCGTTCGACGATTTGATCGAGAATGTCGCGCGCGGTCATGCCGCGCGGCGGACAGATCAGGTCGAGCCCCTCGAGGTCGGCGACCTTCGCGTGGCCGGTGCGGGCGAGCGGATGGTCGCGCCGCATGATGAGGAAGAACGGCTGATTGATGAGCGGTTCGAATTTCAGCGGATCGGGAACCCGGCTGTAGGGCCCGACGCCGATTTCGACCGTCCCGGACCGGAGCGCCTCGAACATTTCGGGCCCCATGTCTTCGCGGAACGTGACGTGGACGTTGGGATGTTCGGCCTGGAACAGCCCGAGAAAGCGCGGCATCAGCCGCGCGCATACGGTCGGCGATACCGACACCGACAGCCGGCTCTGCGCCAGGCTCGACTGGCTTTGCAGGTCGCGGATCAGTTTTTCCGCTTCGCTGACCAGAACCTTGGCGCGCAGCAGCAGGGTCGTGCCGGCCGCCGTCGGGATCACCTGGCGGGTGGTCCGCGTGAACAGCGCGACCCCCAGCAGCTCTTCGAGCTGACTGATGTGCGCGGTCACCGACGGCTGCGACCGCCCGATCAATTCGGCAGCGCGCCGGAAATTGCGGGTCTCTGCGACGGCGATGAACGTGATCAGGTGATTGACGATCTGCCGCGAGGCGATAGGGAGCTTGGGGGCCATGGCGGCGAATTAAGACCGATTTCGCGGGCGACTGCAATTTCGGCGGCGCCACGGCCGGGCCGGATCATGTCTCGCCGGGGCGCAGCATCTCGAATACCGCGGTCACGGTGGCGTATTCGCGGTATCCGCAGCGGGCCAATGGAACGGCCCGGGCGGTGTCGAACAGCCCGTTTTCGAGGTAGCCGTCGTCGATATGGACCCCGACGACCTGGCCGAGCACGAGGTGGCGGTCGGTCTCGTTCCCGTCGAGATCGCGCAGGTGCAGGACCTCGGTCACCTTGCATTCCAGCGCGGCCGGCGAGGCGGCGACCCGGAGCGGCCGCACCAGCCGGCAGGGCGCGGTCGCGAGCCGGGCGAGTTCAAATTCGTCCACCTCCGGCGGCACGGTCGCGGCCGACATGTTCATCCCGTCGGCCAGCGCCGCGGTCGCCAGATTGCAGACGAACTCGCCGGTCGCCTTGGCGTTGCGGACGCTGTCCTTCATGCCTTCGCTGGAAAACGCGACCATCGGCGGCTTGCTCGAGACCGCGTTGAAGAAACTGTAGGGCGCAAGGTTGTGCCGCCCGTTTTCGTCCACCGTCGAAATCCAGCCGATCGGCCTCGGCGCGACGATCGCCTTGAACGGGTCGTGACGCAGCCCATGGCCCGCCTTCGGTTCGTAGAACATGGTCCGCTCATCCTGACAGGGGCGGGGAAGGATCGGGACTCCGGTCCCGCTGCCGACCGCGCGATGCGGCCGCCCGCACGGGTTACCCAAGCAGGTTGGGTAGAAACAGCGAAATCTCGGGGAAGGCAACCAGGATCGCGAGGATGATGATTTCGGTGACGACGAAGGGCGCCACGCCACGGAAGCCTTCGCCCGGCTGCACGCCGGATGCAGCGGAAGCGATGAAGATATTGAGGCCGACCGGCGGCGTGACGAGGCCGATCTCGGCGGTCTTCACGATCAGGATTCCGTACCAGATGCCGTCATAGCCCAATCCCTTGATCACGGCATAGGTGATCGGGACGGTCAGCACGATGATCGCGAATTGATCCATGATCATGCCGAGCAGAATGTAGATCAGCATGATGCCGATCAGCACGACGAGCGGCGGCAGACCGGCATGGGATATCCATTCCAGGATCAGGTTGGTCGACTGCGTGAAAGCCATGAAGTAGCCGAAGATGACGGCGCCGAAAATGATCGTGACGATCATGGCGGTGGTGCGCGCCGTATTGCCGATGGCTTCGACCATGCCGCGCCAGGTCATGCGGCGCATCAGGACGCTGATGACCAGCGCGCCGAGCGCGCCGATCGCGGCGACCTCGGTCGGCGTGGCGACGCCGCTATAGAGGCAGCCGATCACCACGAGAATGAGGATGCCGACCGGCCAGATGCGGCCGCCGTTCGCCTGCGCGCCCTGGCTGTCGGTGAACTGCTTGATTTGTTCCTCGCTGGGGACCAGCTTCGGATTGCGCCACACACAATAGCGGATCGTGATGATGTAGCCGACGGCGGTCAGAATCCCCGGAACGAAGCCGGCCATGAACAGGCGGCCGATCGATTCCTCGGTGATGATCCCGTAGACCACCATCGCGATCGACGGCGGGATCATGATCGCCAGCGTGCCGGCAATCGAGATGGTGCCGATGGCGAAGCCCTGATGGTAGCCCAGCGCCTTCATGGTCGGGAATGCCGAACGCACCATCGTGGCGACCGAGGCAGTGCTGCTGCCGGAGGCGGCGGCGAGCACCGCGCCGGCCAGCACGCAGGCGACCGCGAGGCCGCCGCGCACGCCGCGCATCAGCCGCTCGCACGCGATCATCAGGTCCTGCGCGATGCCGCCGACGCCCAGGAATTCCGACATCAGCACGAACATCGGAATTGTCAGCAGCACGAAATTGGCGGTGGTGTGATGAACAACCCCCTGCATCAGGCCGGCGAGGGCCGCGGGGCTTCCGACCATCAAGAAACTGATCGCGCCGCCAATGCCCAAGGCAAATCCGATCGGGACGCCGAGCACGAGCAATAGGACGAGAATGGCGACGCCGGCGAGAATGGTCATGGTCTAGAGAATCTCCGCGCCGGTCGGTTCGCCGGCGTGGCTGTCGGCGACGGTCAGAACCGGCGCGGTGGCATCGAGGGCAAGCCGCAGCGCCAGCATGGCGCAGCCGAGCGGAACCCAGATCCACGACCAGGCGACCGGCCAGTCGATGACGCCCATGGTAACTTCATTGTCGACCCAGGCGCGGTAGAACGGCGACCAGGCCCGCACGGCGAGGACGATCATGTAGACCGACGAGGCCGCCAGTCCGACGCGCGTGATGACGTCGGCCGGGCGTTTCGGCAGGACGTCGAGCAGGAGTCGGACCTGGATGGTGCCGCCGCGCCGGTAGCCCCAGGCGAGCGACAGCATCACCATGGCGACGATGAGATAGCTCTCCGAGAGCGTGAGCTGGAACGTCAGGGGCTCGCCGAAACCGCGCCGCATGAAGGCGTCGGCCGAGACGAGCACCATCATGGCGATCATCATGCAGCCGGCCAGAACGGCCGCCGCGGTCTCGACCAGGCGGAACGCCCGGTCGATCATACGATGGAGTCCTGTCAGCACCGTCGGTCCTTTGTGTCGATCGACCGATCAGCCGGCCTTTACGTGCGAACGATATTGCTTGAGCGCTTCGGCCGCCGGCAGGCCGCGGGCGGCGAGCCGCTTCACCCATTCGTCCTGAACGCCCCCGAGGCGCTTGTTGATCGCATCGAGCTGATCGGGCGCGAAGTCGTAGATTTCCATGCCTTTGGCCTTGAATTCGGCCTTCAGCTTGTCGGTTTCGCCGTCGAGGAAGGCGGCAGCCGAGACGTTGATTTCCTCGCCGGCTTTGGCGAGCGCGGCCTGAATGTCCTTGGGCAAGCCTTTCCAGCGCTCGACGTTGCAGGCGAGAATGTTGACGAAGGTGCCAAATGCGGCGTTCCCGCTCATCGATTTGGCGATGTCCTGCACATTGTAGCCTTTCACGCTGGCGAAGGCCGAGATCGTACCGTCGACCGTTCCGCGCTGCAACGCAACGTACATTTCACCCACCGGGATTTCGGCCGGAGTGGCGCCGAGCGCGCTGATCGCCAGGTTCATGCTGCCGCCCGCTGAGCGCAGGACGCGGCCCTTGAAATCGGCGAGTGTCTTGATCGGCGTCGTCATGCTGACCACCTGGTAGGGCGGGAAGGCCATGACATAGAGCGGATGGATGCGGTTGGACGCGAACTCCTTGGCCAGCAAGCCGCCTTTGAGCGCCGCCGCATGGGCTTCGACGATGATTTTCGAGGTCGAGCCGAGACCGGGAAGCGCCGAGACGTCGTTGAGCGGCATCTTGTCGGTCACATAGCCCATCGGGATGGGCGCGATATCAGCGACGCCGTTTTGCACCGCGCGCAACAGTTCCTTGAGCTGCGCGACCTGCCCGGCCGGGAAATACTTGATCTCGACCTCGCCATTGGTGAGCGCCTTGACCCGCTCGATCCACGGCGTGGTGCCTTGCGCCGACAAAACGTGCTTGAGCGGGCTGCCATTGGCGACAGTCAGTTGCACTTTGGCCGCGCCGCGCGCGACGTAAGGGGCGCCGGTGACTGCGGTGGCTGTGACCGCACCTGCTCCCAAGAGAAATCCACGCCGATTGACTGTCATGCTCGACCTCCCAATGACGTCCGAGGTGGGTTCCTAACCCACATGGCCGTCCCGGCCGGACATGCGTGCCCGCGGGATCGGCAAACGGACTGGCTTTTTTGCGCCCGGAGACTGATCTGCCGCTGTGATGGCGGCAGGCGGTGGCTACGGACTTTTCTACTTGCGGAAAATTAGACTGTGTCCCGATCCTGCCTTCAATATCAAAAAAGTTTTTTATTGATTAGTTTTTTTACTGATTTTCGCGTTGCCAATATTACGCGTCGGCCTCATCATTACTTTGATTGGATTTCCGCTCCCCTGGGCTCCCCGCGACATCGAGGCTTGTGTCACGTCGCTGAAGTCCGGCGGGCGCGCGCAGACGGATGAATCGCCCGATGCGCCACCCGGGGAGATCGGAGTCGTCATTCGCGACCGGATCGGATGGGGCACGCCGTCCGATCGGGCCGCCTTGTTCGAAGTCGATTGAAGGCAACGAAAAAAAATAGGCCGGAGGACGCTACAATGAACATGAAGCCTCGCGACATGTTCGTCCCCGTTCCGGACGAAGCCGGCGATATCGGCGCGCAAGCCGAGCGATGGAAGGCGCAGCGCTTTGACCCGCAAGCGGACGCCGAACGCGAGGCGTCGTCCTTCGTTACGGATGTCGGCATCCCGATCAAGCCGCTGTACACGCCGGCGGATCTCGAGCGGATCGGCTTCGACTATCTGAAGGATCTCGGCTTTCCGGGCGAATATCCGTTCACGCGCGGCGACCGGCCGGGCATGAACCGCAGCGATCCCTTCGTGATTTCGGCCTATTCCGGATTCGGCGACGCCGAGGCCTGCAACAAGCGCTTCCGCAAGCTGATCGATATCGGCACCGAGCAGATTCTGGTCGCGCTCGATCTGCCGACCCAATGCGGCTACGATTCGGATCACGAAATGGCGACCGCCGAAATCGGCAATGTCGGTGTCGCCATCGATACGCTGGCCGACATGGAATTGCTGTTCGACGGCATTCCCGCCGACAGCATCAAGCGCATCGGCACGCTCGGCAACTCGATCGGCCCGATCGTGCTGGCGCTCTATGCGGCGCTCGGCGAAAAGCAGGGCATTGCCTGGGACCGCTACACCGTCAATCTCCAGAACGATCCGCTCAAGGAATACATCGCGCGCGGAACCCAGATTCTGCCGCCCGCGCCGGCCGCCAAGCTCGCCGCCGACGCCGTGGAGTGGTGCATCGACAATGCTCCGAACTGGTCGCCGATGACGGTGTGCGTCAACCACATCAATGCCGGCGGCGCGGGCTCGAGCATGGGTACGGCGATCGCGCTATCCAACGTCCGGTATTATGTCGATCTGCTGCTGGCGCGCGGCCGTTCGATCGACGACGTGGCGCCGCTGCTGCACATGTTCCCGGACGAGCGCCACGACTTTTTCATCTCCGTCGCCAATCTGCGCGGCCTGCGCCGCATCTGGGCGCGGATGATGAAGGAAACCTACGGCGCGACCAAAGCCGAGGCCATGGCGTGCCGCACGACCGTCTACGGTCATGGCCAGGAGGCGCTGGCCGAGCCGCTCAACAACATCGCGCGCACCGCCTTCGGCACGCTCGCCTATGTGCTCGGAGGCGCGAGCTATGTCTATCTCGCCGGTTACGACGAGGCGGTGTCGACGCCCAACGAGAACTCCGCGCGTGTCGCGTTGCGCACCCTGCAGGTACTCGCCAACGAGCACGGCTTCCGCGACACCATCGATCCGCTCGGCGGTTCTTACTATGTCGAGACCTTGACCGCCGAGGTCGAGCGGCAAATTCTCGACGGCATGGCCGAGATCGAGCGGCTGGGCGGCGCGCTCGCGGTCATCAGCACGGGCTACGGCCGCCGCGTGATGACCGAGGGCGCCGTGCGGCGTCAGCGTGCCATCGATTCCGGCGTGCGCCCGTGGGTCACCGTCAACAAATATCCGCAGAAGCCCGACGTGCCGAACAGCGCGTTCCGCGGCGACAAGCAGGCGGCCGAACGGCAGCTGGCGCGCCTTGCGCGCGTCAAGGCCGAACGCGACGCCAAGCGGGTGGCGGCCGCACTGGCCGAAGTCGATCGCGCCTCGGCCGAGAACCGCAACGTGACACCGGCGGTGCTCGAGGCGGTGCGCGCCTATGCGACCGTCGGCGAGATCGTGGACATCTGGCGGCGGCGCTTCGGCACTTTCGTCCCTTCAACGGATTTCTAAATGACCGCAATGAACCGGGCTGCCGCGCGGAATCGCAAGATCCGCGTGCTGATGGCAAAAGTCGGCCTTGACGGCCACGATGTGGGCGCGCGCGTGGTCGCGCGCGGGCTCCTCGATGCCGGCATGGAGGTGATTTACACGGGGCTGCGGCGTACGACCGAGGAAATCGTGCGCGCCGCCATCGAAGAGGATGTCGACTGGGTCGGCATCAGCATCTTGTCGGGCGCGCACGGCACGCTGTTGCCGAAAGTGCGCCGCATGCTCGACGAACAAGGCGCGAGCGATATCCGCATCATCGCCGGCGGCGTCATCCCGCAGGAGGACATCCCCGAGTTGGAGGCGCAGGGCGTGTCGCGCGTTTTTCTGTCGGGCACTGCGATCGCCGAGATCGTCGATTACCTGGTGCGGGAGACGCCCGATGCCTGAGACGGACGCGATCGGCGCCATCCCCAGCGCGTTGATGCGGCAGGCGGCCCGGCGGCACGCCGCACGCGTGGCGCTGCGGCAGGGTGAACGCACCTGGACATTCGCCTTGTTCGACGAGACGGTTGACCGCTTGGCCAGCGGACTCGCCGCGCGGCTGCCGCACGGCGCGCGCGTGGCGCTGTTCATGACCAATCGCGCGGAATACGTTCTGCTGCAATGCGCGATCGAGCGCGCCGGGCTCGTGCGGGTGCCGGTCAACGCGCGCTCGACCGCCTATGAACTGGGGATGATGATCGCGGATTGCGAGCCGCGCGCGGTGTTTTACGACGCCGCCACCGCCGACCGTGTCGATCCGGCGGCGCAGGCTGCGCTCTGGTGCGCGCGGGTCGATGCCGAGGTGGCGGCGAATGGGCCTTGCTTTTCCGAGTTGTCGGGCGCCGACATCGAGCGCGGCTTGCTCGATCGCGCGAGCCTCGATGATCTTGCCTCGATCAACTACACCTCGGGCACGTCCGGCCGCCCCAAGGGCGCGATGCTCACCCATCGCAACTGGGCCGCGGTCTATCGCAACATGCTGATCGACCGCGACATCCGCGGCGACGACATCCTCGCCCATATCGGACCGCTCACCCATGCGAGCGGCACCTATTTCGTGCCCTGGTTCCTGCGCGGGGCCACCAGCCTGATCGTCGAGGGCGGCACGGTCGACGGGCTGCTCGCGGACATCGAGCGGCATCGCGTGACGGTGTTCACCTGCGTGCCGACCGTCTTGACGCGCATCGTCAATCATCCGGCGCTCGAGCGCTTCGATCTGTCCAGCCTGCGCATGATCGGCTACGGCGCGGAGCCGATCCCGCGCAATACGCTGGAAAAGGCGCTGGCCAAGTTCGGTCCGGTGCTGGTGCAGAACTACGGCCAGACCGAAGCGATGATGACCTGTACCACGCTGCCGGCGCACGAGCATTTCGCACCCAATGGCGATTTGCGTGTCGGCTGCATCGGCCGCGCCTATACCTTCGTCGAGATCGTGCTGCGCGCGCCCGACGGCCGGCCGGTTGCGCCCGGCGAGATCGGCGAGCTGACCGTGCGTTCCGATCACGTCATGCGCGGCTATTGGCGCATGCCGGAGGAAACCGCGAAGGTCTTGCGCGACGGGTTCCTGTGGACCGGCGATCTCGCCCGCATGGACCAGACCGGGCTGATCACGCTCGCGGGCCGCAGCAAGGAAATGCTGATTTCCGGTGGCCACAACATCTACCCGCAGGAAGTCGAGGCCGCGCTGACGAGCTGTCCCGGCGTGATGGAGGCGGCGGTGCTCGGCGCGCCGGACCCGAACTGGGGCGAAATCGCCGTCGCGTTCGTTTCGCTCGCCGACGACAGCGGTCTTGGGCCCGACGACATCGCCGCCGCCGTCAAGCCGCGGCTCGGCATCAAGACGCCGAAGCGCATCGAGATTTTGAGCGCGCTGCCGAAGACCGGCAACGGCAAGGTCGACAAGAAATTGCTGCGCGAACGTCTGCCGACCGGAGCCGAGGCACAATGATGATGGCGAGCGAGACAGATGTCGTGGTCAGCGCGGTGGCGCGCACGCCGTTCGGCCGTTTCAACGGCATGTTGCGGCATTGCTCGGCGCCGCATCTGGGCGCCGCCGTCATCGATGCCGTGCTCGATCGTGCCCCGTTGCCGGCGCGCGAGATCGAAGCCGCCTATCTCGGGGTCGGCATGATCGGCGCGGCCACGCTGACCCCGGTGCGTCAGGCGGTGCTGTTGTCGCGCCTTCCGAACGAGACGCCATCGCTCACGGTCGACCGGGCGTGCTGCTCCGGCATGACCGCGGTCGGGCTCGGCTTCAAGGACATCCGCGCGGGCGAGGCGGCGACGGTGCTGTGCGGCGGCTTCGAAAGCCTGTCGCAGACGCCGCTGCTGATGCCGCGCAACCGCGAGCGCATGATCGGCACGACCGTGCTCGACGATCCGCTGCTGTTGCGCGGGCCGGTCGTCGACAAACCGATCGCCGCCTATACCGGCGACGAGGCGATCCGTCATGGCGTCGACCGTGCGGCACAGGATGCCTGGGCGGTGCAAAGCCATCAGCGCTATTTCGCCGCCGACGCGGCCGGCTATTTCGATTTCGAGCGGCTCGCGATCGACGTGCCGGACGGCAAGAGCGGCATGGTTTCCGTCGACAAGGACGAGTCGCCGCGCGCGGATACGTCCGTCGAAAAGCTCGCCAAGCTCAAGCCCGTCTATGGCAGTCCGACCGTCACGCCGGGCAATGCGCCGGGCCTGAACGACGGCGCGGCGGCTTTGCTGCTCACCACCGCGGCCAAGGCGCGCGCCAACGGGCTGCCGATCCTGGCCCGCATCCGGGGCTATCAGCAGGTCGCGGAAGGGCCGACGTCGGGGTCCTATACGCCGGCCATCGCGATCGGCACGCTGTTGCGGCGGCACAACCTCACGGTCGATCATCTCGACCTCATCGAGATCAATGAAGCCTTCGCCGCCACCGTGCTGGTGAGCACCTTGCGGCTCGCCGGCGGCGACAAGGCGGCGGCGGACAAACTGCGGGCGCGCACCAATGCGCAAGGCGGCGCGGTGGCGATCGGCCATCCGTTGGGCGCGAGCGGGACGCGCCTGGTCATGACCCTGATCAACGGCTTGCGCCGCCGCGGCGGCGGGCTTGGCGCGGCCGCGATCTGCGGCGGCTTCGGCCAGGGCGACAGCATCCTCATTGAGGTGCGGGACTAAGCCATGCAGCCCGGCGAACTGCGCAAGATCGCTCGCACGCTCAGTACCGTCGAAAACCGGTCCGGCAACTACGAGACGATTTTGGCGGAAGCCTACCGGCAGCAGCGCTGGGCCGACGTGATCGGCATCACCGGTCCGCCGGGTGCGGGCAAGTCGACGCTGGTCGATGCGCTCACCGCGCACTGGGCACAGTCCGGCATGCGCGTTGCGGTGCTGGCGGTCGATCCGTCCAGCCCTTATTCGGGCGGCGCCGTGCTGGGCGACCGTATCCGGCGCACGCGCAGCGGCGGCTTCGACAACACCTATTTTCGCAGCCTGTCGGCGCGCGGCCATGTCGGCGGCCTGAGCGAGACGGCGACCGATCTGGTGGCCGTGCTGAGCCTGTTCGGGTTTGCGCGCGTGATTATCGAAACGGTCGGGGCCGGGCAGTCCGACATCGAAATCCAATCGACCGCCGACTGCACCGTGGTCGTGAGCGTGCCGGGACTTGGCGACGGCGTGCAGGCCTCGAAGGCGGGCATGATGGAGATCGGCGATATCTTCGCGGTCAACAAAGCCGACCTCCCGGGCGCCGATCTCGCCGCCCGCACCATCGAAGCGGCGCTCGGCGCGGCCTATATGGGTCATCCGGGCGTCAACGCGGTGACGAGCCGCGTCAAGACGGCGCCGGCCTCCTATGCGGTGACGCCGGGCATCGCCGCCTTGATGCGGCGCCACGGCGACATGACGCGCGACGAGTCGGTCTGGGTGCCGCCGGTGATACCGGTCGCGGCGGCGGAAAATCGCGCCATCGACCGGCTGGCGGAGACGGTCGAGATCTTCCTGGGCTGGAGCGACCGCACCGGCCGCCGCACGCAGCGCGGCCGCGAACGCGCCTATGGGCAGATGATGCGGGCGCTCAGCGCGCTGCTGCTCGCGCCCTATGCGCGCGAGCCGGGCGCGGAACAATGGCCGGCGTCGGTCGAACCCTGGATCGAACGCATTGCCAAAGGCGGGGCGAGCCCGCTTGAGGCGGCCCGTGCCTTGCTGAGCGGAACGGGCCGCGGCGAGCCGCCGCGCATGGGAGCTTCGCAACGGGAAGAACCGCCCTGACGAAGCCGTCCGTATTCAAAGGGCGGAACAACGAGAAAAACGGAACGCAGCCATTCATAGCAAACGGGAGGACACATCATGGATCTGACTAGACGAACGGTAATCGTCGGGATGGGCGCGCTGGCCGCTGCACCCGCTATCGCCAAGGCGCCGCTGACCGGCAACCAAGTGCCGTTCACCTATCGCATCAAGGTCGGCGAAATCGAAGTGACCGCGGTGAGCGACGGATTTTTTCAGGCGCCGCTGGCAAATTTCACCGGGTCCGATGAAAAGACCGCGGCGGAACTGGTGAAGAAGGTACATATCACGCCCGGCAAAGTGCCGATCCCGATCAACACCTTTGTGGTCAATACCAAGGACAAGCTCTACCTCATCGACACCGGCATCGGCGGCGCCTTCGGCCCGGCGCTCGGCAACCTGCCGCGCAGCCTGCGGCTCGCCGGCTATGAGCCCGCGCAATTCGACGCCGTGCTGCTCACGCATTTGCACATCGATCACGCCGGCGGTCTGGTCGCCAACAACGCGGCGGTCTTCCCCAATGCCGAGCTCATCGTGGCCGAAGAGGAAGCCAAATACTGGCTGGACCCGAGCTTTCCCGCGGCGGCGCCAGAGCGCCAGCGCGGCATGGTGCCGACCGCGGTCAAGGCGATGGAAACCTACAAGTCGCGGACCACGCGCTTTTCGAAAAATGCCGAGATCGGCAAAGGCATCAGGTCAGTCCCGCTGTTCGGTCACACGCCCGGGCATACCGGCTATCTGATCAGCGACGGCTCCGAGCAATTGTTGATCTGGGCCGACATCGTGCATTCGGCGTTCCTGCAGTGCCCGATGCCGGCTTGGGGCTATTCGGCGGACGTCGACAAGGATACCGCGATGGCCACGCGGGTGGCCACTTTCAAGCGCGTGGCCGCGGAAAAGGCCTTGATCGCGGGCATGCACCTGCCGTTCCCGGGTTTCGGCCATCTGGTGGCGGATGGGGCGGCATACGCCTTCGTCCCATCGCCTTGGCGTCCGCAAGTCTGACACCCGGCACGGTCCAACCTGAACCGGGCCGTGCTAACCGGTCGGGCGGCGCACACCGATGTGCCGCCCGGAATTTGGAGCGAGCGGAAAAGGGGGGATGTTCTTGCGCGTCGTTCCCCCTGATCCGTCTTGTTCGGACTGACCGATCGATGGCGGGACCGGCCGCCATTGCCGCGGCGCATTTTCTTGTCACGACCAAATCAACGACGCGTGCGAAATTCGACCGTTTGGGGGCCCGTGACATGGTCGCTAACAAGTCGAAATAAGCCAAATCGGATCGTCCCGATCTGAACCACGGCCGCGGTCAGGAAAGAAACGACCGCAAAAGGGCTGCAACGACGCTTCAGCTTTGCGCCTATGATGGATGGGACCGACTGAGCGTGATTCTCATCAAACTTCAAATTGGTCGCGGTGGACGCGCTTCTGCGTGTCGTGCTGCCGGCCGTACTGTTTTCGGGCCGCAAATTTTAATCGAGTGGCGGTCGCTTGCGGCGGGCCAGTCGGGTTCGACGCGACGATGGGGGAGTATGAGTCCCTTCCGGAGCGCTAAAGCGCCGCCCGCGCGGACAAGTCGACGGTCACTTTCCCCGTTGTCCAAATGTCGGCCACGATAGCCGAACGGATCATGGCTGCGGGACGGTGTCCCGTTCCGTGAACGGCGCATACGACGTTTCCACCGCCGCTGTCGCCATTTTTGCGCCGCCTGACCATGTCGACGAATTCCGGAGGTGGCCCGCTTTTGCCGCGTGGCAATTACAAATCGCCAATTGACGAGTTACTCGAATTGATTAGAGTTTGGCGGCCGCGGCGGTCGGGAGAGCGTGCAAGGGCTGAGCGTTTTGCGTCTTCTCTGAGTTGTAAGGGAGGTCGCGCACGAGCAAAGCCGAAGCCGCGCTTCGCAAGCGCCATACAAATGTCGGAAATAACAAGGGTTGGACAGGCATGATCTTCGAACACCGCACCTACCGCGTGCAGCCCGGCAAGGCCGGCGAATTTCTCAAGCTCTACGAGGCCGAGGGTCTGCCGGTCATTTCGCGCTACGCCAAGCTCATCGGCTGTTGGACCACCGAGAGCGGAACGCTGAATTCCATCGTGTTTATCTGGGCCTATGATGATTTCGCGCACCGGTCGGCGCAGCGCGCGAAGCTGGGACAGGATGCCGAATGGTCGGCTTTCGTGCCCAAGATACTGCCCTTTCTCGTGCACCAAGAGAGCTTTTTCCTCACCCCGGCCGCATTCTCGCCGCTGAAATAAGTGTGGCGGGATGCCCGTCAGCGCGTTCGATTTGTTCAAGATTGGCATCGGGCCCTCCAGTTCCCACACAATGGGTCCGATGGTCGCGGCCCGCCGATTCTTGACGGAGGCCGCGAGTACGGGGGTCTTCGACGAAATTGCCGAAGTCGCGGTCGATTTGTACGGATCGCTGGCCCTGACGGGACGAGGGCATTCGACCGACGTTGCCGTCTTGCTCGGACTGGCCGGCGAAGTACCGGACAAGGTCGACGTCGACACGGCGCCCGCAATTATCGATATGGTCCGGTGCAACAACAGTCTCAATTTGCTCGGCCGAAGAGAAGTCGCTTTCGTCGAGGCGCGGCATATGCGTTTCCACGCGCGGCAGTCTCTCCCTCGCCACCCGAATGCCTTGCGCTTTACCGCTTTGGCCGCCACGGGGGCGAGCCTGCTGCAGCGTGCCTACTACTCGATCGGCGGCGGCTTCGTCATTGGCGAAGATGAAGAACTGCCGGCAGGGGAGGGCGAAATACCGTTCCGGTTTCCGTTCGGTTCGGCCGAGGAAATGCTCGCCTTGGCCGCTGCCAACGGGATGACGATCGCGGAACTTGCGTTCGCCAATGAAGTCGTGATCCGTCCACCGGACGAGGTTCGCGCAGGCCTGGACCGGATCTGGGGGGCCATGCGCTCCTGCATTGAGCGCGGGTTGCAAAGCCAAGGCGAGCTGCCCGGGCCGTTTCGCATGCGGCGTAGGGCATATGGGCTGCACCAGCGTCTGCTCGCTGAGCAAGGCCGCAACAAGCCGGATGGCCCGCTGCACGAACTCAACTGGGTCACGACGTTTGCCATCGCAGTGAATGAAGAAAATGCCGCGGGTGGCCGGGTCGTCACCGCGCCGACAAACGGCGCGGCGGGGATCATTCCCGCGGTTTTGGAATATTACCGGCGCTTCTATCCCGAGGCCGACAATCGCCGCATCCATGACTTCCTGTTGACTGCCGCCGCGGTCGGCTCGCTCTACAAGAAAAATGCTTCGATTTCGGGTGCTGAAGTCGGCTGCCAGGGCGAAGTGGGCGTTGCCTGTTCTATGGCTGCTGCGGGACTGGCGGCCGTTCTCGGCGGTAGCAACGACCAAATCGAGAACGCGGCCGAAATCGGCATGGAGCACAGCCTCGGTTTGACGTGCGACCCGGTCGGCGGCCTGGTCCAAATCCCCTGCATCGAACGCAATGCGATCGGCGCCGCCAAAGCAATAGCGGCGGCGCAGCTCGCGCTGTCGGGTGACGGCCGCCACTACGTTTCCCTGGACCGGGTAATCGAAACCATGCGGCAGACCGGCGCGGACATGCAGAGCAAATACAAGGAGACCGCGCTCGGCGGTCTTGCCGTCAATGTCACGCTGTGCTGAGGCCCAAGACCCGGCCCGTTCATAAACCGGCAATGCGCGCGGGTCCGGAATCGGGCCATTTTTCCGTGCGCGCGAAGTACATCTGCCAAGCATTCGAAATTGTGAAGAATTTATGCTACTCGCAGGATTCCTGCCATTTGGCGACATGGGCAGTATGTGGTCGTGTCTTCATTTGATCGGTGTACCAGCGATGAAAGCTCGTTCGCAGCTATTGAGCGGTAGGGGCCCAAAAAAGCGTCAGGCCAAGAAAGCGCCGGTGCCACGGATGGCGCCCGAGCAACGCCGTGCCTTAATCCTTCAACGCGCGATCGAATTCTTTTCCGAATACGGCCTCACGGCGCAAACCCGCGCGCTCGCCGATGCCTGCGGCGTGGCGCAACGGCTGCTGTATCGCTATTTCCCGTCCAAGGCGGCGCTGTTGTCGGAAGTCTACGACAAGGTGATCGCATCGCCGTTCAAGGCCGTCTGGCGCGTGCAGCTCAAGGACCGCAGCCGGCCCTGGGAGGAGCGCTTGACCAGGTTCTATGTCGAGTATTTCGAGGAAGTGCTGACCCGACGGTGGTTGCGTCTGTTCCTCTATGCCTCGCTGGCCGAGGCCCGCATGGCGCCCGACTACAATCAGGCCATTCTGCTCGACACATTGGAACTGATCGTGGTCGAAACGGCCGCCGACCAGAAGCTCGAATTGCCAAAAGACCGCGCATTGCTGCACGAACTTGCTTATGTCCTGCACGGCGCGGTTTCGCACTTCGGCATCCGCCGGCATATCTATGGCGCCAGCCAAGACGTCCCGGTCGATCGGATTATCGCGCTGCAGGTTCGCTCGTTCCTGGCAGGGTTTGCCGCGGCGGCGGCTGAAGCGCGCGCGCTCGAGTCCGGGCGCCGGCATAAGTAAGAATATGTACCTATATTAAGTCGTCAAATTACGACTTATAAAGGGCGGGCAAGGCCGCTTCCGATTGCTGGGCTGAGCCGCGCTCCCGCTGAACGATACGGGCGGTCGCGAGGTCGTCGGGTGTCATCAGTTCAGGGGAACGCCAACGTGACAGAGGGAGGACTGCCGTGACCCGTTTCAAACCACTCAGCCGCCGTTCGTTTTTGCAAGGTTCGACGGCCGGACTTGCCGCCTCGATGATGCTCGGCCGCGTGCCAGGCGCTGCGGCCGCCGAGCCGATCTATTTCGCGACCTGGTCGGCCGCCGTCGATACCGTCAAGAGCCACATCGCGGCCTTCGAGGCCAAGACCGGCTTGAAGGTCGAATATTCGAATACGCCGTGGGCGCAGTACCGGGAAAACCTGATCACCAAGTTTGTCGGTCGCGCGCCGATCGATACGCTGTGGGTTTCCGATAGCTGGCTGCCGGAATGGGCCGAGGCCGGCTGGATCGCGCCGATCGACCAGTACAAGGACCTGACCAAGTACAATTCCGACGTCGACCAGTTCTGCGTCGACTCGATGACCTACAAAGGCAAGCAGTACGGCATCACCTACTACACCGACTTCATGGGCTTCATCGTCAACGGCGAGATGCTGCAAAAGGCCGGCATCTCCAAGGCGCCGACGACCTGGGCGGAAGTGCGCGAGCAGGCCAAGATCATCAAGGCCAAGGGCTTGAGCGAATACCCGATCCTCGTCAGCATGGCGCAGGAGACCTGGCTGATCGAGTTCATGAGCGCGCTGGTCTTCTCGCATGGCGGCCGCTTCACGGACGACCAGGGCAATGCCGTGATGCAGGATCCCCAAACCGGCGCGGTCGAGGCGCTCAATTGGCTGGTCGCTTGCATCACGGACAAGACGCTGTCGCCTTCCTGCGTGGAGACCGGCGAACTCGCCGCGCTCAAGAGCTTTTCCGCCGGGCAGCACGCCTTCGGCCTCATTCCGAAGTACCGGCTGCGCACGCTCAACGACCCGAAGCAGAGCAAGGTGGCCGGCAGCGCCAATTTGGCGCTGATGCCGAAAGGCGACAAGGGCTCGCACGCCACGGTCGGCTGGATGCGCTTCTACGGCATGACGCCGCGCGCGCAGGCCAATGCCGAGCATGCCGCCAATACGGCGAAGCTGATGGAGTGGTTCGGCGGCAAGGCCAACGGCGAATACAAGTTCCAGAAGCTCCTGTTCAATGACGTGGGCGCCGGTTTCGGCGTCAAGTCGCTGTTCAAGGACCCGGAAATGCGCGCGGCCTACAAGGCCTATGGCGACATCGATCTGATCGGCCATCAGCAGAGCCTCGCGCGCAAGAAGGACGTCGTGACGCCCTGGTTC
>Ga0180222_1001353_pt1 | contig 25989 bp, 29 predicted proteins | sample eDN5th37CKraftOP_FD_151336 | JGI IMG/M metagenome (GOLD analysis project Ga0180222, IMG submission 151336) | Enriched Organic Plus compost microbial communities from Emeryville, California, USA - eDNA 5th pass 37_C Kraft OP (version 2) (version 2) ...
TACCACGGCCCCCGGATCGCGAGGGTCTTGCCGGGGCGGTAGAGGTTGACGAACAGCGTCGACCCGTCGGGCGAGAAGCAGGCCCCGGCCAGCTCCGTCTGGGTGCGCAGCCGGGCCAGCGTGTAGAGCAGGCCGTCGGGCGTCACGCCGCGCAGATGATTGTCGACCACGGAGGTATATTGATCCTCGCAGACGATCAGATGGCCATTGGGGGCGACGGTCAGATTGTCGCCATAGTTGAACATCGCCCTGTCCTGCGATTCGATGAAGATCTGGAGCGTGCCGGGCGCATCCGCCTCGCCCGCCTGTCCTTCCGCCGGGGAGGGGCGATAGCGCATGATCTGGCCGAGGCCCGCCTTGCCGCCGCTGGTGCAGCAGAAATAGAATTCCCCCTGCCCGAACCAGATGCCCTCGCCGCGCGCGAAGATCGCCGCGCCCGCCTTCGCCCCGCGCAGGCGCAGGTCGTCGTCCGGGCTGTCCACCCCGTCCAGATCGATCCAGCGCGCGGTGGCCCAGGTGCCGGGGGTGAAATCGAGCGTGCCCCAGTTGCGCGTGTCGGCGGGCACGCCGGTCAGCGCCAGCGCCTGCAACCGGCCACCCTTTGCCAGCGCCCCACGCTCGGCGGGCAGGAAGCGGTAGAGCAGGCTGTCGTCGCGATCCTCGGTCAGGTAGACGATGCCGGTCGCGGGGTCGACGCAGGCGGCCTCATGATTGAAGCGGCCCATCGCGCGCAGCGGCTCCGGCCGGGCGAGGCCGCGATGGGCGACGGGCACCTCGAACACCCAGCCATGATCCTGCGACAGGCCGTCCTGTCCGGCGCGGCTCACATCCTCCTCGCAGCTGAGCCAGCTGCCCCACGGCGTGACGCCGCCCGCGCAATTGCGGATGGTGCCCGCGAGGCTGAGATACTGATCCTCGACCGCGAGGCTCTTCGCATCGAGTACGATGGTCGAGGTGCCGCCCGGCAGCGCGGCGCCGCTGCCAAGCCGGTCATAGGCCTCGCCCGTCCGCAAGCCCGCCTTGCCCGCCGCGCCGTCCTTCAGCGATTCGGGGCGCAATTCATGGTTGCGGACCAATGCGATGCGGCGGTCGTCCAGCCGGAAGCAGCCCATGCCGTCGCAATTGTCCGGCACGACGAGGCCGTCGTTCATCCGGTCGCCATGGGCGGAAATCACCCGGTAGGAAAAGCCGCGCGGCAGGTCGAGCAGGCCATCGGGGTCGGCCTGCAACGGGCCGTAGCCGCTCGCCGTCGCCTTGGCGGCGGACGCGCCCTTATGGCCCAGCGCGTGGATGGTGCCGGCGTAGAGCGCCATGCCGCCAAAGGCGATGCCGGTCAGCCCGAAGGCGACCTGTCTGCGGTTGTAATTGCTCGTCATCGCCGCGCGCCTAGCCCGGTTGCGTTACAGAAATGCGTCACGCCGGGCTGCACCCCGCTTCCGCCGCGGCCTGCGCGAACCACGGGATCATCCGCGCGATCGCCTCCTCCACCTCGGCGGTCGAGACGGCGAAGCTGAAGCGCATGTGGCGATGGCCCTCCACCGGATCGAAATCGATGCCGGGCGCGGTGACGACGCCGGTGTCCTCCAGCAGCGCGCGGCAGAAGGACAGGCTGTCGCGCGTCAGATGGCCGATGTCGGCATAGATGTAGAAGGCCCCGTCCGGCGGCGCGATGCGGGTGAGGCCGAGCCGGGGCAGCGCGTCGAGCATCAGCTCCCGGTTGCGGCGATAGCTGGCGACATGCCCCTCCAGCTCCTCCACGCAGTCGAACGCGGCGAGCGCGGCATGCTGGGCGAGCGAGGGCGGCGTCAGGAACAGATTGCCCATCAGCGCGCGGGCATTGGGGATCAGAGCGTCGGGCACGATCACCCAGCCCAGCCGCCACCCGGCCATGCTGTAATATTTGGAAAAGCTGTTGATGACGATCGCCTCCTCATCCAGCAACAGCGCGGTCGGCAGCGGCCCGACATAGCTGAGGCCGTGATAGATCTCGTCCGAGATGACGCGGATGGCCTGGTCCCGGCACAGGCGCAGCATCGCGGCAAGCTCTTCGGGCGGGATCACCGATCCGGTCGGGTTGGCCGGGCTGGCGAGGATGAGGCCATCGGGCGCCGGGTCGATCGCGGCGATCATCGCGGCGGACGGCTGGTAATGGGTGTCCGGCCCGCAGGGCAGCTCGACCGGCTCCATATGCAGCGCGCGGGTGACGTTGCGATAGGCGACATAGCCCGGCCGCGCCATCGCGACGCGCGCGCCGGGATCGAACAGGCAATGCAGCGCGACGACCAGCGCGGGCGAGGCGCCGCAGGTCAGGAAGATGCGTTCCGGGTCCACGCTTACGCCATGGCTTTCCGCATAGTGGCGGGCGATGCGCTCCTTCAGCGGCTGGCTTTCCCAATAGCCCATGCCGTCGCTGTCGAGCACCTGATGGGCGCGGGCGATGGCGGCGGCGGGCGCGCCGGTCGAGGGCTGGCCGAACTCCATATGGATGATGGAGCGGCCCTGCTGCTTCAGCTCATGGGCGCGGCGGCTGATCGAAATGGCGTAAAAGGGCGCGACGGGAACAGGCATGGATGCGCCCTTAGCCTATAGCGCCGGGCCGCGCCATGGGGAGACGATCGGGCGGGCGCGTGCGGGGTGTCGATGGTCGCTTTGCCGCAGGGGCGCGGAGGGCGGCGTGGGCGACTTGCGGATCGATGCGGACATGGCGGCTATAGGGTGGGGGGCGGGCCTTCGCCTATACCGTCACCCCAGCGAAGGCTGGGGTCGCAGGCCTTGTCGCGCGCCGCCTCATGAGATGCCAGCCTTCGCTGGGGTGACGATGAAGGCGGAGGTCAGCTATTGCCCGTTACCGGCCGCAACGAACCCCGAAAGGAAGAGGGACGCCGGACCACCCGGCATCCCTTCCTCCATCCGTTCAGGCGTCCTTGCCGCCCGGCGTGTGCACGCCCGGCAGCGGCGGCACCGGTTGGGGCGGGGTGTCGGCGTCGTCCTCGTGCACGTCGATGATGCCGCGGCCCACATGGCTGCGGTTGCGGCTGTAGAGGAAATAGACGGCGAGGCCGATGATCGCCCAGCCGAGGAACAGCATCTTGCTCTTCTGGTCGAGGCTGAAGAACAGATAGAGGCAGCCCGCGATCGACAGCGGCGCGACCAGCAGGATGGCGGGGGTGCGGAACGGGCGCAGCCGGGTCGGGTCGGTCCGGCGCAGCGCCAGCACGGCGACCGACACCGCCATGAACGCGAACAGCGTGCCGGAGTTGGAAATGTTCGCCAGCTGCCCGACCGGGAAGAAGGCGGAGAACAGCGCGACGAACAGGCCGGTCAGCAGCGTGATGACATGCGGCGTGTTGTAGCGCGGATGCACCTTCGAGAAGAGTTGCGGCAGCAGGCCGTCGCGGCTCATCACGAAGAAGATGCGGGTCTGGCCGAACATCATCATCAGGATGACCGAGGGCAGCGCGAGAATGGCGGCAAGCCCGACGAGGTTGCCGATCTGCGGCCAGCCGATCTGGCGCAGCGTCCAGGCCAGCGCCTCCTTGGAGCAGACAACCGCCTGGTCGGCGATCGCGCTGCACTGGGCGGCGAGTTCGCGGCTGCCCGGCTCCAGCGCCTCGCCATGGGTCCCGAATTGCGGCTGCGCGCCGACCGTGCCGATCACGCCCGCCGAGACGAGCAGATAGAAGACGGTGCAGATGCCGAGGCTGCCGATCAGGCCGATCGGCATGTTGCGCTGCGGGTTCTTGGTCTCCTCCGCCGCCGTCGACACCGCGTCGAAACCGACATAGGCGAAGAAGATGGAGGCCGCCGCCGCCGAAATGCCGCCGAAGCCCAGCGGCGCGAACGGATCGAACTGCTTCATATTCAGCACCGGCACGGACAGCGCGATGAAGGCGAGCAGCGCGACGATCTTGATCGCCACCAGCACCGCGTTCACGGTCGCGCTTTCCTTGGTGCCGCGCACCAGCAGCAGCGTGACCAGCCCGGCGATCACCATCGCCGGCAGGTTGATGAGGCCGCCGTCGAACGGCCCGCGCGTCCAGGCGTCCGATATGTCGGTGCCCAGCGCATGTTCGAGATAGCCGATCATATAGCCCGACCAGCCGACCGAGACGGCGCCTGCCGCCACCGCATATTCGAGGATCAGCGCCCAGCCGACCATCCACGCGATCAGTTCGCCCATCACCGCATAGCTGTAGGTATAGGCGGAGCCGGACACCGGCACCATCGACGCCATTTCGGCATAGCAGAGCGCGGCCACAGCGCAGACGAAACCGGCGATGACGAAGCTGATCATCATGCCGGGCCCGGCCTTTTGCGCGGCCTCGGCGGTGAGCACGAAAATGCCGGTGCCGATCACCGCGCCGATGCCCAGCATGGTGAGCTGGAACGCGCCGAGCGATCGGTGCAGGGATTTCTTTTCCGCCGTCGCCAATATGGCGTCCAGCGGTTTGATACGACCGAAGATCATGCGGATGGCCCCTTTATTCCCATGAAGCGCGTCTGAACAGAGCGCCGTTATGGAGAGGGGAGACTATAGGCTAATACGCGATGCGCAAGGGGCCGTCGAACGGATCAGCGCGTCAGCATCGGGCCGAGCGGGTGCCCGGCGAAGAGATGGACGTGCAGATGCGGCACTTCCTGCCCGCCATGCCCGCCGATATTGGCGAGCAGGCGATAGCCCGGCTCGACAAGGCCATGGTCGCGCGCGATCCGTCCGACGGCGCGCACGAACCCGGCGATTTCCGCGTCGGAGGCGCGGGCGGAGAAATCGTCCCAGCTGACATAGCGGCCCTTGGGCACGACGAGGATATGGCTGGGCGCCTGCGGGTTGATGTCGTGGAAGGCGAAGGCCCACTCATCCTCATGGACCTTGCTGCACGGAATCTCGCCGCGCAGGATCTTCGCGAAGATGTTGTCGTCGTCATAGGGAAGGGTGGCGTCTATCGGCATCGGTCTTTCTCCGCGTCTATTCCTTGGGGCGGCTGGCCTTTTCGGCGAGGCCCGAAACGCCCTCGCGCCGGTCCAGCTCCGCGCGGATATCGTCGAGCGACAGGCCCATGTCGGCCAGCAGCATGGTGAGGTGGAAGAGCAGGTCCGCCCCTTCCTTGACCGCTTCCGCCTTGTCGTCGGCAATCGCCGCGATCACCAGCTCGACCGCTTCCTCGCCCACCTTCTGCGCGATTTTGGCGCGGCCGCGCGCCGTCAGCTTCGCGACATAGGAAGAGCCGGGGTCGGCCGTGCGGCGGTCCTTTATGGTCTGTTCGAGGCGGTCGAGGCTGTCGCGCATAGTGGGTCTTTCTTCGCGCCCTGGGGAACGCAGGTCAAGTCAGAGGATCGGCGTGCGCACCGGGATGCCGGCGGTGGCCAGCGCGGCATGCGCCTCGCCGATGCTGTGCTGGCCGAAATGGAAGATCGAGGCGGCGAGCACGGCGCTGGCATGGCCTTGGCGAACGCCTTCGACCAGATGGTCGAGCGTGCCGACGCCGCCGCTGGCGATCACCGGCACGGTCACGGCATCGGCGATCGCGCGGGTCAGCGCGAGGTCATAGCCGCGCCTGGTGCCGTCGCCGTCCATCGAGGTGACGAGCAGCTCGCCCGCGCCCAACTGCGCGAGTCGCGCCGCATGCTCCAGCGCGTCGATGCCGGTCGCGCGCCTGCCGCCATGGGTGAAGATTTCCCAGCGCGGATTGCCCTGCGCATCCGGCTCCACCCGGCGCGCATCGACGCTGGCGACGATGCACTGGCTGCCGAAGCGGTCGGCGATGTCGGCGACCACTTCGGGGCGGGAGACGGCGGCGCTGTTCACCGCCACCTTGTCCGCGCCCGCGAGCAGCAGCGCGCGCGCATCCTCGGCGCTGCGCACGCCGCCGCCAACGGTAACGGGCATGAAACACACCTCCGCCGTGCGCCGCACCACGTCGATGATGGTGCCGCGCGCCTCATGGCTCGCCGTAATGTCGAGGAAGCAGAGTTCGTCCGCGCCCGCCGCGTCATAGAGCTTCGCCTGCTCGACCGGATCGCCCGCGTCGCGCAGCTCGACGAAGTTGACGCCCTTCACCACGCGGCCATTGGCGACGTCGAGGCAGGGAATGACGCGGGTGCGGACGGTCATTCCTGACCTCGCTCGCGCTCGGGGGCCGCACCGGCCCACACCCCCACCCGGCCGCCCGCCAGCTTATCGGAATGAACGGCCGGCTGGGGGTGCGGACCGGTGCTGTATGCGCTGGGATACCTCATTTCGAACTCTTCACTCCGCCGCCGCGACGGCGAGCGCGGCCGCGAGGTCGAGGCGCCCGTCATAAAGCGCGCGCCCCGTAATGACGCCCTCGATTCCGTCCTGCGCATGCAACGCTAGCACGCGAATGTCGGATATGCCCGCGACGCCGCCGCTGGCGATCACCGGGATCGACACGGAGCGGGCGAGGTCCACCGTCGCCGCGACGTTGCAGCCCTTGAGCAGGCCGTCGCGGCCTACGTCCGTGAACAGCAGCGCGGCGACGCCCGCATCCTCGAAGCGGCGGGCGAGGTCGATGACTTCCATGTCGCTTTTTTCCGCCCAGCCGTCGGTCGCGACCATGCCGTCGCGCGCATCGACCGCGACGACGATGCCGCCGGGGAAGTCGCGCGCCGCGCCCTTGACGAACTCCGGGTCCTTCAGCGCCGCCGTGCCGATGACGAGGCGCGAGACGCCGAGGTCGAACCAGTGCTCGACCGCATCCCGGTTGCGAATGCCGCCGCCCAGCTGGACGTGGCCGGGGAAGGTGCGCACGATGCTTTCCACCGCCGCGCCGTTCACCGCCTTGCCCGCGAAGCTGCCGTCGAGGTCGACCACATGCAGATGCTGCGCGCCCGCATTCGCGAACAGGGTCGCCTGCGCCGCCGGATCGTCGCCATAGACGGTGGCGCGCTCCATGTCGCCCTCGGCGAGGCGCACGACCTGTCCGCCCTTGAGGTCGATGGCCGGGAAAACGATGATGCTCATGGGGCGATGCTCATGGGTCAGGGCTTCCAGTCGAGAAAGCGGGAGAGGAAGGAAAGGCCGTAGCGCTGGCTCTTTTCCGGGTGGAACTGCACGCCGATGATCGAATCGCGCGCGACGGCGGCGACCAGCGGCCCGCCATGGTCGGTGGTCGCGACGACATGCGCCGGGTCGGCGGCATCGAAATGATAGCTGTGGAGGAAATAGGCCTCGCCTTCCTCGATCAGCGGATGCGCCGCCGCCGGGGTCACGCTGTTCCAGCCCATGTGCGGGATCTTGATCGCCGGGTCGGCGCGCTCGATCTTGCGCACGGTGCCGGGCACCCAGCCCAGCCCCTGATGCCGCCCGAACTCCTCGCCCGCATCGGCCAGCAGCTGCATGCCGACGCAGATGCCGAGGAAGGGCACGCCGCGCGCCTGCACCGCCTCGGCCATCGCCTCGATCACGCCGGGCAGCGCGGCAAGGCCGTCGCGGCAGGCGCCGAAGGAGCCGACGCCGGGCAGGACGATGCGGTCGGCCCTCGCCACCACATCGGGATCGGCGGTCAGCTCGACCGTTTGCGCCCCGGCCTTGACCAGCGCATTATGCACCGAATGGAGATTGCCCGCGCCATAATCGATCAGGGCGATGCTCATTCCGCGTCTTTGCTCCCCAACACGCCCTTGGTCGAGGGGATGCTGTCCGCCTTGCGCGGGTCGATCTCCACCGCCTGCCGCAGCGCGCGGGCGAGGCCCTTGAACAGGCTCTCGACGATGTGGTGGTTGTTCTGGCCGTAGAGGCATTCGGCGTGCAGCGTGATGCCCGCCGCCACCGCGAAGCTGTGGAACCAGTGCTCGAACAGCTCGGTGTCCATCGCGCCGAGGCGGGGCTGGGTGAACTCCGCCTTCCACACGAGGAAGGGCCGCCCGGAAATGTCGAGCGCGACGCGGGACAGCGTCTCGTCCATCGGCGAATAGGCGGCGCCGTAGCGGGTGATGCCGCGCTTGTCGCCCAGCGCCTTCTTCAGCGCTTCGCCGATCGCGATGCCGGTGTCCTCGGTGGTGTGGTGCTGGTCGATATGCAGGTCGCCTTCCGCCTTCACCACAAGGTCGATCAGCGAATGGCGCGACAGCTGCTCCAGCATATGGTCGAGGAACCCGATGCCGGTCGAGACGTCATAGGTGCCCGTCCCGTCGAGATTGAGGGAAACAAGGACCGAGGTCTCCCCGGTCGTCCGCTGGATTTCGGCTGTGCGCATGGCCCCCCTATAGCGCGCTTTCGCGACCGTGCAATCATTTGCCTCATGCCCCGCACGGGATGGGCGGGCGCATTTTCCCGACCGCCAAAAGGGTTGACCACGATCATGCCTGCGTTAGGAAAGGGGCATGAGCGACGACCTGCCCGAAAGCCTGATTCCCTATGACGAGATAGTGCAGGAAGCGCTGCGCGCCGTCGTCGGCCGCGTGCTGGGGCAGGTGGAGCGGACCGGCGGCCTGCCGGGCGACCATCATTTCTACATCACCTTCAAGACGCAGGGACCGGGCGTGGACATTCCCCGCCAGCTGGTGGAGCGCTTCCCGGACGAGATGACCATCGTCCTCCAGAACAAATTCTGGGACCTGAAGGTCTATGACAGCTATTTTCAGGTCAGCCTGACCTTCAACCAGATCCCGGCGCAGCTGACCATTCCGTTCGGCGCGATCACCGCCTTCGTCGATCCGGCGGTCAATTTCGCGCTGCAATTCCAGGCGCAGGAAAGCGACCTCGCCCCCGGCGGGCATGAGGCGCCGGAAAACGACCCGGCATCCGCCGCGACGGTGGAAGCGGTGGCGGAGGACGGCTCCAACGTCGTCACCGTGGATTTCGGAAAGCGCAAATAAGGGGGCGTCCCCGATGTGGAACAAGAAGGCCCGGCCGACTGTTGGCACCATGGCAGGATGAAAAACGGAGCCATGCCGCCATGTTGGGAAAAGTCTTTGCGGGGTTTGTCGGCGCGCGGGTCGCCGAGACGTCCGGGAAATCGGGCCTGCTGGGCGCCGCGACCGGACTGGTGATCAGCCGCGTGGCGCGGCGCTCGCCGGTCGGCGCGCTGGTGATCGGCGGGGCATGGCTGGGCCACAAGCTCTACAAGCGCGGCCAGGAACGCGCGTTCGACAAGGCCGCCCGCGATGCGAAGCGGGTCGGGCCCGCGCCCGCGCAGCCGGCCGAGCCCGCGCCGCCGCCCGCCTCGGCCCAGTCCGTTCCGGTGACGCCGCCGACCACGGGAAGCGGCCAGGGCAACAGCGGACGGAGCTGACCGCAGGCTACAGCGCCGATTGCCAGTGGCGCACCGCCTCCACCGGCCAGCTCAGCATCAGCACGTTGAGCGTCAGATTGTCGCGGATCATCAGCAGCGTGAACAGCTCCATCGCGATCGCGAGCGCCACCGTCAGCCTCACCGGCATCCGCGCGGCGAAGGCGAAGCCCAGCATCATCATGCCGATGTCGCTCAGCGAGTTGAGCACCGAATCGCCGGTATAGCCCAGCGCGATCGTCGCGGTGCGGTAGCGGTCGATGATGATCGGCGAATTTTCGAGGATCTCCCACGCCGCCTCGATCAGCACCGCGACCGCGAGGCGGCTTTCGACGCGCAGCCATTGCCGCAGCAACAGCCATGTCAGCGCGTAGAAGAGGAAGCCGTGGATGATATGGCTGAAGCTGTACCAGTCGGCCAGATGCTGGCTGTTGCCCGCCGAATTGACCGCGCCTTCCCACAGCTTCACCGTGCCGCAGGTGCAGATCGGCGGGCGGCCCATCGCGAGCAACAGCGTCGCCGTGCCGAGCAGCAGGAAGACGATCAGGAGGGCGGCGCGCCGGCGGCTCTTTGTGAATCGGGCCATGGTTTCGGCTCACTGGGATATTGACGTTCGTTTTCGTCCGCGTCACTAGCAGGCATGGCTGCATCCAACCAGAATGATCCGCACGGCTTCCGGCGCCGGGGCCTGCTTTTCGTGCTGTCCTCGCCTTCGGGCGCGGGCAAGTCCACCATTTCGCGCATGCTGCTGGCCGAGGATCCGGGCCTGCGCATGTCGGTTTCCGCGACGACCCGGCCGATCCGGCCCGGCGAGGTGGACGGGCGCGACTATCATTTCGTCGACCTCGCCAAATTCCGCGAGATGACCGCGAACAACGAATTTCTCGAATGGGCGCATGTGTTCGACAACCGCTACGGCACGCCGCGCGCGCCGGTGGAGGAGATGCTGAAGGCCGGGTGCGACGTGCTGTTCGACATCGACTGGCAGGGCGCGCAGCAGCTGTACCAGATCGCCGGGGGCGACGTGGTGCGGGTGTTCATCCTGCCGCCGTCCATCGCCGAGCTGGAACGCCGCCTGCGCGCGCGGGGCACCGACAGCGAGGAAGTGATCGCCGGGCGCATGAGCCGCGCCGCGAACGAGATTTCGCACTGGGACGGCTATGATTATGTGCTGGTCAACGACGATGCGCAGGCCTGCTTCGAGCAGGTGCATTCGATCCTGCGCGCCGAACGGCTGAAGCGCAGCCGCCAGACCGGCCTGATCGGCTTCATCCGCGGCCTCCAGAAACGCGCCGAGGGGCTGGAATAGGGCTCAGAGCATGATCCCCTTCAACTGAAGCGGATCATGCTCTGATTATCTTTTGTTTTCCGCATTTTAGCTACGCTGAACTTCGTTTCCGAACCGTCAGGTGGTTCACCGGACTTGAAAATGCTCTAGCCGCCGATTCGGGTCCATATCTGCGACTTGCAGCCGACCCGGCCGACGAGGCAGCCCTTGCCCTCCAGATGATTGGCGTCCTTCACGCTGATCGTGCCGGAAAAGGTCTTGCCGATATCGGGCACATAGACCTTGCCGCGCCATACCTCCGGCCGTTCCTGCCGGAAATCGCGGAACAGGGTGGAGCCGACCAGCGGCACGTCGCTGCCCCTGGCGGCATCGGCCTTCGCCTTGTCGCTGGCTCAGACGACGACCCCGCACATGGTCTTGCCGCACGGTTGCGCGCGCACATGGACGCTGTTCTTCGGGTTGCGCCATGTGCCGAAGGAGCGGTGATCCGCCGCTCCGGCCGGGATGGCCGCCGCGCATGCCGTCGACAGCGCCAGCGCGGAAAGAATGGGCCTTTTCATCGATCGCCTCCTGCCGGGGAATCTTCGCGGGCCGACCATAGCCGCCCGTCCGCGCCCTGTCAGGCGGCTTCCTCGCGGACCAGCGCGGCGAAACGGGCGGCGTTGGTGAAATCCCGGTGACGGCGCGCGCGGCGGACCAGCGCCTCGTCGTCGTCGCCCCACTGCTCGGCCTGCCACAGCTCGTCCAGCTCCGCCGCCTGCCACAATAGGGACAGGTCGAACGCGGCTTCGGCGGCGGCGAGGCCGATCACCAGCGATCCGGGGATGCCGACCAGCGGCGACAGCGGCGCGAGCAGGAAGGGCGGGTGGGCGGCGGTGACCGCGCGCAGCCGCGCCAGCGTCGCCTCCGGCTGGGCGACGTGCAGCACGCCCTGCGTCACCGCGAAGGTCACCTCATAGCGCGCGGCCGCCCAGTCGAGCAGCGGCTGCCACTGCGCCGCCTGCCGCTCGACCAGCTCGGCCGGGCCATCGGCGCGATAGCAGAGCAGATCGCTTTCGCCATAGACGGAGACGGTCGCCGCGAAGGCGGCGGGATCGGGCGCGATCTGGTCTATCGCCGCATTGGCGAGGCCGGTCAGCGCCATCGAGGCCGGGTCGATCTCCTCGCCCTGTTCCGCCCATTCGCGCGCGACCGCCTCGGCCAGCGCGGCATTGGGCAGTGCGAGGACGGCGCGCGCCGGGGTGCGCACCGGCCGTCCGTCGAGCAGGATGCCGAAGCCGCCCTCGTCCCGCGGCCCGACCGTGGCCTCGGCGTAAAAGCGCTTCACGGGCGCGGCGTCCGCCAGATGCTCGCCAGCAGGCGCGGCACGACGATCGTCTGGACAAGGCCGATGGCGGCGATGATCGCGCCCAGCGTCTTGGCCTTCTGCCCGCTGACGAAATCGAACTGGCCGAGGATGATCAGATAGGCGACGGCCAATATCGCGATGCCCGACAGGCGAAAGAGCGACAGGGCGAAGAAGCGCTGCTTCGCGGCCTTGGCGCGGGCGGCCTTTTCGGCCTCCGGGTCCATCGGCGCGAGGGTTTCGACGCCTGTTTCGGGGCCTGTTTCGGGGGGAGTATGCGGTTCGGTCATGATGCCGCGATATGGCGCGCCAGATCGTCCATGTCCACCGCGACCGCATGGGCGCCCGCCGCAATCAGCTCTTCGGGCCGGTGATAGCCCCAGGGCACGCCGATGCCGCGCAGGCCCGCATTGACCGCCATTTCCATGTCGTAGCTGGTGTCGCCTATCATCACCGTGGTTTCCGGCGCCGCGCCCGCATCGGCCATCGCCTGCAACGCCATCGACGGATGGGGCTTGCTCGGATGGCGGTCGGCGGTCTGGAGCGTGACGAAGCGGCCGGTCAGCCCATGGGTGGCGAGGCAGAGCTGAAGCCCGCGATCCGACTTGCCGGTGGCGACGCCCAGCATCCAGCCGTCGGCGTCCAGCGCGGCGATGAGGTCCGCTATCCCTTCATAAAGCGGTTCGGCGACGCATGCCTCCTGCCGCATCGCACGGAAGGCGGCCTTGTACCGCTCGGCCATATGCTCGTGATAATCGGCATCCGTGCCGGGGAGCAGCCGCGCCATTGCATGGGGCAGCGACAGGCCGACGATCGCGAGGATGGCGGCGCGATCCGGCGGGGCGAGCTTCGCGCCCTCGAACGCGCGGCGCATCGCCTCGACGATCGAATGCTGGCTGTCGACCAGCGTGCCGTCGCAATCGAACAGCGCGAGGCGGTTCCACCCGCTCATTTGCGGCCGGGCTTCCCCTTGCCGCCCCCGCCGCCGGAGCGCGGCTTCCTTGCGGGTCCGGCATCGCCGCGGCCCCGGCTGCGCCGCTCGCCGCGCCGTTCCTTGCGCAGCGTCTTGGCGTGCTGGCGCGCGGCCTTCTTCTCATCCTCGCGGGTGGGGCCGGTGTCGATCTCCTCGTCGAGCGGCAGGTCGCCCGCATGGAGGTCGAAGCCCAGATCGGCGAGGCTCTCGGCGAAATGGCGGGGCAGGTCGGCGCGCACGTCCACCCGCCCGCCATCGGGATGGTCGATGCGGATGCGGCGGGCGTGCAGGTGCATCTTGCGGCTGATCGTACCGGAAAGGAACGCGTCCTTGCCACCATATTTGCCGTCGCCGACGATCGGATGGCCGATGGCGGCCAGATGCACGCGGATCTGGTGGGTGCGCCCGGTATGGGGTTGCAGCTCCAGCCAGCAGGCGCGGTTGCCCGCCCGCTCGATCACGCGATAGCGGGTGCGGGAGGGCAGGCCCTCTTCCTCGTCGACATGCATCTTCTCGCCGCCGGTGCCCGGCTGCTTGGCGAGCGGCAGGTCGATCACTCCGTCCTCGATGCTCGGCACGCCCATCACCAGCGCCCAATAGACCTTGCGCGCGGTGCGGCTGGAAAAGCTCTTGGCGAAGAACGCCGCCGCGCGCGCGGTGCGGGCGAGCAGCAACGCGCCGGACGTGTCCTTGTCGAGCCGGTGGACCAGCTTGGGGCGGTCGTCGCGTTCGAACATCAGCGCGTCGAGCAGGCCGTCGACATGATTGTCCGTCTTGGTGCCGCCCTGGGTCGCGAGGCCGGGCGGCTTGTTGATGACGATCGCCTGATCGTCCTTGTGGAGGACGAGGCTCTGCGCGAACTCCATCTCCTCGTCGGACAGCTCGCGCCGGGCCGGGCGGGCGGCGCGGGCGGGCGCGGCCTCGTCGGGCTGGTTCGGGGGCACGCGGATCGACTGGCCTTCCGCGATCCGGTCGCCCGGCGTCGCCCGCGCACCGTCGACGCGCAACTGGCCGGTGCGCGCCCAGCGCGACACGGTGGCGAAGCTGACGTCCGGCATGTGCCGCTTGAACCAGCGGTCGAGGCGGATGCCGTCATCGTCGGCGCGCACGGTGACGGTAAGCGCGGCGGTGGCGGGCGGCGTGACCTTCGTTTTGGCCGGGGTTTTGACGGGCGTTTTGGCCGGGGTTTTGGCGGGCGGCGCTTTCGCCGCCGGACCGGTCGAGGGCGCGCTGGCGGCCTTCTTCGCCCGGTCCTGGCGAGGGGCGGCGCGCTTGCGGTCCACCGGCGCGCCGGGCGCGCGCTTGCGCTGGCCGGAGGCCGGGCGGGGCGGACGGCGGTTCATGCGGCGACGCTCCGCATCAGCATCAGCCCGGCCAGCAGTGCCGCGACCGCCGCCGCCACCGAAAGCACGGCATAGAAGGCGGCCAGCAGCGCCTGCCCTCGCTCCATCATCAGCACGATCTCAAGGCTGTAGGCGGAAAAGGTGGTGAACCCGCCCAGCACGCCGACGCCGATCAGCAGGCGAAGCTGCTCCCCGCCGCCGCCGAAGCGCGCCAGCCATCCGGCGAGCGCGCCCATCAGGAAGCCGCCGATGATGTTGACGCCCAGCGTGCCATAGGGAAAGGCGGTGCCGAACATATGGCCGCAGAGCCGCCCGAACTGGTACCGGGCCAGCGTGCCGATCGCTCCACCGAGCATGACGAGAAGGCTGTTCATGGGCAAGCCCTAGGCCGCAATACGGGCAAGGGCAAGCCCGGCGCTGCGGAAGCGCGCCGTTTTGCTGCCCGTCAGCCGTCCCGGCCGGTCGCGATCAGGTCCACCAAGCTGCCGCCGCCCGGCGCGTCCTGCACGCGCAGCTGATAGGCGGCGCCGTTCCTGCCCTTCGCGCCGTCCAGCACCTGCGCGCCATTATGCTCGACATGCTCGACCGAATAGCCGCCGCGCTTCGCCATGGTGGCGTAGAAATCCATCACCTCGCCCACCGGTGCGCCGGTGGTGAAGCTGGCCGCGCGGAAGGCGCAGGGGGCGGGGTCGTCGGCGCCCGCCGCCTCCGTCACATGCGCGCCGGGGTAGACGGGCAGCACCGGGGGCAGGCGCCCGGCCCAGTCCATGTCGTGGCTTTCCCACCCGCTGTCGCAGCGCTCCCCCCGGCTAGCCAGCGTCTGCCGCGCCAGACCGGCGAGCGTCGCGGGCACGGTGCCGGTCGAAGCGATGCTCTTCGTGGCCGCCGGGGCGGATATCAGCCTGCCGCCCGCGAGGCGCAGCGCTTCCTCCTTCGCCTGCGCGGGGGAAAGCAGGGGCAGCGCGCCGTTGAGCGGCCGGTCGGGCGGGCGCACCGCATCGCGATTCATCTCGCCGGTCAAATCGGGGTCGGATGCCAGCGGCGTCTCCAGCGCCTCGCGCAGCGCCGGGTCGGCGGCGTTGCGGGTGAGCGGGGCATCGAGCGTGGCGAGCGGCGCATCCTTGTCCGCATCCCCGCCGCAGGACGCCAGCATCATGGCGAGCAGGCCGGGCAGGAGAGAGCGGTGGAAGGAGGCTGTGGGCATGGCGTTTCCCGGCAGGCGTTGGCGGATGCGATACTGCTATCAATGCCAGCATTGCTATCAGAGCCGTCCCTGACAGGGGAGCGTAAATTTGGCGTTTATAGCGGTAGCGGACCTGTGGCTTGCTGAATGGGGTAGGACTTCTACCTGACCTGAGATCCGCCCTGACCCACGGAGATCAGGAGAAGGTCCGCGCTCCCCAATTTCCATGCCAGCCTGCGTTGGGGGGGGGCAGGCTTGGGGCCCGTGCCGGCATGACGCCGCTCTGTTCATCGCATCGCGGGATATTCGGCGGGCATTAGGGGTTGCATCGGCCTCTTCCTTTCCCCAAGGGCGCGGATATGAGCGACCATGACGCCGAGAGCCGCCGGGGCTATGTGCTGGCCATCTTCTGCTATTTCATCTGGGGCATATTGCCGGTCTATTTCAAGGCGATCCCCGATATCTCCCCGGTGGAGATCGTCGCGCAGCGCGTCTGCTGGTCGCTGTTGTTCCTGCTGCTCCTCGCGCTCGCGCGGCGGGAACTGGCCGATATAGCGGGGCAGATGGGCAACCGGCTGCTGCTCCTCGCGCTCGCCGGATCCTCGCTGCTGATCGGCATCAACTGGCTGGTCTATGTCGCGGCCATCGCCCATGGCCATATCCTCGCCGCCAGCCTCGGCTATTTCCTCAACCCGCTGGTCAATGTCGCGCTGGGCGTGGTCGTGCTCAAGGAAAGGCTGCGGCCCCGGCAGATGGCGGCGATCGGCTTCGCGCTGGCGGGCGTCGTCATCCTCGCCTTTTCCGCGCTCGATACGCTGTGGATCAGCGTGATGCTGGCGGTGTCCTTCGGCTTCTACGGGCTGATCCGCAAGATGGCGCCGGTCGCCTCGCTGCCGGGGCTGACGATCGAGACGGTGCTGCTGCTGCCGTTCGCGCTGGCCTATCTGCTGTGGCTGGCCGCGCATGGGGGGATGGATTTCGGCCGCGCCACCCAGTCGACCGTGCTGGTGATGCTGGTGGGCGTGGTGTCCTCGGTGCCGCTGCTGCTGTTCGCGCAGGCGGCGCGGCGGCTGTCGATGGCGACGCTGGGGGTGCTGCAATATCTGGCGCCCTCGATCCAGTTCCTCATCGGCTGGCTGATCTATGACGAGCCGCTGGGCATGGCGAAGCTGCTCAGCTTCCTGCTGATCTGGATCGGCCTTGCGATCTTCACCCACGACGCGCTGAAGCATCTGCGCGGACAGGCCGCCGCGCGCGCGATCGAATAGGGAAGCCGCGCCCCGGCCCGCGCCTCAGCCCGCAATCGCCTCCTCGATCAGCGCGCGCGCCTCTTCCCCCTCCCAGTCGAGCGCGCCGGTCACCCGCGCCACTTCCCTGCCCTGCGCGTCATAGAGCACGCTGGTGGGCAGCAGGCCGGTCGCATAATGGAAGGCGAAGCGGTTTTCCGGGTCCAGCCACGGGCGGATATGCCGGAACCCCTTGGCCGCGAAGAAGGGCAGCACCTTGTCCGCGCCGGTCATGTCCTGCGAGATGGTGAGCACCTGCAACCCGGCCTTCGCATGGGCGCCCGCGATCCTGTCGAGCTGCGGCATCTCCGCGACGCAGGGCGCGCACCAGGTCGCCCAGAGGTTGACGAGGATCGGCTTGCCCTCGAACGCCTCCAGCGTCACGTCCTTGCCCTTGTCGTCGCGGAATGTGAAATCCGGCAGCGCCGTCCCCGCCTTGCCACGGTCGATGACATAGGCCGGAGTGGGGGCGGGCGCCTTGCCGCCGGGCGCGGACGGGGCGACTTCGCCGGGTGTAACTTCGCCCGATGTTGCCGCATTATCTTGCCCGGACGGCGCGGATTGCTTATCGCAGGCGGCCAGAGCGACCCCCAGCAGGAGCAGAGAGATTAGCGACCGGGACGAACAGGACATGACGGCAGGCTCCAACAGCATGTGGGGCGGGCGCTTCGCGGAAGGCCCGGCCTCTGTGATGCGGGAGATAAACGCGTCCATCCCCTTCGACAAGCGGCTGTGGAAGCAGGATATCGCCGGGTCGAAGGCGCATGTCGCGATGCTCGCCGCGCGGGGGATCGTCAGCGGCGAGGACGCGCAGGCGATCACCGAGGGGCTCAATCGCGTCGCCGCCGAATATGAGGCGAACGGCGTTCCGGTGAACATGGACCTTGAGGATATCCACATGGTCACCGAGTCGCGGCTGGCCGAGCTGATCGGACCGGCGGCGGGCCGCCTGCACACCGCGCGCAGCCGCAACGATCAGGTCGCGACCGATTTCAAGCTCTGGGTGCGCGACGCGATCGACGAGGTGCAGGCGGGCCTCGCCGCATTGCAGGCGGCGCTGGTCGCCCGCGCCGAGAGCCACGCCGACAGCGTGATGCCGGGCTTCACCCATCTCCAGAGCGCGCAGCCGGTGACGCTCGGTCATCATCTGATGGCCTATTATGAGATGCTGAAACGCGACCGTTCGCGCTTCGCCGATGCGCGGGCGCGGCTCAACAGGTCGCCGCTGGGCGCGGCGGCGCTCGCCGGGACGGGCTTCCCGACCGATCGCTTCATGACGGCGGCGGCGCTCGGTTTCGACGGGCCGACCGACAACAGCCTCGATTCGGTGTCCGACCGCGACTTCGCGCTCGATTATCTGATGGCGGCGACGCAATGCTCGCTCCACCTCTCGCGCCTCGCCGAGGAATTCATCATCTGGGCGAGCCAGCCTTTCGGCTTCGTCAAGCTGCCCGACGCCTATTCGACCGGCAGCTCGATCATGCCGCAGAAGCGCAACCCCGACGCCGCCGAGCTGGTGCGCGGCCATGCCGGGCGCATCATGGGCTGCATGACGGCGCTCTGCGTCACGATGAAGGGCTTGCCGCTCGCCTATTCGAAGGACATGCAGGACGACAAGCCGCCGGTGTTCGAGGCGCACGACCTGCTCGGCCTTTCCATCGCGGCGATGACCGGCATGGTGGAGACGGTGACCTTCCGCACCGACCGGATGCGCGCGCTCGCCGAAAGCGGCTTCGCCACCGCGACCGACCTCGCCGACTGGCTGGTGCGGGAGGCCGACGTGCCGTTCCGCGAGGCGCATCATATCACCGGTCGCGCGGTGAAGCTGGCCGAGGACAGGGGCGTTCAGCTGGCCGATCTGCCGCTGGAGGAACTTCAGGGCATCGACGCGCGTATCCATCAGGGCATTTATGATGTGCTGACGGTCGATGCGTCGGTGGCGAGCCGGATGAGCCATGGCGGCACCGCGCCCGCGCAGGTGCGCGCGCGCATCGCCCAGGCCCGGACGGAGCTTTCGAAGGCGGAACTGGCGGGAGAGCGGACGTGATGAGGAAGCCCGGCCATGCGCTGCTGCTGGCCTGCGCGGTGCTGGCGCTGTCGGCCTGCGGGTCGCGCAAGGCGCTGAAGGCGAAGCCGGGCATGGATCCGGCGCCGGTCGCCTATGGCGCGGACCGGGCCGCCACCCCGGCCGAGATGATGGAGCACGACATGCAGGCCCGTCCCGACCGCAGCGCCGAGCCGCTCAAACAGTCGCAGGAACGCCCGGACGATCCCTTCGATCTGCCGCCTTCCTGAATTTTGCCCTGATTATCGGATATACGACCCGCCCATGGACCATTTCACCTATCGCGACGGCGTGCTGCACGCCGAGAATGTGCCGCTGACGGCGATCGCCGAGGCGGTCGGCACGCCCGTCTACATTTATTCCCGCGCGACGCTGGAGCGTCATGCGCAGGTGTTCCGCGAGGCGTTGTCCGGCCTGCCGCGCAAGCATATCGCCTTCGCGATCAAGGCGAACCCCAATCTCGCGGTGCTGAAGGTGCTGGCCCGCCAGGGCTTCGGCGCGGACGTGGTGTCGGGCGGAGAGATCGCCCGTGCGCTGGCGGCGGGGATGAAGGCGGAGGACATCGTCTTTTCCGGCGTCGGCAAGACGCGGGCCGAGCTGCAATATGGCCTCGACATGGGCATCGGCCAGTTCAATCTGGAGCTGGAGGAGGAAGGCGCGGTGCTGGCCGACCTCGCCCATGCGGCAGGCAAGACCGCCTCGGCGGTGCTGCGCGTCAACCCGAATGTCGATGCGGGCACCCATGCGAAGATTTCGACCGGCAAGTCGGAGAACAAGTTCGGCGTGCCGATCAGCGAGGCGAAGGCGATCTTCGCGCGGCTGTCGGGCCGCCCCGGCCTCAACCTGCGCGGCGTCGCGCTGCACATCGGCAGCCAGCTGTTCGACCTCGGCCCGCTGGAGGCGGCCTATGCCCGCATCGGCGAACTGGTGCGCGAGCTGCGCGGCGAGGGCCATGGCATCGACCGGGTGGACCTCGGCGGCGGGCTCGGCGTGCCCTATGAGCGCGACAAGGTGCCGCCGTCCCCCGCCGACTATGGCAGGATGGTCGAGCGCGTCACGCAGGGCTGGGACGTGACGCTGATGTTCGAGCCGGGCCGGGTGATCGTCGGTAATGCGGGCGTGCTGCTGACCCGCGTGATCTGGGTGAAGCCGGGCGTGACCCATCCTTATGTCATCGTCGATGCGGCGATGAACGACCTCGCCCGCCCGGCCATGTACGACGCCTGGCACGATTTCGAGGCGGTGCGGCCCAGCGGCGAGAAGATCGTCGCCCATATCGCCGGGCCGGTGTGCGAGACGGGGGATACCTTCGCGATGAACCGCACCATCGACGTGGTGCGCTCCGGCGATCTCGGCATCTTCCGCACCGCGGGCGCCTATGGCGCGACGATGGCGAGCACCTATAACAGCCGTCCGCTGGTGCCGGAGGTGATGGTCGATGGCGACCGCTTCGCCGTGGTGGCGGACCGCATCGAGCCGGCCTCGATCATCGCCGCCGAGCGCGTGCCGGATTTTCTTCAGGACTGACCGCGATGCACAGCCTGCCGCTTTTCGTGAACCTCATGGGGCGGCCGGTCATCCTGCTCGGCGATGGCGAGGCCGCGCGCGCCAAGCGCCGCCTGCTCGACCGCGCGGGCGCCGATGTGCGCGGCGAGGAGGGCGCGGATGCCGTGCTCGCCATCGTCGCGCTGGAGGATGAAGACGAGGCGCGGGCCGCCATCGCCCGGTTGAAGGCGCGCGGTGTGCTGGTCAATGCGGTGGACCGCCCGGCGCTGTGCGATTTCACCTTGCCTGCGATAGTGGACCGCGATCCGGCGCTGATCGCCATCGGCACCGGCGGCGCGTCGGCGGGCCTCGCCAAGGCGCTGCGGCAGCGGCTGGAGGCGCTGCTGCCCGCGGCGCTGGGCGGGCTGGCAGCGGCGCTGGGCAAGGCGCGCGGAGCCATGCGCGAACGCTGGCCCGATGCGGCGGCGCGGCGGCGCGCGATCGACGCGGCGCTGGCCGAAGGGGGCGTGCTCGATCCGCTCGGCCGCGGCGATGCGGCCGGAGTGGAGCGCTGGCTGGCCGGGCAGGCGGGCGAGGATGCGCCGGCGCGGCTGGAGGAGGTCGCGCTGCTCTGCGACGACCCCGACGAGCTGACGCTGCGCGCCGCGCGGCTGCTGGGGCAGGCCGACCATATATTCCATGCCGCCGATGTCGCGCCCGCGATCCTCGACCGCGCCCGCGCCGACGCAGCGCGGGAGGTGCGCGACGGCGCGCCGGACTGGGCGGGGCCGGGGCTGGCGCTGTGGCTGCACAAGGGCCGCCGCGCATGAGCCGCCTCTTCGTCCGCGTCGGCGATGTGGTGCGGGAGCGGGACGCGCGCGGCTTCGCCGATGTCGCGCAGATCGCCAATTTCGTCTGGCTGCACCTCAATGGCGCGGCCGACGATGTGGACGGCCTGCTCGCGCAGGTCGCGCATATTCCCGCGCCGGTGCTGGCGGCGCTGAAGGCGCAGGAAACCCGCCCGCGCTGCGCCTCCTTCGGCCATGGCGCGCTGGTCAACATGCGCGGCCTCGGCGATCCGTCCGCGATCGACGGCGATCCGCTGGTGTCGATTCGCATCTGGGCGCAGAGCAGGCTGGCGATCAGCCTGTCCTATCGCGGCCTCGGCATTTTCGACCGGCTGGTCGAGCAGATGCTGTCCGGCCGGTTCGCCGACCCCGGCGACCTGATTTCCGCCACCGCGATCGAGATCACCGAGGCGCTGGACCCGGAAATCGCCGATCTGGGCGACGCGCTCGACAGCATCGAATGCAGCGTGCTGGACGAAGGCAAGACCGGCGAGCGCTATCGCGTCGCCGAACTGCGCACCACCGCCATCGCCTATCGCCGCTTCCTCGCGCCGCAGCGGCAGGCGCTCGAACGGCTGATGACCTTGCAGGAAAGCTGGGTGGAGCCGGACGATCGCATGCATTTGCAGGAAGCGGCGGACCGCTGCGCCCGCATGGTCGAGGAACTGGAGGCGGTGCGGGAACGCGCTGCGCTGGTGCACGAGGCGCTGACCGACCTGCGCGCCGAGCATATGAACCGGCAGGCGCTGGTCCTCGCCGTGGTCGCGCTGATCTTCCTGCCGCTGACCTTCGTCACCGGCCTGCTCGGCATGAACGTCGACGGCATCCCCTTCGCGCATCGTCCCTGGGCCTTCTGGGGCGTGGTGCTGTTCTGCCTTGCGACCGGCGGCGCGGTGGCTGTCTGGTTCAAGGCGACGCGCTGGTTGCAGAAATAGCGCGTGCGGTGGGGTGGGTCGGTTGCGGCAATCCTCCCCCAAGGGGAGGAACGTCTGCTCCAATCCCCTCTCCCGTCAGCGTCGCCCCCGCGCCCCGCCGCAAAAAGGATTCGCGCCGCCGTTCGTTCATTGCTGTTTCATCCTGGCACGGGAATAGCTAGGCTGGAGCATTCCGAAGTCGGCCGGAACGGCCGACGGCTCGCGGAATGCGGGAAACAGGGATTTACGGAGCGGTGGACGATTCAATCCAATCGTCCACCGCTCTGTCGGCAAAGTGACTGAGGACAGGTGGATGATCGCGATTTTCGGCAGATGGATCGGCAGGACGGGCGGCATGGCGATCATGGCCATGGCCGCCCTTTCCATGGGCGCGGCGCCGGCGGGGGCGCAGATCAGGACGGTGGACCCGGACACGGCGATCGACGCCGATCTCGCGCCGCAGGGCGGGACGACGAGCGTGCCGGTCGATCCGGTGCCTGCCCCTTCCACCCCCGATCCCTACAGCACGCCCTCGACCGCCTATCCGGCCGCCCCCACCGCGACGACGGCCGCGCCTGCGGCGCCCAATCCCAACACCTCCTACCAGCAGGACGACGTGCTGAGCGCGGCCGAAGGGGTGTTCGGCAAGGGCGCCGAAGGGCTGGCCGGCATCATCGAGAAGATATTGAAGGATCAGGGCGAGCCCAATGCCTATATCGCCGGGCGCGAGGCATCCGGCGCGTTCATCGTCGGCCTGCGCTACGGATCGGGCACGCTCAACCACAAGATCGAGGGGCCGCGCGACGTCTACTGGACCGGCCCGTCGGTCGGCTTCGATGTCGGCGGCAATGCGTCCAAGGTGTTCGTGCTGGTCTATAATCTTTATGACTCGCAGGACCTGTTCAAGCGCTATCCCGCCGTCGAGGGCACGGCCTATATCGTCGGCGGCTTCACCGCGACCTATTTGCGGCGCGGCAATGTGGTGCTGATCCCGATCCGGCTGGGCGTCGGCTGGCGGCTTGGCATCAATGCGGGCTATATGAAATTCACCGAGAAATCGCGGATATTGCCGTTCTGATGCAGCCGGGCGTGGGCGGAAAGAGCCCGCGCCCGGCTCATCCGGACCGAGTTTAGGCACGGCGCATCCCGTCCTGGGCAGCGGGCAGGCGCTGCGATTGCGCGCCGGGAAGGCGCGATGATCCGCCTTTTTCCGGGGCGTCCCGCGCCGTCGCCCCGGCCCGTGGCGGGCGCGGAGGCCGCTCCGGCGCGCGGGTTGACAGGCAGGGGCAGGGAATTAGGCTTGCCCGATGGCGCTTTTCCGCCATTTCCCCAACCCAGCGGTCGTGTGTCCACCCCTTTTACCGGCGCGCGTCCGCATTGCCGGAGAAGGAACAGGACCTTATGTACCGAGCCTTGCTGACAGCCTTTCTTGTATCCATCAGCGCGCCCGCGCTCGCGCAGGCCTCCGCGCAGGCTGACGCCGCCCCCGCCGCCCCCGCGCTGACGCCGGAGCAGATTGCCGCCTTCAACCAGGCCGTCACCGATTTCAACGCCGCGCAACAGGCGCAGCAGGCCAATGACAACGCCACCGCCGCCACCCGCTATGCCGCCGCCCTTCCGGCGATCCGCGATGTGGTGAAGGCCCAGCCGGGCAATATCGACAATGTGAATTTCCTCGCCAACGCCCTCTACGCCAATGCGGCGGCGAACCTCGCGCTGCAAAAGACGGACGAGGGCGTCGCGCTGCTGGAGGAGAGCATCCCCCATTGGCGCACCGTGGTGCAGGCGAAGCCCGCCGAAAGCGCGAACAAGAAGATATTGGCCAGCGTCGCCACGCAGGTCGCCAATGTGAAGCTGTCGAAGCAGGACAAGGCCGGGGCGGCCTCGCTCTATGCCGAAGCGCTGACGGTCGCGCGCGCGCTCGTCGCGGCGCAGCCCGATGCGGCCAACCGCAACCTCCTCCTTTCCGCGCTGATCGGCGCGAGCCAGACCAGCGAGGATGCGGCGGTGAAGGCGGAAGCCGTCTCGCTGTCGAAGACGATGCTCGCCGACGGCAGCGTCGACGCGGTCAACAAGCCCGCCGCCGAAGTGCTGGGCGGCGCGTCCGCTGCGGCCCAGGCGCCTGCGCGGTAAGGGCTGTCAGGTAGCCCTGCTCACGAAATGGCTGATCGGGTGCGGGGAGCAGACGCCTCTCCCCCATCCGTCGCCCCGGCGCAGGCTGAAGCCACTGGCCATGTTGCACAGATGCCAGTCTCCGCTGGGCATGACGTCACAGCAACGCGGCCGCCCACCGCCAGCCTTCTATAATGCGAGGCTGAGTTGCCGCGCGGCGGCCTCGTTCTTCGCCGGGCGCGCGGGGCGGTCGCTGTCCTCCGCAGCCAGATTGTGGACGCCCAGTCCCAGCAGCCGCACGCCCCTGGGCACCGGGCATTGGCGGGCGAGCAGCGCGCGCCCGTTCGTTTCCAGCACCTCCCGCGCGGCGATGGGGCCGGGCAGGCTGAGCGAGCGGGTGATGATCGCGAAGTCATTATATTTGATCTTGAGCGTGATGGTGCGGCCGGAACTCCCCGCCTTTTCCATCCGCTTCCACAGCCGGTCGATGATCGGGGTCAGCGCGGCGTCCAGTTCCGCCGGGTCGCGCAGGTCCGTCTCGAACGTATCCTCGACGCTGATCGACTTGCGGATGCGGTTCTCGTCCACCGGACGCTCGTCGATGCCGCGCGCCGCGCCATGATAGAAGCGCGCCGCCTTGCCGAAATGGTGCTGGAGGAAGGCGAGGTCGCGCGCGCGCAGGTCCGCGCCCGTCTCTATCCCCATTTCCTTCATCCGCCGCGCGGTGACGGGGCCGATGCCGTGAATGCGCGACACCGGCATCTTCGCGATGAACGCCGGGCCTTCCTCCGGTGGGACGACGCACAGGCCGTCGGGCTTGTTCTGGTCCGAAGCCAGCTTCGCCAGCAGCTTGTTGTACGATACCCCGGCCGAGGCGGTGAGGCCGGTTTCCTCGCGGATCATCCGGCGGATTTCCTCGGCGATATAGGTGGCCGACACGATCCCCGGCCGGTTGCGCGTCACGTCGAGATAGGCCTCGTCCAGCGACAGTGGCTGGATGATGTCGGTGAAGCGGCGGAAGATGCCGTGAATCTGTTCCGACACCGCGCGATAGGCGTCGAAGCGCGGCGGCACGAAGATCAGGTCGGGGCAGAGCCGCCGCGCCCTGCTGCCCGGCATGGCCGAGCGCACGCCGAAGGTCCGCGCCTCATAGCTGGCCGCCGCCACCACCCCGCGCACGCCCGCGCCGCCCACGGCGAGTGGCTTGCCGCGCAGTTCGGGATTGTCGCGCTGCTCGACCGACGCATAGAAGGCATCCATGTCGATATGGATGATCTTGCGCGGGGCGGCGGGCGCGTCGGAATCCAGCGTGTCAGAGTCCATGCGTCCTCTATAGCGCCTGCCCTTCTTGAACAAAAGGGGAACAATTGCCCGGTCGTCAGGACCCCAATTTGCCCTTGAGCGCGGCCAGCGCCGCGAACGGCCCGGCCTGATCCTCGCTCAGCACGCCCGCCTCGCGCAGAAAGCGGTCGGCGTCCGGGCTGCGGGGATAGGGGTTGACCGCCAGCGCCAGCGTCTCGGCGATCGCCTCGCCCATGTCGATGCGCTCGCCGCTATAGGTCAGCGTGTCGCATTCGTCGGCGTCCAGCTCTATCTCCGCATGCGGGTCGGCCTCCGCGCCGCCGCCGCTTTCCTCGGGCAGGAAGCGAATCGTAAACTCCTCGCGCACGTCCTCGGCCACCGGCTCGCCGGTCGCGATGCAGGGCTGGGCGAGGCGGGCGCGGATCGATCCGGTCGCCATCACCGTAGCGCCGTTGCGGTCCATGCTGAAATCCGCCTCCAGCAGGTCGAGCGAGGCGAAACCGAAGCGGGCGGCCAGCGCCGCGCGCTGCGTCTCGTCGGCCTCGACATGCGCGGGCCAGTCGAGTCGCCCGATCGCGTCCAGCCGGACGATGT
>Ga0180222_1001354_pt1 | contig 25977 bp, 23 predicted proteins | sample eDN5th37CKraftOP_FD_151336 | JGI IMG/M metagenome (GOLD analysis project Ga0180222, IMG submission 151336) | Enriched Organic Plus compost microbial communities from Emeryville, California, USA - eDNA 5th pass 37_C Kraft OP (version 2) (version 2) ...
ATCCGGCGATAGCCCACGTTCAGGTTGATGTCGCGGTTCCAGAAGTATTCGAGGCCGCCGCCGTACGTCCAGCCGCTCAACCCTTCGCTGGACTTCGCACCGGTGGTGACGTTCTTCACCTCCATGCCGCCGTAGGCATAGCCCGCGGTACCGTAAGCCATGAGGCGGCCGAAGGAATATCCGAGCCTGCCACGCACGGTGCCGTAGTAGTTGAGGTCGGACCGGTAGATCCCATAACCCGCGCCGCGGCCGCCGCCATCGGCGAAGGAGTAGAACGCGTCGGTGAGGACGCCGACCACGACGTTACCGATCTGCTGGTCGTAGCCGAGCTTGCCGCCGATGGCCCAACCCTTGGGGTCCTTGAGCAGCGCGCCGCCCGAGCCGCCGAGGTTGACCTCGTCGCTGATGCTCCAGTCCGGAGATATGATGAAGCCCGTGCGCGCCAGCGCCGCGACCTCGTCATCGGAGGCGTAGCTGAGGCTGGGAAGGCGCCATTGCTGCGCTGCAGCCGGCACCGAAGCGCCAAACGCAAAAAGGAGGCACGTCAAACCGACACGCCGAAACCTATGCCACTGCATGCTCGAACCCCGGGAATTTCGATCCAGGAATCATAGATGCAAGCCGGGCTGCTGTCCGATGCAAATCGGCATCGGTGGATATCATATTTTCCGGCGGGCGCGCTCAGCGCCACGGCAAGCTTTCCTGCCGGGCCTCGTCGAACGCGGCGGCGAACTCGAGGGCACCCGGCTTTTGCGAGCTGGCGTCCATGCGGCGGGTGAATTCGGCCAGGAGCTCGGCCGACGTCTTCCCGATCACCATCTTGTTCACGTAATAGGCCCGGCGGGTGAAGAAGTTCGTGGTCGGCGCCGTCAGTCCCACGGGTTGCATCATCTCGAGGCCGGTGCCCGGTCCGGAGAGGTTCATCAGCTCGATCTCCTCGCCGGAAAGGTTTGTCACGCCCTGGCGGGCGGCAAAGTCCTTGAGGCCGCGCAGCTTCAGGGCCTGGAGCCACGGCCCGAGGTCGCCGTCGAGATTGATGGCGTGCATGCCGTAGCCCTTCGGCGTCTGGGCAAAGGCGACGTGTCGATACCAGTTGTTCGGGACCGACTTGGCGCTCTTCAGCATGAGCTGGAGGGAGGCGATCTTGCGATCGAGCTCGCTTGCACGTGCCTGGGTGACGGCTTCGGCGCGCAGGCGCCGCAGGCGCTTGATGAAGTCGGGGCCATGCTTCACCAATTCGCCCACCGTGTTGGCGTGCAAAAGCTGCGCGTAGCCGAGCGCGGAGGAGATCGGCGTGCCCTTCTTGGTGATCGGATTGATGCCCGCCTGCATGTCCGCGGTGCCGTTGCCCCCGGTTTCGAGGGCGTAGACGCGCACGACCTGCTCTTTGCTCAGCCCCAAGGACAGCGCTTCGACGGCGTAGCGGCGCTTGAACTCGCGCTCGGATATGCGCGTTGGCTCGAACTTATAATGGCTTTTTGCGGCCGCGAGGAAATTGGCGAGACTTGGAATTGGCGGCTTCGGCGCCGGCTTCTCGGGTGAGGGCACTTTTTGCGCATCGAGGAAGCGCGTCCACAGGCGATCCAGCTCGGTGCTGAGACGGGGCCCCTTATATGTCGGCGCCGCAGTCCAGACATAGTCGCTTTCGTCGAAGAATTTCGTTTTCGAGCGCTTGGCGCGCCGTCCCGCCCGCTTCTGCTCCACCAGCGCCCAGTAGGCGTCGAGCTCGCGGTCGTGTTTCGCCTTGGCGTTGCGCCAGGCGACGAATTCGGCCTGCTGCGCAGAGGGCAGGGTCGCGAGGAAATCCTGTACGCTGGCGGCACTTGCCCCGCCCGATGTCCCTACGGCCGCCAGAAGCAGCACGGCAGCGGTGGTGGCAATCAACAGTCGGCAGCGCCGCATCGGCAACAGGGCCTCCTTTCCAGTTTGCAAAGCACAGATTCGCGTCAGAGTTGGACGTTATCGTGATTTGTCGAAGGATTGCGAGCCGATCCTGCCCTCTGCGGGGTTATGGGACACCTCGCCGGCGGGATGCGATGCTATGATTGTGACATGCAAGAGCCCGATCCCGCACAAATTTCGCCCTTCTCGGAAACCGGCTTCAGGGAGCTGGCGCGCGCCGCGCTGAGCGAAGCGGAGCCTGCTGCCGATCCAGACGGGCTCGGCGCGCCGAGCGATTTCGACCTTTCGCCGGAGCTGATCGGCACGGTTGCAAATGCGCCGCTGATGCCGGCGGCCGTGCTCATTCCCGTCGTTGCGCGCGAAGAGCTTACGGTGCTCCTCACCCAACGCACGGCGGGCCTGCCGCGCCATGCCGGGCAGATCGCGTTCCCCGGCGGGCGCGTCGAGCCGTCGGATCGCGATCCCACCGCCGCAGCGCTGCGCGAGGCGCACGAGGAGATCGGGCTCGACCCTTCGTTCGTGGAGCCGCTCGGGTACCTCGATGTCTATCGTACGCAGACCGGCTTTCGCATCTATCCGGTGGTGAGTCTCGTGCGCGAGGGCTTTACGTTGCAGCTCGATGAGCGCGAAGTGTCGGATGCGTTCGAAGTGCCGCTGGCCTTTCTGATGGACGAGAAGAACCATCGCACCGAGACGCGCACCTGGCTCGGCGTGGAGCGGCGCTTCTATGCAATGCCCTTCGAAGAGCGATACATCTGGGGCGTGACGGCAGGTATAATGAAAAACATGCACAGAAGGCTCTTTGCAGAATGATCCGCATCGTTGCCGAGAACATCATCCTTTTTCTACTGCCGACGATCATTTACGTCGCCTACCTCTATATGACCCGGGAAGAGAAGCCGGACGCAAAGCGCGTGCTGGACGACGCGCCGCTCATCTGGCTGTTCGTCGCCGGCGCCGCGCTCGTGTTGATCGTGCTCGCGAGCTTCGGCACGGTTTCCGGCGGCAAGCCCGGCCAGGTCTATACGCCGCCCTCGTTCAAGGACGGGCGCATCGAGCCGGGGCAGATCAAGTAGCTTTTGGTTCCCGTTCAACTGTAACGGTCGGAGCATGGCGCGCGCGCAGGATGGTGCCGAGTTGCCGAGCCTCGCCACGGCCGATTGGCTGCGGCGCGAGGAGACGCGCGCGGTGCTCGACGCGCTTACGCGGGATGGCGCGCAGGCGCGGGCCGTGGGCGGGGCGGTGCGTAACGGGCTCCTGGGGCTGCCGGTGAAAGACGTCGACATCGCAACGACGGCGCTCCCTAAAGAGGTGATAGAGCTGGCGAAGCGCGCCGGGCTGCAGGCGGTGCCGACGGGCATCGCGCATGGCACGGTTACGGTGATTTCCGGCAGAATCCCCTTCGAGGTGACGACTCTGCGCCGGGATGTCGAGACTTTCGGGCGGCACGCGCGCGTTACGTTCAGCACCGACTGGCGCGAAGATGCGATGCGCCGCGACTTCACGATGAACGCGCTCTACGCCGATGCCGGCGGCCAGGTGCACGATCCGCTGGGCGGCTATGGGGACCTCGCCGCGCGGCGCGTGCGCTTCATCGGCGATGCGCGCGCGCGCATCCGCGAGGATTATCTGCGCATCCTGCGGTTTTTCCGTTTCCTCGCCGAATACGGCGATCCGACCGCGCCGGATCCGGAAGGCCTTGCGGCGGTGCGGGCCGAGCGCGCAGGACTTGCGCAGCTTTCCGGCGAGCGCATCCGCGCCGAGTTGCTGCGCCTTCTCGGCGCACCGGGCGCGGTGCCGGCGGCGGCGGCGATGCACAAGGCCGGCATTCTCGTTCCGCTCATCGGGGTCGAGGGCGATGTCGTCGCGCTGGAGCGGCTGGCCGCGATCGAGAAACACCTCGGACGCGCACCCGATCCGATGCTGCGGCTCGCCGCGCTCGCCGGCAACACTCCGCTCGATTTGCAAACGCGCCTGCGGCTTTCGTCCGCGGAAGGCCGGCAGCTCGCTGCCGCGCGACGCTGCGCGACGGCGTTCGATCCGCGCCGCAGCGAGGCAGCGGCACGGGAATTCATCTATCGCAACGGCACGGACGACTTTATCGCGGGGGCCTTGCTCGACTGGGCGCGCTCACACGCCGATGTCGACGACGGGGCGCGTACCGAGCGTGCGACGCTGCCCGCGCGCTGGACGGCACCGGCGCTGCCGTTGCGCGGCGCGGATGTCGTTGCGCGTGGGATCGCAGCCGGGCCGGCCGTCGGCCGCATCGTGAAGGCATTCGAGGACTGGTGGATCGGTGCCGGTTTCCCGGAGGATGCCGAACGCATCGCCGCCAAGCTCGATGAGCTGATAGGCGCGGAAACACCCGACGCCGCAAAGAATTGAGAGCCGGGTGAACGCTACGCGCTGTCTCGATCCTCCGGATCGGCGTCTCTGACGGTCCCGGTACTACGGCCGGCGTTTCGAGCCGCTCGGAAAACCGGTGCCCACGGAAGCACTCTCGCGAACACCAGAACGAGAAAGCGCCCCGAACCGGGATGGATCGGGGCGCCACAAACATTGTCTTTCCTGCCGGCCGCTCGGCTTACGGCGAGAACAGACCCTGGATGGCATCGGCCAGTGAAGCCGGGGCACCGTTCTGCGCCTGCTTCTTCGTGGCGCGGCGACGCTGGGACTGCTGCGTCGCCGGCTGGCTCGAAGCAACCGCATCGTCGTCGGCATAGCTCGGCTGCTCGAAGCGGATCGATTTGCCCGTCAGCGCGGCGGCGGTGCGGCTATCGAGGCCGTAGAAGTCGCCGTAGGTGTGGAGCTTGCCGTTATCGTCCACGCGCGCCGTCATGTAGGTCACGTGGACGGGAATGTGCTTCTCGAGCGCGACCTCGCCGCCGCTGGAGAACATGCTCTGCACCCTGGACGAGGACCAACCCTTGTCCTCGCCAAGAAGCACCTCGGCGAGACGCCGCGGCTCGTGCACGCGCATACAGCCATGGCTCAGCGCGCGGAAGGACTTTCCGAACAGTCCGCGCTCCGGGGTGTCGTGCATGTAGACGTCGTGCGAGTTCGGGAACATGAACTTCACTTCGCCGAGCACGTTCTTCGGTCCGGGCGGCTGCTGGAAGCTGTAGCGGCGAATGTCGACGCTGGCCCAATTTACCGAATTCGGATCGATCTGCCGGCCGCCCGCGTAGACGCGCAGGTCATAGGCATCGAGCACCGCCTGGGCAGAGTAGCCGCCACCGAAGATACCGAAGAAACCCGCGCCGCCGCTGCTCTTGCGGAGCAGAGGTGCCAGCTCCTTGGTTTTGATGCCATCGGGAACGCCCCAGCTCGGCCGGAAGACGATGGTCTTCATGTCGGCAGAGAACACGGGCGTCGGCCAGGACGGCTGGCCGACGATGATCTCGTCGGTATGGACGACCTTGCCATTCTTCACGATGCGCGTGAGGAATTCCGGCACGTTATCCCAGACGTGGAACTCGCCGAGATCGTTCGGCACCCAGCGCCAGCGCTCCATGTTGATCAGGATGCGCTCGATCTTGGATTCGTTGCTGGCGGGCGGCGCAGGCGTCGGGCCGCCGTTCATCACCTGACGGGTGCCATTGCCGACGATGCCGTCGGTGGCGAGGCCATTTGCACGCTGGAACTCGCGTACGGCCTGCTGGAGCTTCTCGTCGTAAACGTTCTCGTCCGCCGGATCGTCGGCGGCGATCTTGAGACGCTGGCGCAGCAGGGACACCTGCTCGTCGCTGCTGCCGGGACGGATGATGCGGCCCATCGGCAGCTTCACGGCGAGCGCCGGATCGGCGACCTCCTGCTCTTCCTCTTTCTCCGTTCCTCCCCGCAGCTTCAGCAGCACCTGGCGCAAGGCTTCGAACTGCTGATGCTTGGGATGCAGCGAGGTGAGGTAAGCGTCGGGGCTGGCGGCCGCGCTGATCTCGGTGAGCACCGTACGGGGCGGCACGAGAGTTGGCGACTGGTCCATCAATTGCGAGATGCTGCGCGGGTTGATGCGTCCGCCGCGGGCGAAACGCGCATACTTCAATACCGCGAGAGAAACTTTCAGCTCCGCGTCCGCGGCGGCTTCCGGCGTCAGGTTCGCAACGGATGGCGCGGGCACATCGAATGCCGAAGCCGGCAAGCCCCAGTTCTCCGCGCGTCCGATCTCGGCGACGACGGCCTTGCCCTTCTCGGTGAGGCCACTGGCCGATGCCCACATGGCGGTGCCGGTGAGATCGCCGTAATAGGCGCTGAGGGCGGCAGCCTCATCCTCGCTCACCGACTTGCCGAGCGAAGCGATCCGCTCGCGCACGCCGGCGATGACCGGGTCGGCGGGCGGGAGCACTTGCGCCGTCGCATCGGCGGGGGTCGACGCATCGGGCAGCGCTGCCGTTGCCTTCGGCGGCTCGTCCGTCGACGGCTTGGCATCGGCGGCCGGTGCGGCGGCAGCGGAATCTGCGGGTGCAGCGGGCGGCATTGCCGCGGGCGCGGCGGCGGTCTCAGCGGCCGGCGCCGGATCAATCGCGGCGGGCGTCGTCGCGGCCGTCGTATTCGCCGGCTCGCTGGCCGGGGCTTCGGCGGCCGGTGCGGTCTTAGCCGTCGTCGCCTCTGGCGACTGGGTGGACGGCTCGACGGTAGCGTTCTGAGTAGCAGGCTGTTGACCGGCGGGGGGCTGTTGCGCGGCCGTGGCCGGCGCATCGAGCGGAGCGGACGTCGAAGTCTGGGTATCGGCGGCCTGCGCCTGCGGCGCGGCCGAGCCCGGGGCGGCGGGTGCGGTTACCGAACTGGCAGCCTCTTGGGCCGCCGGCGCGGCGGCCGCTTCGTTCGGGGCCGTAACCGGCGGGTTTTCGGCGCGCACTGTCAGCGAACCTGCGACGCAGAGCGCCGCGATCGCCGGCAGCAGTCCGACGCGCGTGGATACAGCCTTGTTTCTGATCATTCCTCGGTCTCCAATAGCGCCTGCAGGCTAGGTGGAGAAAATGGCCGTGGCTGGGCCGGATTCGACGCACACGACAGTTAAAGCATGTGGCTATCGAAGTAATATTCCGTCAAGGCTAACATGGGGCGTAAGGGCAACAGGTTCCGAACAAATACCCCATGAGTCGCAAAAAAGCCCCGGCGAGTTGCCGGGGCTTTCTTGTTCTGCACAACAATGGCAGTGGGCGGATATTAGAAATCCATTCCACCCATGCCGCCCATGCCACCGGGCATCGGGGCGTGCGCGTGCTCCTTCTTCGGGAGCTCCGCCACCATCGCCTCGGTGGTGATCAGGAGGCCGGCCACGGAGGCGGCATCCTGCAGGGCGCAGCGAACCACCTTTGCCGGATCGATCACGCCCTGGGCGACGAGATCGCCGTACTCCAGGGACTGGGCGTTGTAGCCATAGTTGTATTTGCTGTTGTCGAGGATCTTACCGACGATCACCGATCCGTCCTCACCCGCATTGTTGAAAATCTGACGGGCCGGGGCCTGAAGCGCCTTACGGACGATATTGATGCCGACGTTCTGATCCTCGTTCTCGACCTTGAGGTTCTCGAGGGCCTTCGAGGCGCGCAGCAGCGCAACGCCGCCGCCGGGCACAATGCCTTCCTCGACGGCCGCGCGGGTCGCGTGGAGCGCGTCGTCGACGCGATCCTTGCGCTCCTTCACCTCGATCTCGGTGGCGCCGCCGACCTTGAGCACAGCAACGCCGCCGGCGAGCTTCGCCAGGCGCTCCTGCAGCTTCTCGCGGTCGTAGTCGGAGGTCGTCTCCTCGATCTGCGCCTTGATCTGCTTCACGCGCGCTTCGATGTCTTCCTTCTTGCCGGCGCCGTCGACAATGGTGGTGTTCTCCTTGTCGATCGTCACCTTCTTGGCGCGGCCGAGCATCTGGAGCGTCACATTCTCGAGCTTGATGCCGAGGTCCTCGGAGATCGTCTGGCCGCCGGTGAGGACCGCGATGTCCTCCAGCATGGCCTTGCGGCGGTCGCCGAAGCCCGGAGCCTTCACGGCCGCAACCTTGAGGCCACCGCGGAGCTTGTTGACGACGAGCGTTGCGAGCGCCTCGCCCTCGACGTCTTCAGCAATGATGAGGAGCGGCTTGCCCGACTGGACGACAGCCTCGAGCACGGGAAGCATGGCCTGGAGGCCGGAGAGCTTCTTCTCGTGGATGAGGATGTAGGGGTTCTCCAGCTCCGCTACCATCTTCTCGGCGTTGGTCACGAAGTAGGGCGAGAGATAGCCGCGGTCGAACTGCATGCCTTCGACGACGTCGAGCTCGGTATCGAGGCTCTTGGATTCCTCGACCGTGATGACGCCCTCGTTGCCGACCTTCTTCATGGCTTCGGCAAGCTTGGCGCCGACTTCGGTGTCGCCGTTGGCGGAGATGGTGCCGACCTGGGCAATCTCTTCGTTCGACTTGATCTTCTGCGCCTTGCTCTTCAGCTCTTCGACGATCGCGTTGACGGCGATGTCGATGCCGCGCTTCAGATCCATCGGGTTGGCGCCGGCGGCAACCGACTTCGCGCCTTCCTTCACGATCGCCTGGGCGAGAACGGTGGCGGTGGTGGTGCCGTCGCCGGCGAGGTCGTTGGTCTTGGACGCGACCTCACGTACCATCTGCGCGCCCATGTTCTCGAACTTGTCCTCGAGCTCGATTTCCTTGGCGACGGTAACGCCGTCCTTGGTGATGCGCGGGGCGCCGAAGGACTTCTCGATCACGACGTTGCGGCCCTTGGGACCGAGCGTCACCTTCACGGCGTTGGCGAGGATGTCGACGCCGCGCAGCATCTTCTCGCGCGCGTCCTGGGCAAATTTCACGTCTTTGGCGGACATGTGGAAGAACTCCTGTCAGCTTTTCAGCTTCGATGGGTTGGATTGAAAGGTCGTGCGCCGCGTGCCCTCAGGCTCAGGCGGCCGCCTTCACGCTGGCCTTGCCCTCGATCACGCCGAAGATGTCGCTCTCCTTCATGATCACGAGGTCCTCGCCATCGATCTTGACCTCGGTGCCCGACCACTTGCCGAACAGCACGCGGTCGCCGGGCTTCACATCGAGGGAATTGACCTTGCCGGTTTCGTCGCGCGAGCCGGGCCCGACGGCGACGACATCGCCCTGGATGGGCTTCTCCTTGGCAGTGTCGGGAATGATGATTCCGCCAGCAGTCTTGGTGTCTTCCTCGACGCGACGGACAACGACGCGGTCATGAAGAGGACGGAACTTCATGGCTCAACCTCATGATGTGATTTGTCATTTTCAGAGATCTAGGTGCGATGCAGGCGGTGCTCCACCAATGGCAGAACGTTCGGCATCGCGCCGCGTATATGAGCAAGCTTGTTAGCACTGTCAAGAAGCGAGTGCCAGGGCGCCTGTGCCGGAAAACTACTGCGGTCATGGCGCCCGGGGACTATTCCAAGCCGCCGATTAAATAAGGCTTACTCGCTTTTGCGCGCGGTTCGGTGCGCTTGAAAGTGCGGGCGGCTGCGCCCGCCGGCCGGGTCGTCTCTGAAATCGGGAGCGCAATCCGATGACCAAGTTGCATGCGCGCCGCGTTGAGCAGGAGCGCGCGCAATTCGGTTGCGAGTTGCCTCAGCACCGGCCATCCCAAACGGTCTAAAGATTGCGCGGTGCTGGCGTGCCGAAGCGAAAAACCTCGAATTGGCGCGGCTAAGTCAACATCAACGGAAACCGGTCGGCGCCGGCGCGGTAACGCTCGGACTGGCGATATATAGAGGATCAACGTTCAGAAATGGCGCCGACAATTCTGATTTCGCGCAGACGGTAGAATACCCAATTCATTTATTTGACGTCGGATGGTTCTGGTCGGCTGCAGGTCCTGGCTCGAAATGGAAAAGACGAGGCCCGCAGCGATGTTTCATCGCGCGGGCCCGTTTCGTTCCTGTTCCGCCTGCGGCGGCAAAACTTATTCGTGCAGCTTAAATAGCAAAATCGGTGAGCTTGGCGCCCTTGCCCAGCTTCGCCACCAGCCAGTTCGGCTTGCGGCCGCGCCCGGTCCAGGTCTCGGCCTTGTTATCCGGATTGACATATTTGGCGGCGCTGGACTTACCCCGACCGCGTCCACCAAATAGCTCCGAAACTGAAAAGCCACGCTTTTCTGCAAGCTGAGCCAGCGCCTGCTTTACCTCGGCGCGCTCCCGGTCGCGGGCTGCGCTGATCGCCTTCTGTACTTTGGCTTCCAGCTCGAGCAGTTCCTTAAGCGACAGCTTATCGACATTGGGAGTGGCCATACGGCGATCCTTCCGGGTTACGCGTTTCTTGTGGCAATCTGCCATTACCACCACTTAGATGAGCTTCAATTACTTTTTGCCTTCCATTTGTCAAGCGCGTCACAAAAAACATCACGATGAAACAACAACCATAAGCACGGGATATTGCAACCGCGACGGGTGGGAGGCCATGTCGGCTTGAACCGATTAATACGCCGTTGCCGGAGAGGTTCATTTCATCCGCGTTGCACTTGTCCTCGGGCGGGGCTGCCGACGCCGTTCAGCCACCGTTCAGGCGCACTTTCCTAGCGTGCAGAAACCCTGAGCTCCCATCTTCCCCGGAGTGGTCCAAGGGGGCGCAGCGCTCAGGGTCGCTGCGTCCCCACCCTCCCAAAACAATCAACGGGATATTCTATTCCTCCGCGCCTTCAATGGTGCATGGGGGAACTGCGCCATTGAGCGTGCGTTTGCCATGACGCGCATCAGCCGGTAGGTTCGCGCAGCGCCGGTACGTTCCTTAAACCGGTACGTCCCCCGCCTCACATCCTATTCCTGCCCAGCACGCTCCGGAGGCCTGCGACCATGACATTTAAGCTCCCGCCCCTTCCTTATGCCTACGACGCGCTCGCGCCGTATATGTCGGCGGAAACCCTTGAGTTTCACCACGACAAGCATCATCAGGCCTACGTCGACATGGCCAACAAGCTGATCCCCGGCTCCAAGTACGAGGGCAAGAGCATCGAGGAGATCTGCCGCGAGGCCTACGCCGATAAGGCGCAGCCGGTGATCAACAACGTCGGGCAGGACTACAACCACATTCACTTCTGGCAGTGGATGAAGAAGGGCGGCGGCGGCAACAAGCTCCCCGGCACGGTGCAGAAGCTCGTCGACGGCTACGGCGGCTTCGACAAGGTGCGCAACGATTTCATCGAGAACGGCAAGGGCCAGTTCGGCTCGGGCTGGACGTGGCTCGCGGTCAAGGACGGCAAGCTGGAGCTCGTCAAGACCCCGAACGGTGAGAACCCGCTGATGCACGGCGCCTCCCCGATCCTCGGCTGCGACGTGTGGGAGCACAGCTACTACATCGACTATCGCAACGCGCGCCCGAAGTACCTCGAGGCCTGGTTCGACAACCTCATCAACTGGGAGCACGTCGAGGAAATGGCCGCCAAAGCGGTCTAGAGCCGTTCCGGTGAGGTAAAAACGCAGAACGGCTTCCGATCGGAAAACCGGTGCCCACTTTTCCGGAAGCACTCCTCTCTGCCCGTGCTTCTTATCGGAAAACCGGTACCCACTTTTCCGGAAGCACTCTTCTCTGCCCGTGCTTCCGATCGGAAAACCGGTTCCCACTTTTCCGGAAGCACTCTAAGCCTCACATCAGGATGACATACGAACGGCGCCGCCCGGCTGGGCTGGCGCCGTTCTCTTTTTGGCGATGGTTTTGGCCGAGATCGGCGCCGTTTCCGCGCCGTGGCGTTTACTTGATCTGCCCGGCGCGCAGCGCATTGAGGTACGCGGTGATGGCGCCGACCTCATTCGGTTCGAAAACGAACTCGGGCATGTCGGGATGGCCGGACACGAGGCCCTCGGCCAGCGCCTCGGCGAGATCATCGGGCGGATAGCGTGTGACCACCACACGGAACGGCGGCGCCTCCTTGTGGGCGCTCTCGCCCTCGGCGCCGATGGCATGGCAACGGGCGCAATTCTTCTCGAGAAGGGCGCGTCCGTCGGCGACGGGATCGGACTCGGCGGCGCTCGTGCCTGCATCGACCGTGTCGGCGGCGTGGGCCGGCACGATGATGCTGCCCAGCACCAGGAACATGCCAGCGGCGGCGATAGCCCGCATCGCGCTCAGAACCACGCCGGCTGCCACCAGTGCAAAGCCGTGCGCACCAGCTCCGGCTGGACCAGCCAGGCGACAAAGATCAACGCAGCGATACCCACCAGGATCAGCATGACCGGCCCCGTCAGCGGCGTCCGGTAGCTCATGCCCGTGCCGGGGATGCCGAGCGTCACCATGCGCCGGCCGTCGGCGCCGACGTTGATCGTCGCGCCTTTGCCGCCGAGGCTCGTGCTCACACGCGACTTGCTCACGTTGACCTTGACGCCCCGCGTAACGCCGATCTGCTTGCGGAAACGAAAGCCAGGAAGAAAGCCCATCGTCGGTCCTCATCCGTTGAAGCGCGAAAAACCGCTGGAATGCAATTCAAGCCAGCTGGCGTCGAGTCGCTTGCGAATGCAAAGATATTATCTGCCAGCCCACATGAGAAGTCCGCTGTAAATTCGCGTACGAATTGATGTTTTGCGGCCTCACCCGTCCTTGCGGCCGATGCCGAACCAGCCGCCGAACTTCTCTTTCATATCGCTCAGCGTTTCCGTCACGCCGCCCATCGTGGAATTCATCGCCTTGATGCGCTCGAACGCGCCTTCGACGACGGACTCCTCGGCATATTTACGCTTGTTCTCGGTGTCCGCCGCGATCAGAGCGTCGCGTTCCTCCTTGGTGAGCGGTCCGATGCGCGCCATCGGCGGGCGGATCAGCGCCCGCTGCACCATCGAAGGCTCGCCCTTGTTGCGCAGCGTCGAGACGAGAGCCTCGCCCACTTTCAGCTGCTGGATCGCCTGCTCGGTGTTGATCTCCGGATTCTTGACGAAGGTCTCGGCGGCGGCGCGGATTGCCTTCTGCTCCTTCGGCGTAAAGGCGCGCAGGGCGTGCTGAACGCGATTGCCGAGCTGCGCCGACACGCGGTCCGGTACGTCCGAAGGGCTCTGGGTCACATAATAGACGCCGACACCCTTGGAGCGGATGAGGCGCGTGACGCGCTCGATCTGGTCGAGCATCGCCTTAGGGGCGTCGTCGAACAGAAGATGCGCCTCGTCGAACAGGAAGACGAGCTTGGGCTTGTCGAGGTCGCCGACCTCGGGAAGCTTCTCGAACAGCTCGTCGAGCATCCACAACAGCGCGGTCGCGTAGAGGCGCGGGTTGTTCATGAGCTTGTCGGCGGCGAGCACGTTGACGACGCCGTAGCCGTTTCTGACGCGCATGAAATCGTTGATGTCGAGCGCCGTCTCGCCGAAGAACTTGTCTGCGCCCTGCTCCTCGAGAACGAGGAGGCGCCGTTGCAGAACGCCGACCGTCTGCGGAGCGATGTTGCCATAGCGCCCGCGCAACTCAGGCGCGCGGCGGCCCATCTCCTCGATGACGGCACGGAGATCGCGCAGCTTGCGGATGACCATTTTGGGATCGCGCGTGGCGCGGCGGTCCTCCGCCCAGCGGAACGCGATGTTGAGCACGCCTTCCTGCGGCTCGGTGAGGTCGAGAAGGCGCGACAGCAGCAGCGGACCCATCGACTGCACGGATGTGCGGACGGGGTGGCCCTGCTCGCCGAAGATGTCCCAGAATGCGACCGGGAATGCGGCGTTGAAATAACCGGGCAGGCCGATCTCCTCGGCGCGCGCGATGAGGTTCGGTTTCTGCTCGCCCTTGACGCCTATCCCCGACAGGTCGCCCTTGATGTCGGCGGCGAAGACCGGAACGCCGGCGGCGGAAAAGCTTTCCGCCAGCACCTGCAGCGTGACAGTTTTGCCGGTGCCCGTGGCTCCGGTGACGAGGCCGTGCCGGTTGGCGAGCTTCAGCTCGATGTATTCGATGCCCGCGTGGCTGCCGCCGAGAAGTATGCGTCCATTCTGAGCGAAGAAGCGCGGGTCGGCAGCAGGATTATCGACCGCCGCGGACTTGGACTTGTCAGGCATCGTAGGCTCCAATCTGGGCTGCCGGAACTCCGGCCTGGCATGCGACTCGACGCGACAACGCCCGTTTTTCTTGGCACGCGGCCTGACCCATTGCAAATATCGGTTGCATGCGGGACTTGGGGTGTCCACGGCCCTCGCGCGCCGAAGCGACGCGGGAGGCTTTGACGCTTCCTTTCCAGCGTGCGAACAGGTTCCAGAACCGCCTATAGAAGGGTTGGACCGCTCGACGCGGAGAGCCCTAGTCCTAATCATCGAGACCAGCCCGACCATGACCGAGACCGCAGAATTGCAGCTTGCTTCCGGCTTTGCTCCCGCCGACTTCGAGAAGTGGCGCCAGCTCGTGGACAAGGCGCTGAAGGGGGCCGATTACGAGCGCCGCCTCGTGGCCAAGACGGCGGATGGCCTGCGCATCGATCCCCTCTATACGCGTGCCGATACGCTGCCAGCTTCCGGTGCGGCCATACCCGGCGAAACGCCCTTTACGCGCGGCACCGCCGCCGAGGCGCGCGATCTCGGCTGGCAGATCCACCAGCGCGTGATCGACGCCGATCCCGCAACCGCCAACAAGGTGATGCTGGAGGAGCTGGAAGGCGGCGCGAACGGGCTGGTGCTGCAGATCGCGGGGCCGGGGCAGAACGGCATCCGAATCGCGAGCACGGCGGATGCAGCCGCGACGCTTCCGGGCGTCTATGTCGACTATGCGCCGCTGCAGCTCGCCGGCGGAATTGCGGGGCTGGAGGCGGCGCGCCATTTCCTTGCAGCGCTTGCAGCGATCAAGCGGGAGGCCGGCGGCTCGGCCGTGTCGCGGCTCAATGTCGATCCGCTGGGTACGCTCGCGCGCTTCGGCTCGACGTGGGCGCCGATCGATACCGCGCTCGCCGAAACGGTGAAGCTCGCCAACGAGGCCCGCGGCTCAGAGCGGCGCATCAGCACCGTGCTCGTCGACGCGACGGTGCCGCACGAAGCGGGCGCCAGCGAAGGACAGGAGCTCGCGTTCCTGGCCGCTGCGCTCGTCGCCTACCTGCGCGCCTTCGATGCGGCGGGCGTGGCGCCCAAGGATGCGATCGACAACATCGCGTTTGCAATTGCGGTCGATACGGATCTGTTCCTCAATGCCGCCAAGCTGCGCGCCGCGCGCACCATCATCGCGCGCATCGCGGAGGCGAGCGGCGCGCGCGCGGACGGGCTGCACATCACGGCCGTCACGTCCGAGCGCATGATGACCAAGCGCGACCCGTGGACCAACATGCTGCGCACGACGGCCGCCTGCGCATCCGGCGCCTTCGGCGGCGCCGATGCCATAACGGTTCTGCCCTTCACCTGGGCCCTCGGCACGCCAGACCGGTTTGCGCGCCGCGTTGCCCGCAATACGCAGCTCGTGCTGCAGGAAGAATCCCAGCTCGGCCGCGTGGCCGATCCCATCGGCGGCTCCTGGTATGTCGAGAAGCTCACCGACGAGCTTGCGCGCAAGGCCTGGAGCCTGTTCCAGGGGATCGAGGCGAAGGGCGGGCTCGTCGCGGTGCTCACCTCGGGCGCGCTGCAGGAGGAGATCTTCGCCGCCGCAGAAACGCGCGCGAAGGCCATCGCCACCGGCCGCATCGAGCTGACGGGCGTTTCGGTGTTCCCGTTCCTCGGCAATGACGGCGTGAAGATCACGCCCTATGGCGAAGTGGAAAGCGTGGGCGCAGCAGCGGTGCGTCCGCTCGCGCCACGGCGCCTCGGGGAAGCTTTCGAGACGCTGCGCGATGAGGGCGATGCGTTTTTGGCCAGCACCGGCAAGCGCAAGCAGGTGTTCATGGCGAACCTCGGCGAGATCGCCGAGCACAACCGCCGCTCGCAGTGGATGTGGAACTTCCTCGCGGCGGGTGGCATCGAGGGCCTGACGAGCGACGGCTACAAGACGGCGGCCGATGCGGCGCAGGCGTTCGCTGCGTCCGGTGCCAAGATCGCCTGCATCTGCTCGTCCGACGACGTCTATGCGCAGGAGGCGGAGGCTGCGGCGCGCGCGCTCAAGGCCGCGGGGGCAACGAAGGTGCTGCTCGCAGGGCGGCCGGGCGAACTGGAAGCGGGCTTGCGTGCAGCGGGTGTCGACGACTTCATTTATGCGGGGCAGAACGCGGTGACGGTTCTCGAAGGCCTGCACAAGGCGCTCGCCTGACGCTACACTAAGAGCACGATCGCTTTTCTTCGAATCGCGATGCGGCTCTCGTCTTTTGATTGGACCGATGATCGACGCTTCGGACTGGTAGGGTCCGAAGCGATCATGGTCTAGGGCAACTGAATTCGCCGAGCGGAGGATTTCATGGCCAGCATGCGCTTTCTCGCCAGCCTGTTCGCGCTCGTCGCGATCATTGCGCTGGTTGCCGATCTGACGCCGGCGCTCAACGGCACCGGCGTCTACAAGGCCCATAGCGTCATCGGCCATTGGACAGAGCTGGCGCCGGCTTCGCTCGCGGCGACACGCACGAACATCTCGGAGATGACGTTCCCGTGGGTGTGGGATCCGCTGCTGCTGAGCGTGCTGAGCTTTCCGATGTCGGGGCTGTTCGCCGGGCTCGCCATCGTGTGCGGCTACTTCGGCCGGCGCCGCCCCGAGACGGTCAAGGTGTATATCAATTAGCGTGCCGCGCGGCCGTAGCCGCGTGAATGCGGGCGGCTATTTCCTCGGCGGTGTTGCCGGGCCGGGTGCCATGCTTCCCATGATGGCCTTGGTGACGCTCGTGAGCGCGGGCGGCAGGCCGCTGCTCGGCGGGAACGCGATATCGAGCGCGATGCCGATGATCACCAGTCCCACGAGCAGGCCGATGAGACGCGTCACCCAGCGCCGGTGGCTGGCGTTCAGCGCCTCGATCTCCGCTTCCGGGACGTCGCCGACGCTTTCGCTGAGGAAGTCGCGGTTGAGGCCGAGGAATTTCTTCTGAACGGAACGGCGGACATTGCCGCGGTGCTGCACCTGGAGCCCGGCGCGCTCGGCGATCTGCGCGGCGATCTGCGGATAGGGGAAGCAGGGGTCGGCGTTCGCCTCGCTCACGTAGCCGAGCTTCACGGCCGCCTCGTTCTCGAGGATGAGGCGCGCGCCGTTGAGCAGCACGGGGGCCACGGAGCCGCCGTAGATCTCGCGCCGCGTCTCCACCGCTTTGATGTCGTCATAGGGGATGTCATAGCTGCGGTAGCGCACGATGGGCGTCGGGCCGCGGCCGGCGGGCAGCGTCATCTTCACCGACTTTTCACCAAGCTCGATGCGCGTCCGCAGCGAGTGCATCATCTCGATGAACAGCAGGAAGACGATGAGCCCGAGGCCGAGCCCCAGCACGAGGAGGCCGGGCGTGCCCGTCCAGACGCCTTGCGAAATGCGCCAGAAGAGCATCGGCGGCAGGCTGGCGAGGAAGGGCAGGAGCAGCAGGAAGACGAACGCGAAGGCGAACTTGCGCCCGCCGCCGGCGGCATAGACGGTGGGCTTCGGCGGCTCTACAGGCGGCACGAGGCCTTCCGTTGCGGCGACGTCCGACATTTCGCGTCCCCCCTTGAGCGCCAAGCTCCGTCTAACCGGACAACATCACGACGACATGACCGGCACGGCCCTGCCAATAGGTCTCGCCGGACACTATATCAGGGGCAGTCTTCGTCCAATCCGGGTTCAGCCATGCTTTTCGGTAAAACCAAGACCACGATGCCCACCGCGGACACGGCACTGAAAGGCCGCCCGACGCCAATTCCCACCGCCGAGGAGCACCACATTTTCTCCCGGCCGCTGCAGGGGCCATATCCCGCGGGGCTGGAGATGGCCATGTTCGGGCTCGGCTGCTTCTGGGGCGCGGAGCGCAAGTTCTGGGATCTCGGCGCGGGCATCTGGATCACCGCCGTCGGCTACGCGGGCGGGATTACGCCCAATCCGACCTATCCGGAGGTCTGCACCGGGCAGACGGGCCACAACGAGGTCGTGCTCGTCGTCTACGATCCCAAGGAAATCAGCTACGCCCAGCTCCTGAAAACGTTCTGGGAGAGCCACGACCCCACGCAGGGCATGCGGCAGGGGAACGACATCGGCACGCAGTACCGCTCCGGCATCTACTGGTTCACCGAGGCGCAGCGGGCGGCGGCCGAGGCTTCGAAGGATGCCTATCAGAAAGCGCTCACCGCCAACGGCCGCGGGCACATCACGACGGAGATACTGCCGGCGCCGGAGTTCTTCTTCGCGGAGGACTATCACCAGCAGTATCTGTCGAAGGTTCCGCACGGGTATTGCGGCCTCGGCGGTACCGGGGTGAGCTGCCCGATGCCGACGGGCGTTGTGGCGGCGGACGCTTAATTAGACCGATGATTCACGCTTCGGACTGGTAGGGTCCGAAGCGATCATGGTCTGGCGGAAAACCGGCGCCACTTTTCGGGAACAGAAAGGCCGCTGCGCGCGGATCGCGCAGCGGCCTTTATCGTTTCGTCTCCCACTCACTCATCCGGTTCTCACCGGCGGGAGCAGGCGGGTTACTTCTTCACCGGCGTTGCCGGTGTCGCGCCGGTCGCCACCGCATCGGTCGCAACCGATGTCGCGCCGGGGCTGTCGATCACGACGCGGCACTCGGCGGGAAGCTGATCCATGGTGATGCGCCGGCGCTCGCTGGGCGGCACCCACTTCTTTTCCGCTTCCTGCTTCGGCTTGGGCTTCGGTTTCAGCGAAGCTTCGACGCTCTTCAGCCAGTTCGTAAGCTCAGCCCCACATCCATCATCGTCCTTCACTGCAGGCTGGGCTTCGCAGCCGCCATTCGGACAGCCGATGCGGATGTGGAAATGATAATAATGCCCCCAGATGGGGCGCACCTTGTGGAGCCAGGCGCGATCCTTACCGGCGGCCTGGCAGAGCGCCTTCTTGATCGCGGGATGCACGAACACGCGCTCCACCGCGGAATACGAAGCGGCACGCTTGATGAGCGCGACATGCGCGGGCGTGAAGACTTTCGGGTCGACGGACAGGCTCGTCTTGTCGAGCATCGACGTCGCCGCAATCTCCTCGCGCTCCTTGCGCGTCAAGACGCGGTCGGGCATCGGCGTCAGCCAGATATCTGCATCGAGACCGACCTGATGGCTGGCGTGACCGCTCACCATGGGGCCGCCGCGCGGCTGGGAGATGTCGCCGACGAGGAGGCCATTCCAGCCGTCCTGCTTGGCTTCAGCACCGAGCCGCTGAAGAAGCTTGATCAATTTCGGGTGGCCCCAGGCGCGGTTGCGGGAGAGCCGCATCGCCTGCCAGTTGGGGCCGGTGTCGGCCAGGTGCGCGGCGCCCGAGAGACAGCCTTTCGCGTACCAGCCGATGGCGCGCGGGGCTAGGTCGGCGGCGGTCTTCGCCTTGCCGAACAATTCCTTGGCCAGAACTTTGGGTGGCTCGTTCTTTTTCGCGACCGCTTTGGATTTAGGCTCGGGCGGGGGGACCGTTGCCGAGCGCTTCGCCGCGACAGGGGCAGGCGCTTTGACGGCCGCCGCGTTGTGCTTGGGTTCGGCGTTGGCCGCGTACGGAATCGCAAGAAGCGATCCGATCAGGCATAGCGTATGGGTGCGTTTCATAGCTCCCCCTAAGCAATGTTCACGCCATACGGGTCCGGTACGGCTAAAAGGCGATCCTCGAAGATACCAGCGTGTTAACCACGCGCATATGCATGGGCGACTGAACGTGGTCAGCTTTCTAACAGAAGGTCCGCCGGAATCACACACCCACGTCTTGCTGGCGCACGGGGCGGGCGCGCCTATGGACAGTCCGTTCCTCAACAGCATGGGACGCCTACTGACCGAGCGTGGGCTGCGTGTATCGCGATTCGAGTTCGAATATATGGCAACGCGTCGCGACGGAGGCAAACGCCGGCCGCCGCCGCGCGCCGAAACATTGATGCCGGAATACCGGCGCGCCGTAGAGGCATTGCGCGCCATCATAGGTGACCCGTCGCAGAACCGGCTCCTCATCGGCGGCAAGTCCATGGGTGGCCGCGTGGCGAGCCTCGTCGCAGACGAGCTGTTCTCGCTGGGCGCGATCGACGGTCTCGTCTGCCTCGGCTATCCGTTCCATCCCCCGAACAAGCCCAACATCCTGCGCACTGCACATCTTACCGATTTGCGGTGTCCAACGCTCATCGTGCAAGGGGAGCGCGATCCGTTCGGCACGCGCGCAGAAATCACGGGCGAGGACGCTTCAGACATGGGCGAAGCGTCCGATGCCGTGCACGGCGCCGCGGCCACGAAAGGTTATGGGCTTTCGCCCGCGATAAGGTTTGCGTGGATTCCCACGGGCGATCACGACTTCCGTCCCCGCGCGGGCAGCGGATTCACACGAACGGGAAATCTCACCCTCGCCGCCGATGCGGTGACGGCGTTTGCGGGCGATATCGTTTCGCTGAAAAGCTGAAGGCGCCCCGCCGTGGACGGGACGCCTTCTGCATTTCCATCAAAGCTACGGCAGCTGCGCGCCGATCGCGCCTTCGCGATCAATCGTCGTCTTTTTTCTTCTTCTTTTTCTTCTCGACGACCCGCTCGCCGAGCTTAGCCTTGATGTTCTCGATGCCGTCCTTGAAGATGCCGTCGATGGTGCTACGCGCCTCTTTGTCTTCCTTGCCGTCAGCGGCGTCGTAGGTCGCGGCCCAGACGATGTTGACCTCGTCGAGGTCGTCGTCATCGGGCGTCACAGAAAACTGCGCGGTATAATTCTTCACCGGCAGCGGGCTCTCGACGATCTCGTACTGGTAGCTCGTGCCGCGCCGGTCGACGAGCTTCTCCTTGATCACGCCGCCATCCTGCAAGGTAAGCTTGCGGAACTCGGCATCGCCTTCTTTCGATTCCTCGCAGGATTTCACCGCCGGGTGCCATTCGGCAATCGCACACCAGCCGCCGAACTGATCCCACAGGGCTTTCCGTTCCGCTTCGACCTTGTCCTCATCGACGCGAATTTCGATTTTTTTGCCCGAGGTGAGGCTCGCCGCGTGGGCGGCGCCGGCCAGAGGCAGCAGCGCGAAGGAGGAAAGCACTAGTGCGGTAATCGGCAATCTCATCGTTCTCTCCCAGACGGGCACAGGGTCCCCTTTAGCGTTCTTGGGCGCCTTTGCGGCACATCGAAGTGCTACATTGTAACCTTCGAATGGCAAAAGTGCGAGGGGATTTGAGTAGCCGAGGCGGGAGATATGCACCCGCGTCCAGGAATTCCCGCCTGCTCCAGGAAGGTGGCAACGGGCATCGGCGCGCCGATGTAATAGCCTTGCACGAAATCGCAGCCTTCGCCGCGGACCGCAGCGAGCTGCTCGTCGGTCTCGACGCCCTCCGCCGTCACCTCCAGTCCGAGACTATGCGCGAGCATGACGATGGCACGCACGATCTTCAGGGAGTCCCGGTTGCGGGTGATGTCGCGGATGAAGGAGTGGTCGATCTTGATGCGGTCGAACGAGAAGCGGTGGAGGTAGCTCAGGGAGGAATAGCCGGTGCCGAAATCATCGAGCGCGATGGAGACGCCGAGGTCGCTCAGCTCATCCAGCACGGCAATGTTGACGGCGTTGTCACGCAGCAGAACGGACTCGGTGACCTCCAGCTCCAGCCGTCCCGGCGACAGCCCGGAATCCTTCAGTGCCTCCACGACCGTGGCCACGAGACCGGGCTTTTCGAATTGCACCGGAGAAAGATTCACGGAAATTTTGAAGTCGTTGTCCCACTTCGCGGCGATGCGGCAGGCTTCGCGGATGACCCAGACGCCGAGCTGCTCGATGATGCCGCTCTGCTCGGCGAGCGGTATGAACTCGTCGGGCGGAACTGTCCCGCGTTCGGGATGCTGCCAGCGCAAAAGCGCCTCGGCACCGACCACCGCACAGCGCTCCATGCAGAAGATGGGCTGGAAGTACAGCTCGAGCTGGTCTCTCTCCAGCGCCACGCGCAGATCGGATTCGGCGCGGTAGCGTGCCTGCATGCGCGCATTGAGCTCTTTTTCGTAGAAGACATAGTTGCCACGCCCGGTCTCCTTCACCCGGCGCATGGCAAGCGCCGCATCTTGAATGAGCTCGTCGGCGCTGCACGGACCATCGGCGATGGCGATCCCGATGCTGGCGCCGATCTGCACATGACGGCCGCCGGAAATGACCGGAACGCCAATGGCCGCGATGAGTTGGCGCGCGCGCTCGGCGATGTCTTCGGCTTTGAAGTCACCCACCTGGATCACGGCGAACTCATCGCCGCCGATGCGCGCTGCGGCGTCATGGCCGCGCATCTGACCGCGCAGGCGCGTGGCGACAAGGCGCATCAGCTCGTCGCCGGCCGCGTAGCCCAGCGTCTCGTTGATCGACTGGAACCGGTCGAGCCCGATGTACTGCACGGCGACACGCTGGCCCGTCTCGCCGACGATGGCCAGCGTTTCGGTGAGGCGCTGCTGGAAGCGGGCGCGGTTGGGCAGGTGCGTCAGCGGATCGGTGAACGCATGCTCGTAGGCGCGGGCGCGGGTCTCCTCCTGCTCCAGCGCGATCATGCACAGGTGCAGGCAGGTTGCCACGACCTGACGCTCGAAAATGGTCGGGCCGCGGGGCCGCGGATAATAGAAGGCGAAGGCGCCGATGACGCGGCCGTCGTGGCCCTTGATGGGGCTCGACCAGCAGGCGCGCAGGCCGAGCGGCAAGGCAAAATGCCTCAAGCTTTCCCATAGGGGCTCTGCCGCGATGTCGGTGACCTCGACCGGCTCGCAGCGGAACGCAGCGGTGCCGCACGAGCCCGCGCATGGGCCGATGAGCATGCCGTCCACGGCGCGCTGGAAATGGAGCGGAAGGCTCGGGCTGGCGATATGCCGGAGCCGCTGCTCACGGTCCACGGCGAGCACCGAGCAGATGACCGAAGGGGCCAGCGCCTCCACCCGGCGGCACAGCGTCTCCATGATGTCGGGGAGCGGTACGCCGTTGGCCATGCTTTGCAGGATTTCCTGCTGCAGAAGATGAAGGCGCCGTACCGCAGTGCGGCGCACCTCGACCTTGGCGAGGGGGGTCTCGCGGCTCAGGAAGCGGCCGATCTCCAGCTCGACCACGTCGCCGGCCTCGCCGCTCCGCGTGAGGCCGCGTACCTGGAATACGGAGGCGGTGCCGTTCTTCTGGGCCTTGTTCCACACCTCTTTCCAGCGGGTGCCCTCAAGCTCCGGCCAAACGTCACCGGCGAAACAGTCCCGTAACTGAAGGGATGTATGTGCGTAATGGTCGGCAAACGCCGGGGACCAGCCACACAGCTTTCCCCGCTCATTGAAAAGAGCGACAGGCGCGTGGGGCGCGTATTCTGTCTCGACTGAATAATCGCGCACTGGCATTCGGCGAGACGCCCCGGTGAAGAAAGAGCGATGCGGCAGACATCGCGACCACCGGATTCAATCACGAATTCCCATAAAAAATGGGTTACGGGCGCGCTGCACCCGCCTTTCCAAAAAACACAAAAGGTCATTTCAACTAAACCGGTGTCGCATCGCCGGACATCCGACGCCGGATCATCTGCCGGCGGAGACTAGCAAAACGGGGTAAATTTATTCGAAGAACGCTATATTTGGCGGTGCCGGACGGCTGCTGCGCGGTCGAGGGCGGCGCGGACGAGGTCATCGAGCTGCAGACCCTCGGCCAAAAGCGACAGAAAGTCCCTCTCGCCGTCTTTTATCGCAAGATCGCTCGCTGCAACCTCGGCGGCCAGCGCGTAGGCGGTTTCGCGGAGGGGGACGGGGAGCGCGTCGACGATCATGCGGACGACCTTCATCATGCCTTCGGGCCGCGCGAGGATCCGGCCGCAATCCTGTGCCTCGCGGCTCAGCCATGCGCTGTCGATATCGCGGAAAACCGGTAGCTGGACCACCATGGAGTTGATGCGTGCAAGCTCCTTCTCGGAGATGGCGCGATCGGAGGCGGCGACGGCCACCATCGTGTATATCAGGGCCTCCTGCGGGGTGAGGCTCGCCGTCTGTTTTTCATCCCGCTGCACGTGCTTCCCTCCATCCGCGGCAAATGTGTCACCCGGGCGCGCATCCCGACGGATGCTGGGCGTTGACGCCAAGCCCGCGCGGAACATAGGTTCGCCCGCACACCGTTTCCACGGCCCCCATCGCCTCAACACAGAAGACCGCTTTAGATGTCCTCTTCCGACGCCGCCATCACGTCCGCCCTATCCGATGCCAGGGCATGGCCCTTCGAGGAAGCCCGCCGGCTCATCGCGCGCCTCGACAAGCTGAAGGGCGGAGCGGAGAAAACGGTGATCTTCGAGACGGGCTACGGCCCGTCGGGGCTGCCGCACATCGGCACCTTCGGCGAAGTGGCGCGCACGAGCATGGTGCGCCACGCGTTCGAGCTCCTGACGGACGGCAAGCGCGCCACGCGCCTCATCTGCTTCTCGGACGATATGGACGGGCTGCGCAAGGTGCCCTCCAACGTGCCGAACCAGGAGCTGCTGCACGCGGCCCTCGAAAAGCCGCTGACGAGCGTGCCCGACCCGTTCGGCAAGTTCGAGAGTTTCGCGCACCATAACAACGCGATGCTGCGCGACTTCCTCGACCGGTTCGGCTTCTCCTACGAATTCATGTCGGCGACGGAGGCCTACAAGGCCGGCCGTTTCGACGAGACGCTGCTGAAGATGCTGCACGCCTACGACAAGGTGATGGAGATCATCCTGCCGACCCTCGGGCCGGAGCGGCGCGCCACCTATTCGCCGTTCCTGCCGGTCTCGCCGACCTCCGGCAAGGTGCTGCAGGTGCCGATGATCGAGCGGCACCCGAAGAAGGGGACCATCGTCTACATCGATCCCGACACGGGCGAGAAGGTCGAGACGACGGTCACGGGCGGCGCGGTGAAGTGCCAGTGGAAGGCCGACTGGGCGCTGCGCTGGACGGCGCTCGGCGTCGACTACGAAATGGCGGGCAAGGACCTCATCGAGAGCGTCCAGCTCTCTTCGCGCATCTGCAAGGCGCTCGGCGGCACGCCCCCCGAGGGCTTCAACTACGAGCTGTTCCTCGACGACCGCGGCGAGAAGATTTCCAAGTCGAAGGGCAACGGTCTCACCATCGACGAGTGGCTGCGCTACGCCAGCCCCGAGAGCCTGTCGCTGTTCATGTATCAGAAGCCGAAGTCGGCCAAGCGGCTCTATTTCGACGTGATTCCCCGGGCCGTCGACGAATACCTGCAGCTCCTCGCGGCCTATTCGCGCCAGGACGACAAAGCCCGTCTCGACAATGCCGTGTGGCACATCCATGCCGGCAATCCGCCGTCGGCCGATATGCCGATCACGTTCGCGCTGCTGCTCAATCTCGTCGCCGCCTCGAACGCGGAGGACAAGAGCGTGCTGTGGGGCTTCATCCGCCGGCACGTGAAGGGCGTGAGCCCGGAAACGCACCCCCTGCTCGATGAGCTGGCGGGCTATGCGGTTCGTTACTATGGGGATTTCGTAAAGCCGCAGAAGAAGTATCGCGCCGCCGACGAGGTGGAGGCGGAGGCGCTGCGCGCGCTTTCCAGCGCGCTCGCCGGGGCCGATGCCAATGCCTCTGCGGAGGATCTGCAGTCGCTCATTTACGACGTCGGGCGCTCGATCCCGCGCTATCAGGACCCCAACGCCAAAGGCGCGACGCCGGAGCGTCCCGGGGTCTCGAACGCGTGGTTCGGCGCCATCTACCAGGTGCTGCTGGGCGAGGAGAAGGGGCCGCGCTTCGGCAGCTTCGTGCAGCTCTACGGTATCAACGAAACGCGTAAGCTGATTGACCGTGCGCTGAGCGGGGAGTTCACTGCGACGAAACCCGCCTAGCCGCGCTCCGGTGCGGCGACATCCAAGAGTTGGGGCGGGCGAACCCTGGGGAGGATCACATGCGCAACAGGACCGCGATGTCGATGGGTATGCTGCTGGCAGCGACCGTGATGGCGGCAACCGCCGCGGCGGATACGCTGGCCAGCTACGGCAAGTACACCGTCAAGGAAAAGGCCAAGGCGATAGACGCGGTCGCGGCCAAGCATGACGTGTGGCTCGAGGACGACCAATTCGAGAGCATGGACACCTGCATCAAGGGCCACGTGGCGAAAGGCCCGGCCAATCGCGATCTGGGCGATGCCATCCAGGAATGCTTCATGAAAATTGTCCGAAGCGATCAGCTTTTCTAAGCTGCGCCCC